>Ga0335081_10009407_pt1 | contig 15731 bp, 7 predicted proteins | sample Lox_Sample_35_FD_206713 | JGI IMG/M metagenome (GOLD analysis project Ga0335081, IMG submission 206713) | Soil microbial communities from Loxahatchee National Wildlife Refuge, Florida, United States - Lox_Sample_3.5 | ecosystem: Environmental > Terrestrial > Soil > Wetlands | place: USA: Florida... | reverse complement strand
GTCTTAGGTGTGACAGGACACTAGCGAGGCTTCGCCTCAGACCAACGAGTCATGCCCCTCACCCACCGCTACGCGGTCCGGGTGAGGGGGCGTTTCGTTCGGCGAAAGTTGACTCATTTACACCAAGTTTCGGACTTCAAGATTTCTAGACTCCTTCTGTCAATGCTCAGGTCAGGCTAGATTCTACCATTGTACTTCCTGGAAGAAGTCAAAAGTCGACAGTCAACGTAAAGCCGAAAGTCAACAGTTGAAAGTCGAAAGCCAGAAGAAGCAAGATAACTCTCCACTGCTTTCACTTTCGACCGTCCAACTTTCAACTCTTGACTTCTTCCGACTGCACACCACTCTCCTCGACGGTCGCGCTTCTTCATTTCTGCCGTTTGCCTTTTGATCTTTGCCTTTTGATGATCTCTCATCTTCGTCTGATAGCCTCCAAAGCGTGACCTTCACCGTGCTTCAGTCGGTCGGGCGAGCCCCAGTTTCCGGTTTGTTTTCGGATCCCGGTCCTTTGTTTTCAATCAACTCTTCGCTTTGTTCCGCAATTTTCGTGTGTTCCTCGGGATTCGGGCTTCGCGGTTCAGAGACTGGCCGCCTCGGGACTTATGCCCCCGTCTTCTTCTTCCCGACCCCTGCTCCAGACTCGGGCGAGGCCCAGTTTTCGGTTTGTTTTCGGGTCCCGGTCCTTTGTTTTCAATCAACTCCTCGCTTTGTTCCGCAATTTCGCGTGTTCCTCGTTCGGGATTCGAGTTTCGCGGTTCGCAGACCGGCCGCCTCGGGAGTCATGCTCCCGCCTTCTTCGTCCCGACCCCTACTCTCGACTCTCCTCTCCGCTGTCTACTGCTTCCGGCCGACTGCCTACTTCTTCCGGGGCTGGCGGCGTAAGTAAAGCCGCCGCGACCCCTGTCGTCACTCGTCGCTCGTCAATGCTTCTCGATGGCAGGCCGAAGACGGCGCCGTTTCGAGCTCACTCTTCGACCCTAGCAGCCGAAAATGAGACAATGGAAACAAATGAGACAGATGAGACACTTTTTTTTTGGGCTTAGAATCAGGGAGTTAGACGGCTAGATTTTGCCCGGGAGTTCAAAAAGGCAGAAAGTGTAGCATTTCGCCACACTTGACCATCTTGGATTGTCGAGCCCCCATGGGCTTCAAATGCGACGTTGCCTCCTGTGACCAAAGTCATAGCGCGGGATCCTGCTGCAAGCTAGGTTGGAACGGGAAGGCAACGTGACATGGGCATGGCTACGGCGATCACAGAATCCCCAACGAAGCGGAAGACAAGACTGCAGAAACGTCGTATGCCGGACCACTCGCAGCGGCTGCGGCGCGGATTTCAACTGGCATTCCTGGCGCTGAATCTGTGGATCGGCCTGCAGTTCGTGCTCTTCGTGCGCTTTTACGAATCGGGGGGGCGGGGGACCCTAGTGGAGCGCCCGGCAGGCGTTGAGGGTTGGCTGCCTATCGCCTCGCTCATGAACTTGAAGGTTCTGGTGGAAACCGGCATTGTTCCCCGGGTGCACCCCGCCGGGCTGTTTCTGCTGATCGCCTTCCTGGCGATCTCCTGGTTGCTGCGCAAGAGCTTCTGCAGTTGGCTATGCCCCATTGGAACTCTCTCCGAATACTTGTGGCGGCTTGGCAAGCGAGCTTTTGGGCACAACTGGCGGCTGCCGCGCCGGCTCGATATCCCGCTTCGCAGCCTGAAATACATTTTGCTGGGGCTATTCCTCTACGCCGTGGCCAGCATGCCAGTGCCGGCTATTCGGGCTTTCCTGGAGGGACCCTACGGCCTGGTGGCCGACGTCAAGATGCTCGATTTTTTCCGTTATTTGAGCATGACGGGCGCGGCCGTGGTGATCCTGTTGGTGCTGCTTTCCGTCCTGGTGCAGAACTTCTGGTGCCGCTACCTTTGCCCCTACGGCGCCCTGATGGGCTTGGTGGCGCTAGCCAGCCCGTTGCGGATCCGCCGTGAAACGTCACAGTGCATCGATTGTGCCAAGTGTGCGAAAGCATGCCCGGCGGTATTGCCAGTGGACAAACTCGTTTGTATCCGATCGGCTGAATGCACGGCGTGTCTGGAATGCGTGGCTGTGTGCCCTGCCGAGGGCGCGCTGCGGATGGCGGCCCCACGCCGCTTGCCGGTGCCTGCCTGGGCAATCGCGACGGCTGTGGCCATACTATTTCTGGGGATTTGCGCCTACGCTCAGTGGCGAGGCCACTGGCGCACTGACCTGCCCGGACGGCTGTACTCGCAGTTAATCCCCCACGCCCGAGAGTTCACCCATCCATAAACTACTCTGGATTTCGGATTCCGGGTTCCGGGCACGCCTAAAGCCGGCGCCTGGCGGCATCAAGCCGCCGGTACGACGGCGCAAGGCGGCGCTTGGCTGCGTAGAGCCGCCGCTATCTGTTGTGAGAAGAGAAAGCCGCGCTGGACGCCCGTGCTCCCAGGGTCTGCCGGCGGTTCATGCCGCCCGCGACAGTCGCCGATACTCCTGCTCGGAATCGCCTGGCAGCAGCACCCACAACGTGTAGATTCCGAGAGCCGTGCCAAAAGGCACATGCAACAGCGAGATCACTGCCATTACAATCGCCAAGATGCGCGCCCAGGGACGACGATCGAGCAAGCCCCAGCCGACCACGATTCCCACCGCCGCGCTCGCCACCAGCGCCATGCCAACCATGGCCGCGATGGGCGCGACGATACCCCGAAAATTAAAAGGTACAAAGCGCAAAAAATGACTGCCCAGAGACACGCCGATGAGTCCCGGAATCAGCCGCAGCGCCGAGAGCACCACCCACAGGATGCCCAGCACCTTGACGTGGCGCTCCAGGCGAGTTTCCACGCGGTACTCCGGTGTTCGGCCCAGCGGCTCGCCACACGCGTTGCAGAAGCTCTGACCTACTTGGATTTGTGCGCCGCACTTTCCGCACTGCATTTCATCCTCCATCCCCTCTATTCCAAGGATACGAGAAATGTCGTTCCATAGTTTCGCCGTTCTTTCTGCCAACACGCAGACACATAGAGACAGAGAAGAGTGGGGAACGTCCGGAAACGAACGTCATCTTCGCGAGATCCTCTCACTCTTCTCCGTACTACAAATGCCAAGTTTCGTCGCGGCGCGCGAAGATTTCAACACAGTGACCACAGAGAACACGGGAGAAGACAAAGGACAGGGAAAGTGTCCTCGCTTTCTTTTCTGCTGTCTCGGTGTCCTTTGTGAACTCTGTGTTGGAGTCTTCTTCGGTTGCGGCCAGAGGCTGCGCTGTGTATCTGCGCCACTGGGTTTAATTCTTCACCGCTTGCCCGATCTTCCGGGAGATGCAAGATGACTCGCTATTGTCGCAGGAGGAGCAGCGCCCAGTCGTTCTGGTCGGGTGCGGGGGGCGAAGTCCACAGCGGACCTTCGGCGTCCGGCAGCGCGACCTTCTCGCCGGTGAGCGCGGCGAACCAGGAGGCGCGGTAACGGCCCGGCTCGAGCTTCACCGTCACCTTGCCCGCGGCCGGCAGATAGACCGCATAGATCTTCCCCGTCTCGGCCAGGCAGTAGTTGCCGTTGTCCACCAATTCGTCGTGCGGCTCCGTCTTCCACCAGTCGAAGCCGGTGAAAAAATCCACCATATGACCGTAGCCCAGGAACATGGTCATGGTGTCGTCGCCGCGGCCATTCATCCAGCCGCCGCCGGTGTCGGGCCAGATGTTGGTGCCCCGGCGGGCGCTCTCGCCGGACGTCTGGTAGCCGCCGGCCATGACGATGTCCCACGCGGTGCGGCGCAGCGTATCGGCCGACTCGGAGCCCAGACCACGAGCCCAGAGCGGGTAGTGGTCTTCGTAGCCGTATTCTTCGTTGGTTTGCGGAATGATGCGGCCGGTCTGCTGCTGCTGCCTGCGCTCGTCAAGCATGAAGGCGTGCTGGGTGCGCGACCACTCCTGAAACGAGGTGAACCCGAACCAGGCGGACGTGCGATCCTGGTGGATGGGGTTGACAGGGTGGCTGGTGGCGAGATGCCGATACGGATCCCACTGCTCGATCAGGGTTCCCGTCGCGTGGGTCCACTCGTCGTTGCGGTAGCTATCGAGATCGTCGCCCAGGTCCCAGGTGATGTTGGAAAAGGCGCCAAAGCGGTCCACCGCGTAGCGAATGAAGCGATGTTCATCTTCGCTGCCGGCGGCGGGATGCACCCGGCCATCGTTCATGTCGAGGACCAGCGAGAAGATCACATCGCGATCGCGGGCGAACCGCAGGGCGCGCTCGAACTTCTGCCAGTAAGGCAGCTCGAAGCGGGCGTAGTCGAATCCGGGATGGTAAATGTCGCCGGCGTTTTCCGCCTTCCAGGCAGCGATATAAACGGTGAAGTTGTCCTCCACCATCACCGGCTCGCCATAGAACAGGTTGGTCCTTCCGGCTATGGTCACCCGCAGGCGATTGATCTTCAGGCGGTGCAGCCTCTCGATACTGTAGTCGATGGTCCGCTCGTCTTTCCATCCCATCAGCCAGTAGGCGGTGGTGCCGTTGAAGAAGTAATGCTCGCCGGTGCCTTCCCAGATGAAGTGCCAGGGGTATTGCGGATCCACCCGGATGGGGCCTCGCCGGTGGCCGTCGATGGCGCCGAACGATCCGCTGGAGGTCTTCTCGAAGCCGCCCTGGTGGTAGGCCACCGAATAGCGATACTCGCCCGGCGTCGCAGGCATAAACCGGATGCGGTAGACGCTGCCGTCGGCGGCATCGCAGAATCCGTCCACCGATACCCGGCGAGTTCCGTCCGCGAGCTCGAACCATCCGGTGAAGGTGGCGTCGGTGAAGGGATTCGGCACGTCAGGAGAAGTCATGTTGGCCGTGACCTCAACGAAGTCGTATGTTTCGACGGTTGGCGCCGACTGCGCGAACGAGATCGCACGCGGAGCGACGGCGGCCAAGGAAGGTGTGGTCCTCGCGGCACGTGCGGCCGGGATGAGGCTCAAAGCTACAAGGACGACGGAACTGAGGCGAGGCATTTGGTCACCATGTGTGCTACAGAGCAAAATTTCGGGCGGGAGGAGAAACTGCGAATGGCGAAACGCCTTCCCACGCCGGGACGCGTACGAATTCAGTTCTTCGCCAGTTGAGGCGTCCGCCCTACCGACGACCAAGGAATTTTTCCAGCGTCTCTACGTCCGCCTCGGCCTTTTCCATGTAACGCCGCGCGTCCTTGGCATTCTGGTTTTGCAAGGCGGCCTGCGCCTTATCCATATTGGTCGCCATGCGGTCTTCGGCGGCGGAGATATCACCCCGCAGATTGAAGCCCTGCTTTGCTTGCTGTTGTCGGAAGTTGTCCACACCGTCTTTGACGGCCCTCGCCCGAGCGGCAAGCTGGTCCATCTGCGATTCGAGGTCCTGGAGCTCAGCCTGCCCGGCCGCTTCGGGCTGCGAACTCTCGCTGCCGGCAGCTTGCGGCGGAGGAGATTGAGAGTCCGCCGGTTGTGGGGCAGACGGCTGGGCTTGCGGAGGATTCTCGGGGGCAGCCTGTTGGTTCTGATTGCCAGCTTGAGATGCCCTCTTGGCTGAACGGCTCGGCGGCTTGCCGCTCGGGGCGGGGGCCGAACTCGAACCCGCGGCCGGCGTCGAAGGTGGATTCGGAGCCGGCGGCTGGCTGGTCGGCTGTCCACCCTCCGCGCTTGCCGCATCCGAGGCGGCGGCCGGTACCGGGCTTGCCTGGGTCGCTGCAGGGGAGGTTCCATTCGCAGCGCCAGCCGAAGTCCCACTCGCAGGGGGCTGGGAGCCTGACTGCGCATTGCTGCCCGCGGCCCCGCCGGCCCGCGCACGGGCCCAGCGCGGCAGATAAAGCCCGGCCGCCACCAGGACGGCGACCACCACCAGGGCGCCCAAGGTCATATACAGACCGCGATAACCGCCTTGCTTCGCCGTGACGGGCATGGGAGCGCTCCTTGACGGATTGGCCATCGCTACATCGGAACCTGAGCTCCCAGCCGCGGCTGCAGGTGGCGTTGGACCGGAAGGAGGTCCGGCCGCGGAGGAGGCACCCGGCTGAGCGGCGCGCCCTACCGCAGCCACCGCTGCCCCAGCGGGCTGAGCGGGTGGTTGGGCGACAGGCTGAGCGGGAACGGCCGCCACGGAGGTGAGGGTCGGACTATCCTGAAGCACCACCGCCGCCCCGGGCGCCGGCGCGGCCGAAACAGCCCGGCCGGAGGCATCTGGTAGGGTTGCGGCAACGGATTTCAGGGCGTTGCAGAAAGCATCGGCGGACTGGAAGCGTCCGGCCGGGTCTTTGGCCATGGCCATCAGAATGATCTGATTCAGCATTGCGGGCAAGCCGGGGTGCAACTCGATCGGCGGCGTCGGTGTCTTCTGCAAATGGGCTGCCATCACCGAGTAACTACTGCCGGCCTCGAACGGCCGGCGCCCGGTGACCATCTCATAGAGCGATACGCCCACCGAATATAAGTCGGCGCGCGCATCGACCGCCGAGCCCATGATCTGTTCCGGCGACATGTAAGGCAGGGAACCGAGCGAGGCGCCGGTGGCAGTCAAGCCAGGCTCCGCCGAGGAGCGGGCGATCCCAAAGTCCATCAGCTTAACCAGACCCTGCGGGGTCAGCATCATATTGCCGGGCTTGATGTCGCGATGGATGACGTGCTGCGCGTGCGCGTAGCTTAGCGCCGCCAGTGTCTGCTCGATATAGTCAACGGCTTGTGCAGGAGGAATCGGCCCTTTCTCCAAGCGCTCGGATAGCGGGGAACCTTCCACATACTCCATTACCATCACGAGCTGATTGTCTACCGTCAGGGCGGTGTGCAGAGCGGCGATGTTGGGGTGATTCAGGCTCGCCAACACCTTGATCTCGCGCAGAAAGCGGTCCGCCACTTCCTTCTTGCCGGCAAGATCGGGCAGAACGATTTTCAGGGCCTCGATGCGGTCAGTGAGGGTGTTCCGGACCTTGAACACCTTCCCCATACCGCCAGCGCCGAGGGTGCTGAGTACCTCGTAATCACCAATGCGGTGGAGCGGTTGCGGCTCGCTCATGGAACACCTCCTGTGGCCTCGCCCGGCCCTGGGAGCGCGGGCGTCCCGCCCGCTCTTGGTCCTAGTTCCTCGGCACTTAGGGCGAAGGATCGGGCGAGACGCCCACGCTCCCAGGATTCTCTCACAGCCACGTACCTGGCCTCCGATTCGTTAACGGGGTGGCGGAAGAAGTCCGGCGCTCGATGCTACTGGTTCTTCACCACGTCGCCAACCTGCGGCGGAGTGGTTCCGTTGTACGTCGCGGTGGCCGAACTGTCCTCGACTTCAGTCACCGTGGCGGTGCCGAGTTGGTTCACGATGGTCTTGATCACCGCTCCGGTGGTGGGGTCCTTCACGTCTTTCACTTTGCGGGAAATCGTGAGTTGATCCCCCACTTTGACGCCGTTCTTGCTGCCTACATTCAACACCAATGTGTTCCCGGTAACGTCAGCCACCAGGCCCGACACCGGGGCCTTAGCCGCCTCAGGCAAGGAGGCTGCCTTATCGTCGAGCTGCTGGCCGGTGTTATCCACCGCGGCGCGCACCGCTTCGCCGAGAATGGTGTTGCCAAAATTGCTGCTGCCCATATCGACCGCGCCGCCGCCTCCGCCGCTCCAGCCACCGCCGCCACCGCCGACGGAGAATCCGCCGCGCTTCGACTCCCCGGTGCCCGTCACCACGGCTAAAATTTCAGCAGTGTTCACGTCGACCAGCTTGGCGGTGACCCCCACCACAGCCTTGGCGTCGTTCTTGCCGACTCTGCCTACGCCGAACCTTCCCAGGCCGTAGCCCCCGCCGCCTACACCTATGTGTTTATCGTCGCGGCCAAACTGGGTGATAGTCCCCACAATGAGCGCGTTGACCCCCAGGATGCGCCCGATCTTGGCGGCGCTGTTGGGATCGGCCCGATCGCTATTGGAAAAATTCTGTTCCTTGAGGATTTTGTCGAGGGCATTGCGGTCAATCACGCGATACTTGCCATCATTGACGAGCTTCTGTTCGAGCAGCATCGAGATGCCCTTGCCAACGTCCTGGTCAGTGCCAAAGTAGGCCTGCACCGCCGAACGCACCGTGCCATAATCAAAATCCAACACCGCCACCAGTTTCTTATCCTGAGCCACTGCACTGGAGGCGGCCACCAACACAATGAAAGCCAAGCGAAACGTTCGAGCCATGTTTCTCACTCCTTGGTTAGGATTTCGCAGATTCAGGTCTAAGTCGTCCGACTCGTCAACCGTCCCCTAATATACGCCCGCGGCGGCTGTCAGGCAATCCCAAAGGAGAGGGTGCGCGACATAAGAGGCTGGCAATAGCGCGAGCGTCCCTCTCGCCCTCAAGCTGTGAAAAAACCAAGCGCGGAGACGCAGAAAATAGTCAGGGGTCAGATGATCTTAAGGATTGGAAGGGCTTGAGCTCTTCGTAGCCTCAACGATCGCGATTGCGGCTCCAGCGGCCCCGCCTCCGGCCAGAATGATCCACAGTTTGGTGTTATGGCCAGGTGGCTGGGTCGAACCTGCCGGGACATAGGGAGCCGGCTTATTCGTAGTGAGTTTGCCATCTGCCAGGACGAAGGCCTCCTGGCCGGCGTTGAGGTAGAGCGACTGAGGACCCTCGGACGAGATGACGCCTACCTGGCCCAGCGTACACTGGATGTGGGCGGAATCGTCGGCATGGCGCTCGATCGCGCCGCCCGCCTCGCCTCGGCTATCAGGCGAGACTACATAAGTGCCGACCAGAGTTTCGAAGTTCTTGGCGTTGATGAAGGAGTGGAAACTCAGGCCGCCCAGCTTCAGCGTCATGAAATATCCGGAGTACTCAACCTCGTTGAATGAAACCACCGTGTTGGACGAGAACGTCACCACGCCCTTACCCACAAGGTTCAACGTGGCGCCGCCGCCGGCGCCGGTCCGCAGCGTGTCCCCGTAGAAGAGGGTCGCCACTTGCGGCACCTTGGCGTCGTTGATGTAGACCTCGCCTACCGAGTCCACAGGCCCGATCGGCGTGCGCTCCGACTCGGCTTGCGCCGCGGCCGGAGGGTTTTGCGGCTGGGCAGGCGCGGGAGGATTCTTCGCTGGAGCAGGGGGATTCTGGGCCGCCTGATTCCTCGCCGATCCGGCGCTCTTTACTGCCCCCGCCGGCGGGGTTGCCAAGAGGATTTGGGCTCCCGCAAGCGAAAGAATCGCTAAACTCAATAAGATCGTATGAGGTAGAGTCCGTCTCCCGGAATCCGGCGGTAGAACCTCAAACCCCTTGGCGAAGCAGCGGCATGCGAACATTTTCCCCTCCGTCATTTGACCAAACATTTTAACACAGTTTCAGCCCCAGAACCGTTCCGGTTAGCTCTAAAGAAAGCAACCAGCAGTTTTATACTAGGTGTCATCTCTGGGGTTACAACCCGCTCCCTTGTAAGCGGTGAAATTAAACACCGAGGCCCAGCGGCACCGATAAGTGAGAACGCCACAAGAAAAAGTGGTTCGTTTACGGAAGCTCCCCATTTCTTCTTTGCACCTCCGTGTTGGAAGCCCCTTCACGTTGTTTCACAACGTTCTTTGGGCGCAAGCGGCCCCACAACGCGGGGTGAGGGTCCAACTCGCGTGGTGTCGGACCCACGAAAAGCAGTACCCATCTTGCATCAGGATTGGGTAAAATAGGAACAAATGAAGTCCGTGGGTAGTAGGCATTCTTCGGTGGCGGAAACCTCAGCAGTGCGGCCTCCGGTGGCGCGCGCCATAGCGCTGGTGGCGGCCATCCTGGTCGCGTTCGGCCTTGCCAGACCGTTGGCCGCCAAGAAGGGGCTGAACGAGGCGGGCCGCATCGAGATCATCCGCGCAATTTCCAGCGAGATCGTGGTCGCGAAAATCGCGCTGCCGCGGGGCAAGCACGGTCTTTACCTGAACTCCCAGGGGAAGGTCGACCAGCAGAAACTGGCGAGCGAGATGAAAGAAAACGGCGCCGCCATCCGCGCCGGAATGCCGGTGGAGATCACCAAGATCACCTTCAAGCCCGACCAACTTCTCTTCGAGATCAACCACGGCGGCAAGAGCGGCAGGCACTGGTACCAGCACATCGAAATGGGGGTGGGCGGCGCCATGAGCCCCGTGGGGCCCGCCGATGCTCCGGTGCTAGCCTATGGCTCCTACGTCTCGCTGGTATTTCCGGGAGGCGTGCCGACGCTTACCGCCGACCAGGTGAAGAAGATGCTGGCCCCGGTCCTCGATTTCGAGCGGCACGCCCCCACCGTGCTTTATTCGCCTACCCTTCCACCCAAGACCAAAGCCGCGATCGAGAAGCACGAGGTCCTGGTGGGCATGGACCGCGACGCCGTGCTTGCCTCCAAGGGGCCGCCAGACCGCAAGGTCCGTGAAACGCGCGACGGTGACGAGCAGGAGGACTGGATCTACGGCACCCCGCCCCACTCGCTTTTTGTGACCTTCAGCGGCGACAAGGTGATCAAAGTAAAGCAGTATTGACCTCGACCCCCTTCCCTCCGGCCCATCCGCGCTCGGCGCGCCGCGTCACGCGGACCTCTTCTCCCGTCCCGGCTGGTTCTTCTGCCATCGCCTGGGACGAACACCAGCTAGGCTAGTGTGATGTTACGCCTAATTCTTGGCGGTGGTTCAGGTGTGACAGGACACCAGCGAGTGCGTTTTCAGGAAACCAAAAGGAGCGGGGCGCATCGTAAGATGCGCCCCTGAGGAGAGGGAGGAATGGTTTCAGCCCTCAGCCGCCGTTACGCCTGCGCCGCGCGGCGACGCTCGGCGATACTGAACGCCGCGATCGCCAGCAACGCCGTGCCCAGCAACAGCCATGTGGAGGGCTCAGGCGTGGCGGTCGTGCCGTTGATGTCCAGCGTCACCGTGCCGTTGCCGTAGTTATAATCCAGCGAGCAGGTGGCGCAACCGTAGCCGTTGAAGGTGTCGCTGGCGAACACGCCGCTAAGGTTGCCCGCCGTGAGGAAGGTGAAGGTCTCGCCCGCCGACGGTGTGAACCCGAAGTCGAACGTGACGTTTCCATCGAGCGAAGCACTGTCGAGCACGTCGAGCAAGCTGAGGCTGTGCAGCCCGTTGATATCGATGGTCAGCATCCCGCCGGATTCTTGCGTGTAGTTTCCGTTGAGTGTCAGCTTGCCGGGAACGCCGGGCGCAGAGGCCGGCTCAACGCTCCCGCCACTGTTGTCGAGGTTTCCGTTGATGGTGCCGACGCCCAACAGCGAGCCGCCCTGAAGGCTGACGCCACTCGCTACCGCGGTCAGTGTGCCGTTCACCGTCGTGCTACCGCCGGTCTGAGTGTAAGTGTAACCCGGGTGGCCGCCAGTGGTCTTGACGGTTTCATTGGCGCCGATGGATACGGTCCCGGTGTTGCTAAACGCCATCGCGCTCAGCGTGTCGCCGCTGCCGGTGAGACTCACCGTGCCGCCGTTAATGAACGCGCTGACGGCCGAGAGGAGGCCGTTGGTGCCACTCATCGTCACCGTCGCGCCCGCATTGTTGTTGAAGGTTCCGGCCACGGTCACCTTATCGGTATCATGAGTCAGGCTGAGGGAACCGGGGCTGTTATTGGTGAAGTCGCCCAAGTCGGTCAGAGTGTCGTTGTTGGCGCCGAGCGTGATCGGTCCCGAATTCGTCAGGTCCGCCGTCAACGAGGCACCCGCGCCGGTCATGTTAATTTGGCCGGCGTTGGTGAGCGTTCCTGTCACCGACAAGCTGGAGTCGGTGCCCAAACGCACTTCGGCGCCGCTGTTATTGCTGAAGTCTCCCGCGACGGTCGCCGCGGCGTTGGCCGCTTCCCACATGTAGTTGTTGTTCACGAAACTGGCCGTATCGGTCAGCGTGTCGTTGCTCCCGTCGAGGTTGATGTCCCCCGAATTAATCACGCCGTTGGCGCTCAGCGCATCGCTGTTACCATCGAAGGTGATCGTGCCGCCAATGCTGTTCGTCAGCGTGCCCGTGATCGAGACCGTTCCGTTCGTACCGCTCGTGCTCGACAGCAACTGGCCTGTATTGTTATTGAAGTCTCCTGTCACGCTCACGCTGTTCAGGTTGGCGTTGAGTTGGATGACGCCGGTGTTGATGAAGCCGCCGTTGTCCGTCACCCCGCTGTTGTTTCCGTTGAGCAGGAGAGAGGCTCCGTTGGTGATCCCGCCCGCGGTCAGCGAGGTACCGGCGCCGTCGAGGCGAATAACCCCGGCGCTGTTGGTAAGGCCGCCGGTCACCGAAACGCTGCTGCCATCTCCGGTTAGCTCGATAAAGTCGGAGTTACTGAGCGTGCCGTTAGTGGCGAACGTGCCGGCCCCAAACAGTTGGATGCTATCCGCATTCGTGGTATTGCCGGTGACGGTCAACGTCTCCGGCGAGCCGCCGAACAGTTCCACCAGGCCGAACCCGGCGCCATTGGTGAAGTTCCCGTTCACGGTGACGTTGGCATTGTCGGTCAGCACGAAATTAGCCGGACTGCTGGAGCTGCCACTCGAGTTGGTGAACGTGCCTCCCGCAGGTGTAATCGACTCGGTAACGCCGTCAAACTCCAGAATGCCCTCGTTGTTGGGGATACCAGCCAGCGAGTCGTGGATGCCATCATAAGTGATGAAGCCCCCCGGCCTCACGTAGACGCTGACCCCGTTAGCGATGGTGGTGATGCCGTTGGCCGGGGCCGCGTACTGGAAGAGGCCGGAAATGTCGTAGCTGCCGCCACCCGTCAGGTCGCCGGAAGCATCGAGGTTGCTCCAGGTACCAGTCACCGTGAACTTGGTGCCCGAGCTCAGGGTGATCGCTCCACTGTTGCTCAAGCTGCTTGCGGTCAACGAGTCGCCGCTGCTGTTAAGGTTGAGCGTGCCGGTGTTGGTGAGGGTGCCGGATACGGTAAGAGCATTGTGACCCGGATCGCCGGAGCCGCCGGTCACGATATTACCCCCATTATTGAGGTTGCCAGTGATTGCCAGGGCGGACCCCTGCTGCAGGTTGAGATTGGCGTCAAACCCGCTGAGCGCAAGGGTTCCGCCAGCCGGCGTCACGTTGGTGGTCTGGCCGTTGGCCAGCGTCAGCAGGCCTTCCACGCTGGAAAGTGACCCGACGCCGCTCTGCGACGAGTCACCGTTCAGCTCAAACGTTCCCGCGATCACCAACCCGGCGCCATCGGGAATGTCGGTGACTCCGTTGGGCTGGTTCACCAGGTTCAGGGTGGCCCCGGAGCCGATCTCCAGCGTCCCGGCCACCAGCGAGAGGTTGTTAATGGTAATGCTCGTCGGATTAGAGCTGCTGTTCAGGGCCAGGGTGTTACCGAGAGAGTCGATCACCGCGCTGAAAGTATCGGTGCCGGCGTTGTTGGGCAGACATGGATTCAAGGTCGGGTTGCAGCTCCACTCGGCCGGGTTCGTCCAATTGCCGGAACCGGTGGCCCACGTTGCCGTGAAGTTGTTGGTGACCTGCGTTCCGCCCGTCAGAATGATATCGTTGCTGCCATAGCTCAGGGTCCAGTTGTAGCCGTCAGCAGTGAAGTGCGTACCGTTGGAGAAGGTGCCGGCGAGCGAGCCCGTGAAGTTCATGAAGATGAAGCTATCGCCGGTGGGATCGAAGCCGCTGGCGAGCGTGATACCCAACGGTCCGGCGAGCGATACATTACCGCTGATATTCAGGACGCCGAAGGACGAGGCGCTGTTGAGGATCTCGTCCAAGGTCCCGTTGGCAAGCTGCTGGTAACCGCTGGTGGCGCTAAACGAACCAGCTCCAACACCCAACAGGGCACCCGCAGCCACGTTCACGACTCCGCCATTGGCCAGGGTTACGATCTTGGCCACGTCACCCGAATTGTTCAGCGTGAGGTTAGCACCGGTCTCGTTGGTGAAGGTGCCCCCAATGGCGATGGTCCCGGCCGGACCGCCGGGATACGTCCTCACCGTCCCCGTATTATCGAAGTTTCCGCCAGCACCGGGCGACGAGAGGTTACCACCGTAGAGAGTCAAGGTGCCGGAGTTGGTTGCGCTGGATCCCGTGATGTTCAGCGTGGCGCCGGTGCCAACTTGAATCGTTCCGGCATTAGCTAGAGATCCCACGTTCGTCACGTCGCTGGTGGAGGCGCTGTAGCCAATGTAGGCTGTTCCGTTTGAGCTGTTGGTGAAAGTCCCGGTCACATTCAAGGTGTTGCCCGTGGTCCCCACACCCGTGTAAATAATGCCGGAGTTAGCCAGGTTCCCGTTCACAGTGAGGGTGGACCCGCTATCGACGCGCAAATCACCGTTCGGTGTAGCCACCGCCAAGGTGCCGCCGTTCGGCGTGACCTTTGTGGTCTGGCCGTTAGCTACGTCGAGTTGCCCTTCCACGCTGGTCAGGCTGCCTAACCCGTTCGACGGAGTGCCGCCATTGATCACGTTGAGCGTCCCTTCCAGAAACAGGGTCGAGCCCGACGCCACGTCCGTCACGCCCTGGCCGCCGCCGGTGATATTCAGCGTGGCGCCGGAGCCGATTTGCAGGTAGCCGCCGTTCGCGAGGGCATTGACGTTGACCACGTCCCCGGTCGAGGCGCTATAACCAACGTATGCTTGGGCGTTCGCGTTGTTGGTAAAGGTTCCAGACACATTCAGCGTGTTACCGCTCGTCCCCACACCCGTATAGAGATGACCCGCGTTGGTCAGGTTGCCGTTCACTGTCAGCGTTGAGGCGCTGTCCACGCGCAGATCTCCGGAGGCCGACACCGCCAGCGTTCCCCCGTTAGGAGTGTCCGCCGTGGTCTGCCCGTTAGCCAATTCCAGATACCCTTCCACGCCGGTCAGGCTACCCAAACCGTTCGACGGCGTGCCGCTGTTGATAACGTTGAGGGTACCATCCACGATCAACGACGAACCCGACACTACGTCCGTCACGCCCTGGCCACCGCCGGTGATATTGAGCGTCGCGCCGGAGCCAATCTGCAGATAGCCGTCGTTGGTGAGCGCGAACACGTTGGCGACGTCCCCCGTGGAGGCACTGTAGCCGATGTACGCTTGGGCATTGGCGTTGTTGGTGAAGGTTCCGGTCACATTCAGCGTATTGCCGCCGGTTCCGACGCCGGTATAGAACAGCCCCGCGTTAGTCAGATTGCCGTTCACCATCAGAGTGCTGGAAGCTAGCCGCACATCACCGGTGGTCGACACGGTCAGGGCTCCACCACCGGGTGTGGCCGATAGGTTCTGCCCGTCCAGCTCCAGGTACCCCTCCACGCTGGTCAGGCCGGCTAGCGCGCTGGTGCTTCCACCCGTGGTGAAGCTCCCGGCCACGATCAGCCCGGCACCGTGCGGAATGTCCGCAATCCCGCCGCTAACCAGGTTCAACGTCGCTCCCGTCCCGATATCCAGGTTTCCGGCAACGAGCGAAAGGCTGTTGATGTTGATGGTAGTAGGAGTGGAACTGCTATTCAGGCTGAGAGTCTGTCCCGGCGAGTCGATAGCGGCGGTGAAGGTTGTGCTGCTATTGTTATTGGGCATGCAGGGTACGTAAGTTGGATTGCAACTCCACAACGCCGCGTTGGTCCAATTCCCGGAGCCCGTCGACCAGGTGGCCGCGACCACGGACGGGATTGTGCCTGCGCTCAGCAGGACCTCACCCGAACCGTAATTCAGCGTCCATTGATATCCGTCCATCGTGAAACTAGTACCGTTGCTGAACCCGCCGCTGAGGCTGCCTGTATAGTTAAGGATATCGAAGGTGTCGCCGCTAGGGTTAAACCCGTTCAAAAGCGTAATATTCAGTGCGCCCGCCAGTG
>Ga0335081_10009405_pt1 | contig 15731 bp, 18 predicted proteins | sample Lox_Sample_35_FD_206713 | JGI IMG/M metagenome (GOLD analysis project Ga0335081, IMG submission 206713) | Soil microbial communities from Loxahatchee National Wildlife Refuge, Florida, United States - Lox_Sample_3.5 | ecosystem: Environmental > Terrestrial > Soil > Wetlands | place: USA... | reverse complement strand
ATCTCATGCGCATCGTCGTCGCCGACGAGATCTCGCCCGACTCGTGCCGGCTGTGGGACATCAAGTCGAACGAGAAGCTCGACAAGGATCGCTTCCGCCGCGACCTCGGCGGCCTGGTCGAGGCCTACACCGAGGTCGCCAAGCGCCTCGGCATCATGAGCGAAGGCGAGCGCCCGCAGGGCAACGGCCCGGTGCTGGTCAAGGGCTGAGCGCATGTTCCGGCGAAAGCTCGCCCCGTACTTGATGCGGGATGGACGCCGGTTCGCCGACAGGAACATGCGCAGATAACAAATCTCGCGTCGCGAGGGACGTGATGGACGTTCCGGTCCGCAAAGCAGAGCCGATGAACGTGGAGGAATTCTTCGCGTTCACCGACTCGCGTCCCGACGACGAGAAGTGGGAGTTGATCGAGGGGGAGCCGGTCTTGCACGCGACGCCGCTTTCGCCTCACCAAATGATTGTCGCCAATGTGATCGGATGGCTCCACAATTTTCGACGGGCGCGGCGGCCGTCATGGGTGGCGATTCCGGGCATCGGCGTTCGCGTTTCCTCAACCAGCCTCGCCGAACCGGATGTCCTGATCCGGCCGGCGATGCCCCGGGTCGGGCGCGAGTGCGACGACCCGATCGTCACGATCGAGGTCCTGTCCGATTCGACGGCGGATCGCGATCTGCGCTGGAAGCGCAAGGCGTACGCCCGCCTTGCCTCGTTGATGTACTACGTCGTCATCGCCCAGGATGCGGTCGAGGTCATCGTCTTCGCGCGCGCGTCCGATTTTGCCGAGCAGCGGATCGAGTCCCTTGCTGCCGTGCTCGATCTTCCGGCACTCGGGATTTCGCTTCCGCTCGCCGAGATTTATCAGGACACTGACCTCTCGTAGCATTCGCCGCTGTCCGGCCCCAACGCTTGAAGAATCGGCCGCGCGGGCGCATTTACAGTGTGGTCCGGAGCCTATCTCATGAAAGCGCGCGTCACCGTCACCTTGAAGTCCGGCATCCTCGATCCGCAGGGCAAGGCGATCGAGGGGGCGTTGAAATCGCTCGGCGTCGAGGGCGTTGCCAGCGTGCGCCAGGGCAAGGTGTTCGACATCGAGATCGCCGGTAGCGACAAGGCGAAGGCGGAAGCCGCGCTCAAGCAGGCGGCCGACAAGCTGCTGGCCAACACCGTGATCGAGAACTATCGCGTCGAGGTGACGGGATGAAATCCGCGGTCCTCGTCTTCCCCGGCATCAACCGCGAGCGCGACATGGCGCGCGCGCTGACGCTGATTTCCGGCCGCGCGCCCGCGATGGTGTGGCACGCCGAGACCGCGCTGCCGGCCGGCACCGACCTCGTCGTCATTCCGGGCGGCTTCTCGTACGGCGACTATCTGCGCTGTGGCGCGATTGCGGCGCGCGCGCCGATCATGGCCGCGGTGCGGGCGCATGCGGACAAGGGCGGTCTCGTGCTCGCGATCTGCAACGGCTTCCAGATCGCCTGCGAGGCGGGTCTCCTGCCCGGCGTGCTGATGCGCAATGCGCAGCTCAAGTTCATCTGCAAGGATGTCTACCTGCGGGTCGAGCGTTCCGACACGCCGTTCAGCCGCGGCTACAATGCGGGCCAGGTGATCCGCGTGCCGGTCGCGCATGGCGAAGGCAACTACATCGCCGACGCCGAGACCATCGCGCGGCTCGAGGCGGAGGGCCGCGTGCTTTACCGCTACGTCTCGCCCGACGGCGCGCTCGACCCGGCGTGGAACGTCAACGGCGCGACCAACGCGATCGCCGGCATCGTCAACGCGCGCGGCAACGTGCTCGGCATGATGCCGCATCCCGAGAACCACGTCGAAGCCGCGATGGGCTGCACCGACGGGCGCGGCCTGTTTGCCGGCTTGGTCGAGCACCTGGCGCAGGCCGCCTGAGCCGCGTTCATTTCCCGGGGCGCGTTCGGTCGCGCAAGGCGGGATCGATGCGCTCGGCGACCCAGGCGAGGGAACGGAAGGCCGCACCGCCGATCAGCAGGCCGACGGCCCCGCCGAGCAAAAGAAGCTTGTCCGGGTAGTGGACGTGCTTGGCGAAATCGACAACCGCCGGCATGACGAACCAGAACCACGCGACGACGATCGCGCTGGCGAGCAGGACGCCGAGCGCCTTGACGATCCGGCCGGCGAGCTTGCGCACGGCGTTCCGCATCGAGGCGTCCGGCTTGTCAAAATTGCCTGATGGATTCGGCATCAAAGGCGTTTGAACCGGTGGTGCCGGCGGAGCGACTGATGTTTGATCTGCGCTCCGGTTCGGGTGCTGGTCGCGGTGGGAAGACATCATGCCAATTGCGCTCATTCTCGGCGTCATCGATATCGTCCTGGTGGTGCATGCCGCCAAAACCGGCCGTTTTGCACCCTGGGCCTACGTCATCCTGTTGCTCCCGGGGGTCGGAGCACTCGCCTATGTATTGGTCGAGCTGATGCCCGAATGGTTCGGCAGCTATCAGGGCCAGAAGGCGCGCAAGCGCTTCGTCAGCGCCGTCAACCCGCAAGGGCAGTACCGGACGCTGACCGACCAGCTCGCCATCACCGACACCATCGCCAATCGCGCGGCGCTCGCCGCCGAATGCCTGGAGCTCGGCAAGTTCGACGAGGCGAAGCACCATTACGAGGAGATCCTGGCGCGCCCGCTCGGCGAGGAGCCGGTCTACATGCTCGGCCGCGCCCGCGCCGAATTCGGCCTCGGCCATGCGGCCGACGCGGTTGCCACCCTCGACGAACTGCGCCGCCGCTGGCCCGACTACCAGTCGGCGGATGGCCATCTGCTCTATGCGCGCGCCCTCGAGGAGAGCGGCCACACCGACGCGGCGATCGAGGAGTACAAGGCGCTCGCCAACTACTATCCGGGCGCCGAGGCGCGGGCGCGCTTCGGCGTGCTGCTTGATCGGCTCGGCCGGCGCGACGAGGCGCGGCAGGTCCTCAACGACCTGTTGACCCACATGCGCCGCGCGCCCAAATACGTGCGCAAGGTCCAGGCCGAGTGGATCGGCATGGCCGAGAAGGCGCTGCGCGGGTAAAAGATTCCGTCATGCCCGGCTTCATGCCGGGCATCCACGTCTTTGCCGCACAGAAGAAAGTCGTGGATGGCACGAAACTCGGGCTTGCCCGAGTTTCGCAATTAATCAATGCCGGAAGTCGGGCAAGCCCGACTTCCGGTGACAAGCCCGGCCATGACGGCGAGGCGTGACGCGCATCGTTCGATTATATAAGGACCATGATTCCCAACGAACCCAAGGTCACCCCGGAGCTGGTCGCCGAGCACGGGCTCAAGCCCGACGAATACGAGCGCATCCTCAAGCTGATCGGCCGCGAGCCGACGGTCACCGAGCTCGGCATCTTCTCGGCGATGTGGAACGAGCACTGCTCGTACAAGTCCTCGAAAGTCCACTTGCGCACGCTGCCGACGAAAGCTCCCTGGGTGATCCAGGGGCCGGGCGAGAATGCCGGCGTGATCGACATCGGCGACGGGCTCGCGTGCGTGTTCAAGATGGAGAGTCACAACCACCCGAGCTACATCGAGCCCTACCAGGGCGCCGCGACCGGCGTCGGCGGCATCCTGCGCGACGTGTTCACCATGGGGGCGCGGCCGATCGCCTGCCTCAATGCGCTGAGCTTCGGCGCCCCGCAGCACACCAAGACGCGCCATCTGGTGGCGGGCGTGGTCGCGGGCATCGGCGGGTACGGCAATTCGTTCGGCGTGCCGACGGTCGGCGGCCAGGTGCGCTTCCATCCGCGCTACAACGGCAACTGCCTCGTCAACGCCATGGCGGTCGGGCTCGCCGACGCGACCAAGATCTTCTATGCGGCGGCGACCGGCGTCGGCAAGCCGATCGTCTATCTCGGCTCGAAGACCGGCCGCGACGGCATCCACGGCGCCACCATGGCGTCGGCCGAGTTCGGCGCCGACGCCGAGGAGAAGCGGCCGACCGTGCAGGTCGGCGATCCGTTCGCCGAGAAGCTGCTGCTCGAGGCATGCCTGGAAATCATGCACAAGGATTGCGTCATCGCGATCCAGGACATGGGCGCGGCGGGGCTCACCTGCTCGGCGGTCGAGATGGGCGCGAAGGGCGACCTCGGCGTCACCCTCGACCTCGACAAGGTGCCGTGCCGCGAGACCGGCATGACCGCCTACGAGATGATGCTGTCGGAAAGCCAGGAGCGCATGCTGATGGTGCTGCGCCCCGAGAAGGAGGCGGAGGCCGAGGCGATCTTCCGCAAATGGGGGCTCGACTTCGCGGTGGTCGGCGAGACGACGCCGACGAAGCGCTTCATCGTGCGCCACCGTGGCGACGTGATGGTCGACCTGCCGATCAAGGAGCTGGGCGACCAGGCGCCCGAGTACAAGCGGCCGTTCGTCGAGGCGCCGAAGCTGCCGGTGATCGCCGCCGCCGACGTCAAGCCGCCGATGTCGACCGCCGATGCGCTGGAGAAGCTCATCGCCGCGCCCGACCTCTGCTCGCGCCGGTGGGTGTGGGAGCAGTACGACCACGTCATCCTCGGCAACACGGTGCAGCGGCCGGGCGGCGACGCCGCGGTGGTGCGCGTCAACGACGGCCCGAAGGCGCTCGCGCTCACGGCCGACGTGACGCCCAGATACTGCGAGGCCGACCCGTTCGAGGGCGGCAAGCAGGCGGTGGCGGAAGCCTGGCGCAACATCACGGCGGTCGGGGCCAGGCCGCTCGCGCTCACCGACAACCTCAATTTCGGCAATCCGGAGCGGCCCGAGATCATGGGCCAGTTCGTCGGCTGCGTGCGCGGCATCGGCGAGGCCTGCCGGGCGCTCGATTTCCCGGTCGTGTCCGGCAACGTGTCGCTCTACAACGAGACCAACGGCCGCGCGATCCTCCCCACCCCGACGATCGGCGGGGTCGGCGTGCTGGCCGATTTCCAGAAATCGGCGACGATCGCGTTCAAGGCCGCCGACGAGGCGATCCTCCAGGTCGGACCGAACGCGGGATGGCTCGGCCAGTCGATCTACCTGCGCGACATCTGCGGCCGCGAGGAAGGCGCGCCGCCGCAGGTCCACCTCGCGATGGAGAAGCGCATCGGCGATTTCGTCCGCAGCCTCATTGACGATGGTCTCGCCACCGCGGTGCACGACGTTTCCGACGGCGGGCTCTTGGTCGCGCTGGCCGAGATGGCGATGGCGTCCGGCATCGGCGCGGCGCTCGCGCCGCATCATACGCTGCCGGCGCATGCCTTCTGGTTCGGCGAGGACCAGGCGCGCTACGTCATCACGGTTCGCGCCAAGGACGCGAGCAAGGTCAGCGAGCGGGCGAGCGCGGTCGGCGCGCCGCTGCTCGGGCTCGGGCGCACCGGCGGCGATGCATTGACGCTGCCGGGCGAGCGTCCCATTCTGGTCAAGATGCTGCGCGAGCGCTTCGAAGGCTGGCTGCCCGCCTACATGGCCGGGCCCGACGTGACGTGAGGAGACCGCCATGGCGATGGATGCCCGCGAGATCGAGCGCCTGATCAAGGCGAGCATCCCCGACGCCGAGGTGACGATCCGCGACCTTGCGGGCGACGGCGATCACTACGCGGCGACCGTGATCGCGGCGAGCTTTCGCGGCAAGTCGCGCGTGCAGCAGCATCAACTGGTCTATGCAGCCCTCAAGGGGCAGATGGGCGGCGTGCTGCATGCGCTTGCGCTGCAGACCGGCGTCCCGTCCGCCTGACAAAGGCATGGCCGCGCCCTCGCCGAACGGCGTGAGGACGCTTGCGCCCCTCGGCGCCATCCGGCCCACCGGCACCTGGAGCCTCGGCACCCGCGCCGGCGATTTCGTCTTCGTCGCCGGCATGCGCGGCATTGACCCGCAGACCAACACCTTGGTCGAGGGCGACGCGGCGCGCATCCGCCAGGCGTTCCGCAACATGGCGCTGATCGCGCAGGCGGAAGGCGCGACCCTGCGCGACGCGGTCCGCCTCGTCGTCTACGTCACCGACATGGCCCGCTACCGGCCGCTGGTGAACGAGGTCCAAGAGGAGCTTTGGGGGCAGGGGCCTTATCCGCCGCGCACCATCGTCGAGGTCGCCCGCCTCAATCAGGACGATGGCGTCGAGGTGGAGGGGACCTTCTACGCCCCGGCCAAAAAGTGAGCGCAAAAAAGTGAGCGCGCGACCCCCGCGGCCGGTTGGGTGAAATCCCGTCTTGGGCTATATATATGTTTCGAACCGGCGGGTTCTTGACCCCGCCCTGGACACGAAGGACGACGTTCATGGCCATCGAGCAATTCATCGCCAACGAGGTGAAATCCAACGACGTGGTGCTGTTCATGAAGGGCACGCCGCAATTCCCGATGTGCGGGTTCTCGGGCCAGGTCGTGCAGATCCTCGACTACCTCGGCGTTCCCTACAAGGGCCTCAACGTGCTCGAGAACGACGAGCTGCGGGCGGGCATCAAGGAATTCTCCAGCTGGCCGACCATTCCGCAGCTCTACGTCAAGGGCGAGTTCGTCGGCGGCTGCGACATCGTGCGCGAGATGTTCCAGGCGGGCGAATTGGCGGGCCTGTTCAAGGACAAGGGCGTGCCGGTGAAGGAAAGCGCCGGCACCTGAGGCGCCGCGCAATCGAGATTTCGGAAGGAAAAAGCCGCCCGGACGGGCGGCTTTTGCGTCTCTGTAGCCCGCATGGAGCCCTCGGGTCTTGCCTTTGGCAAGCCCAAGGACAGGCTCCGCGGAATGCGGGACGGGCGGTCCGGATTTCGCTTGCGCTCCATCCGGGCTACGACTCGATCATCTCAGCGCGAGTAGTACTCGACCACGAGATGCGGCTCCATCTGCACCGGGTAGGGAACGTCGGTGATCAGCGGGATGCGCGTGAGCTTCGCGGTCATCTTCGAGTGGTCGGCCTCGATGTAGTCGGGCACGTCGCGCTCGGGAAGGCCGGTCGCTTCCAGCACCAGCGCGAGCTGCTTCGAGGCTTCCTTCACCTCGATCTCCTCGCCTACCTTGAGGCGATAGCTCGGGATGGTCACGCGCCGGCCGTTCACCTTGATGTGGCCGTGATTGATGAACTGGCGCGCCGCGAAGATGGTCGGCACGAGCTTCGCCCGGTAGACCGCGGCGTCGAGGCGCCGCTCGAGCAGCGCGATCAGATGGGCGCCGGAGTCGCCCTTCATCCGGATCGCCTCCTCGTAGATGCCGCGGAACTGGCGCTCGGAAATATTGGCGTAATAGCCCTTGAGCTGCTGCTTGGCGCGCAGTTGCACGCCGTAGTCGGAGAGCTTGCCCTTGCGGCGCTGGCCGTGCTGGCCGGGCCCGTATTCGCGGCGGTTGACGGGGCTCTTCGGGCGGCCCCAGATGTTCTTGCCCATGCGGCGATCGATCTTGTACTTCGCCTCGTTGCGCTTGGTCATCGCGTCCTCAGTTGCGGCGGGCGGTTGGCCGGCCGGTTGATGATGGGGTTGTCGAGGATCGCGCCCTCCTCCTTCCCGGTTATCGGGGACGACAGGCAGGGGCCCTAATCAGCGCCAAGGCCCCGCCGCGGGTCGCGAAACGCCACGCGGGCCGTTGACGAGGCGCGCGGGACGGGCGGTTTCTAGGGACAAAGCCGGGGCTTGTCAAATTGCCGGCGAGTCGGCCATCGCCTTGATTCCGAAGCCGGAAAGTGCCGCCGCCAGGGCCGGCGCAACGGCACGGCCGGAGGTGAAGCGCGCCGCCGCGGGCGCGACGATCGCGCCCGGCCGCGGCGGACCGGCGAGCTCGACCACGCGCCGAGCGATGGCCGGCGCCGGGTCGATCCAGTCGACCGGCCACGGCGCGAGCCGCGCGAGGCGGTCGAGCAACAAGGGAAAATGCGTGCAGGCAAGCACGACCGTGTCGGTCCGCCGCCCGCCGTCGTCGACGAAGCACGGCGCGATCTCGGCCGCGATCGCGTCGTCGTCGACCGGCAGCGCGCGCAGCGCATCCTCGGCGATCGCCGGGAGCCTGGCGGCGCCGACCAGCGTGACCGCGCAGCCCTGGGCGAAATCGTCGATCAGCTTGCGGGTGTATTCCCGCCGCACGGTCGCCTCGGTGCCGAGCACCGACACGAGCTTGCTCCGCGATGCCGCGCAGGCGGGCTTGATCGCCGGCACGGTGCCGACGAACGGCACCGTGTAGCGTGCGCGCAGCGCCGGCAGCACGAGCGTCGAGGCGGTGTTGCAGGCGATGACGACGAGATCGGGCGCGGTCCGCTCGATCAGCTCGCCCATGAGCGGCACGACGCGCGCGACGAGCTCGGCTTCGCCGTGCCGTCCGTAGGGAAAGAACGCGTCATCCGCCGCATAGACGAGCTTCGCGTCCGGCCGCGCCGCCGCGATCTCGCGGAAGACGGTCAATCCGCCGAGGCCGGAGTCGAACACCAGGATTGTCGCTTGCGCCATGGGCTGCGGGAAAGCGTGCGGAGAAACGTGACGCCGGAAAACGAGAATGGAACTGTGGCGATGGTAAGACGGGATGCAGGATCGAATCGGCGCCGCCTGCGCGGCGTTATTGCGGCAGCTGCTCGATGACGCCGTACCAGCCGAGCCCGCGGTAGGTCTCGTAGCCCGGGGTCACGTGGAAGGCGACGAGCCGGCCGGACGGATCCGTGTAGCTGCCGCTCGGGCGCCCTTCGGCCATGAGCGGGAAGTCGCTCGTCAGGATGCCGCGGCCGTCGGAGGCGGCGATGATCCGGCGCTTGGCGTCGACCAGCATCACGCGGGTGCGCGACGCTTCTTCCGGCGTGAGGCGCACGCCTTGCACGATCGCCCGCGACTGCGGCTCCCAGTCGAAATGCACCGCCAGCACGCCGATCGGCTTGCCATGCGCGTCGCCGCCCTCGCGCACGGAGGCGACGTAGGTCGCGACCTGCGCGCCTTTGAGCAGCGCGCAAGCATCGATGTCGGCGACCGCGTAGTCGTCGCCCGAGCGCAGGTCGCGGCCGCGCGCATACCACGGCTCGTGGCCGACCTGCGCGCCGACGACCCGGTAGCGATCGGGCCGGCCATTGGCGATGATGCGCCCGGCGAGATCGCACAGCCACAGATCGAGATAGACCGTGTAGGAGGAGAGGATCACGCCGAGGCGCTTGCTGGCATATTCGACCGCGCCCGGCGTCGGCCCCGCCGCGCAGTCCACCACGGCCGCATCGGTCGCCCACCAGCGCACGTCGCAGGTGCGCTCGTAAAGGTTGCGGTCGGCGATCTCGATGGCGTTGAGCGCGAGGTCGACGAGGCGGTCGGCGCGCGCCTGCGCGGCCATCTGCTCGGTCGCCTCCTTGAGCGCATCGATGCGCCCGCCGAGGCTCTGCTGCAGCTCGCTCGCAACGTCGGCGATCTGCGTCGAGACCGAGCGCACCTCGCCGGCGACGACCGAGAAGCCGCGTCCGTGCTCGCCGGCACGCGCGGCCTCGATCAGCGCGTTGAGCGCGAGGATCCGCATCCGGCCGGTGATGTCCTGGATGATGCGGATGTTCGCGTCGGTGAGCGAGCTCAGCGCGTCGGCCGCCTCGGCGACGACGCCGGTCAGCGCGCGGGGACTGGCGTTGGCGGGAACGGGAACCGACATTCGCGGGGGCCATGCGAACTAACTTCAACTCAAGATCGCGGAGTCGCTTTAATTGCCGGTAAACTTCGCGGCTTGCCGATCGCTGCTTTTTTGTGCAGCGGGTGCCCTCGTCAAGGCATGTTCGCGCGGAAGTTTCAGGCGGCGCCGAAGACGCGCTGAAAAATCGTGTCGACGTGCTTGAGGTGATGGTCGAGGTCGAACTCTTTGGCGAGTTCCGCCTTGCTCAGATATCTGCGCACGTCCGCATCGGCCGTGAGCAGGGCCAGGAAGTCGTTCGCCTCGCCGCGCCAGACCTTCATGGCGTTGCGCTGGACAAGGCGGTAGGCGTCCTCGCGCGCCGCGCCTTTCTGGGTCAGCGCGATCAGGACGCGCTGCGAATGCACGAGCCCGCCCAGACGGTCGAGGTTTTTCCGCATGTTGTCCGGATAGACCACGAGCTTGTCGATCAGGCCCGCGAGGCGGTTGAGGGCGAAATCGAGCGTCACCGTCGCGTCCGGCCCGATCATGCGCTCGACCGAGGAATGCGAGATGTCGCGCTCGTGCCACAGCGCAACGTTCTCCAGCGCCGGCGTCACATAGCCGCGCACCAGGCGGGCAAGCCCGGTGATGTTCTCCGACAGCACCGGATTGCGCTTGTGCGGCATCGCCGAGGAACCCTTCTGGCCCTCGGAGAAGAACTCTTCCGCCTCCAGCACCTCGGTGCGCTGCAGATGGCGGATCTCGGTCGCGAGCCGCTCCATCGAGGAGGCGACGACGCCGAGCGTTGCGAAATACATGGCGTGGCGGTCGCGCGGGATCACCTGGGTCGAGATCGGCTCGACCGCGAGCCCCATGGCCTTGGCGACGTGCGCCTCCACCCGCGGATCGATCTGCGCAAAAGTTCCGACCGCGCCCGAGATCGCGCAGGTCGCGACCTCGCGGCGCGCTGCGACGAGCCGCTCGCGGCCGCGGGTGAATTCCGCATAGGCCGACGCGAGCTTGAGGCCGAACGTGGTCGGCTCGGCATGGATGCCGTGCGAGCGGCCGATGGTCGGCGTGAGCTTGTGCTCGAAGGCGCGCCGCTTGAGCGCGGCCAGCACCTTGTCGGTGTCGGCGATGAGCAGGTCGGCGGCGCGCACGAGCTGGACGTTGAAGCAGGTGTCGAGCACGTCCGACGAGGTCATGCCCTGGTGCACGAAGCGCGCCGGCGCCCCGACGATCTCGGCCAGATGGGTCAGGAACGCAATGACGTCGTGCTTGACCTCGCGCTCGATCTCCTCGATGCGCTCGACGTTGAACTTGGCGTCCTTGCCCTTGGCCCAGATCGCCTGCGCGGCCTCCTGCGGGACGACGCCGATCTCGGCGAGCGCGTCGGCCGCGTGCGCCTCGATCTCGAACCAGATGCGAAAGCGCGTCTGCGCGTCCCAGATCGCGGCCATTTCGGGTCGAGTGTAGCGCGGAATCATGCGAGCCTCGGCGGACAATGCACGCTCTGGCCTGTATCATACTCCCACGTCTTGGCAATCGGCGCAGAGGCCGGAAGGGGGTGGAAGATGAGCATGCGTTTCGAGGATTTGCTGGCACGCGCGGAGCAGATCGCACCTTTGCTCAAGGAACGGCGCGAGACCGTGGCGGTCGCCGAATCCTCGACCGGCGGGCTGATCTCCGCGGCCCTGCTCGGCGTTGCCGGCGCGTCGGCCTATTTCCTCGGCGGCGCCGTCGTCTACACGCAGACGGCGCGGCGCGCGCTGCTCGACATTCCGGACGCCGCCCTGGCCGGCATGCGCGCCTCGACCGAACCCTATGCGCTGCTGCTCGCGCGCACGGCGCGCACGCGGCATTCGGCCAGCTGGGCGGTGGCCGAGACCGGCGCCACCGGCCCGACCGGCAACCGCTACGGCGACGCGGCCGGCCACAGCTGCATCGCGGTGGTCGGCGCCGGCGAAAGGGCGATCACGCTCGAAACCGGCAGCAGCGACCGCGTCGCCAACATGCACGCCTTCGCGGCGGCCGCGCTCGATCTCGTGGAGAAGACGCTGCGAGGAACGTAAGCGCAGGGCCTGGCCGGAGGCGGGCGCTCGGCCGTTTGACACGCGGCGGCGCACCTGCTCGGATTCGCGTGCAGCTTGCGCCGACATTCGGGGGACCTCAATGTATGCTCGACTTTCGCGACAATTCGTACCGTTGGTAGCGGCAGCGACGCGGTGGGCGCTTGCGCTCGCTTTGCTCGCGAGCTCCACGGTTCTCGCCGGCCTGATCGCGGTGCGGCCGGCCGCCGCCGATTTCGCGGGCGACCACACTCTTTGCCACACGTTCGATTCGAGCAAGATAACCGAGAAGATCGCTGCCTGCACGCGGGTGATCAGGACCGGCCGGCTGCGCGGGCAGGATCTCGCCATCGCGTATCAGGACCGCGCAGAAGGCTACCGCCTCGCCAAGGACTACGACCATGCGCTCGAAGATTTCGGTCGTGCCATCAAGATCGATCCGGCGATCGCCTATCCCTATATCAACCGCGCCGAGGTCCATCGTCTCAAGGGCGACTATGACCAGGTGATCGCCGACGCGACCCAGGCGATCGGGCTAGATCCCGCCCTGAATGCGGCATGGACGATCCGCGGTCTCGCCTACAAGGAGATCGGCGCCCTCGCCAAGGCGCGCGAGGATTTCAACCACGCCCTGTCGATCCCGGTCAAAGGCAACGACGGCGGCTGGGCGCAGGATGTCGCCCGCGCGCAGCTCAAGGCGATGGACGAGAAGTGATCGCAGGCCGCGCCGCTGCGCGCCGTTACTGCGGCATCTCGATCTTCACCTCGTCGGTGATCTTCTGCCAGCGCGTCATCTCGTTCGCGAGCCAAGTCTTGGCCTCGTCGAGCGAGGCGGTCGGGACGCGGTTGAAGTTCTGCTTGGCGAACGTCGCGGTGGCGGCCGGCGACGCCATCGCCTCGGTCATCGCCTTGCGCAGCGTCTCCAGCACGTCCTTCGGCGTCCCGGCGGGCGCGAACAGCGCCTGCCACGCGAGCGTGCCGACGCCGTCGAAGCCGACCTCCTGCATGGTCGGCACATCGGGATATTCCGGCAGGCGCGTGCGGTTGACCAGGGCGAGCGGCCGCAGCTGGCCAGAGGCGACCAGCCCGGCGCTGCTCGCGACGTTGAGGAAGGACGCCTGCGTCGAGCCGCTGAGCATGTCGGTGAGCACGCCGGATGCGCCCGCCTTGTTGGGAATGCCCTGCATCTTGAGGTCGCCGGCGCGCTTGGCGAACAGCGCCATGTCGTAGTCGGGATAGCTGCCGACCCCGACCGAGCCGTAGTTGACCTTGCCGGGATTCTGCTTTGCGTAGTCGATGAACTCAGGCACGCTCTTGGGCGCAAAGTTCTTGGTCGCGACGAGGAGGAATTCGGGAATGTCGACGAGCCGCAGCACCGGCACGACGTCCCGCTCGTAATTGATGTGCAGCTTGCTGCGATAGAGGATCGGCGTGATCGCATTCGTCGTCACGTTGCCGAGCATCAGCGCGTAGCCGTCGGGCGCCGCGCGTGCCATCGCCTCGAGCGCGATGATGCCGTAGGCGCCCGGCTTGTTCTCGACCACGATCGAGGCCTTGAGCTCTTCGCGCAGCCGGTCGCCGAGCACCCGCGCCACGATGTCGGTCGCGCCGCCCGGCGCGTAGGGCACGATGATCTTGATCGGCCGTGCCGGGTACTTGTCCTGTGCAGCCGCCGGCGCGGCCGCGAGCGCAATGCAGACGGACGTAAGCAGGATCGACAGCGGCGATTTCATCTCGTTCTCCCGGGCGGCGTTGTCAGGTCGCAACGCTTGCGCCATGATACATTTTGCCGGGAGCAGAGGAAGCACGTCATGAACGCAGCGCCCGTCTACGACCTCATTCTGCAGGGTGGACACGTCATCTGCCCGGCCTCGGGCATCGACGGCGTAATGGACGTCGCCGTCGCCGACGGCCGGATCGCGCAGGTCGCGAAGAGCATCATTCCGTCGTCGGCCAAGAGCATCGTCGACGTGCGCGGCAAGCTCGTGCTGCCGGGCATGATCGACACGCATGCGCACATCTACCGCTATGTGACCGGGCGCTTCGGGCTCGATGCCGACATGGTGGGGGTGCAGAGCGGCGTGACGGCGCTGATCGACCAGGGCGGCGCCTCGTGCATGACGTTCCCGGGCTTTCGCCACTTCATCGCCGAGCCGGCGGCGAGCCGTTGCTACGCCTTCATCTCCGCCTATCTGGTCGGCGGCCTCGAGGGCCACTACTACCCGCAGCTCTATTCGCCCGAGGGCGTCGACGTCGCCGCCACCGTCGCGGCGGCACGAGCCAATCGCGACCTCGTCAAGGGCGTGAAGGCGCATGCCGAGATCGGCGGCTTCGCGCGCTGGGGCACCAAGGTGATGGAGCTTGGCGCGCAGATCGGGCGCGAGGCGAACCTGCCGGTCTATGTCCACTTCGGCCAGCTGTGGGCGCTGCCGCCGGAGGGCGCGAACGGCGTCGATGCCGACACGATCGTCGAGCGCACCGTCGCGCTGCTGCGGCCGGGCGACATTCTCGCGCATCCGTTCACGCGCCATCCGGGCGGCTTCGTCGACAAGAACGGCAAAGTGCATCCGATCGTGCGCGCCGCGATCGACATGGGCCTCAAGATCGACGTCGGGCACGGCAGCCACTTCTCCTACAAGATGGCGCGCCGCGCGCTCGACGCCGGCATCGTGCCGCACACGCTCGGCGCCGACATGCACGGCTACAACACGTTCCTGCCGCCGCCGCCGGGGACGCCGGCCGAGCATCCCGACGACGAGAACCATCCGTTCGCCGGCCAGGCGCGCTTCAGCCTGAGCCAGGCGATGAGCTCGATGCTGGCGCTCGGGCTGACGCTGCAGCAGGTGGTGCCGATGGTCACCAGCAACGCGGCGCAAATGGCCGGCCTGCCGGACGAGATCGGCGCGCTCAAGCCCGGCATGGCGGCCGACGTCTCGGTGCTCGACGATCTGCGCGGCCGCTTCAAGCTGCAGGACAACGAGCGCACCGTGATCACCGCCGAGCGCCTGCTCGAGCCGGCGTTCTGCCTGCGCGCCGGACGGCGCTACGACGCGACCGCGCCGATCCTGCCGCGCGCCGTCGCGGCCTGATCGCGGGCGGCTACGGTGATCGCAGGCTGGGCGGCGTTGAGCCAGGCGGAGCGCGACGCCGCCTACAACAACAATCTCGCGGTTGCCAACAGCGCCGAGCTGGTGGCACGGCGCAACGCGGCGTCCGCCGCCTTCCGCACGGCGCATCCGCGCGGCCTCGACGTTCCCTATGGGCCGGCGCCGCGGCAAAAGTGGGACCTGTTCGCAGCGACCGACCCGTCCGCGCCCTGCCTCGTGTTCATCCATGGCGGCTACTGGCAACGCAACACGCGCGAGGATTTCGCCTGCTTCGCCGAGGGCATCATGGCGCATGGCTGGTCGATGGCGCTGCCCGGCTACACCCTCGCGCTGGACGCATCGCTCGCCGCGATCGTCGGCGAGATCAGCCGCGCCCTCGACTGGCTCGCGGCGCATGGCCCGGCGCACGGCCTTGCGGCCGGCCCGATCGTCGTGTCCGGCTGGTCGGCCGGCGGGCATCTCGCCGCCATGGCGCTGTCGCATCCGCGCGTCGCCGCCGGGCTCGCGATCTCCGGCGTCTTCGAGCTTGCGCCCATCCGCGACACCTACCTCGACGAAAAGCTGCGGCTGAGCGAGCAGGAGATCGCGACGCTGTCACCGTTGCGGCTGCCGGCCGTGCAAAAGCCGCTGGCGATTGCCTACGGAGCCAAGGAATTGCCCGCGCTGGTCGGCGACAGCCGCGATCTTCATGCGCGCCGCCTCGCGGCCGGTGCGCCCGGTGCGCTGATTCCGATCGAGGGGGCGGATCACTTCACGGTTCTCGACGAGCTGCGCCTCGCCGACGGACGGCTGGTCGCCGCTGCGCGGGAGCTGGCCGCAGCGAAAGCCTAGCTGCCAAGTATCTTGTCGGCGAACCGGCGTCCAGCCCGGGTTCCGGGGCAGTCCAGCTGGCCGGAAGGGGCTGCCAAGAAAAATACAATCGATCTGCAATGCGAAAGGGACGCCAAATACAATGCAAGGTCTTGCGCGGGCTTGAGAAAAGCCGCCGGCGCGGGAACAATGGCAAACAATGAAAAAAACAATGCGCAGAGCAATCGAAACAGTCGGGA
>Ga0335081_10009404_pt1 | contig 15731 bp, 14 predicted proteins | sample Lox_Sample_35_FD_206713 | JGI IMG/M metagenome (GOLD analysis project Ga0335081, IMG submission 206713) | Soil microbial communities from Loxahatchee National Wildlife Refuge, Florida, United States - Lox_Sample_3.5 | ecosystem: Environmental > Terrestrial > Soil > Wetlands | place: USA... | reverse complement strand
CAATCGTGGCTTCGTGAGGTCGATGTCGCGTTGGCTGCAGCCTCCGTCGGTGACCGTGTAAGGCTCGTCTCTGCGGGCAGTGAGAATGCCCTGATCGACGCCGGCCGTCGCGTACAGGTCAAACAGTTGCCCTGTCTTGAATGAGAACTCAGTCGAGTAAGGAGATATGTATTGGTACTGAATCCCCGGCCGGGTTGCCAGTTCATGCCCAGCTTTGGGATAGCCGAGGATGCTGGTATTAATCCAATCGCCAGCGCACTGGAAATCCCAGTTGCCATAGGCGAGCAGCTTTGAGCCGTCCATGGCTCCAGTGAAAGCAATCGTGTCGCAGAAGTTGGTGAAGTGCATGCAGCGTAGCGGCGGTTGCGGCTGAGAAAAAGGTTTACGTTGGCGGACGCCTGACGTCAGCCTAGGCTTGCGGATGTCGATGTCGGAGTTCCTGCACACGCCCTTGGTCATGGTAAAAGGCTGATCGGTTTGAAAAGTGAACAGGCCAAACTCTTTTAGACCATCGGTTGCCCACAGCGTGATCAAGCCATTGGGTTCAATCGAGAATTGAACCGAGTAGGCAAAAAGGTCGTCATCATAATCCACCGGACGCGTGGCGAACTCGCGTGGCGGAAGCGTGATGTTGCCGATTACGGGACTATAGTCCCATTCTCCAGCACAATTAAAGTCCCAACCTCCGTAGATATGGCCCGCACCCCTTGCCAATGTCACGGTGTCGCAAAAATTGGAGAGATGTAGGCAGTAATCCTGAGTTGCGTGGCTCAGAGGGACAAAACACAGCGCCAGCAGCAGTTGATATAGAAAAAGTCTTTTCATAAGCCTTCTCTCCTATCGCTCCAGCAATCGTGGCTTCGTGAGGTCGATGTCGCGTTGGCTGCAGGCGCCGCTGGTGATGTTGTAGGGTTCGTTGGACCGGTAGGTCAATAGGTTGTTCAGTCCTGAAGTCGCGTACAGATCAAACAGACGACCTGTCTTGAACGAGAACTGAGTGGTGTAAAAGCTCGCGTCATAACCATCCGGATACGTCGGCCTGGTCGCCAACTCATATTTTGGTTTGGCATTGCCCATGATGCTGGTGGTGACCCAATCCCCAGTGCATTCCCAGTCCCAGTTACCGTAGGCATAGCCGGCAAAATCCCCCGACCCTTGGTTCAACGAAATCGTGTCGCAGAAGTTCTGGAAATGCATGCAATGCGGGGCGGCTTGAGAGGTTGCGCGGGGAGGATTCTTTGCCACACGGCTCGACATCAAGCTCGGCTTGCTCTGGTCAACATCATTTGCCGTGCAGCGGCCTGGCGTCAGGGTGTACGGCTGGTTGCTTTGGACGAACAAAACGTATGTTCCGTCGGTTCCGACCAGATCAAATAAGTAGTCGGGTTTGATAGAAAACTGAAGGGTATAGGTAGCCAGACCTTCGCTCGCCCAATAGGGCCGGGTAGCTAGCTCGCGAGCACCGGTGATGTTCCCTATGATGCTGTTGTAGGACCAGTCAGAAAAACAAAGCCAGTCCCAGCCTCCATACGCCAAATCGCCTGACGTCACCACCTCGACGGTGTCGCAGAAGTTGGTGAGGTGCATGCAGTACTCCTTGTTTGCGGCCTGGCTCGATATCACAAAGGTCGCGAGAACCACCAATTGAATGAAAATCAACTTCTTCATCGGCATTCCTCCTATCTAGAACCCAACAAGCTTGGTTTGCTGCTATCCACATCGCCGGGCGCACAGGCGCCATCGGTGACGTTGTAGGGCTGGTCCGATCGTGCTTTGAAAACGCCCTGATCGACGCCGGCCGTTGCGTACAAATCAAAAACCTGTCCTGACTTAAAGGAAAATTCTGTGCTGTAAGGAGATATGTAGCGGTACTGAATCCCCGGCCGGGTTGCCAGCTCGTGTCCGGCCTTTACGTAACCAATGATGTTGGCATCGGTCCAATCGCCAGTGCATTGGAAGTCCCAGTTGCCATAGGCGAGCAGCTTTGATCCGTCCGTAGCTCCAGTGAGAACAATCGTGTCGCAGAAGTTTGTGAAATGCATGCAGCCCAGCGGCTGCTGAGGCCGAATGGGAGTTTTTAATTGGCGAACGCTGGACATCAGCCTCGGCTTGCTTGTATCGATGTCAGCCCGCGTGCAGGCGCCCTTGGTGATTGTATAAGGTTGATTCATCTGCTGAATGAACAATCCGAGCGGTCCGAAGCCGTCGGTTCCCCACAGGGTGAATAGTTTGTCGGGAAGGAGCGAGAACTGAAACGTATAGTAGCTTAGGTCGCCGTCGACGTCCACCGGGCGAGTCGCCAACTCACGCGGCGGCAGCGTGACATTTCCGAGAATGCTGGCTCCCCACCAGTTACCGGCACAGTCCAGGTCCCAGCCGCCATAAGCAAGGTCGCCGGACTGTGCCAACGTTAGCGTGTCGCAGAACTTCGTGAGATGCATGCAGTAATCCTGAGCCGCGTGGCTCAGAGAAACAAAACACAGCGCCAACAACAGTTGATATAGAACGAGTCTCTTCATAAGCATGCTCTCTCCTAGCGATCCAGCAATCGTGGCTTCGTGAGGTCGATGTCGCGTTGGCTGCAGGCGCCATTGGTGATGCTAAAGGGCTCGTTGCTGCGAGCGGTTAGCACTCCCGAATGGATTCCTGCTGTTTCGTAAAGATCGAACAACCGGCCGGCCTTGAAGGAAAATTGTGTGGTGTAAGCAAACAGGTAGTCGTACTGAATAGCAGGACGCGTGGCTAGTTCCTGCCCGGCTTTTGCGTTGCCCAGAATGCTAGTCAGCGACCAGTCGTTCTGACATTGCCAGTCCCAATTTCCGTAGGCCAAATTGCCGGATACCGCAAACACAATCGTGTCGCAGAAGTTAGCGAAGCGCATACAATGCAGCGCAGGACCCGGGGGCGTCATTTGACGTCTTGCCGGGAAAGTCGATGTCAGTCTTGGCTTGCTATTGTCGATATCGCCGCGCGTACAGTGGCCAGTTGTGATGGTGTACGGCTGATTCGTCTGAAAGGTGAATAGCCCGTCCTGGAGGCCATCAGTTCCGGTCAAATCGAATAAGAGGCCTGGCTTCAGCGAGAATTGTAAGGTGATGGTTTCGGACTCCCAGCCGGTAGCGGGTCTGGTGGTCAGTTCTCGCGGCACTTTCGTTTGGCCGATAATGCTGGCAGATTGCCAATCCCCGGTGCACAGCCAATCCCAGGCGCCGTACTGCAAATCGCCAGAGGGTTTTAACTCGATCGTGTCGCAAAAATTCGTAAGATGCATGCAATGCTCCGCTGCCTGTCCTCGCGGCACGAGGAGCACAACAAGACTGACCAATTGCCATAGCACGAATTTTTTCATGTGAGTACCTCGTCGGCTTCGAGGCTCTGGGTGGGCTATTGGACCAGCTCGGACGCCGGCCGCCCCAGGCCGTTCGGCAAACGCAAACTGCTACATCCCCTGGGCGGAGACAGTCTGAGCCTGCCGCCTGCGGATGTCAACGACTTTCGCGCCGACGTCCCCGCGTTGACATTTCCACAGGGGAAGGGCAAACTAGCCAATTCGCCAGCCGCATAGCATTTTCGCGACATGTTACGGCAGTTCTGTCGCCACGCAGGGGCGGGCGGAGGGTTCGCGCCAGCATCCAAGAACTTAGCCCATGAGCGATCGCCACGTTGCCTATTCGCTGGATTCGACCTTGGAAACGGTCGACAGCGCCGAACAAGCTGCCAGCCGGATCGCAACCGAAATGGGGTTTGGCGAAGACGAGGTCATGCAGATTTCCATGGCGGTGCGCGAGGCGGCGGTGAACGCGGTGCTTCACGGCAACGCTTATGATCCACAAAAGAAGGTCAATCTTGAGTTCGAAGCGGGATCGCGCGACCTGATAATCATCATCCGCGATCAGGGAAAAGGTTTGGATCCGTCCAAGATTCCCGATCCGCTGGCGCCGGAGAACCTGCTCAAGACCTCCGGCCGGGGAATTTTTCTTATCCGCTCGTTTATGGACGAGGTGGAAATTCACCCCTCCCAGACGGGCACCGAAATAAAACTCGTTAAGCATGTCCCGGAGTCATCCGGGGCCAAGGAGGCTTCCCAGTGACCATGAAAGTCAGCAGTCGCCAGGTAGACGGAATAACCATCGTGGATTGCAGCGGGCGCATCACTCTCGGAGAAGGCAGCGTGATTCTGCGCGACCAGGTGCGCGACCTGCTTTCCAAGGGACAAAAGAAGATCCTGCTCAACCTTGCCGATGTAACCTACATCGACAGCTCGGGCATCGGCGAGCTGGTCAGCGCGTTCACAACCGTCAAGAATCAGGGCGGCGAACTCAAGCTGCTCAATCTGACCAAGAAGGTTCACGATCTGCTGCAGATCACCAAGCTGTACACGGTCTTCGACGTGAAGGACGATGAGGCAGCAGCGGTGAAGGCGTTCAAGTAGTCTTCGTAAGGGCCGCGGCGGCGGCCCTTTCACTAATTTCCATTTTGGGACCGCTGTGTTGTCGGCGTGACGCCGGTCACGGCACGATTTGTCGCGCCTGGCATAGAACGGTGCGTGTGGTCCAAATTTATTCTCGCGCTGTTCATCCCTGCCCTGTGCGTTGCCGACTGCATCCCCTTCAGCCAGGCCCGCGAGCACGTGGGCGAAACGCAATGCGTGTCAGGCAAAGTTCTGCACGTAAAGCATGGCGCTCGGGGCGTCATCTTCTTTGATTACTGCGAAGACTTCCGCGTGTGCCCGTTCACGGTCGTGGTTTTTCCCGGGAGGCTGAGAGATATCGGCGACGTGCGCCAGTTGGAAAATCGCCTGGTGGAGATTCACGGTGAAATCAAAGAATATGACGGCCGGGCCGAGATTGTGCTCGATCATGTCCGCCAACTGAGCGGCGAAGCCGCCCTGCTCCCACCTTTGCCCAAAAACTATGACGTTGAAAAGACGGGTCACTACAGTGCGGGCAGCCTAAGCCATCCCAAGGCCAAGCGAACTCCGGCGAAGAAGAAACAGCCAGCCACTATGCCGGTGGAAGTACCGGAAGACGAAGAGTAGGAACTGCAGTACAACCCCAGTTTCCCTACCTCGTTGTCACCCGAGCGGAGCTTTATCGTTCGCAGAACGATAAGCGCAGTCGAGAGCCTGCCCTGAGCGAAGTCGAAGGGGACTCGCTGTTGGGGCGGGCGCTCGGAACAGCAGATTCCTCCACTCGCCGATCGATTTGCTGCGCAAATCGACCAGAGTTGGTCGGAATGACAAAGTTCTATGACACTTCCACCCGGCAATTCCCCTACGGCGTTAGCCCCATCTTCCGCATGGCCGCGATATAGCGCGGTTCGGAGCGCAGAGGATCGAATTCCGGACTGCGAATGAATTCTCCGGCGAGATCTCCACGTTCACATGCGAGTTCGAGCGCCGTGAGCGCCAGGTTGCGGTCAACCGCCGCGCAGGCCAACGCCGTCACCGGGTTTCGGTCGGCTCCGGAGATGTTCTGCATAGCCAAGCAGAATCCCTTGGCATCTGGAGTGACCTCCTGGCTGCCAATATTCTCGGACTTACGTGCCTCCGCCACGGCATCGGCGAAACGTCCCATAACCGCATAGAGGTGTGAGAGCTTAAAATGGCCGGGGCCGAAGTTCGGATCACGCAGCAACAATTTCTGATATTGCGCCAGCGATTCGTCGTAGCGGTGCGCCACCATCAGAGTCCATGCGTAATTTGTGTTGACAATCGGCGACAACGGATCTAGCGACAGTGCAACCCGAAGTTCCTCAAGTGACTGGTCGACGCGCTTTTCGGGCATCAGCAGGACGAATGCATAGAAGTAATGTGCGGTGGCATTGTTTGGATTGATGGCGATTGCTCGCCGAAACTCGGCCTCCGATTCATTCCATTGCCAAGCTAAGGCCAAAGCGCCGGCACGCGCGGTATGCGTTTCAGAAAGTGAATCGTCTAACTGAACCGCCTTTTGTGACGCCTCCCCAGCCAGCAGAACCGCCTGCTTTGAGCTGATACCGATGTCATAACTTGGCGCCACGTTGTAGGTATCGGCCAGGCCGGCATAAGCCAGCGCGTAATTCGGATCTGCCGCAATCGCCTGCTGAAACAGGTCGATACTCTTTCTCAGGCCAGCCGGTGTGCGGCCCGCCCATTGTTGCCGTCCTTCCAGGTACAGACGATAGGCCTCCGGGTTGCTGGTGCCGGCTTTGCCTAACTGCTGTTGCTCCGCCCCACTGACTTGCAGGTGCAGCGCCTTCGAAATGTCGCGCGTGATGTCGCTTTGCACCTGCGTGATATCGGCTTGCTTCGAGGTGTATTGCGCCCCCCAAATCTCGCTGCCATCGGCTGCATTCACCAATTCGGCGTGAATGCCCATCTCTTCGCCATGCTGCGTGATTCGTCCCGTCAGCACAGCAGCTACCTGCAATGTCTGGCCTACTTTCTGTGGATCGTCCTGGCTCGTCTTGAAGCGGAATACTGTGCTTCGCGCCATGACCTTCATGCCAGGAAGCTGGGAAAGAGTGCTGATCAGGCTCTCTGTCAAGCCGTCGCTAAGATATTCGTTGTTCGGGTCGGCGGTGGCATTCACAAACGGCAGCACCGCGATCGACGAAACCTTGCCTGAGTCACTTCTCGAGCGCATCCAATAAGCAGCGGCTGCGATCACGGCCAACAGAACCGCTACCCCTGCCCAGAGCCATCGATGTGAACTTGCTGGCGCAACCCTCCCCGAGGATGTCGACGCTGCTGGAGCCTCTGCAACCGCCGCGCCCGACGAGCGCCCCGAATCCAGGTGACGCTTCAAGCGTGACAGATCGGCCCGCAGATCAGCTGCATTCTGGTAACGTAGTTCGCGGTCTTTCTCGAGAGCCTTGTTAATGATGCGATCAAGTTCCGGCGGAACATCCGGATTGATTCGCACTGGTGCGGGCGGATCCGCATCGAGAATCGCCTTGAAGATCACCGCTGAGCTTTCGCCACGAAACGGCAGCATGCCTGTGGCCATCTCGTAGAGCACAACGCCAAAGGAGAAAAGATCGCTGCGCGCGTCCAGCGGCTTCGCTTTGGCTTGTTCCGGGGACATGTAAGCGACCGTCCCCACGGTCGAGCCAGGATTGGTGAGCTGCGGACCATCCATGGTGCGGGTATGTGAATCTCCGCCGCTTGATGAAGCCGTTTCTGCCTCAACTTTCGCCAGACCGAAGTCCAGAACCTTCGCGTGCCCGCGCGAAGTTACAAATATATTCGCTGGTTTAATGTCGCGATGAACAATGCCTTTGGAGTGCGCGGCGTCGAGTGCATCGGCGATTTCCATCGCCAGCGTCAGCAATATTTCTTTATCGAGAGGGCGTCCGGCGATGCGGTGCTTGAGCGTCGCGCCATCCAGGAACTCCATGGCGATGAACATCCGCTCGCCGCTTTTGCCGATCTCGTAGATCGTGCAGATGTTCGAATGGTTCAGAGACGAGGCAGCTCTCGCTTCCCGCCGGAAGCGTTCCAGAGCTTGCGGGTCACGCGCGACGTCCTCGGGTAAGAATTTGAGCGCGACGAAGCGGCCGAGCTCCGTGTCTTCGGCCTTGTAGACCACTCCCATCCCTCCGCCGCCCAGCTGCTCGAGAATTCGGTAATGGGATACGGTTTCCCCAATCATCGCGATGACAAGCATGTTAGGGGCTGGGGCTTACAGCGTCAATAAGCCAGGGGGTTCGATAAGGCGCATTCTCGACAACTTTCCCGATTGACAGGGAGGAATCGGTCCGGGCGGTCTGAATGTATATAACGGGAGCTTGTACGGAGTTACCGGCGAGGGTGGAAATCCGTCCAGCGGCGGTACTGTGTTCAGGCTCTCGCGTTAATTCTCCCGGAGCCCGGCCTTTTGCGGTTACCAGTTTACTGGTTGGAAGGAGATTGTTCGGAAACAGATGATTCGCGCTCGAGAGACCCTAGTTCTCGGCCATTTGATGAGCAAACTTCTTTCTCGCCCAGGCCCCGACGAGTCCGTACGACATCGCCACTGCTCGTCTTTCAACTAATTCTTTGCGCATGCGATCCGTTAGGGTTTCAATCTGTACTTGCGCGGCTGAAGCGATATTAAATTTTTCGAGCGCCAGCGTCGCCGTCTTGGTATCTCACTCCTCCGTAGTGGCCACGCAGCCGATGGAAATCAGCAAGCCCTTAGGAAGCGGAACTGTCATGGTCATTCGGGCGGGAGGGTTGTGCGGAAAAAATTCTGCGAAGAGGCTATTGAGTGCAGCAAAGTTCGAGACATCAGTCAGGAGAATGGTCGTGTTCACGACAAGGTCGGGCCGGCTACCCCCGGCGCGGAGAACTGCGTCTAGATTCTTGAATGCCTGGCGACCCTGGATCTCGAACGTTTGACCGGCAGCTTCGCCGGTGGCGGGGTCGACGCCGGGCTGACCTGATACAAACAACAGACCCGCAGCCCGTACCGCTTGGGAATAAGGCCCGATCGTCTTCAATCCTGAAACCTGAATCGCTTCTTTACTTGGCATGTATCTCCTGTGAAAATTAGTCGTCTTGATTGTGGTGGATAGCGGCGATCACGGTTGTTTGGATTCCATTATTTTTCGCAAGTTTCATTTTCAAAGTTATCGCCAAACTGGAGTGATAGTCAGTTTGGTCGGATGGCCCGGCGCCTGGCGCTTGGTGCGAAGAACCGAGGCCAGGCCGTCCATGATCGACAGTCTAGCCACCGATTTTAGGTATTGTCCTGATTAGGACACCCGATTTTACAAATTTCTGACAAATTGCCGCACCAACCGCAATATATTCGGGCCACTCGCCGGTTCCGGAGATGGCTTTACGATTTTGCAGCAACCGCCGGACATCCGCCTGAATTCAAAAACTCCCATTAAGCTAAGGAGATTCAGCAATGCAACGAAGGTACAGCGGCAGTCTCACTCTCACTGCGGTGCTCGGGCTCGTAATCGCTTTTGGGTCGGCTCCAGCTCTCGCTCAATACAACATCACGGTGCTGGACTCAGATATTTCGGGCCGCGGGCACTTTGACTCTCTGCTGGTGAACGGCTGGGGTCTGGCGTACGGTCCAAGCCAACCGTTCTGGCTCAGCGACGAAGGCAGCGGTTGGTCTACGCTTTATGACGGAAGTGGCAATCCGCAAAACCTGCAGGTGGTCGTGCCCGGCGCCAACGGCGGACAAGGCTCCCCGACGGGGATCGTTTACAACTCTACCCGGAATTTCAAGATCGACACCTGGCCATCCGAGTTCATCTTTGCGACTCTGGATGGCACGATTCAGGGCTGGTCTACCTTCTCGCCCGACGCTTCTCTGATTGCAGTGACCAACTTCGGGGCGTCCTACACCGGGCTTGCGATCAACGCCGCGAATAACATGATTTATGCTGTCGACACCGCTAACAACAAGGTCGACATGTATAACAGCGGCTTCCAGTTAGTCGGCTCCTTCACCGATACCGGGTTGCCAAAGGGCGCGGCTGCATCTGGAATTCAGGACATCGGTGGCCAGCTCTATGTGACATTCGTGGCTGCTAATGGCGGCCCAAACGGAGCGGTCGACATCTTCACCGAGCAAGGCGTATTCGTGAAGCGCCTGATCAAGGGCGCGCCTCTGAATCAGCCTTGGGGCGTGGCGATGGCGCCCAGCAACTTTGGCGCTCTCAGCAATACCCTGCTGGTTTCCAACAATACCGACTCTGGAACCATTAACGGGTTCGACCCGTCGACTGGCAAGTACGTAGGCACGGTCACGGCCGCGAATGGCAAGCCAATCAAAATCCCTCAGCTTTGGGGCATCATGTTCGGCGGAGGAACCTCCGCCAACGGACAGACCAACCAATTGTTCTGGACGGCCGGCCCAAACGACGGTGCCGTAGGTGCGTTTGGCTACATCTCAGCGAAATAGTGCTGGCCAGAAATTGTGCCAATCGAAGAATCCCACTCAAGCTGAACCAGCTTGAGTGGGACACCCACCAAAGCAACCACCGCCTGACCGGCTGCACAAAGCTGTTCCTTCCTTTCACGTTGGTGTAGAATTCGCCCGCAGTCAACGATGGGGTCTCGTAGCCACCCATCAACCATCCGCGGCATTGGGGGCGGCTCTATGGCGATTGGAAATGCAGGTTTGGCAGCTCGTGTTGGGATCGAACGCAGTACCGCAAGACCTCTCAACACCTTCCTGTGCCGGTATTTTTATTTCTGCATGTCGTTGGTCATGGCCGGGCTGGTGGTATGGGGCTTCAGCCGTACTGTCGAGACCAATCTATTCCACGCCAACCCGCCACGGCCCTTGCTTTTGTGGATGCATGCCACGGCTTTTGCAACCTGGGTGATCTTCTTCATCGTTCAGTCGGCCCTGGTTCGCGTGCAAAAGGTAAGCGTGCACCGCCTTCTCGGCTGGTTTGGCGCCGGCCTGGCGACCGTCATGGTCGTTTTGGGTTGCACCGTTGCCATCGTCATGACTCGCTTCGACACGCTTGTACTCCATCAGAAAGGTGTGGAGGCGTTCTTGTCGATTCCGTTCTGCGACATGATTGTCTTCGGCACCTGCATCGGACTTGCCATTTACTGGAGAAAGCGGCCCGAATACCATCGGCGCCTTGTCTTCGTCGCGACTTGCCAACTCATGGACGCGGCTATCGGGCGCTTCGATTTCTGGTTCAACCACAACATTTTCTACCTGGGCTTGGATCTTCTGATCGTGCTGGGCATGATGCGGGACTGGGTGGTGGACGGGAGAGTTCATAAGGTCTATCTGTATGCTCTGCCTCCCATGATCGTCTTGCAGAATCTTACGATTTACATGTGGCGGGCCAACCCGCTGTGGTGGCAAACCGTTACCCACGCCGTTATGGGATGGTAAAATCTGCACCGCTGTTTGTTGACTCCTGGACAGAAGGGCCATAGTCGGGTATAACGTTGCCCGCACGACGAGTGCGTGTGTGAAGGGCCCGGTCACCCGCTTTCCGCCCGGTTTTCCCTCTGCTTTCCGCGTACCAAAACACTTACAAAACAAGAGGAGTGCTTCCATGAAGAGCATGTCTGCAGTCCTGCTGATGCTGTCCCTAGCGATAACCGCAATCGCTCAGGAGAAACCTGTAAACGGAAAACCAACCGCCAAGGTGGCGGGCGAACCCACTTTGTCAGGATCAGGGACTCCGGGCCACATCTCACTGTGGGTAGCTTCCGATACGCTGGGCGACTCGAACATTATTCAATCCGGCCAGAGCATTGGTATTGGCACGAGCTCACCCAAGGGCGCGCTGGATGTGAAGGGCACGATCAACGCGCTCGGATTCACCATCGGGCATAATCTTTTTTCATTTGGCTTATACACGACAAAGAACGCGTTTTCAGGCTTTGCCGGGAACAAGGGCGTGGCGGGAAACGGAAATACGGGCTTAGGCTACCTGGCGTTGGCCACCGACATAGGAGATACCAGTGGCGACGGCTCGCACAACACTGGAATCGGCACCATGGCGCTTTACTCCACGAACGACACCAGCCGCACCAACTCGAAGGCGCAGGACAACACGGCAATCGGGTATGTCGCGCTGTACTCGAATACCACTGCGGACCAAAATACCGCGACCGGCATGGAAGCGCTGTATCACACCAATACCGGCTCGGCCAATACAGCTTCGGGTGCGGCTGCTTTGTACAACAACACGAACGGGGCTATCAATGCCGCGTTCGGCGCGTATTCGTTAGGAGCGAACACGATCGGAAACGAAAATACCGCAGTGGGCGCCAGCACGCTGGTTTACAACACAACTGGCAACTTCAATACGGCGATCGGGTATGGAGCGGGGCCGGACCAGAACTCGACGAATCTGACCAACGCCACCGCAATCGGAGCCACCGCTACGGTTAGCGAAAGTAATGCGATCGTGCTGGGCGGTACCGGCGACTTTGCCGTCAACGTCGGCATTGGGACGCCTACACCTGCGAACGTCTTCACGATTGCGCAGGGTGCGGGTCCGGCCATTGCGGACTCGTGGAAAACCTACAGTTCGCGGCGGTGGAAGACGAACATTCAGACTCTACAGGGGGCGCTCGACAAGGTTGAACAATTGCGCGGCGTCTCCTACGACCTGAAAAATTCGGGCACCCATGAAATCGGAGTGATTGCCGAGGAAGTGGGATCGGTTGTTCCTGAAGTGGTGAGTTGGGAGAAGAACAGCAAGGAAGCGCAGGGTGTCGACTACGGCCGCTTGACGGCCCTCCTGATCGAGGCGGTGAAAGAACAGCAGGAACAGATGAGAGAACAACAAGCGGAGATCGTTCGGCTACGATCGCAAATCACGGCTGTGGAGGTATCGGTTAGAGCGAATGATAACTCTGGCAGAGAGATTCGCACCGTCAAGGCGCAGCTGTTGCATCAGTAGGTGAATGAGGGCAGGCAGAGATGCCTGCCCAATAGCCTCGGCGGAGGAGGAATTTACCAGGCAGGCGGGAAACAATTTCGGCGTTGGGATACAGCTTGCCCGCCCGCTTCAGAAAAGACGTGACGGTTAGAGGGCACCGCATCATGGTTCCCCGCAATCCCACCTCCCGCGAAGTCATCTTCAGGGTGAGTTATCCCGAATATTTATCGGCCTCCGCATTCTAACGCTCTTTGGCAGTCACAGCAGAGCCACGCGGGGTAACTCGGTTTTGGGCTCCTGGGCGATCGTAGGTAGAGATCTGGCCAGTGACCTGTATCACACAACTCCGTGTCCTCGGGCCTTGAGCTAGGTTCGAATGTCTGAGATCGTGTCGTCGGACGTGACAGCTTGTCTGGACGCCCCCAAACGGGCATGTCGCTGGAGAAGTCGAGGTATTCGGAGCCTGTCCCTCCCCACCCGCCACGTGTAAGCAATAGGCATGGAGGTAAATATGAAAATGGTACATCGCGTGACCATCACGCTTGTCTGCACAATCGGTTTAGCAGCCGGAGTGAGTCACGGACAATCAAATCCCGAACCTAGAGCGATTTCCAATGAGCTCACCTGCTCCCCTGCCCCGTGTGCCCTGCCGCCCACGCAGGTTTCGGAGGGCGGAGCGCTGGTGAACACCCCGTCCATCGCCGCCGATCCGCTCAATTCCAGGCACCTATTGCTCGGGGCTAATGATTTCAACTGCGGCGATTCTGCGTCCTACAGCTCCCAGGATGGTGGCACGACCTGGATGGGACCATTTTGTATGCCGAATCTCGACGACGGAGGACGGTTGTTTCGTGCGAGTATAGATCCTGGAGTGACCTATGATCGGACGAGGATGGCGTATATCGCAGCTCCCTATTTCTATACTCAGGGTAGCAACACCACGGGATTTGTGGGTTTCTCGAGCTCCCCGGATGGGGTGACATGGGCCCAGCCCGCAGTCGCGCTGAAAGTTGCCAAGAGCTTCCCCGCCTATTCTTGGTTCGCAGCTGACACAAGTGTAGGCAGTCCGTATCTCAATAACCTTTACGCTTCTGCAGTAGCGATTGGACCACCCGGCGATCAGTCGGAGAACGAGGTCGTAGTTGCACATTCCAATGACGGCGGAGCGACCTGGCATAACGCCCCCGTTGATCCGCTACAGTTCGATCCTGCAGTGGACAACTTTACAAACATGGCGGTGGGCAAGGACGGCACAGTCTATATCGCTTGGCTCCATTGCCCGAAGGACGGTAAAGACGCACATTGCGACGACGGAAGTGCTTACATGGTGTTCTCTAAGTCCACGAACGGGGGCGCTACTTGGTCCGTACCCTCTCTCATCCGAGAAGTGAACATGCCGTTCAATTGGACGTTACCGAACAGCAGCGTAAGGGTATACAACTACCCGGTTCTGGGCGTTGATAATGGGAGCGGCCAATATACGGGATGCATCTATGTGGTCATGTATAGCTGGACGGGAGCCTATCTGCGAGTGGCCGTGATTCGGTCGACAGACGGCGGCCAGACTTGGTCGAAGCCAGTGCCTGTGGCCCCGCCCACGGCCAATCACGACCAGTTCTTCCCCTGGCTTTCGGTCAGCCCCACCGGTCTGGTCGGAGTCAGTTGGCTAGACCGCCGCAACGATCCGGCCAATGTGAAGTATCAGGCATTTGCCGCCATCTCTCGCGATGGTGGTAAGACGTTTCAACCCAATGTGCAACTCACCAGCGCTTTCTCTGATCCCGACGTCAATGGCTACCCGGGCGGCGGCTGGATGGGCGATTACACCGGCAACGCTTGGGCCGGTCCGAACAACTTTCTGGCCGCTTGGATGGACAGCAGCAACGGCGTGGACATGCAAGTCATGGTCGGCGGCATCCGAGTGAAGTAGGGTAATCGATGCAAACAGCATTGCGAGTCGCGGCAGCAGTTCTGGTTGTCGCGGCAGCGTTTCTTCTGACACGAAGCGCCGCCGGACAGACGGTGCTTCCCGGCAATCCTGACCTGCTCACCTGTTCTCCCGCCCCGTGTGTCCTGCCGCCGACACAGGTTTCGGCGGGCGGGGCGCTGGTGAACACCCCGTCCATCGCCGCCGATCCAATGAATCCCAAACATCTGGTAATGAGTGCGAATGACGGGAATTGTCCGTTGGGTGACGGTTTTCTTGCCTCGTATACGTCCGAGAACGGGGGAAGCACATGGAGTGGTCCGTTTTGCCTGCCGAGCATCACCCTGGGAAATCGATTGTATCGTCCGAGCCTTGACCCAACCGCAGCCTATGATCGCAGCGGGACCGTGTACGTAGCGGGCCCGTTTTACCACGTTCAGGGGAGCAATGAAACCGGCTTGGTAGGGTTCACCGCTTCTGCCGATGGCGAGAGCTGGAGCCAGCCAGTCGCAGCCTTAAGGCCGGCTAGCAGTTTCGTGGCTTACAGCGGGCTGGCGGTCGATACCAATGTCGGCAGTCCGTACGTCGATAGCCTTTACGTTTCCGGTGTCGCGATCGGGCCACCTGGCGATCAATCAGAGAATGAGGTCCTGGTCGCGCACTCAAATGATGGCGGAACGACTTGGCGTGAGGCTCGAGTGGATCCTCTGCAGGTCAATCCTGCAGAAGATGACTTTACGACGATGACGACAGGTAAGGATGGGACTGCATATGTTACTTGGCAGCATTGTGTTTCAACGGGCCCAGCAGCTGGCTGCGCTAACGGAAGAGCTTATATGCTGCTTTCAAAGTCGACAGATGGGGGTGAAACGTGGTCGCAGCCGAGTTTAGTGGCAACAATTGTGATTGCCGACAGTGCCTGCCATTGTTCTAGTGGTGACCTTCCCAATACAGACGACATTCGCGTCTACAATTACCCCGTGATTGGTGTGGATAACAGCAACGGCACTTATGCGGGAAATCTCTACATTGCTATGTACTCGTGGACGGGAACTTACATGCGGGTCGCGGTTATTCGCTCGATCGACGGCGGGAATACGTGGTCCAAGCCTGTGCCGGTCGCGCCGCCTAGTGCAAATCACGATCAATTCTTCCCTTGGTTGTCGGTGAGCCCGGCGGGCTTGGTGGGGGTGAGTTGGCTGGATCGGCGTAACGATCCTAATAACATCAAATACCAAGCTTTCGCTGCGATCTCTAGAGACGGAGGGCAAAGCTTTCAACCCGATGTGCAACTCACCGCCGCGTTCTCGGATCCCAATGTGAACGGCTATCCGGGCGGCTGGATGGGCGATTCCACCGGCAGCGCTTGGGCCGGTCCGAACAACTTTCTGGCCGCTTGGATGGACAGCAGCAACGGCGTGGACATGCAAGTCATGGTCGGCGGCATCCGAGTGAA
>Ga0335081_10009403_pt1 | contig 15732 bp, 14 predicted proteins | sample Lox_Sample_35_FD_206713 | JGI IMG/M metagenome (GOLD analysis project Ga0335081, IMG submission 206713) | Soil microbial communities from Loxahatchee National Wildlife Refuge, Florida, United States - Lox_Sample_3.5 | ecosystem: Environmental > Terrestrial > Soil > Wetlands | place: USA... | reverse complement strand
CCGCGGTGATCAGCCTTGAAGCGCGTCCCGCACCGCCTCAACGATTCGGTCTTGCGTCGCCTCGTTGAGATAGGGATGCATGGGCAGGCTCAGCACCTCGGCCGCGAGCCGCTCGGATACCGGCAACCCATTGCCCGCGATCGGGTATCGCACATATGCGGATTGGCGGTGCAGCGGTGTCGGGTAGTGGATGGCGGTCGGAATGCCGAGGCTCTCAAGATGGGCAACCATCCGATCACGCATTGGCGTCAATATCGCGTATTGCGCCCAGACCGAGGTCGCTCCGGGGATCAGGTTGGGGACCCCCACGACGTCTTTGAGCAGTTCGTTGTAGCGCCGGGCAATCCGCGTCCGGGCCTGTAGTTCATCCGGGAAGATCCGCAACTTTTCCAAGAGCACCGCGGCCTGGATAGTATCGAGCCGCGCGTTCATGCCGATCCGGGCGTGATCGTATTTTCCCCGTCCTTTGCCGTGCATGCGCAACGAAACCAGACTCTCCGCCAAGTCCGGGTCCTGCGTGAACACGGCCCCGCCATCGCCGTAGCAACCCAGCGGCTTTGACGGGTAAAAGCTCGTGGCGGTCAGTGTCGCAAGCGACCCCACGTGCCGGCCGCGGAGGATCGCGCCAAAGGATTGCGCGGCGTCGTCCAATACCCAGAGACCGTTTTCGGCAACGACCGGCGCCAGCGCGTCGTAGTCAGCGGGCTGTCCGAACAGGTCCACGACGATCACCGCGCTGGGTTTGAGACCTAGGCGGCGCGCGGTCGCGACGCCGTGGCGCAGCGATTCCGGATCGATGTTGAAGGTGTCCGCCAGCGCGTCGACGAAAATTGGCGTCGCGCCGGCATGGCAGACCACCTCGGCGGTTGCCGCGAACGTAAAGCTCGGCAGGAGCACGGCATCGCCGGGACCGACCCCCTTGGCGCGCAGGCACAGCATCAGGGCATCGGTTCCGCTGGAGCAGCTCACGACGTGGCGGGCGCCGCAGAAGCTGCCGAGCGCCCGCTCGATTTCCGCCACTTCCGGCCCCATGATAAACCGACCGCTTTCCATAACGCGACGAATTGCCGCATCCATTCGATCGCCGATGCAACGGCGCTGCGCCACGAGATCGATGAACTCGATCTTTGCCGCCTCGGTTTCGACTGGTACCGGCACCGCTTTCATTGCTACTCCCCGAACACCCTGGTGATATACGGCAACTGAGGTCGCTTTGCACGCAAGTCTTACACCGCCGCGCCCCTGCACCAGCATGAAGGGACCCACGCGAGGTCGGCGCGCACCATTAGCACGAACTCCCCGTCATGCGGCGATAAAGCGCGACAGTCGCGGCACCGATGCGGTCGCCAGACAGCTCGGGGTCGACCGGCGCGCGGCTGGCATTTCCAAATTGCTCGCGTAGCGCGTCGTCGCGCACCAGGCGCTCGATGGCGGCGGCCAGGGCATCGATGTCGCCCACGGGAACCAGCGGCGCGTTCACGTTCGCCTTGGCGATCTCCCGCCAACCCGGTATGTCGGTTGCAATCAGCGGTCGGCCGCAGGCTGCGGCCTCCAGCAAGCTCAGCGGCAAGCCCTCGCCATGGGCGGTGACGCGGGTCGCGGCCGCGACTTCGAAGCCGGCATCGCGCGCGGCGCGGGCCATCGGCAGGCGATGGGACCAAAAATACCAGTCCTCGGTCACGAGGAAGAGCAGCTTCGGCGGGTTCGCGGTCACGGCTCTGGTGTGGAAAGCGGTCCGGTTCTGGTCTGGGCAAGCATGAGCGCCGCCAGAATCCAAAGCTCCGACATCCACCACTCCTGCCAAAAGCCGTAGCTGATGAACGCCACCACCAGCGAGCAGCCGATCAGAGTAATAGTGCAGGCCTGATTGAAGCGCGGCAGTGCGCGGCTGGTGCCGATGCGCCAGAGCAGCCAAAGCACGATCAGACTGGCGAGCGTGGCGCCGGGCAAACCGAGCTCGAGCCGCCACTGCAGGGCCGCGTTGTGCGGATGGAGCGGCATCCACGGCGCGGCCCAATGCTCGAGATCGGGAATGCGAGGGTCGACGATGATGTCGCTCCCGTGCGGCAGCGCGCGCGAGGCGTCGAGACCCCACCCCAACAGCGGCCGTTCATTGATGCGATCGATTGCGAAGTGCCAAATCGCGAGGCGATGGATCGCGGAATCCTGCACCCACGGCATTCTCTGGTGGATGTGTGCGATCACGTCCATGCTGAGATCGAGCGAAGGCAGGATCGAAACCAGCGCGATCACCCCGGCGCCGATTGCGCCGGCGGCGAGTCTCGGCAGCAGGCGCGCCAAGGGCCACAAGAGCAGTCCCACAACCAGGCACAACATGGCCGCCCGACTGTTGAGCGAGAACAGGACGGGGATGGTGGCCGCCAACACCAGCAACGCAGCGACGCGGCGCTGCTGCTCCATCAGCGCGAGCATCAGCGGCCAGAGTAAGAGGGCCATGGTAGTCGCGGAGCGGTCGAAACGATTGAACGGGGCCGTCCAGCGCTTGATCTCCTCGACCGTTCCGCTCGGCATGCCGAGCCTTTGCACAAGTCCGGCCACGGCAAGCGCCGCAAGCGCCAGCGTGAAGCCCCAAAAGAGCGCGCGGCGGACCGCATCCCGTTCGCGCTCACCGATACCGTAGGCCACTGCGAGCAGCACCATTCCCCCGGCACTGATCAACAGGAAGCGCAGGCCGACCGACAGGCTGTGCCCCGGCACCACCGACCAAAGCGCCGAACCCACCCCGACGACGCCGAGCAGGATCACCAACGTCGCAAGCAACCGGATCGGCTCTAGACGATTGAGGTCCCGGTATCCGCCGAGTGCCAGCGCGGCAATTGCCACGACCCCGAGCAAAGGGGCCACCGCCAATGGCGCAACCGCCGCCAACACCGGCAATAGGAACGCGGTCGCGGCCAGGACGTGACCGGGATTCGGGCGGAACGCCCGGCCGCCGTTCATACGGTGGTCTTCTTTTGGGCGAGAAACCATCGGCAGGTCTCGGCCAATCCGGCGTCGACGCCATGGGGCGGAGACCAATCGAGCGCGAGGCGAGTCGCTCGATCATCCACCTGCAGCGATTGCGTCAGTCGATCCACGATCTCGCTGCGCCCAAGCAGGCGGCCGGCTGTCCGCAGCAGGGGCACCGGGCAGGGCAGAAGGGCTGGAACGTGTCCGAGACGTGCGCCGATCCGCCGAACCAGTTCCGGGGTCGAAAGCTCATCGTCGTCGCGTGCGAGATAGGCCCCCTGCACGGGCTTAGGTCTCACCAGGATGTGCGAGAGGAGATCCACCAGATTTTCGCGATAGATCATGCTGCGCCGATTGCGGATGCCGGCCAAGGGTAGCACGGCCGCCCGCAGCACCAAGCGCAGCAGGAGTTGGAAACGATATCCAGCCTCGGGGCCGTAGACCAATGGCGGCCGGATCACCGCCAGCGCGGTATCACTGTTGGCGAGCAATGCGCGCATTTCCTGCTCCGTTCGAACTTTGGCACGCGCATAGGGTGTTGCGGGTGCCAGCGGCTGATCGGCGCGGAAGGGGATCTCGGCTGTGGCCTCACCATGCACCAGGACGGAACTTAGGAGAATCGCCTGCGGTACCCGTGCCCGGGCGATCTCCTCGGCGACGTGCCGTGCCGTGCCGGCCACTGCGGTTATCCATGCCTCGATATCGGTGCCGGCGCTCCGGGCATGAGGCGGCGAGGCCAAGTGAATGGCGGCATCCGCGCCGGCAAGCGTCCGGCTCCAGCCCGAGCTCGGCACGAGATCGCTGGACGTCACCACCTTGATACCTGGACCGAACGTCGCCGTGCGCCGGGTGACGGCGATGACGTCTCTGCCGTCGGCGGCCAATCGCCGCACCAGGGCTCGGCCGATGAAGCCGGCGGCGCCTAACACCACGATTGGCGGCATGTTGCGAAGTTGTTCCGAAAGTGTCTTTGCGCTGGCAGTCTACGGTCATGAGGCAATGCTTGCCAGCGCGCGGTCAAAATCGTGCTCGGTGGCGCCGACATTTGGCCTGGGCTAATGTCCGCTCGCATGTGCGGGATCGCTGGATTTTGGGACGCGCGTCAGCGCTATGACGCCGCAACGCTCGATGATCTGGCCCGGCGGATGGCCGATACGCTCTACCGTCGAGGCCCGGATGGACAGGGCGTCTGGGTCGATCCGGCAGCCGGGCTGGCTCTGGCGCATCGGCGCCTGGCCATCGTCGATCTCACGCCTGGCGGCGCGCAGCCCATGACGAGCGCCGGCGGGCGCTTCGTAGTCACCTACAACGGCGAAATCTACAATGCTCCGCTGCGCGCGGGGCTCACCGAGCTTGGGTGCCGATTTCAAACGCAATCCGACACCGAGGTAATGCTCGCGGCCTTTGAGAGCTGGGGCATCGAGCCGGCGCTGGCGCGCTTCATCGGCATGTTTGCCATCGCACTCTGGGATCGACGCGATCGGCGCTTGGTGTTGATCCGGGATCGCATGGGAGTGAAGCCGCTCTATTGGGGCAGCGTTGGCGGGGTGCTGTTCTTCGGCTCGCAGCCGAAGGCGTTTTGTCCGCATCCCGCTTGGTACGGGCGGACAAAGATGGGGTTCAACGTGCCTGTCGACAGTTGGCTGTGCGGCCCATTGCGGGAATGGGCAGAAGATCTCTTGAGCGAGCGCAGCATCGTGCGGGCGGGTTTGTCGGACCCGATGCCGATCCGCCAGCGGCTCGCCGAGCATCAAGCGCACACACACAATTGGCATAACTCGCTCTGGAGCGCGCTCATGATTCAGTCCTGGCAGCAGCGGTGGGCCTGAGTCGGTTCGATCCCGGCGCCGCAATTCGGGGAACGTGAAACGCCATGGAGTGGAACGCACGAAAGCGAGCGTGGGGATTGGCGACAGGTGGCCTTGCTCTACTGGGCGTCGCCGCTTTGATCCTGCTTGCCGTTCCGCCACCGCAACGCGCCGATCGCTACAGCGTCTACGATGGCGACACTCTGGAAATGGTGCCTGGAACCTGCCTGCTTGCGCACTTTCATTTCCCTTGCTTCGCGCAACGCCTCCGCTTGCTCGGCGTCGACGCGCTGGAACGCCATCAGAATTGTCGCGACGCCGAGGGCCGGCTCTGGCCTTGCGGCGACGTTGCGACGGAGCGGCTCAAGGAGCTCGTGGCGCATCCCGACTTTCACTGCGAGGTCAATGAGCAGTTCGTCGATCGGCACGCGCGCGAATTCGCGCTCTGTCTGTCCGACGGCAAGGATGTGGGGGCGATCCTAGTCTCGGAAGGGTTAGCCTTCGCCTATGGCCGGCGCACTCGATACGTCACCATCGAGTCCGAGGCGAAGCGAGAGCACCGCGGCGCATGGGCAGGCACCTTTGTCCGCCCGCAATTCTATCGTGCCGGCGCGCGCGACTATTTCGGTCAGCCCTGATGTTGCAAGCCGCCAGAACGCCCGCGCCGATCGAGCAACATCAATAGAGCGGCGGCGATCGCGACGCCGAGCCCCATCGCCAGTAGCGGCTGCCACATCGCGATCAGCGCCGCACCGATCAAGCCGAGATCGCCCAACAAAATCCACAAGACGACCGCGGCGTGGTCGTCGTCTCGGGTAAGCGCCCGCTGATAGAAGTGGCTGTGGTGCGCATGCCAAACCTTCTCGCCGCGCAGGATGCGCCGCGCCAGGGTAATCGTGGCGTCGGCGATGTAATAGAGGGGCAGCAGCAGCGCCGAGACCCCATAGCCGCGTCCGGCCTCGCTCAAAAGCAGCCATCCCACGATGAAACCCAGCGGCACGCTGCCGACGTCACCCAGGAAAACACGCGCGGGATGCCAATTCCACGGCAAGAACCCGAGCACGACGGCGGCTAGCACGACGGGGAATTCCATTTCACCGCCGGAACCGCCCGAGAGCGCTGCCATGATCGCAAGCCCAATGCCAATCGCCGCGGTTTCAACCGCCGTGATGCCGTCGATTCCATCCATGAAGTTGAACAGGTTGATGAACCAAGTCCAGATCAGCACGGTGAGCGCGGTGTCCGCCGCAGGCGGCAGCAGCCCCTCAAAGATGTGCCCGCGTGCCGGCAGCAGGGCGACGCCGACGGCGACGATTAGAAAATGCACGGCGAGGCGGAGCGCCGCCGGAAGGTCTGTGACGTCGTTGAACCAGGAGAGTGCCGCGAGCGCAAATGCCAATGTGCAGATCGCTGACGTCTCGGGCGGCGCGCGCCCGGCGCTGGCGAGAGCAAGCCAGCACCCCAGCACGAGCGGGACCACGGCCGCGCCCGCGCCTTTAGGGACCGGGCGCTTGTGCGAGGAACGCTCGACCGGGTGATCGAGAATCGTGCTGCGGCGCAACCACCACGTCATCGCTCCGCTCGCGGCCCAGCTAGCGGCGAAGACGAGGAGGGCGATCGAGGCGAGAGCGGTCATTCCGGCATCGGCTCTGGTCGAATGCCGCGACTATAGCAGGCCGGCCTGACCCGCCGATCGTTCAGATCGGTTCCCGGTGGATTGTCAGGGAAAGTGTTCGAGCGTCCAGATCGTCAACCCGCCCCCGACGCCTTCGCGGCAGAGGCTCACCGGCTCGACCATCGGTCCCGAGGGTCGCGCCAACGCCTGGCGCAAGTCGCGGCATATACGTCCGTGGCGTCCGAGATAAGGGTCGGAAACCGGCATAACCCAGCCGCTGGAAGCGATTTGTCCCGAAGGTGAGACTGTCTGCCAATCGAGTTTCGCGGTGATCTCGGCAATCGCGGCCTGCTGGCTCGCTTCCGCGAGCGCAAGGCGTTCATCGGGATGCATCGAGCGCGCGAGCTTCGCTCCGACCGCACTATCCGCGCGGCCGGGCGGGATCATCGGCTCGACCCCTCCGCTCAGAAGAACGCCGTGGTAACCGCCCGTGAAGGTTACAGGTGCCGGGGCGGGACCACGGTCCAGCCTGGCTCCAAGGTAACCCGGTTCGGGCGCCTTGATATCGTCGCAAGCCGCGAGCATCAGAAGACCCGCCAGGATGGTCGCCGCGGTGGCTCCGTGGCGGCGGCCGAATTTGCTATCATCGCGGCCATGCGTCTCGCCGGTTCGATCGCGCTCCTTCTGTTGATGTCGGCTGCCGCCGCGCACGCGCAGTTCTACGACCTCGACGGCGCCTATCGCTGCCTCAAAACGCCGGATGCGCAGTGCGAGAAGGACCTGGCGGATCGCCCAACCCAGGCGCCACCCGCGCCGCCGCCCAAGCCGGTCGCTCCCGACGTCGGAGCCGCAATTGCGCACGTGCGCGACAAGACCGTTGGCCCGAAGGATATCGAGACACTGACCCACGCGGCCGAAGGTAACGATTCGCGCGCGGTCGAAGTGCTGGCGTGGTGCAAGCTTAACGGCCTCGGCACGGCGCGCGACCCGGTTGGAGCGTACTGGCTTTACCGCCAGGCGGCCGGGCTCAACGTCCCTCATGCCCGCGAGAATCAGATCGCCGTGTTCGAGAAGCAACTGACCCCGGAACAGCGGCAGCAGGTGCTGACCGAGGAGAACAGCCGGAAAAAACCATGATGGTGGAAAACGCATCGACCGCTCCGCGAGGGATCAAGCTAGATCATCCTCGCAGCAAGCGATAAATTCATTGTTAACCAGGCAAGTGTGAGGCTCAAGCGGCAGTCTCGGGATTTCCGTTCATGACCGACCTCGCCGCGATTGACCGCCCCGTACACGCTCCCGACCAGGCCATTGTGCGCCACGCCGAGCCGCGCGATGCGGCGAAGCTCGTTGACTTGGTTAACGCACTCGCGCGCGAGGCCCGCTTGCTGTTCGTGACGCCGATCGATCCGGCGACAGGAGCCGCGACCGTGCGACAGTATCTCGAAGCGATGGCGACAAGCGGCAATAGCGCCGTGCTGGTCGCCGAGCGCGGCGGAACATTGATCGGCATCGCGACCGGCAATGGCGGCGCACATCCCTCGAAGCACGGTGTGGTCGAAATCGGCATCGGCGTGCGCGTCGCGCAGCATGGAATCGGTGTCGGCACGGCGCTGCTCGCGGCGCTTGAGCGCTGGGCGCGCGAAGTGGGGGTACATCGCCTGCAGCTTCCCGTGGTCACCTCTAACGTGCCGGCGCTCGGGCTCTACCGCAAATCGGGCTTCACCGTCGAGGGCGTATTGAAAGAGAGCGTCGTCGCCGACGGCCGCAGACTGGATCAGTTCATGATGGCGAAGCTGTTGAATTGAACCTGCCCTCAGGTTAGTCGCGCCCCGATCCGGTCCGCATCGAATTCGCGCGAGGCTGCGCACTCCGCGGCGGCGTCGAGCAGCCACTCCGCCACATAGGCGCTGAAGGAAGGCCGCACGAACAGACGAAACGTCGGCCGGTCGTCGAGGCACTGCACGATAACCTGCGTTCTCGCGAGCAAGCTTTGCGCGACAGCCGATGGTGCAAAAACCTTGGCGTGCAAGTCGATCGGCATGCCCTTGGCAAGGACCAGCCGCGCCTCCCGGCCGGTTATCTCGATCGCCGTGCGATTGGCGGAAAGATCGACGACCGAGTGATGCAGATCCCGGAGTATCTGGCGGAGCGTCTGCTCGAGGGTCGACGAGTCGTCGCCTTGAGCCACGACCAGCCATTCATCGGGTCCCAGCCAGAGCGCGCCGCGGTCGGGGCTCCCGGACCAGGTATTGGCCCTCGGCAGGTCGAAACCCAATGCCGCCGTGACCCGCGCATTGAAGTCGCCATTCGCGGCGTCGCCGCGCAGGTCGATCTGGGCAACAAACGGCGTCTCGCGAATTGCAAATTGTTGCGGAATGCCGCTCGCTACGGCAAAGCGATCGGACCAGCCGGCGAGCGGACTGAGGCGCTCAGGCGATGCCGTCACGGCGCGTGCCTTCGCGATCGAGGAAAACGCTATCGGTGACTTCCATGGTCTCAAGACCGGCTTTCGTCACGCAAAGCACGCGCGTTCCCTTGAGCGCACGACCATTCTCGAGCAGTGCCAACGCGATGCTGCGCTGTAGGTTGGGGCTGTAATAGCTCGACGTCACATGACCGATGGAAGGACTGCCTCGTTCCGTGCTGAACGCCGCGCTATTCGCGTCGGCGACGAGATGCGATCCCTCGGCCGCGACAAAAGCGCGATTTTCCGGGAGCAAGCCGACGAGCTGTTTGCGGTTGGTTCGCGCGGTATCGGCACGTGCGTACGAGCGCTTGCCGATGAAATCCTTCTGCTTGGAGACAATCCAATCCATGCCGAGATCGAAGGGCGTCACCGTGCCGTCGGTTTCCTGGCCCACGATGATGTAGCCCTTTTCCGCTCGCAGCACGTGCATGGTCTCGGTACCGTAAGGGGTGAGGCCATGCGGCGCACCGGCGGCCATCGCTGCCTCCCAAAGCGCGAGACCGTACCAGGCCGGCACATTGATCTCGTAGGAGAGTTCGCCGGTGAAACTGATGCGGAAAATGCGCGCGGGAATGCCCGCCACCGTCGCCTCGCGAAAGGTCATGAACGGGAAGGCCTCGTTCACCAGCGTCAGGTCGGGCGCCAGGGCGTGCAGAATTTTCCCGGCATCGGGTCCTGCGATCGTTACCGTCGCCCATTGCTCGGTAACCGAGGTGCAGAAGACTCGAAGCGACGGCCACTCCGTCTGCAGCCACTCTTCGAGCCAATCCATGATCCGCCCGGCATTCCCGGTGGTGGTGGTCATCAGGAACCGCTCCGGGCCGAGCCGGGTCGTGACGCCGTCGTCCAGCACCATGCCGTCGAGCTTGCACATGAGCCCATAGCGGCAACTGCCGACCGCGAGCTTGGACCAGGCGTTGGTATAGATGCGGTTCAGCAATTCGGCGGCGTCAGGGCCTTGGATGTCGATCTTTCCGAGCGTGCTCGCGTCCAGAATGCCGGCACTGCTGCGCACCGCCCGGCATTCGCGGCGTAGGGCCGCTTCCTTGTCTTCGCCCGCGCGCGGGTAATACCAGGGGCGCTTCCATTGCCCCACGTCTTCGAACACGGCCCCATTCGCCACGTGCCACGCATGAATGGGCGTGGTGCGGATGGGGTCGATCAGCGTGCCGGTATCGCGGCCCGCAAGCGCGCCAAAAGCCACGGGCGTATAGGGCGGGCGAAAGGTCGTGGTACCGACCGCCGGAATCGATTCCTTGAGCGCATCCGCGAGTACGCCGATTCCCGTGACGTTGGAGGTTTTGCCTTGATCGGGCGCCATTCCGAGCGTGGTATAGCGCTTGGCATGCTCGACGGCGCGAAAGCCCTCGCGTGCGGCGAGACGCAGGTCGGCCTCGGTCACATCGTTCTGCAGATCGACGAAATGCTTGCCGCGAATGCGGCTTTGCGTGCGCGCTTGCACCGAGGGGAACGCGTCGACGCGCAATGAATCGGCTCTCTCGATCGCCGCCGCCCCTTCGGTCCCGAGGCCGCGCGCCGCCAGAATGCGCGCAGCCGCCGACCGGCCGTCTGCAAGCGCTGCCGTCAGCGGGAATTGTCCGTTGACCGCTCCCGCGGCTTCGACGGACTGGCGGCAACGGTCGGGGAGAAAGCAAGCGAGACGCTCGTCGTAGCGGAGCGCCCCGGTGGCCTGGCTGAACAAGTGCACCGCCGGATTAAATCCGCCGGAGACCAGCAGGTGATCGCAGTCGAGGTGCCGCGTTTCGCCGTCGGGGAGGCGGCGCAGTTCGACCATTCCGATTCGCTTGCCGCCGCGCGCTTGCGCGACCACGAAGCCGCGCAGCACCTCGACGCCAAGATCGGCGGCGCGGCGATCGAGCGCTGGATCGGGTCCCGATCGGCTATCGATGATATGCGTGACGTTGCGCGCCGCCGCCTGTGCCTCGATCGCGAGCGCAAAGCCCAGATCGTTGTTGACGAAGGCGACGCCGCGACGGCCGCAGCGCACGCCGTACCGGTTTGCATAACCTGCAACCGCGGAGGCGAGCATGATGCCGGGCAAGTCGTTGTCTCCGAACACGATCGGGCGCTCATGGGCTCCGGTTGCGAGTACCACGTGATCCGCACGGAAGTGCCAGAGCCGCTGGCGGGCGATACCGGGCAGGCCGTTCGATGCGAGATGATCGGTACGGCGCTCCAGCGCCATCAGATAATTCTGGTCGTAGTAGCCGAAGACCGTGGTGTGCGGCAGCAGCAGCACGTTCGGCATGGCGGCGAGCTCGGCCGCGGCATCGGCACGCCACGCCTCGTCCGCATCGGTTGCCGACGCGCGATGGAGCAAGCTGCCGCCCAGCTCGGGGTCCTGCTCGGCGAGAACCAGGCGGAGGCCAGCACGCGCCAATTCAAGCGCGGCGGCAAGGCCTGCGGGTCCCGCGCCCACGACCAGCACGTCGCAGTGCCAGTGCAGGCGGTCGTAACGATCGGGGTCGGGACCCTTGGGCGCGACGCCAAGGCCCGCTGCGGCTCGGATCGCAGGCTCGTAGAGCGAGCGCCAAAAAGGTTTCGGCCACATGAAAGTCTTGTTGTAGAAGCCCGCGACGAGGATTGCCGAGGCGATGCCGTGCAGTGCCCGCAGGTCGAATTCCACGTTCGGAAAGCAATTGACGCTTTCTGCGACCAGGCCGGTGTAAAGTTCGATCTCAGTCGCGCGCAGATTGGGCTCGCTGCGTGCGTCGCTTCCAAGCTGCACCACGGCATTGGGCTCCTCGCTGCCAAGCCCCGTGATGCCGCGGGGGCGGTGATACTTAAAGCTCCGCGCGACCAGGTGCACGCCGTTCGCCAACAGCGCCGAGGCCAACGTATCACCGGGATGGCCTTCGAGGTCGCGTCCGTTGAAGCGGAAGCCGAGCGTGCGCGTGCGGTCGATGCGCCCCAAGCCGTCGATGCGGCGGACACCGGCTGACGGGTTACGCGCGGAGCTTCCGTCCTCTCCCGGTCCGCATTGCCCGCGAACCTGTTCCCTTCGGGGCGAGCGAACGATTGGCGATGCTGTCGTGGCTCTCCCGCCTGCAGGAGATTGAGGGACCGGGCGCGAAGCGCCGGGAGCGCGAGGGAGCTCCAATGGCGTCTCTCCCGGCCGATAGCTTCCCGCTATCTCATGCGTCACGGTATGGCGCAGCACGTTGAACCAGCGCCGGCAGCCTTGACTGTGCACCCAACGCTCGCGGAACCAACCCTTCGGATTGTTGCGCATGAACAGGAACTCGCCCCATTCCGCATCCGAGAGCGAGTCGGGCTCGGCGGGATAAGCGAGATGCGCCTCGCCGCCATAAGAGAACTCGACCTCCGCGCGGTCGCCGCACCAGGGGCAGGGGATCAACAGCATGGGCGCCGTTAGTGCGCCACCGCCGCCGCGCCGTGCTCGTCGATGAGCGCACCGGTCGCGAAGCGGTCGAGCGAGAAGGCGGCGTTGAGCGGATGCGGCTCGCCGGTGGCAATCGTGTGCGCGAACACCCAGCCCGAGCCGGGCGTGGCCTTGAAGCCGCCGGTGCCCCAACCGCAATTGATGTAGAGGTCCTTGATCGGCGTCTTGCCGATGATTGGCGAGGCGTCCGGGCACACATCGACGATGCCGCCCCAGCTCCGCATCATGCGTAGCCGGCTCACGATCGGGAACAGCTCGATCAGCGCTGCCATCTGATGCTCGATCACGGGGAAGGAGCCGCGCTGGGCATAGGAGTTGAAGGTGTCGATCCCCGCCCCCAGCACCAGCTCGCCCTTATCGCTTTGGCTCACATAGACGTGCACGGTGTTGGACATGACGACGCAGGGAAGGACCGGCTTGATCGGTTCCGAAACCAGCGCCTGCAGGGGGTGGCTCTGGATCGGCAGCCGAAACCCCGCCATCTCCGCCAGCACCGAGCTGTGCCCAGCGGTGACGATGCCGATTTTCTCGGCGCGGATCGTGCCGCGGCTGGTTTCCACGCCGACCGCTCGGCCGTTCTCGCGCAGGATGCCCGTGACCTCGCAATTCTGGATGATGTCGACGCCACGGCTATCGGCGGCTCGGGCGAAACCCCAGGCGACGTTATCGTGCCGCGCAATGCCGCCGCGGCGCTGCAAGGTCGCACCAAGAACCGGGTAACGCGCACTGCGGTCGATATTGACGATCGGGCAGAACGCCTTCGCCTGCTCCGGCGTCAACCACTCCGCATCAATGCCATTGAGGCGATTGGCCTCGACGCGGCGGATGCCCTCGCGCACGTCACCGAGTTTGTGGGCCAAATTGAGCACGCCGCGCTGGCTGAACATCAAGTTGAAATTGAGGTCGTCGGTCAGCCCCTCCCAGAGCTTGAGTGCATGCTCGTAGAGCGCGCCGCTCTCGTTCCAGAGGTAATTAGAGCGCACCACCGTGGTGTTGCGGCCGGTGTTGCCGCCGCCGATCCAGCCCTTCTCCAGCACCGCCACATCGGTAATGCCGTGGTTCTTGGCGAGATAATAGGCGGTCGCGAGGCCGTGCCCGCCGCCGCCGATGATGATGATCCGGTACCGAGGCTTGGGCGCGGGCTCGCGCCAAAACGGCTGCCATCCCTCGTGCTTTGAAAGGGAGTGCTTGATAAGACTCAAGAAGGAGAAGCGCTGCAACTCGACGGGCCCCGCTGGTGATCGCGAGCCAGATTGGTTGGCCTGCGCCTGCTCCGTCAAGCGATCAGGCCGAAAGGCGGGTTGCGGGTGAATGGCGAGCCTAAAGCTAGTACCCGCTGCCACGGTTTGATGAAGCACCCCCACCCGGCGCTACGCGCCGACCTTCCCCGTCGAGGGGAGGTGAATGTGGGGGTTCTCGCGGTCGACAAGCTCGGCTATCGATCGCCGCGTGCGCTATCGCGTTCGGCATCCCTTGAGGAACAAATCAACGGCGTTCTGCGCCCATTGATCGAGCTCCACTTCGGCCATCGGAGAGCCGAGGCCGAGCGCGCGGCGCTGCGGCGCCGAGACCACCATCTGCATGAATTCCTCGGCTGCGAAAGCGGGATCGGGAAGCGCAAGAGTGCCGCGGCGCGCCTCCTGTTCGAGGATGCCGGTGATATACCGGATCGCCTCAGCGCGCGTGCCTTCCTCGTTCAGCACGGCCGCCAATTCCGGGAAGCGACGGGCTTCCGCAATGATCACTCGTTGGATCGCGAGCGCCTGCGGCGCAAGTGCCGCGTGCACCATCAGCGCCGCCATGCGCCTCAGGGTCTCCTCGAATTCCAGCCCCTCGAAGACCGCGACGCCCCGTTCCGGGCGAAGGCGTTGCACCACCCGATGCACCACGGCGCCGAACAGGTCAGCTTTATCGCGGAAGCGATGATAAAAGGTGCGTTTGGAGATGCGTGCGCGTCGCGCGATCGCCTCGATGCTCGTGACGCCGTAGCCGTGTTCGAGAAAGAGCTCGGTTGCGACGTCGAGGATTTGATCGCGGATTTGTTCTGCCTTGAGCCGGGATGGCCGGCCGCCGCGCCGGGAATCGGCGGCCGGCTCCGCATCGCTCTCTCCCGTCACCCGCTCGCTCTCCCCCGAGTCACCAACTGATCGAGCGCGCCGGCTCCGTCAGTGCGGCATTTGGGCATAGCCCGGCGGCGGCGCGTAGTAGCCGGGCGGCTGATAGTAACCCGCGGGCGGGTAATAGCCAGCGGGCGGATAATAGCCGGGCCCATAATAGTATGGCCCAGCAATCGCCCGGATCGGCGCCGTCACGATGGCAGCCGCTCCTATGGCAACGGCGGCGGTCGCGGCAAATAGCCCGAAGAACGGCCACGGACCCGGTCCGTGATGGAAAAAGTGATCGTTGGCTGAGGCGGGGGCGACAGGGGCGGCGGCAACAGCCGTCGCGACGGCGCAAACCATGGCTATCTTTGACCTCATGGACCTCGCTCCTGATCCTGCTGGTGGGCCACCCAAACTCGAGGTGCCCTGTATCTTCTTATAGGCCATTTTGAGAAAGAAACGCTACCGTATCGTTTCCTTAGTTTCAAATAAACGCAATAATTATACGGTCGACCTCTTCATGCGTTTGATGAGAGCGCCAGCATTTCGATAGGTTCAGGGCCCCCGAAATAATCTGGAGTGCGGTATGACGGTCAAACTCTACGCCATGACGTGTGGTCATCTTACGGGACCGCTCGGCCGTCTCATGGAAGGCGGTGAGGGCGAGGTTAGGCTGCCGATACCCGCTTATCTGATCGAGCACCCAAAAGGCACGGCGGTTTTCGACACGGGGATGCATCCGGATTGTCAGCGTGACCCACTCGCGCGCGTTGGCGAACGCCTGAACGCAATATTCCGCTTCCACTACGCTCCCGGCGAGGAGATCAGCGCGCGGCTTCAAGTGATGGGCCGCGATCCCGCCCGCATCGACCTCGTGGTCAATTCGCATTTGCATTTCGATCATGTCGGCGGCAATGCGCTCATCCCCAATGCGACTATCGTCGTGCAGCGCCGCGAATGGGCCGCTGGCTTCGATCCCGAGATCGCGGCAATCCGCGGCTTCAATCGGCGGGATTTTGACCTCGGTCACAAGGTGAAGCAGGTCGACGGCGAATACGATCTTTTCGGTGACGGCAGCGTCGTTTGTCTGCCGACCCATGGCCACACGCCCGGTCATCAGTCGCTGCGCGTGCGGCTTCCCTCAGGCGACGTGGTGCTCGCGGCCGACGCTTGTTATTTCTGCCAGACCTTGCAGGAGCGGCGGCTGCCGATGAATGTCCATGACCGCTCGCAGATGCTGGCCTCTCTGGAAAAGCTCGCGCAGCTCCAGGCGTCAGGCGCGCGTATCTTCTTCGGCCACGATCACGCCTTCTGGCACAACGTGCCGCAGGCGCCGCTGCAAG
>Ga0335081_10009402_pt1 | contig 15733 bp, 12 predicted proteins | sample Lox_Sample_35_FD_206713 | JGI IMG/M metagenome (GOLD analysis project Ga0335081, IMG submission 206713) | Soil microbial communities from Loxahatchee National Wildlife Refuge, Florida, United States - Lox_Sample_3.5 | ecosystem: Environmental > Terrestrial > Soil > Wetlands | place: USA... | reverse complement strand
CTGCCACGCGCCTTTTCCGGCGGACGGACAGGCCAGCGACTGCGGTGGTGATTTTCGTGCCGCTCTCCTCTGTGAGCGCCGTAATGCGAGGCGTGCACAACGGACGAATCAACTGCGGGACACGAACTTTCGGAAAACGTTGGTAAAGGGCCGCAGCTTCGACCAGCGTCTTTTGTTCCCGCGTGAAATTCACTTCGTGCCGCAACAAACGGCGCACCTTGCGGAATGTGTCAGGAATTAAATGAGGCGCGAATCCGTAGGTGTGGTGTCGATCGCCGAAATAGTCTGCGAGGCCCTGAAGGTAGTTCATGTCCTCGGCGAAATACTCGGGAATGTGAGGCTTCAGCACCTTGAAGACTCCGCGCTTGCGCCTTCGACTCTCGGGATTGCGCCAGCTAAATCGGATGACAGCGCTGACGCTGGCCTCCTTCAGAATCGCGGATGAAACCTTTATCGAGAACTGCTGCATGCGCGATCCCAATTCTTTTTCGACGATGGTCCGCACATCCTCGGGCGTTACATCCCGAATTCCATTTTCGAGCCGGATCAGCGCTTTGCGTAGCGCAGGACGCAAATGTTGATTCCGCGCGATCACCTGCCCCAGCTTCTGCAGCCCCGGAACTTTCGCGATAAGTCGAAGAAGGCGATTCTCGACAGGAGTGTTAATCGGCAGCTCGATTTGCTCCAGCAATTTCGGAGCGAGGCGGCCCGCCGAAAGGTGAGTGACGACAAAGACCATGGAATCGCGAACGGGGGAACGCCACTTGAGATAAGCCTCGGGAACGAGGACCTCGACTGGAACGATCTCGTCCACAATCCACCGTGCCATCGTTTCGCGTAAAGCCTGACCGATAGGACTGTTCAGCCCCGACTCGATCGCATTAACCTTTTCTTCGTGGGTCGTACCTTGGGGCAGAAAGGTCTCCAACGATTTGCGCAACTGCTCCGGGGCGAGCTGGCGAAAGCCCGCAAGGGTGGCGGACATGTCCAGCATAGAGGGGAACACCGGCTGCAACTATGATTCGCCGGAGACTCGAGCGCAGTGACTATGATCACCGGAGAGCTGTTGCCGTTGTGCCATAGTTAATTCTTGTGGGTGGGAAAATCCTTGGCCAGTCTGAATCAAGCATTTTCGTCGTTATCCGTGCGTCGTCGCTATGAGGCATGGTTCCTGCGTCTCTGTCTCGCCGACGGCTCCGGCGCATGGTGGTTTCGCTATCTGCTCATGAATCCAGGACGCAATGGTTGTCCTGGCAGTCCTCTCGGGGCACCCGCGCAAGTCTGGGCAACGTGGTTTCCGGCGGGCGGGAAGCCGCAGAGCTTTATTCGGGGATTCTCCCGCAATGAGATCGAAATTGGCGGCTCGGCAAAATTTCCATTTCATCTGCATATCGGGAATAACTCGATCAACGAGAATTCATGCCATGCGGATATGCAAGTCGATGGTCACGAGATCGCCTGGAATCTGCAATACAGCTCTCGTTTTCAAGTCACTTTGAGTAATAAGGGCTGGATCGGCTTTTCACGCACTCCGCATTCCGGCGCCGTGTTCTGCGGAGAAATCACATTCGATGGCCGCACATTCCGCGGAGATCCCCTTGCGTTCGGCGTGCAGGGCCATAACTGCGGTTATCGCCATCGCAACTTCTGGATATGGGCGCACGCCAGTTTTCCTCAGAAGCAAGGAAGCATAAGTACTCTGGAAGCGTTGCTGTACGAGATGCCCTTCGGCCTTACATTTCGCAAAGGTGTTCTGTGGCATAACGAGCGAAGCTACGAGTTCCGCACTTTGCGCACGACCGACCTTCTGCGCGAGGCTATGGTCTGGAATTTCGTTTGCGAAGGCCGAAATGAGCTGATTTTGACGGTCTCGATCAACGGAGGCGGTCCCAGCGTGCATCGGCTGCCATATCTGAAAACTGACTGTTCCGGGACCTTCGAAGTAGCTAACAACAGTCTAGCCTCGGCCTCGTTGTTGATTGAAGGTTCAGGAAAGTCCGAACTGCTAGAGACGTCGGACGGCGCAGTTCTCGAGATCACCGGAAATCATTTCCGTGTTTGAGCGCGCGCCAGACGCGCGGCGACAACCGAATAGGCCGTCGGGTTGAATGCCATCCCGATGTGTGTGCCGGGAACTTCCACGTCCTTTTCCGGATCCATCGTGATGCAGTAATGCCAGTCTACAATGCCATCCTGGCGGGTATAGATTGCAGTCTCTATCAAAGATTTGGGAACTTTGCGACGGAGCGATCCCAGAAAATTGCAAGTGCAACGGCCCGTGTAGCAACTGGGCAGGACATTTCCGCCATGCTCTTCGAGAATCTGGAGTCGCACGGCATCAGCTGCGTGCAGAACCGCCCGGTTCGCAACCGTTCCGCGGATCGGGGAGGCGAGCGTAATGACTGAGGCAACATCCCTCGGCCGCTGGCCGGCTACTGAGCGAGCGATCACTCCGCCAAGACTGTGGCCGATCAGGTGGATCCTGCGCCCAGTCTCGTCCAGTGCTTTCTCAATCGTCTGGTTGAGGCGGCGCTGAATGAGCAGGTTCGGGCACTCCGCATTAATGCCGATGCCCGAAAAATATGGCTGATATCCAATCCGTCCAAGCCAAGCGTGCAGTTCGGTGAGATAGAGATCGGTCCCAAGAAAGCCTGGAATGATCACAACGGCAGAGCCATCGCCCCTTGGTACTCCTAGGCCGTAATACACCGGGGCAGCATGCAGCAGGAGGATCTCGGCGCCGAATAAGGCTTCGCTCCAAAAGCTGGAAACGTGGGCTTGAGGGTAGGACTGATGAGTCTTGGCGCGCCGCTTTCGGCTGGAAGCGCGCACCGCAACCCGTTTCTGTTTACGCTGCGAGCTCATTCCGTGCACCCCGGTACGCACGTCTTGGAGCGATCAGGGTCAAATGCTGCGATGCACAATTATAGCGCGCCCTCAAGTTCCATCCAAATCATTCTTGGGCACAATCAGCTAGCGCTGCTTCCGAGATTGCCGCTTCGATCGGGCGCTCTTCTTCAGGCGCGACTCCAGTTCTGCTACTCGGTTGCGAAGCCTCTCCAGCTCCCCCTCGGCGTCTGCGGGAGGCGCGGGTCCCGCGCCCAGGAATCGCTTCATCATGTCTACGGGGGAAAGTATAGCGGACTGGACTTCGTTCAACCGATTCTGTACGGTGTCCTGCAGTTTCTGGTAGGTATCGAACGCGGATTTCAGGTACCACATCAGAAATTCCTGCCGTACCTCGTCAGAAGCAATGATTAACTGGCGCAGCAGTTCGAGGGGCAGTCCGGTTGGCTTATCTTTTGCGTCTTCCGTAATGATTTGGGTCAGGATGACACGCGTCAGATCCTTGCCGCTCTTGGCGTCGACAACGCGAACTTCCCGGCCGGCTCGAATGTGTGTGGCGAGGTCATCCAGATTCACGTAGCGGCTCCCGGCGGTATCGTACAGCCGGCGGTTGCCATACTTCTTGATCACGATGACGGCAGCTTTCTTCGTACCGCGTTCGATGTTGCTCTGCACAACCATGCACTACATCTTGACATAAAGGTCCGTGAAACGTATAGTTCAGGTGATGCTGCAATGCAGCATACGGAGGTACCCTATGCCAGCAGTCGGCAGGCCGGATGCGGCTCGTGCCAAAGAGTCGTCCACCATTTCTCTCCTTTCGGGCTGGGCTCAACAGGGCGTACAAACTCTCTTTGCAACGCAGAGAATCCTTCTGGATCTCGCGATGCGGCAGAACGCAAGTGTTATGCACGCCGTGCGTCAGCAATTGTCCGATCCCCATCATTCTCCTACCGCCATTCTCAGTGAAATCGCTGAAGAAGGCATGACGAACTTCCTGGAGGGGCAGAAAGTTCTGCTCGAACTGGGAAAGGAACAAAACGAAATCCTGATGACCGGCGTAAAGGAGCGCGTGGGAGATTGCCCCCGCCGTCGTGCGCTCGTCGACCTACTGCGGCGCAGCGTCGACACGTTCATCCACATGCAGGAGGAGTATCTCAACCTGGCAAGCAAGCAGACTCACACGTGGCTTGAGTCGGCCAAGGAAGGCAAGCCATATCAGCCCGAGCACGTCGTCGATCTCGCGCGCGACGGCATGGAGAACTTTGTCAAGGCACAGAGGAAATTTCTCGATGTCGTTTCGGAGGAGACTGCGAAGGTTACCGGCAAACATGCGAACGGCGGGGGCAAGATGAAGAAGACCGAGCTTTCTGATCTTGCTCAGCAAGCTTCGGACTCCCTTCTTGAGGCGCAAAAACGCCTGGTTGACGTGGCCGGTCAGCAAATGAACGCTGGAGTTAAAACGGCAGGGAAGGCCCTCGAGTTGATAAAACCGTTTCCATTTCTCCCCGTAAGCGACCTCACGCGGGAAGTGGTGAAGAGCTATGTCGATGCTCAAAAGGCGTTGATGGATGTCATGGTAAAAGCGCCCACAGCATCGAAGGGAGCAACGGAGCATCGCGCGAAGAAGCCCGCGCGCAAACCCAAGGTCGCGGCTGCGGCAGTCGCGTGACGTCGCGCGTTCTGGCACGCTCCGCGCGAACAGAGAAAGAATTTCCAACGAACCTGGAAGCAACTTCAGCCGGGACGCCCTCTGGGGCGTCCCGCTAAACTTCCTGATCCGTGCCGGACGTACATGGCGTTCGGAATGTGCGGTATTGTCTTTACAAGAGCGTGACCCTCGTCACTGCGCCATGTGACAGGCATTGCTGCGGTTACCTTTGTTCGGCGTTCTACTTTGCAAGCGAGGTTGAAGTTTGGTGCGCGCCGGAGTCCAGATAGCCGGATCCCCCCAGGTTATCTCACCGAGCATCGCACCAAGCACGAGAGTTCGAGCCGAACAAGGCCAGGAAACATGACGCTGCTACGCCGACCCGTTCAACTCTGAATTCCCCTTCAGCCAATTGATCCCGAGTCGCTTGCGCTCACGTACGTGAGTACTTCTTCATCGCGCGAAGGAGTGAAGTATGATCGCGACCGAAGTTCTAAAGAAGCCTGCCAACAGCGAGCCAGCCGCAGAGCCTCTTAGTCCGGAGCGAGTCGCCTATCTCGAAGGACTGGTGCGCAAATCGAGAATGGCCGCTGCAGTCTTCAGTCAATTCAGCCAGGAAGATGTAGATAGCATCGTTAAACCGATGGTGCTCAAGGGCCTCGAACAAGCTCAGCACCTGGCAAAGCTCGCGGTGGAAGAAACGCGTCTCGGAGTGATGGAAGACAAGGTCATCAAGAACATGGTGGCCACCGAGTTTGCCTATAACTATGTCAAAGACAAACGCACGGTTGGCGTCATTCGCGAATTCCGCGACAGAAACCTGACGGAGATTGCCGAACCGATCGGAGTGCTGTTCTCCCTCCTTCCCATTACGAATCCCACTTCAACCGTTTTGTTCAAGTGCATTATTGCGATCAAAACCCGGAATGCGGTGATCTTCAGTCCGCATCCGAGATCCTGGCGTTGCTGTCACGAGGCCATCAAGATTATGTACGAGGCCGCTCTTCGTCATGGAGCACCCGAAGGAGTTTTCTCGTGTGTCGAATCCCCGACTCTGGCCGATAACGCATACGTGATGAAGCACAAGGATGTCGGCCTGATCGACGCCACCGGAGGCCCCGGCGTTGTGAAGGCAGCCTACAGTTCAGGCAAACCGGCTCTTGGAGTCGGACCGGGCAACACTCCCGTTTACTTGGAGAAGTCCGCGGACATTAACGCGGCAGTAGTCGACATTATCGTCTCGAAGACCTTTGATAACGGAACAATCTGCGCCTCAGAGCAGACGGTCGTCATCGACGACGAAATCTACGATGCTGTCCTCAAGAAATTCGACGAACTCGGAGCGTATGTCTGCAATGAACGCGAGACTCGCTTGCTTGAAAAGAGCGTAATCGATCCGCAAACGGGTTTCATGCAGCCGATGGCCGTAGGCCAGAGTGCGGTCAATATCGCACGTTTCATCGGCCTTTCCGTAAAGCCGGATACGAAGCTAATCATCGCGCCAATTCGAGGCGTTGGCCGGGAACATCCTCTTTCGGTGGAAAAACTGTTCCCGGTACTTGCGGTCTATCGCGCCCAAACTGTCGATGAAGCGTTACGAATTTGTGTCGACGTGAATCACGCCGGAGGTCTCGGGCACACGGCGGTAATTTTCTCACGCAACGACGAGGTCGTCCGGAAGTTCGGTGTGGCCATCAATACGGGTCGAATCATCGTGAACTCGCCCGGCGCTATTGGCGCTTTAGGGGGTGTGTACAACGACCTCGTCCCTACCTTCTCTTTCGGCTGCGGCACGGGAGGCGGCAATAGCACCACCGACAACGTCAACATCTATCACTACCTGAATATCAAGCGCCTGGCTCGGAGGACCCAAAACCATATGTGGTTCCGCGTTCCGAATCAGATCTACTTCAACATGAATGCTGTCGAGAACGTGCGCCAGTTTCCGTCCCGATGCACCGTCATTGTCACGAACCCGGCCTTGGAACAGATGGGTCACGTCGACATTGTCCGGCGGCACCTATGCCCCAAAACTCACATTCACGTCTCGATCATTCCGGATGCCGAGCCGGAAGCCCAAGTCATTCGTCAGGGAGTCGAAGCGCTGAGCTTTTACAAGGCCGACCAGATCGTCGCTTTAGGCGGAGGATCGGTGATCGACGCAGCGAAGATCATGAAGTTGAAATACGAATCTCCGGAAGCCGATCTGGAGGAGCTGGCGGCCCCGTTTCTTGACTTGCGCAAACGGGTAGTCGAGTACCCGAGTGGGAAGCCCGCAAAGGCTCGTCTCATCGCGATTCCCACTACCAGCGGCACAGGAAGCGAGGTCACTCCGTTTGCCGTACTCACCGATAAAGATCGAGGATGCAAAGTCACCCTCGCCGACTATTCCCTGACGCCCGACGTCGCAATCGTCGATCCACAGTTTGTCATCTCGATGCCGAAGAGACTTACTGCCGACACCGGCATCGATTGCCTGACGCACGCCTTCGAAGCAGGAGTGTCAAATTACGCTTCGCCGTACACCGATTCAAACGCAATGCAGGCAATTCGGCTCGTGTTCAAGTATCTGCCCATCGCATACGAAAAGCCTGACGACGAAGAAGCGCGTTCCATGATGCACAACGCTGCCTGCATCGCAGCGATGGCGTTTTCAAATGCTTCAGTTGGTGTGAACCACGCTCTGGCACATGCTTTCGGAGCACATTTTCGGGTAGCGCACGGGGGGGCAAACGCTCTCATGCTGCCGCACGTCATCGCCTACAACGCGGCCGTGCCGGCGAAATTCATGCCCTCGCCTTACACGCAGGGATACGTGGCTCACAAGAAATATGCAACTGTTGCGGATCTTCTCGGGCTCGGGGGTCAAACCGTCGAAGGGAAAGTAGCTCTCCTGATTTCCGAGACTGAAAAACTGCTCGATCGTTTAGAACAACCCAGATCGATCGCCGCCCTTGGTATCCCGAAAGCCGATTTCGAAAAGGCAGTGCCGGAGATGACAGAAATCGCTTTCAACGATCCGTCCTGGCGTTCCAACCCGCGTATGCCTCTCATGTCGGAACTTTCCGACCTCTTCTGGAAGGCGTACGAAGGACGCGGCGCATTCAGAATCGTGTCCGGCACAGAGACGCAAGCTGTTTAAGGGGGTGCTATGGGAACCGCTGCCGTACTGGCGATTGAAGAAGCCTCGCTGATTTCGTTGCTGGAAAAAGCGAAGAAGAGCTTACCGCACGCGAGCGGAGAATTCGTTCTCGACTTCTCGGCCGTTCACCGAATTGATGCCGCCGGTTTGCGAGCCATGGAAGAATTCGCTCGATTTGCGCACAAGAAAGAAATCCAGGTCGTTCTTCGCGGTGTCCATGTGGATCTCTACAAAGCTCTCAAATTGATCGGATTGACAGACCAGTTTTCGTTCGTAGGTTGATCGGGAGTCTTCATGCAGAACCATTCTGCGGAGAACCATTCGCAAAGTGACCGCCTCTCCTGGGGAGATACCGTATTTCTTCATCTCGAGCGGGAAGGGATGCCCCTCAACGTGGCGAGCGTCTGCACATTTGAAGGAGACATCTCTCTGGAAGATTGTGTTCAGTTCGTCGAATTGAAACTTCCGCTGCTTCCACGCTACCTGAAAAGAGTGGTTTCAGCGCCGTTCGGCCTTGGTCTTCCCAGCTGGGAATACGATCCGGACTTCGATCTTCGCCGCCACATGCGGGAAGAAAAGCTGCAACACGGAACGGAAACTGAACTCAAAGACCTTGCCGGAAGGTTATTCAGCACAGTCATGGACCGGCAGCATCCGCTATGGGACATGACCATTGTTCGCGGCCTGAAACACAACCGCACTGGAATTATCTTCCGCCTGCACCACTGCCTGGCTGATGGCATCGCAGGGGTCGGGATCATGAACGTGCTTTTGGACTCGAATCCGGAAGCCCCGCTGCCGCCGAAAACGAAAATCAAATTCCAGGTCCCACCGCCGCGTGATGCCCTGAGCTCTCTGACGACGGGGTTCGTTGATTCTTATTCCGACTTCGTCAAGAGAATTCTCTCTGCCATGGCCGATCTCCTGAGCATGGCGGAGCGCGTTGCTGCGAACAGCGGAAACGTGGCTCCTGACGAGTTCGCAGGACTTTTCCCTGAAATCACCGCATTTACGCAAAGACTTCGGTTCAACGTGCTGTATCGAGGTCCGCAGAAGTTCGCCTGCACGGGAATTCCACTCGGCGACGTGAAAGTCATCCGCAAGAAATGCCACACGAGCGTGAACGACGTAATTCTGGCGATCGTCACAGCCACGGTGCGGCGTTATTGTGAGGCCCACGGCGAGAACATCAAGGGACGCTTGCTGCGCATGATGGTTCCGGTGAACCTGCGCGGCAGCAACACCCCATCCGAACTCGGCAATCGCATCTCGCTTGTTCCGGTCACGGTTCCGCTCAACATTCGCGACCCGCGCAAACTGCTCGCCGCCGTTCACAAACGAACCGAATTCCTCAAAAATGTCCACGCGGCGGAACTGGTCAGCCTCGCTGGAGGGCTCATAGGGATGCTTCCCACCTCTTTGCAGGGACTGGCGGGACCGTTCGCCAGCCAACTCCCCGTCACGCCATTCAATCTCGTCTGCACGAACGTACCGGGGCCGCAATCGTCGCTGTACTTGCTCGGACACAAGATGCTCGATTGGTACCCCTATGTTCCGGTGGGAGGAGAAATGGCGGTCAACTGCGCCATTCTCAGCTACAACGGGAAAATCTATTTCGGTTTCAGCGGAGATGTGCACGCAGCTCCCGATCTTCGAAAGTTGGAAAAACTGATCCAGACCAGCTTTCTTGAACTGCGCGATGCGGTTGATCTCAGGCCGCCGCATCCGAAGAAAGTGAGAAGAAAACGGCGCACGGTGCCGGCCGCAGCCGCTCCGGCGAACGACACGCCTGGGCCTACTTTAGGTTCAAGCGTGCCGACGTCGATCAATGCGAAACGGGAGCCAGAGCCCGCAATGCAATCCGAGCAGATTCCTCTGGCTGAACTTGTTGTCGCTTAGAACGGCAATTCCCAGGGATGCGGGCCATGGTAGGACCCTACTTACCCTCGCGGCGTGATGCCTTCCCCTGCGGGATTGTCTCGCTTGCGCGCCCGCCCCTGGCTCATGTTGACGTGCATTTCTCTTTAGTCCGTCTGAAGTTCTGTTTTGTAGCCCTCTTTACCGTTCTCTCACCCGAAGGAGATCAAACATGAAACTAATCAGAGGCTTGCTATTTGTCACCTTCGTAGCTCTCTCGTGCCTGCCGGCATTTACGCAGCAGACTGACATCAACCGCTATACCCTGTTCACGGGATTCGATTACATGGTCAGCCCAGCCCGCAATTTGACTGAGCGCGGATTCGAATCTGATTTCGGCGTGACGGCAAAACCCTGGCTTGGCCTTGGAGTCGACGTTGGCATCATTACCGGCGCTGGCACGATCAGCGGGAGCGAAACCGTCTACGCTGCCCCAGTGAACAGTCTGCTTGGCCCCGGAGCTGCCGGTTTGTTGCATGTTCCGTTCAAGTCGAATACCTACACGTTCGCAGCCGGTCCGCAGTTTTACTTACGCAAGTGGGAGAAAGTAACGTTCCTGATCCGGCCAGGGTTCGGCGGCATGCACGAGTCGGCAGATATCACGTTCCCGGCGAGCCTGGCGCCTATTTTTCAAGTCCTGCAGTTGGCCCCTCCGAGCGCTCACCAGACCGATACCCAGCTCTTTTTCGGAGTCGGCGGAGGCATCGACATCAATGTCACTCGTGCAGTAGGTGTGCGGTTCACAACGGATTGGGTGAACACGCACTTATTCTCGAACCTCTTGGTGCCTCGGCAAAATTATGTTCGTTTCTCCATCGGCCCAACTTTCCGTTGGGGTCATTTGGGCGGAGAACATTCGATGCATTAGCGCGGCGTGGATGTTGAACTGCGACAGCCGTCTTCTTTGTCGAGAGCAGGGAGGAACCTGCTATGGAACCTCGAACTCTAAACGACATCTTCTTTGCCATCATCGATCGCGGTAGCGCGCGGATTATGCTGACTCGGGAAGCCTCCAAATGGCTTCCCATCAGCTCACAGGAGCTTTACCGCAAGGTGGCGGGAGTCGCCCGAACTTTTCTACGTTGGGGCATCGCCAAAGGTGACCGCATCGCCATCTTGAGTGAGAATCGCCCCGAGTGGGCGGTCACCGACTTCGCCTCGCTCCTAGCGGGCGCCGTCGTCGTGCCTATCTATTCCACTCTGACCGACGATCAAACTTCGTATATCCTGCGCGACTCGGGAGCACGATTGGCTGTCGTTTCCACCGAACAACAGCTGAACAAACTCCTCTCCGTTAAAAACCAAACTTGTGTGGAGCGAATCATCGTAATGGATCCGACCGAGAGTACCCGCGCTGTGCCGATGCGGTTGTTGATGGACTCGGGTCCGACGGCGCGTGACCATGAACTCGATCGTCACGCTCACTCCATCCGTTCCGAAGATCTCGCCTCGATCATCTACACCTCGGGTACGACCGGAACCTATAAAGGCGTGCAACTGACGCACGGAAATCTTACCGCCAATGTTTTGAATTCAATGGAAGGCTACGACGTCGGCGCCGGACACACCAGCGTCTCTTTTCTTCCGCTCTCTCATGTCACGGCGCGTCACGCCGATTTCGCACTCCTCTACCACGGTGTGACGCTCGCATATTGTCCCTTCATTGAAGAGCTGCCGCAGGTACTTCAGGAAGTGATGCCCACGATCTTCGTCGCGGTACCGCGCGTCTACGAGAAGATTCACAACCAGGTCGAACGCATGACCCAGCAGTTCGCCAAGAGGACGGTTTACCGCTGGGCGCTGTCAGTCGGCCGTTCGCATCGTCATAAGACTCTCGCCGGAGAAACGCCGAGTTCCCTTAGCTGGAAACTGGCCCATCGCTTGGTGTTTTCCCAAATTCGGGCGCGCATGGGCGGCAGAGTACAAACATTTGTCTCGGGCGGAGCACCGCTCGGCCGGGAACTGGCGGAATGGTACGCAAGCATTGGCATTCGCATCCACGAAGGCTACGGTCTCACCGAGACCTCGCCGGTGATCGCCATCAACAGCCCTCGATCGCATAAGCTGGGCACAGTCGGCCGTCCGCTCGCAAATGTGGAAGTTCGGATCGCGGACGACTCGGAAATCCTGGTTCGCGGCCCCTCTGTCTTCGGCTCTTACTGGAACCGTCCGGACGAAACCCGTGACGCATTCGTCGATGGATGGTTTAGAACCGGGGATATCGGCAAGCTGGACGCAGATGGATTCCTCTCGGTCACCGATCGCAAAAAAGATCTGCTTAAGACCTCCGGTGGAAAGTTCATCGCCCCACAGCCGGTCGAAAACTCATTGAAGTTGAATGCACTGATTGGAACCGCTGTCGTCCTGGGAGACCGCCGCAAGTTTCCGTCTGTGATTATTTCGCCGCACTTTCCTCTGTTGGAGGAATGGGCGCGCGCCAATCATATTTCTTTTTCCTCACGCGAGAAGCTCGTCGGCCATCCCAAGGTGAAGGCGTTGTACGAAGACATTGTGAACGAAGTGAATCGCAATCTGGCCCGTTATGAGAAGTTGAAGAAGGTCCTTGTGGTTCCGGATGAGTTCAGCCCAATCGACGGATCGCTCACTCCAACTCTGAAACTCCGACGCAAGGTGATCGAAGGACGTTATCACGATCAGATAGAGCGTCTCTACCGCGAAGCTGAAGTTTCCAAAGTGGCGTAGCGGAGCCAGTGGCAGACCCAAACTGTCCTTGGAGAGAACGACAGACATTAGGTCCAATCCACAGCTTCGCCGATTCATATAAAATCGCGGCTAATGTCTGAGCAGCGATTTCTCCTCTACCGCTCCGAATCCGGCTGTGTCGTAAAGAACAATGACAGCCTCTATTCTGGCGAACAGCCCTCTTGGGATGAACTCATTACCCGAGATGATCTTCACTCCCGGCTGGGGGTTTTGATCCGCGCCGCGACTCCCTCATCGAAGTCAGTCGATCATTTCAATATCCGCACTCCGATCTCCAGCCAGGAAGTCTGGGCGGCTGGCGTGACCTATTACCGCAGCCGCGATGCGCGGATGGAAGAATCGAAATCCGCCGGCGGCGGAGATTTCTACGACCGCGTTTACAGCGCCGAACGCCCCGAGCTGTTCTTCAAGGCGACCGCGAACCGCGTCGTTGGTCACGGCGAAAAGGTCGCGATTCGCAGCGACGCAAAATGGTCCGTGCCCGAGCCCGAACTTGTACTTCTCATTAGTCCTGCCGGAAAAATTCTCGGCTACACAATCGGCAACGACATGAGCTCCCGCGATATCGAAGGCGAGAATCCCCTCTACTTGCCGCAAGCGAAGGTCTACAACCGAAGTTGCGCCCTCGGGCCGTGCATTCTCGTCTCCGCAGAGCCGATCCCACGTTCCACCGAGATCCGTATGGAAATTATGCGCGGATCGAGTGCAGCCTTTGCCGGTTCGGTGAACCTCAGCGCGCTGAAACGTGAGTTCAGTACGCTGGTGGATTTTCTCTATCGCGACAACGCCTTTCCGAACGGATGTTTTCTCTTTACTGGAACGGGCATCGTGCCGCCCGACTCTTTCACCTTGCAGCAGGGCGACGAAATCCGCATCAGCATTGAAGGAATCGGAACCCTCATTAATTCGGTCGGATAATTTCTCTCAGCACGAGCATGAGGAGGATGGATGGCAACGCGACGTGAATTTGTGGAAACAGTTGCGCTCGGCGCAGTGGGGCTCGCGCTCGGATCCAGCGCGAAGAGCTACGCGAACATTCTCGGCTCGAACGATCGGCTGACTTTCGCCGTCATCGGTCTGAACGGCCGCGGATATGCGCACCTTTCCTCGTTAAAGGCAAATAAGAACGCCGCACGCATCTCGCACGTCTGCGACGTCGATAGCGGCATCCTCCAGAAATTTGCCGATGCAACGCGGCAGGAAATGGGAGAGCCAGCGGCGGCCGAGAAAGACTTCCGCAAAATCCTCGAGCAGAAGACCGTCGACGCCATCACGATTGCCACTCCCGACCACTGGCATACTCCGATTGCGATCTTGGGATTGCAGGCCGGAAAGCATGTCTACGTCGAGAAGCCCTGCAGCCACAATCCGGCAGAAGGAGCGATGCTGGTCGAAGCGCAGCAAAATTACGGCAAGCTCGTGCAGATGGGTACGCAGCAGCGCTCGTCCCCGCACACCATCGAAGTTATCGGCAAAATTCATGCGGGACTGATCGGCCGTCCCTATTACGCGAAAGCGTGGTACACCAACACGAGGAAATCGATCGGCATTGGCAAAGAAATACCCGTGCCTCCCCAACTCGATTGGGATCTCTGGCAAGGTCCCGCACCGCGCCGTCCTTATCGCAGCAACGTTCATCCTTACAACTGGCACTGGTTCCGTGTCTATGGCACCGGAGAAACCCTCAACAACGGAACGCACGAAGTCGACGTCTGCCGCTGGGCACTCGGCGCGGACTATCCGAAGCGCGTCACTTCTTCCGGTGGCAGATACGCTTTCAAAGACGACTGGCAGTTTTACGACACGCTCCTGACGAGCTTCGAATACGACGATCAGATGCTTTCCTGGGAAGGGAAGAGCTGTCAGGGAATGAAGCTTTACAACCGCGACCGTGGATCGGCCATCATGGGCACGAACGGTACCGTCGTCGTCGATCGCGACGGCTACGAGGTCTACGATCTCGGAGGAAAGAAGACGGACGAATTCAAAACCGGTGGCGAGACCTCATCTGCCGATCTGCTCGGACGCGATTCGATGACCGATGCTCACTTCGCCAATTTCATTGCGGGCATTCAGAAGGGCGAGAAGCTGAATGCTCCCATCGCCGTCGGAAATGTCGCCGTGACAATGCTGCAGCTTTCCAACATCGCATGGGAAGTTAACCGGGAGCTTCGACTCGATACGAAAGACGGCAAGATTCAAGGCGACCCCGAAGCAATGAAGATGTGGGGACGCGAATACGAGCCTAGCTGGGCCCCGCACCTTTAGTGTCAAATGTAAGCTTTGTCATCCTGAGCGCGTTCTTTGCGCGAAGGACCTATGCATTTTGTGTGCTGCATTTCAACGCTGAGCCTAAGGACGACATAAGCATTGATTCCAGGAGGCTCGACCCCGGACTACTCCGTGGTGTAATTAATCTCCATCCGCCGCACCTGCAAACTCGACGCATACAGTGCGATCGCCGCAACGACCAGCAACCCGATTACCGCGAGCGGTGGCGACACCGGATTCGGATTCGAAATCAACAGCGCCAGCAGCGGAGGCGTGCCAGGAGGAGCCGGAATGTCCACAGGACATAATGCCTTCAGGTAGTAAATCACGCTGAACTGCTTCAGCAGCGCCGGCAGAAATGGATTGAGGGCTTCCCAAATCAGAATCCCCGCCGTAGGCAAAATGGGGTTCTTGAACAGCATTCCTGCCACAAGAAAGAAAGATCCATACCCGACGCAGGCGAGCGCCGTCACTCCCAGATAAACCGCCGCATTTGCCAATCCATGATTGTGGTAGAGGTAAATATCGCGGACAGTAGGCGAGAGATGCCAAAGGAACGCAACGTTCTGGAGAAGTTCGCTCGTCACAAAAATGACGCAAGTCGCCAGCAATCCAGCTAGAAATTTTCCCGCCATTAGTACATCGCGCCGAATTGGCGCCAGAAAATAGAAATGCAGGCTCCGGTCCAGAATTTCACCGCGGAACAGATTCATGAAAATGCCAAGGCATCCAAAGAACACGGCCAGCCGCAGAAAGAAGAACTGAAACACGCCCGCAAACACAGTCGAATCGCGCTCGAGGTTGTATCCCTCCTGCAGATGAATGCTCTCGACCTTGCCCTCAGTCGCGGTCAAATACAGATCATTCACGCCATCCGAATATCGGTATTGCTCATGTGAAATCGTGATGCTGCCGTCGGGCCCCTGACCTTTGTGTTCCTGCCAATGAAAACGCACAGGCGGTCTTCCCAGCGCTGCGATGACATCGTCTGTCGTCATGCCCGGCTGAATTGATTGCAGGTCCTGGTACGTGAGATGCTTCTCTCCCTGCCGCGCCACACTCGAACTTTGCCGCATCTGGTTGGAATTCGCGATCGAATACAAAACGAAGAGCAAGACCGGAAGCAGCGCAAGAAAATAAATCCACAACCCTCGCCGGGCGAAGAAGGTTTTTTTCATCTC
>Ga0335081_10009401_pt1 | contig 15734 bp, 14 predicted proteins | sample Lox_Sample_35_FD_206713 | JGI IMG/M metagenome (GOLD analysis project Ga0335081, IMG submission 206713) | Soil microbial communities from Loxahatchee National Wildlife Refuge, Florida, United States - Lox_Sample_3.5 | ecosystem: Environmental > Terrestrial > Soil > Wetlands | place: USA... | reverse complement strand
GCCAGACAACGCGCGTGATAGGCGTGCTGGCTTCCCCGCTCGTGTTCTGGCTGGTCATCGGCTCCGGATTCGGCACATCCTTCCGCTCAGGCGGCGGTCCCGGGCAGCAGCACTACCTCGATTACTTCTATCCCGGCGCGCTTATTATGATCGTGCTCTTCACGTCGATCTTCACAATGATGTCGGTCATTGAAGATCGCAAAGAGGGATTTCTGCTGTCCGTGCTCGTAGCTCCGGTGCCGCGCACCGCCATTGTGCTCGGAAAAGTTCTCGGCGGAACAACGCTGGCCGCTGTCCAGGGAATGATTTTCCTCATTTTTGCTCCCTTCGCTGGCGTGCACCTCGCGCTAGTGCAGGTTTTGCTGCTTTTCGTCGTGGTGTTTCTCGTGTCCTTCTCCCTAACCGCGTTGGGGTTTGCCATCGCCTGGCCCATGGATTCTTCGCAGGCTTTTCATGGCATCGTAAATCTATTCCTAATCCCGTTGTGGCTGCTCTCCGGCGCTCTGTTCCCGATGGGTGGCGCTTCGGGATGGATTCGCGTCATCATGCGCTTGAATCCGCTGACCTACGGAGTCGAGGGGCTGCGGGCACTTCTTTATCCCGGCACCGAGTCGATGTTTCCGCTCGAATCCTCAATGGCGACATTGCTGTTATTCTCGCTCGTGATGTTCGGACTGGCGTTGCTCATGGCAAATCGCCGTACAACGAGGCCCGCAGCGTGATTGCTGAACAATACGCATTTTTCCCTGCGCTGAATGCGACCCTGAACGGAACCAGCGCCGTGCTGCTGTTAAGCGGCCGCGTCCTGATTGCAAAGAAGAAACTCGCTGCGCACCGTCTATGCATGATCGCGGCGGTCGTCGCGTCTTCTCTATTTCTGGCCTGCTATCTTTTCTTTCACTACAAAGTTGGAAACATACTTTTTCTCGGGCAAGGCTGGTCGCGTCCGGTTTATTTTTCGATTCTGATTTCGCACGTAACATTGGCAATCGTGATCGTGCCGCTAGCGGTTATCACCTTGACCCGCGGACTCGGCGGCCGCTACGCCAAGCATCGCGCCATCGCCCGCTGGACCTGGCCGCTCTGGATGTACGTTTCCATAACTGGCGTGCTCGTTTATTTCATGCTCTACCAGTGGTTCCCGCACAGCTAATCGGGAATTGTTGAATTTTGTTTGTTGATTGTTGATTGGTGATTAAATGCTCTTGGGCTGAACGGTTCTCATTGAACATCAAAAATCAACAATCAAAAATTGGCTCCGTGACCCAGTGGCTCCGTGGTGAGTAGGGTCTTTATGTCGGTCCTAAAGCTCAAAATCGACGTCTCTGGCACAGTCGGTGACGAAGCCTGGAAGCAGATTCAGCAGTTCGACCAAATCCAATCCGCCGATTTCGGCCCGCAATTCGGCAGTGGAGGCCGCTGCAACCACGCTCCAGACGCGCCGCATTGCAAAGGCGAATGGATCGGCGCCGAAATCCGGCTCCAGACGCCGCTTTTGGCCCAATATGCGATGTCGCATTATCTCGAGCAGGAGCGCGTTCTCGATGCCGACGTGGAGTAGGTTTCTGCTATAGTTCCACCCCGGGGTATATGTCTCTTTCATCAGAACATGCAGCCACTCAGTCAGAGCCTCAAGAGATGCCGACTCCGCCGCCCAAGCGCGGCATGTCGCGCACGCAGAAAATTCTCTTCTTCGTCACCGGATGGCTGATCGTCCTGATGCCCTTTCTCTTCTGGTGGAATACGTGGTTCGGGCGGCATCTCTCCGACCAGCAACTTGCCGCGTACCTGCACGACGACAAGAAGCCGCGCCACATTCAGCACGCGCTCGTTCAACTCGGAGATCGCATGTCCCACAGCGATGCCTCCGCCAAACAGTGGTACCCAGATCTCGTCCGCCTCGCCGCAAACCCCGTCGAGGAAGTCCGCAACACCGACGCCTGGGTTATGGGTCAGGACACCTCCGGGGCAGGCTTCCACGAAACGCTCCTGAAGATGCTGCAAGATTCCAGCCCGATTGTGCGTGGCAACGCCGCATTGTCTCTCGTGCGCTTCGGAGACGCCTCCGGGCGTCCCCAGATCGTCGCCCTGCTTCATCCGGTTTCCGTCACGGCTCCCGTGAACGGACGCATTGCCGACTCCGATCGCAACGGTACCGCAATCCATCAAGGTGGACTGCTGGCCAAGCTCACGCCCGCTGGATCGTCACAAGAAATAGATATTCGCTCACCGATCCCCGGCCGCATCCGAACCGTTGATCAACCGGGAGCGAACGTCACTGCCGGCTCCGAAGTGGCCATCGTTGACCCCGGCACGCAGCAGGTCTGGGAAGCCCTCCGCGCTCTCTACGTCATCGGCCAACTCGACGATCTTGACGCCGTTCGCCCGTACGAGCGCGACGTCCCCGACGTGTCCGACGACGTTCGCAAGCAGGCGACGGAGACAGAGCAGGCGATTCGCGCACGCGCATCCGCGCACTGAACCGGAAAAAGGAACGACTGAATGCAGACGATCGGCTACATGTGTCTCGTAGTACGCGATTACGATGAAGCGATCCACTTCTATACGCAGCTTCTCGGATTCCATCTGATCGAAGACTCTCCGTCGAAAGACCGCGCTGGACAAGATAAACGCTGGGTTCTGGTCGCGCCTCCGGGATCGCTTGGCACAAAGCTGCTTTTGGCGAAAGCCTCATCTCCCGAAGAATTGAGCCGCGTCGGCAATCAGACTGGAGGCCGCGTCTTCCTCTTCCTCCACACCGACAACTTCCACAGCGACTATCGCCTCTACATCGATCGCGGCGTCAAATTTGTAAGGGAACCGAAAGAAGAGCCCTACGGAACAGTAGCCGTCTTCGAAGATCTCTATGGCAATAAGTGGGATTTGCTGGAACTAAGACGTAAGAGAAATGTGTGACAGTCACGAACTCTGTCATCTCGACCGGAGCGTTGCGTTCCGCGCAGGGGAAGGCAACGCGGAGTGGAGAGACCCTTTGTTTCAGAACTTAAGAGCGGAAAGCCGGAAGCCGGCCTAAATCGACATCACGCCGACTTCTTTTTCCACCTCAACCGTATCAACCATCGCGATGGCGTCCCACGGACAGCCATCCAGGAAGCAACCATCCGGGCCCTTGCTCAGACACTTCTTGCAGCCGATGCACAGGATGGGGTCAACTGCGATCCGGCCAAACGGCGGATGGTCTTCGTCCGGCACCCAGAACATGCAGTCCTCGACCGGGCAGTACTCCACGCATGCCGGCGAACCGGCGCACCCCGTGCAGCACTCCGTGATCACTGCGAGTTCTTTCGGTTTCTTCTTGCGCGGAGTTGCGAGCCCTTTGGACTTCGGCTCGAACTTCAATTCGTCGGGCACCATCCCGACAGCTTTGGTGGCTCCGGGGACGACAGGCATGGCGGGCATTATAGCCCAAATTTGCACCGCTAATCGTGATTAATTGCTGTGCAAAGGAATCCCAAAGTGGGCCGAAAGCGACCATTTTCTCCGCACCCTCGCGCAATCCACCCGCCCCATTCTGCTATATTGAGCCGTGTAAAGGAGCATGACATGGCTGGAAAGAGTCTGAACCGGGTTCAATTAATAGGCAATCTGGGCAAGGATCCCGAAATCAAATACACGCCGCAGGGCACGCCCGTCGCCAAGCTGACCATCGCGACCAACGAACGCTATAAGGACAAAGCCGGCGAGTGGCAGGATCGCACCGAGTGGCACAATGTCGTGCTCTGGCAACGCCTTGCCGAAATCGCCGGGGAATATCTGAAGAAGGGCGGCAAAGTTTTCATAGAAGGGCGCCTGCAAACCCGCTCCTGGGACGACAAGCAAACCGGCCAGAAGAAATACATGACCGAAATCGTTGCCAATGATCTGATCCTGCTGGGTGGCCGCGGCGAGGGCGGCGGTGGCGGAGACTACAGCGGTGGATCTCGCGGCTCAGCGGCCGGCGGCAGCAACAACTTCGATCAGCGCACGCCCGAGCCCGAACCAGCCCCGTCCGGCCCCATTACCGACGAGGATATCCCCTTCTGACCCTGGATTACTGTCATCTCGACCGTTGCAATGCCTCCCGCAAAGCGGGAGGCATTGCAAAATGGAGAGACCCTTTGTTTCCCGCTCGTTGTCATCCTAATCCGCATTCATTGTCATCCTGAGCGAAGAGAAGGACCTCTGCATTTTGCCGGTGCCGCAGACGCAGCACCGGCTCTAGTCCCCATCCCCCGTATCCGCAGCTACCAACTCCAGGTTCTGCAGCAGCGGACTAGAATCCGACAGAAACTCGACATGCCCGCATCGCGGACACGACAAGATCGCATGTCCCGCGCCCGGCGTCAGGCTGGCGCGCATCAACTGGTAGCGCTGTAGTTTTTGTTCACAACGAAGGCAGCAGACGGTTTTACTGAATGGGTCGAGAGAAACGCCTCCCGGCGTCTCGATGGCTGGTTTCATATTTCCTCAAAAAGCACAATTCCGGAGCGGCCGATCCAACCAGCCGTTCCGGTGTAAGTGAGATGAGTTTATCACGCTGAACCGTACCAATTAACGATCGGTACCAGCGTCGTAAAGGGCTTTTTCAGGGCGGAAGACTAGAAAGCCCAGAACTCAGGCTACGTAGCTCTCGCTATCGCCCAATCCAACTGGCGGAGCAGGTCTTGTAATAATCTTCTGCGCCGCGCTCTCTCCCAACTCCTTCGCGCAGAGCAGCCGCAGCAACGGCGTTGTCATAAACGTCGTCGCCAGCGCCATGATGACCATCATCGAGAACAGAGCCGGAGAGATGACTCCAATATCGAGCCCAATATTCAGAATGACGAGTTCCATCAGGCCGCGCGTGTTCATCAGCGTTCCCAGGCCTGCCGCCTCTCGCAGGCTCATGCCGCTCAACCACGAAGCTAGCGTCGATCCGCCCAGCTTGCCCACGGCCGCCACCAGAATGATGAGGAAGCAGTAGAACCACATCTCGGGACCCTTCACCAACCCGATATTCGTGCGCAGCCCTGTAAACGCGAAGAACAGCGGCAACAACAACGTGACGGTGATCGTTTCAAACCTGTCGAGCACATATCGGACGAACCGATGCTCCTTGGGCATAATGGCGCCCATCATAAAAGCGCCGAATAGCAAGTGGATCCCGAGATATTCGGTGCACAACGACGCCGCCAGCACCAGCAGTACCATCAGCGCCAACATGTTCTCGCTGAGCGATCCCTTCTTCCGGTAGACCCGCTCAAATCCTCGCAACAGCCGGCGAACGCCATAAACCATCGCGACGCCGAAAATCGCCAGGCCCGCAGTCGTCAACCATATCGACTTTGTAGAATGCTCCGCCCGGATCAATACAACGATGTATGCCAGAGCGCACCAGCCGCTGACGTCATCCACCGCCGCGCACGCAATGGCCACGGTGCCCAAGCGGCTCTGCAGCATGTTCCGCTCAGCCAGAATTCGCGCAAGGACGGGAAACGCCGTGATGCTCATTGCGGATCCCATGAAGAGCGCGAAGCTGGAGAATGAAACGCTATCGTCCGACAGCCGCGGATAAAGATATAAGGCCAGGAAAGACGCCAACACGAACGGTGCCGTGATGCTGACGTGGCTGGTGAGAACCGCGGCGTGGCCTTGTTTCTTCAGTTCCCTCGGATTAATCCCCAACCCCACAAGGAACATGAAAACAACGATCCCGACCTGGGCCAACGCATTCAGGAACCCCAGGCTGCTTACCGGGAAAAGATAAGTTGATATCGAGGGAGCGAGCCATCCCAGCACCGAAGGCCCAAGCATGATTCCGGCAAACATTTCGCCGACCACCCTCGGCTGATGCAACCGGCGGAACGCCTCGCCAACCAGTCGGCAGACCGAGAGAACAACTGCTAACTGCAGCACAAGAATGAAGAGATTCGGCACTAGCGCAGCCCTCCGGATGGAACGCGCTGCTGCCGTACCGCGCGAAACGCAATCGCGCTGCAAGCTGATGATGAGCACCCGGTAGGAGACAAATATCCGCTCAATACTCGCGGATCTGATTTTGTATCCACCAAGGCAGCCAGGATGAGTGCTTGCGCACCGCCGCAGGAGGCGAGCGGCAGAGTAGCCTTAACATTCGTGCCTTCGATCGTCCCGTCCGAAGCCAGTGCGGATTTTCCGGTCAAAATGAGAAGACTCTTCCCCGACTGTGAAATCTGCAACGGAGAGCCGAACGCCGCTTCCACAGCAGACTTGCACGCATCGGCGTGCACCGCTTCACTCCGCAGCTCAACCTTCCAGGTTCCGTCGACCGAAACGGGCGCCGCGAGTTTTCTTCCTGCGTGGAGTACGCCCGCCAGAGCGAGCAGAGGTAAGCCGACCAGAAGAATGTACGCAACAACGAAATTTCGGCTCGTGCGCGACATGAACCTGAACCCAAGGAAGAGAATCAAAAAGGAAGCCGGCGCGAGGGCGGGCTTCCTCAAAATTCCTGCGTACTACTTTACCCCTAGCACAAATCGGAAAACACGCAGTTACTTCGCTGTCATGCCGAATGCGTCATTCCGAAGCCCTGCCTTTTTACCAGCGGGGCGAGGAATCTCGCGCGGCCCGCTCTAGAACGATGGCCGGAACGCGTCCGACGTCAGATCCCCGAGCAGTTTGTGCCATGGGTGCTTCTCATTCTGCTCCACCTTCGCCACCATTTCCTTCATTTTCGTCAGAACCGGTGGCGCATCATCGTCGTACACGTCGCCTTGCAGCAGCTTCAGGACATCGATTCGGTAGTTCTTATCCTGGATGAAATACGTGAACAGCACGTTAAGCCGGTAGTACACCGAGATGAATTCGTACCAGTTCTTCGTGCCGCGCCGCAGCTTGTTCTCGTAATCGGAGAACGCCTCTCGGGAGAAATCATTCTTCTCCAACGCCGAGAGAATGTCTTTGTGTGCAAACCGCGAGCTGTTCAGCGCAATGCTGACGCCGGTCGAAAAGATCGGATCCACGAAGCGTCCCGCGTCGCCGATCAGCATGAATCGATCGCCGCAGAGCTGCTTCATGGCGTAGCTATAGTCGCCCTCATCCTTGAATGGACGAATCCGCTCCGACTTCCTTAGAGTCTCAGCGATCAACGGCCGGCTACCCACCGAGTCCCAGAAGAATTTCTCGCGATCGGACTTCGATTTCGCGAAATTCTTTTTCTGCGTCACCACGCCCAAACTTGTCACCGAATCCGTGATCGGAATCTGCCAGATCCAAGTATTGGAGACTTTCAGGAAGTGGATGTAAATGTAGTCCAGATTCGTGTCGCGCTTCGCAAATACCTTTCGATCGTATCCATCAAACCACGAGTGAATGGCGTATTGATCAAAGACCGAATCCTGAACCTTAAGCTTCAGCTGATTGCCAAGGAAAGTCTGGCGTCCGCTGCAATCGACTACCATCTTGCAGCTCACGCTCATTTCCTTCGAACCGATGCTGAAATAAACCTCGGGCTGCTCCGGCCCGAAGTCAACGCGGCTCACTCTTACGCCGTCATACACCGTGGCGCCGAGTCTTTGAGCGTGCTGCAACAGCATCAGATCGAACTTGCCGCGGTCCACGTGGTAGGTGTAATTCCGGTCCTCCATGCCTTCCTGGCGCCGCTCTTCAAACCGGATGTCGACGTTATATTCCGGCGCCAATCCCTCGAGATCGTGCACGTATCCGGGATTCTGGTCGTCAGTCGTCCACACCGCGCCATACTTGTGCGGAAATTTCGCCGCTTCCATTTGCGGCAGGAAGTCGAGATCCTTGAAAACTTTGGTTGAGGAAGGCACGAGCGACTCGCCTACGTGCGGCCTCGGAAAAAGTTCGCGCTCGAAAATTACACACTTCACGCCGTTCTTCGCCAGATAGCAGCCCATGCTCGATCCGGCCGGGCCCCCGCCGATAATTGCTACATCAAAATCCGGCACTGAATGATTCATATCCCCTGTTTTCTCCCAAGAAAACTTGTTTCCTATATGGGTGGCCCACTCAAGCCAAGTTTTTGCTTGAGTGGGAATTATCTTTACGACGCGGAGGCTTCGACGAAATCGTTTGCCGTCAAAGATCCGAGGAATCCGTGCAGCGCATGATTCGGATTCGCCTCCACCTGCTTAACGATGTTCTGCATGCGGGTCAGCACTTCCGGCTGCGCGTCATCGTACACATCGCCTTGCAGCAGCTTCAGCACGTCCAGCCGGTAGCGGGGATCCGCCACGAACGCGGTGAACAGAACGTTCAACCGGTAGTACACGCTGATGAAGTTGTACCAGTTGCGTGTGCCGCGCTTGAGCAGGCTCTCGTATTCCTGGAACGATTCGCGGCTGTAGTTCCCCGTCTCGAGCGCCTTCAGGATGTCCTTGTGCGCAAAACGCGAGCAATTCAGCGCGATGCTCACGCCCGTCGAGAAGATGGGATCGACAAAGCGCGCCGCATCGCCCACCAGCACGATCCGGTCGCCCGTGATCTGCTTCATTGCGTAGCTGTAGTCGCCTTCTTCTTTGAACGGCTTGATCTGCTGGGAGCCCTGCGCCCTTAGCCCTTCATACAGTTCGGGACGGCTCTTGATGCACTCCCAGAAAAACTTCTCGCGCGATTCCTTGCTGGCCGCGAAGTTCTTTTTCTGCGTCACGACACCAATGCTGGTGACAGTCTCCGTAATCGGAATCTGCCAGACCCAGGTATTCGTGATCGGCAGGAAGTGAATGAAGATGAAGTCGCCCTGCGTCTCTCTGTTCGCCGCCATGCATTTGCGGTCATATCCATCGAACCAGGTGTGAATGGCGTACTGATCGAACACCTTGTCCTGAATCCGCCACTTCATCTGGTTGCCGACCATGGTCTTGCGTCCCGAAGCGTCCACGACGATCTTGCAGGTCGTCGACATGTCCTTCTTACCCATCTTGAAGTTCACAGTCGCGTGGTTCGGATCGCTGAAGTCCACGCCCGAGACGCCGATACCCTCGTACACCTTCGCACCCAGCTGACTGGCGTGCTGCAGCAGCATCAAATCGAATTTGCCGCGATCCACGTGATACGTGTAGTTCTGTCCCACACCCTGATCGCGTTCCGCGAAGCGCACATCGACGTGGCAATCAGCCGAAACGCCGCCGAAGTCCATGTTGTAGACCTTCGCGTCGGAAGCGGCTGTCCATGCCGCCCCGAACTTATGCGGAAATTTCGCTTCTTCCATCTTCGGAAGGAAGTCAAGATCTTTGAACACACGCGTCGAGGACGGAACCAGCGACTCTCCGACGTGCTCACGCGGAAACAAGTCCCGCTCAAAAACAACGCAGTTGACGCCGGCTTTCGCCAGGTAGGAGGCCATGCTTGATCCAGCTGGCCCGCCCCCAATGATTCCTACTTCAAAATCGGGCACAGACGTGCTCATATTTGCCGTTTCTCCCAAGGATTATTGGTTCGAGGAACCTTCATTTCAGAATTGATTTACGCCCCAGCTAGCCGGAAAACAGACACCGTTCCATCCCACAGTGATTAAAGGAACAGAATCAGCTATCGCAAAGCGAGGGAGATAAGAGATGCATCAAAAGTCTGAGGGGGATCGCTACATATACCGACGAACTGTGTTCAACTAGTTAACCAAATTTTGAGTCCTTCGCCAAGCTGAAATTTTTTGCATACTATCGGAAGTAATGCAAAGGGAATCTAACAGTAAATAAAGCGGCCAAACCATTGTTTTCATAAGGTTAGTCAAAGTCGTTTTCCCGACTATCCAAGAGGCGCAATTCTTTTGCATAATCGTGAAAATCCCCTGGTTTACTGTCATCTCGACCGGCGCCCTCCCGTGCGCGAGGCGGAAGGTCACGCAGCGTGGAGAGACCCTTTGATCCACGGTCGAATCCAATTCCAGCCACCCGTCAAATTCTCCCCCGCGAGGTTCTTTTGCGAATTTCTAATTCCGTACTTCCTCTCCTCAGTGTTCAACTCGTCGCCTGCATGCTGCTGGGATGCGGCGGAGGAGCATCCTCAACCGGCGGCGGCCAGAATCCAGGCATCACCATCGCGTCCGCTCCTTCGCAGATCGGTGCCGGCGCCAACTGGCAATTTAGCGCGAGCGTTTCCGGAGGGTCCGGCAATCAGGGTGTGAATTGGTCCATCAACCCGCAGAACGCGGGGACCATTGATTCCAGCGGACTGTACATCGCGCCGACAACCGGCGCCTTTCCGCAAAGCGTTACGGTGACCGCCACGTCGCAATCCGACTCCAGCGTCACCGGCGCTGACAGCATCACCGTCACGCAACTGGACCCCCTGGGCACCGCCCAGGGATCCCAAATTACCTGCCCGCCCTTTGGCGGAGGCCTTCCCGCCTCCAGCTCCAGTTGTTATCAAGTCAACACCTCCTGCCCCGGAGCCGCAGACTTCTCTGCTTACCTGAAGGTGAATCAACCCGCTGGCACTCCCATTGGCACAGTAATCTTCGGCACTGGAACCGGCGGCACGTCGCTCTACGACTACGACGTTCCCGATTTCTTTAACGGCAGCACCAATGGAGGCCTCGCCGTTGTTCAGAGTGTTTTGAATGCGGGCTTCACCACAGTCCAGGTGACCTTTGGCGTGCCATTCAACGACAACACGCCCGACGGATGGCTCACGGGTCCCGGCGGAGTGCGGCGTCTCGCCTGCCGATATGCGACCGTCGCGCAGTGGGTCTACCAGAACATTCACAACTCAAACACGAGCGCCCCCATGTGCGCTACCGGCAACAGCGGAGGATCGGGCGTAATCGCCTATGCCCTCACCAACTACGGCCAGGACTCTATTTTTGCCATGGTCGAGGAGACCAGCGGACCTCCCATGTCGCGCCTCGACCAGGCTTGCGTGCCCCCTTCCAATTCCGCCTGCCAGACTCATCAGTTCACCTGCAATCCCGGCGATCCCGTCGAAAATCTCTCCACTTGCTATTCAATAGACGACGCGGGAATTGTCGACACCGCCTACCCTCAGCCTTATTGCAAGGACGCAATTAATGGCACGACTCCTCCCGCCGGATTGTTCCTCTCTGACAGCGTCCTCGGAGGGCCTCAGCGCACCTTCCCGAAGACCCACGTGAACGTCCTCGTCGGCGGGCAAGACACGACCGCCGCAGTCGAGCAAGGCCTGACCTTTGTGGATGCGCTAACTAACACCACCACAGGACAAGCCTGCGTCACCGACGCCCCTCATCCGATGCCCTCAGCCGCCGACGCGGCCGCCGCCATCGCCTCCGACATCGAGAACTTCTGCAAACTGCAATAGTGGTCGATGACCAGCGTACAATCCTGTAAGCAATGGCAGGACTAAAGGATCTTTGGAAGCCGGCCGTGGCTGTCGCGGCTGCTGGGGTGGGGATCTGGCTGCGCTTCAAGCTCGACATGCTTTTCGATGAGCAGGGCTGGCCAGCCATGCGGCGCCGTCCCGAGAAGGTTGAGATTCAGACACTCTTTCACGGCAATACAAAAGATCAAGACCAGATCTAGCGGGGCTCATCACTCGCAAGTGAACGATCTCAAGCGAGCCTTTTCGACCCGTGCCTTAGCTCGCCGCGTCCATGCACTTCCGTGTAATTCCTAAATCATTCAGCTATTCCAACTTACGTTGTATTTCGCTATTCTTTTCCTACCGCCTCGTCTGAAGTTTTGTTCGTGCGTCCCGGTCTCAGCCGTTTGATGGCATCGGATTCGTGAACAAGGGCCCCATCTCATCTGGCCGCTGTTTCTGCTTTGCCCACAATTTATTCCGGTCGAAAGGGTCTCATCATGCGGAAGGCCTTCCCCCTGTGCATTCTCGCCACACTGTTCTGCCTGTCGCATTTCTGTTTCGGACAAGCCAATATCAATGAAGGATTAGAGACAGCTTTTCTCTACGTGGATCCGAACGGCTCCGACTCGAACTCCGGCTCGCAATCGCACCCCCTGAAGACGATCGGCAAAGCCGCTTCCCTCGCCGAAACCAACAATCAAAATGGCATCGGCACTCGTGTCACGATCAATCCTGGAACCTACCGCGAGAGCATCACGCTCAACCACAACAAAAAAGACACGACCATGCCGATCACCTTCGAAGCCGCCACCAACGGCACTGTGATCGTCAGCGGCAGCACCCTCTACACCGGATGGGCCAAGTACGCCGAGAACAACAGCATCTACACCAACGGCTGGACCAACAATTGGGGAACCTGCTCGCAACTCAGTTCGTGTCCCTACCAGCAGAACATCATGATGCGCCGGGAAATGGTCGCCGTGAACGGGGCCGTTCTCACGCAGGTCATGTCGATTCCCCAAATGCTCGCTGGCACGTTCTACGTCGACGAGTCCAGCAATCTGATCTATGTCTGGCCTCCTTCGGGAACGACAATGAGCACCGCGACCGTCGAAGTCGCCTCCACTGGAAATCTCTTTTCGATCGAGCAGAAGTCGGACATCGTCGTCCGTGGAATCACGTTCCAGTATGCCAATACCTGCAGGGCAAATGCTGCCGTACAGGTCATGGGGAATTCGACCAACATTCTGTTCGACACAGACACGTTTCAATGGAACAACGGCCAGGGACTGAGCATCTCGAATCCCACGACGTACTTCACGGTTGAGAACAGCATCGCACAACACAACGGCGACAGCGGCTTTCAGGAATCGCAAACGAAGTACGGACTCTGGCAGTCCGACACCACCTCCTACAACAATTGGCGCGGCGCGCAAGGCGGCTACTACGCCTGCAACACTTCCGGACTCCACGCCTGGGGAGCGCACAACGACACCATTGATGGCCTGACCATCAGCTTCAACGAAGCCTACGGCGTCCACTGGGATACTGATAACGCCAACATCAGCGCCAGCGGCGTCAACGCCACCAGCAATCTTCTGAGCGGAATTTTCATCGAGAAAGACGAGGGTCCGCTTACATTTTCCAACAGCTACTTCTGCAATCAGACTTCGTCGCTCAACGTCGGAGGGGTCGTCCTTCGCAACTCCGAAGGCGTTTCGGTCAGCAACAGCGTGCTCATGAACAACGCCCCCAGCCAGTACATCATCATCGGGAAAAAGGGCGGAATCGAAGTCACGAACTGGGAGACCGGCAAAACCACGAACCTCTACACCCAGAATTTCACCAACACGTCGAACACTGTCCAGGGCAACGGCAGCAGCCAGCTTGTTTTCAAAGATAGCTATCTCGACGGAAACGACTGGACCAACTTCGAAACCACACTCAGTTCTTCCAAGAACACATGGTGGAACGCCTCCAATTCAAGCACGCCTTTCACCGTGCCGACCCCGCACGCCGGAACAAACGATGATTTCTCCGGCTGGAAGAGCGCAACTGGAACCGATTCCAGTTCGAGTTTCAAGGCGCCGTCTTCCACCATCGGATCGGCCTGCAGCCTGAATCCGGTCGGCACCGATTTCTGGATCACCATCGACAACTATGCTCTGAGCGTAAAGCAGGGAAAAAGCGCCACGTTCAACCTCGCCGTAATTTCCCTGAACTTCAGCGGAACCGCAAAGCTCACGCTCGACGGAATCACCGAGGTAAAAGGTCTTTCCGCCACGCTGAGCAAAAGCTCGATCAACACCTCGGGTAGTTCCGTCCTGACGGTCACCGCGAGCTCAACCACTGCGAAAGGGACTTACTCCATCGTCGTGCTCGCCAACAGCGGCAACCTGACGCGCACGGTGACCACGCAGCTGACCGTGGACTAAATCATCTCGACGGTCCGTATATTGTCATCTCGACCAGAGCGTTGCGTTTCGCGAAGCGGAACGCAACGCGGAGTGGAGAGGCCCTGTGTTTCCCCGTCGGCATCTGCGGCTTCCCGCCACTCGCAACTTACCCGATTCGCGAATATCGCGTACCAAACCTCGCAATCTCCGGCTCGCGCTCAACAGATACAATCAGCTGCACGATCTCTCGCACGACGCCCGGCATGAGCCTCTTTCAAAAAACGAATTCGCGAGCCGCAACTCTGGCGCTCGTGCTCTCTGCCTGCGCAGTGGCCTCCCAGATCTCCAAGCGCCCCAGCCCGCCCGCGGGCCACATCACCGCCGGACGCGACATGATCACCGCCCGCGCCGGGCTCACGGCCACAATTCTTCCGGACTTTAAAGTTTTAATCGCTGGCGGCAAAGATCAAAAAGGAATCGTCCTCTCCACCACCGAAATCTACGACCCAACGACCGAAACGTTTTCGCCCGGAAAGAAAATGTCCATCGCGCGTCAGGGACACATCGCTGCCGTCCTCGGCGACAGCAACATCTTGATCGCCGGCGGCTCAACTCGCGGCGGGGCCGCTCTAGCCAGCTCCGAGATGTATGACTACGAAACCGAGAAGTTCGTGGCCCGCGGAAACATGCACGTGCGCCGATTCAACGCCACCGCAACTGTACTTCGCGATGGGCGCGTTCTCGTGGTCGGCGGCGAGAACAGCACTCAGGCGCTCGACTCGGCCGAAACTTACAATTTGCTCGACGGCAAATGGACGCTGACCGGCAGAATGTCTTCTCCGCGCGTCGGCCACACCGTCACGCTCCTCTCCGATGGCCGCGTGCTGATTCTCGGCGGACGCAGCGGAGATTCCATTCTCGCCAGCGCTGAAATTTTCGATCCGAAAACGAACCGCTTCTCTCCCGCCGGAGAAATGCACGATGCCCGCTTCCTGCAAACCGCCGCACTCCTGCCTAACGGCAAGGTGCTGATCGTTGGCGGAGCATCCGACCGAACCGCAACCAAAGCGCTGGCCTCGTCGGAAATCTACGATCCTGCCAGCCAATCATTCAGAGGATCAGGCGAACTGAACGAGCCACGCATGAAGCTGGGTGATGCGCAGGTTCTTCTCGACGGTCGCGTTCTGATCGTCGGCGGCGCCAACTCGGCCGAGATTTACGAAGCAAGGCTGGGCATCTTCCGTCTGGTCACCGGTGCGTTCGACAGCTCTCTTTTTTTTCCCGCCACGATCGAACTGATGGACGGCTCCGTCCGCCTCTTCGGCGGCGCTGACGCCAGAGGCATTAGCGCCGCAAAAAGCTGGGTCTACCGTCCTTAACGTCGGTCGTTGAAGCGCCCCTTTGCATCACCTTCCTGACCACCAACTCGCTGGCGGCCATCAGCTGGCTTTTTTCTCTCTTTCTTTCTGCCCGGTTGCCACGGCTGTCGGCTGAGCGCGTTCTTTCGGAAATTGTGCTCCGGCCTGGGTGAGCCAGATTTCGAAACGGATCTCTCCCAGCCGTGCGTTATTGCCCGGAACCAGTGTTCTTTCGCTGAGTCTCGCTCCGTCGTAGGTCGCTTTTGGGTCAGCGATGACCTCGCGAGAATCTCCTAGCGAGACCAGTCGCCGCCGCACAAGTTCATCCACGCGAAACAGTTCGGGGCCTCCGATTTCCACGATCCCGTTTACAGGCTGATCGACTGCAACCTTGGCCACTCCGCTCGCGACATCGTCGGCTGCCATCGGCTGGAAAAGCACCGGAGGCAGATGCACCTTGTTGCCGACCATCGAAATATCAGCAAGGCCCTTGAGGAACTCAAAGAACTGCGTCGCATGCACAATCGAGTATGGAATAGAAGAGTCTCTGATCAGCTTCTCTTGCGCGATCTTGGCTCGAAAGTAGCCGCTTTCGCCCAGCCGGTCAGTTCCGACAACAGACAATGCCACGTGATGTCTGATCCCCGCGCGCTGTTCATAGTTGAGAAGGTTGCGGGTGGAGGTTTCGAAGAACTTCAGAACCGCTGAGTCCTCCCAG
>Ga0335081_10009400_pt1 | contig 15734 bp, 14 predicted proteins | sample Lox_Sample_35_FD_206713 | JGI IMG/M metagenome (GOLD analysis project Ga0335081, IMG submission 206713) | Soil microbial communities from Loxahatchee National Wildlife Refuge, Florida, United States - Lox_Sample_3.5 | ecosystem: Environmental > Terrestrial > Soil > Wetlands | place: USA... | reverse complement strand
AAGCCCGCTTGACGCTGCGAATAAGCGGCGTGGTCAGCAGCACGTCGCCGAGCCGCCGCAGCGCCACAACGAGCACACGGGGTTCAGGCGGTAACCGGATCGGATTCATGATGCTCCGCACGCGCGGCATTCCTTAAATCGCGCTCACGCAGCGCCATGCCGCCAGCCACGCCGACGCCGAAAATGTACAGCCAAGCTTGCGTGAAATCGAACAAATGCGAATTGACGAGCGATGACACGACGTTCTGCACGACGATGACGATACCGATCCAGGAGGTGAGGCCGACGCCGCGAAACAGCATCAGGTGCGCCGCCCACATGGCGATCAGCGCAATGATGCCGACGACACCCAGCTGAATGCCGATCGCCAGAATCTGGTCGTGCGGATTGACGGACGCGATTCCAGCGGCGCCGGTTTTCCCCGCCGCCGCCTTGCGGAACTGCTCAGGGATCGAGCCGGTGCCGTGCCCGATGATCGGCGCGCTGGCGACGAACGACAGCGACTCCTTGAGAAACTGCAGATGCGCGCTGGTCGAGTTCAGTGCATTGTGCTTTTCGAAGGCATGCACTTCGTCGAGCGAGGCTTTCAGCCGCGTGTTCAGATATGGCGACACGACGGACGCGGCGCCGCCAAGGACGCCGACCAGCAGTGCGGCTCCGATCAAGCCTTTCCAGCGAAACTCCCGCCAGCCGAGCAACAGCGACAGCACTGGCGCCACCAGCAGCGCGGTCCGGCCAGTCGCCACGAAGGCAATGTTGGCAAGAAACAGGATTGCCAGCACGACATAGCTGATGGTGGAACGCCAGCGGCCGACGCGGCTGTCGTCAATCGCCAACTGCAGCAGCACGAAAGCGCAGATCAAAAAATCGCCGCTCTGCAGGATGTAGTCCTTGACGGGAACGCCATACTCGCTGCTACGCCAAGGCAGGCCCGGGAACAGCACCAGCAGGAAAGACAGCAGCAGTACGGCCGTGACCGATCCAAAAAAACCCAACAGCACGCGCATGCCGTGCCCGGAGCGGCGGAACTGTGCCAGCAGGAGCGGAATGACCAGCAAGCGGTGGAACGCGGAATAGCCGCCGAGCCGCTCGCCCCAGCTCACGTCGGCCCAGAATAGGCCAAGGGTCGCAAGCGCCCACAGCACGACCGGCAGGCCGCCCGCGGGGCTAAACAGCTCGCGCTTGATCGCAGCCAGATCCAGCGACGGCAGCGCGGCGAACAGCCACAGCACAATCAGGATTCCGGTGGCCGATGTCGACCACGGCAACGACACCGCGACTCCAACCGCAAGCCAGTCGGCAACCGGCTGCAATGCTCGCCCGTCAATCGATGTGATCCGTGGATTCGTCGTTGCTATCATGCAGACTTGAAATGCTGGCCGCGTGCGGCCGAATTATAGCCGCTCGGACCGGGATTAACACCAACAAGCGAGCGATCAAGGCGCGCTTGCTGGCGCCGCCGATTGACCGGAAAGTGCCGACAGACCCTTGGCCGCCCGGATCCGATTGCCAGCTAAAATCTCGTCAAGCCGGCGATCATTTTCAGATAAGCGACCGCGATCGGCCTCCGGATGCCACAGGTGCAGGACACCGGTCGCCCACCGCCCATCCTTGCGGCGTACGCCGGACCGGATGAGCCGGACGAACAAATCGGAATCCTCGCGTCCCCAGCCGGTGAAGCCCGCGTCGAAGCCATCGATGGCGGCGAGGTCGCTGCGCCACACCGCAAAATTGGCGCCGCGCGCGCCGCGCCACTGCCGCGCATACGCGTGACGCAGCGGTCCGAGCGGCAACCAGTACAGCGGCAGCAGCCGATTGATCTTGCGGCCGGCCCACTGGGCGACCCAATGAGCGACGTTCCACTGTTCCGCCGTCAATCGCTCGCGCAGGATGCGCTCGGACAGGCCGCGCGACAGCAGCACGCGGTTGCCGGTGACGAAGCAGCCGCGTTGCGCCAGCGCGCGATGCGCGGCGACAAAGCTCGGCCGCGCCAGGCAATCGCCGTCAAGAAAGATGCAATACTCGCCCGCCGCGGCGAGGACCGCGCGGTTGCGAATTTCGGCGAGGCGAAACCCGTCGTCCGGCTGCCACACATGCAGAACGTGGCGGCCCAGCCGGCCTTTCCAGCTGTCGACGACAGCAGCGGTATCCGGCCGCGAGCCGTCATCGGCCACCAGCACTTCAAAATCGGGATCGCTTTGCGCAGCGAGTGAACGCAGCACCGCGTCCAGCGCATCCGGCCGATTGTAGGTGGCGACGATAACCGAGATGAGCCCAGTCACGGCGACGCCGCCTGAACGTGCCTCAGCGCGCGGTTCGCCGGCATGGACATCGCTCGGCTACGACGCCGCCGGCTTGCCGACGCGCACCGCCGGGGCCGCCGGCGCTGCAGGGGCTGCCATGCGGCGCACGATATTGGTGGTCGAATGCCCGGGCACCAGATCGACCAGCACGACCTGCCCGCCCGAGGCTTCAACCACGTCGTGGCCGACGACTTCCTCGCGTTTGTAGTCGGCACCCTTGATCAGAACGGTGGGCCGCACGCGCTTGATCAACTCCAGCGGCGTGTCCTGCTCGAACACGACGACGAGATCGACCGCTTCCAGCGCAGCGAGCACATCCGCCCGGCTCTCGGCCGGATTGATCGGCCGGCCATTGCCCTTCAACCGGCGGGTCGACGCGTCGCTGTTGAGCCCGACGATCAGAACATCGCAGGCCGCGCGCGCTTCCGCCATCAGCCTGACATGACCGCGGTGCAGCAGATCGAAGCACCCATTGGTGAAGCCGATGCGCAGCCCGCTGCGCCGCCAATCCGCAAGGCGCTCATCCAGCACCGACCAGTCGAACACGATCTTGTCTTCGGGTGCGAGCGAGGCCGCCGGCAGCACGCGGTGGCGCAGTTCGGCGAGGGTGACAGTGGCGGTGCCGCGCTTGCCGACGACGACCGCGGCCGCGGCATTGGCGGCGCGCATCGCCGGCTCGAATGGCGTTTTCGCCGCCAGCAGCACCGTCATCACCGCGGCGACGGTGTCGCCGGCGCCGGACACATCGCGCACCTTGACCGGATAGGCAGGAATATGAACCGGGTTTTCGCCGGCGGCCTGCAGTGTCATGCCCTGTTCGCTGCGGGTGACGAGTACGGCTTCACAGCCGATCGACCGGACCAGCTCGGCGGCTGCGGCGGCGATCTCATCTTCGCTGCCGATCGGACGATGCACCGCCGCGGCCAGCTCCTTGGCGTTCGGTGTAATCAGCGTCGCGCCGCGATAGACGCTGTAATCGTGGCCCTTCGGGTCGACCACGACCGGCAGGCCGCGCCGCCGCGCGCCGTCGATCACGGCGCGGATGACGCGCGAGGTCAGCACGCCCTTGGCGTAATCGGACAGCACCACAGCGCCGACTTGCGGCAACGCCGCTTCGGCGTAGGCGATCAGCGCGGCCTCGCTCTGCGGCGCGATCGGGCCGGTGGTTTCCCAGTCGGCCCGCATCAGATGCGCCGAGTGGTGTTCGGAGACGTAGCGCACCTTGCGTGTCGTCTGCCGCGCCGGCTCGACCGCGAGATCGGGCACAACATTGCCGTCGAGCTTGGCCAGCGCATTGGTCAGCGCCAGACCGGCATCGTCGTTGCCGATCAGCGCGACAAAGATGCAGCGCGCGCCGAGCGCGGCGATATTGCGCGCCACGTTGCCGGCGCCGCCGATCTCGGTCGCGGTGTGCCGCACCGCAAGCACCGGCGTCGGCGCCTCCGGCGAGACGCGCGTCACGTCGCCATAGACAAAATCGTCGAGCATGATGTCGCCGACGCAGAGCACGGTCTGCTGCGCGATAGCCTTGAGCGTTTCCTCGAAGTCGAACATCCTGCTGCCCTGTCCCCGCCGAAAAATTGCTCAGCGGTATCGGTCGGCGCGATCGAGATACTGCGTCACATAGCGCCGCACCGTATCCTCGAGCGGCGCGAACGCCGCATTATAGCCGGCACGCCGCAGATTCGCGGTCTCAGCTTGGGTGAAATACTGGTAGCTGTCGCGTATCGAGGCCGGCATCTCGATATACTCGATTGCCGGCTCGCGGCCGAGCGCCGCGAACATTGCGGCGATCAAATCGCGGAAACTGCGCGCCACGCCAGTGCCGACATTGAATAGGCCCGAGACTGTCGGCGTGTCGAGCAGCCAGCGCACCACTGCCACCGCATCGTCGACGCCGATGAAGTCCCGCTTCTGCTCGCCGTCGCCGATGCCGGGGCGGTACGACTTGAACAGCCGAACCGGTTTACCGGCCTTGGCGTCGTCAAAGCGCTTGGCGACGAGACTCATCATCTCGCCCTTGTGGTATTCGTTGGGGCCGAACACGTTGAAGAACTTCAGCCCAGCCCATTGCGGCGGCAGCTTCTCGCCGCGGGCCGCGCGCTCCACCACGGCGAGATCGAACAGGTGCTTGCTCCAACCGTAAAGGTTCATCGGCTTGAGGCGCTTGAGCGCTGCGGGCGCAAAATCGTCCGAAAAACCCTGGCCGCCGTCGCCATAGGTGGCGGCCGATGAGGCGTAGATGAACGGCGTGCGCGTCGCGGTGCACCACTCGAGCAGGCGCAGCGAGAGCCGGAAATTGGCTTCGATGACGGCGTCGCCGTCGGTCGCGGTCGTTGACGAAATGGCGCCGAGGTGCAGCACGGCGTCGAGTTTGCGGCCATCGAGCCAGTGCTGGAGGTCGGCCGGCGGCACGAAGTCGGCGAGCTGCCGGCTGCCTAGGTTGCGCCATTTGCCGTCGCAGCCGAGACTGTCGTTGACGGCAATGTCGGTCCGCCCCGCTTCGTTGAGGCTCGCTACGAGATTGGATCCGATGAACCCGGCCCCGCCGGTTACCAATAACATCGACGCTGTCGACCGGTTGAAACTGCCTCGGCTTCACGCCGACCGCCGCTCTTTGCCGGACTCTGCGGCGGGGAGCAACACCTGGACAGGCCACCCCGCAGCGGGTACCGCACGATACCAGCCGCAATAGAATGAATATAAATTCATATCATAATTATGAATTACGATTCACATAATTCCAACAGGCGTGACGGGGACGCGGTGCCGCAGACCCCCATTCTCATCGTCCCGTACATGTGGATCGGCGACTTCGTGCGCTGCCATACGGTGGTCAAGCTGCTCAATGCGCGGTTTCCGCATCGGCCCGTCGATATGCTGGCCACCACGCTTTGCGCCCCGCTGACCGATTACATGCCGGGGGTGCGCCAGGCCATCGTCGTCGACCTGCCGCGCAAGCGGCTTGCTTTCGGCCAACACCGCGCCCTGGCCACCCGCCTGAAACAAGAGGGCTATGGCACCGCCCTGATCATGCCGAAAACCTGGAAATCCGCCCTCGCCCCGTTTCTCGCCGGCATTCCCGAGCGCGTCGGCCTGTTTGGCGAAGCGCGTGCCGTGATTCTCAACGATGTCCGCTTCGGCCGGGGCAGATTGCCACGCATGGTCGACGAGTGCGCATCGCTGGCGCTGCCTGCTGGCACTTCAATACCGGCCGAATGGCCGGTGCCCGAACTCAAGGTTTCCAAGGCCGAGGTCAACGCATGGCGTAGCGCGCGCGGCGTCATGGCTTCGGGCCGCCCGGAAGTCGTGCTCGCTCCGGGCGCGGTAGGGCCGGCCAAGCGCTGGCCGGCCGCGGCCTATGCCGCATTGGCGCGGCGGTTTTTAGCCGAAGGACTTTCGGTCTGGGTCGTGGGCGGGCCGGCGGAAAAACCGCTGGCGCAGACCATCGTGGCCGGCACCGGCGCGCGCGACCTGACCGGGACCGATCTGCGCGAGGCGATCCTGGCGCTCGCCGCGGCGTCAGCGGCCGTATCCAACGATTCCGGCCTCGTCCACGTGGCTGCGGCACTCGGCACGCCGACCATCGGCATTTTCGGGCCGACCAGCCCATGGCATTGGGCGCCGCTCAATCCACTGGCGGCGACTATCCAGGCGAAGGTCGAACTGGCCTGCCGGCCGTGCCACAAGCCGGTCTGTCGCCTTGGCCATCACCGTTGCATGACCGAGATTGGCGTGGACGAGGTCTTTGCGGCGACGCGCCAAGCGCTGACCGCGGTCGCAGTACCTTGAACGCAAAATCCGGATATAACGCGGTATTCATCAAATCCGTGTAGGGGCGAGACCCGAACACAGGTCGACCGCAATGACGATCCTGGTCACCGGCGGTGCCGGCTATATCGGCAGTCACATGGTCTACGCGCTGCGCGACGCCGGCGAGCGCGTGGTCGTGCTCGACAATCTCTCGACGGGCTTCGATTGGGCCGTCGCGCCCGGCACCCCGCTCGTGGTCGGCGAGACCGGCGATCAGGCGCTGGTCACCACCATCATCCGCGAGCAAAAAGTCGACGCCATCATTCACTTCGCCGCGTCGATCGTGGTTCCCGACTCGGTGCGCGATCCGCTGGGCTACTACCGCAACAACACCGTGAACTCGCGGGCCTTGATCGAGTGTGCGGTGAAATGCGGCGTGCGCCATTTCATCTTTTCCTCGACCGCCGCGGTCTACGGCAATCCGACCGAGATTCCGGTGCGCGAGGAAACACCGACCGTGCCGATCTCGCCTTACGGCTGGTCGAAACTGATGACCGAGATCATGCTGCGCGACGCCAGCACAGCGCACGGTCTCAAGCACGTTATTCTGCGCTATTTCAATGTCGCCGGCGCCGATCCGCAATGCCGGACCGGACAGTCGACGGCGGGCGCCACGCATCTGATAAAAGTCGCCGTCGAGGCAGCGCTCGGACTGCGTCCCAAGATCAATGTATTCGGCACGGATTACCCGACGCCGGATGGAACCGGCATCCGCGATTACATCCATGTCAGCGATCTCGTGCTCGCGCATCGCGACGCGTTGCGCAATCTGCGCGAGGGTGGTTCGTCCGCGACGTTTAATTGCGGCTACGGCCACGGCTTCTCGGTCCGCGAAGTGATCGAGGCCGTCAAGCGCGTATCGGGCGTCGATTTTCAGGTCGAGACGGCGCCGCGGCGGGCCGGCGATCCAGCGCAGATCGTCGCCGACTCGGCGCAGATCCGCAAAACGCTGCAATGGCAGCCGCGCTTCGATGATCTGCCAAAGATCGTCGGCGACGCGCTGGCGTGGGAACGCCGCCTTATGGAACGGCGCGGCGGTGACGCGAGCCCGCGCGTGCAAATGGCGCGCGCTTAACGCAGCGCTCGCCACCGTACAGCCGGTTCGGCGGTTCCCGCCGCACGTCATTTCGCTTGAAAATTCCGCCCCTTCCGGGCAAGGAAGGCGGCGAATGCCGGTCCCGCCGACGATGACCGGAAGCGGGGCAAAATGGATCGCGCATGAGATCTTTTCCGGCTGAATCCTCCGACAAATACCGGACTTATCCGCTGTTGCGGCGACTGCTCGTCGACGAGGCGCTCGTTCACTGGCCGCGCTATGCCGGCGCTGTCGCGATGATGGTGATCGTCGCCGGCTGCACGGCGCTGTCGGCGTATCTGCTCGGCACCATGATCAACGCGGCCTACGTGAACAAAAACTATCACGAGATCGTGGCGCTCGGCCTGTTGGCAATGGCGATCTTTGTCGTCAAGGCGCTCGCCACCTACAGTTCGGCCGTCATGCTGTCGTGGATCGGCAATCGCATTGTCGCCGACAACCAGCGGCGCATGTTCGACAAATTGATGCAGGAAGACATCGGCTTCTTTGCCGACCGGCATTCCTCGGAATTCATCGTCCGTCTGTCCACCGGCGCGGCGGCCGTCAGCCAAACGATCAATCTCTTGATCACCGCGGTGGGCCGCGATCTGATGTCCCTGATCGGCCTCACCCTGGTGATGGTGACGCAGGACCCGATCATGTCGATCGCCGGCCTCATCATCGCGCCGCCAGCATTGATTCTCCTGCGCAAGATGATTCGCCGCGTGCGCGGCATCGCACGCACCCAGATCAGCGAGGGCACGCGCATCGTCGAGACCATGCAGGAGGCCCTGCAAGGCTTGCGCATGGTCAAAGCCTTCGGACTTGAAGACGAGATGCGGCGGCGTCTCGCGGTCAACGTGGAAGCCGTCGAGAGCGAATCAAACAAGATGGCACGCGTCGCCAACCGCGCGGCGCCGATGATGGAAATCTTCGCCGGCTTCACCGTTGCGCTCGCCATCATGTACGGCGGCTACCGCGTCATCTATACGGGCGCGACGCCGGGCGAGTTCTTCTCTTTCCTTGCGGCGTTCCTCTTGGCGTACGAACCCGCCAAGCGGCTGGCGCGGCTCAATCTCGACCTCAACAATTCGCTGGTGGGGGCGCGCATCCTCTACGAGGTGGTCGACAGCCCAGCGGGCGAGCCAATCGACGACGACAAGCCGCCGCTCGCGCTCAGCGCCGCACGGCTCGAATTCGACGACGTGCGGTTTTCCTATCAGCCCGGCACGCCGGTGTTGCGCGGCGTGAGTTTTGCCGCCGAGCGCGGCGCCGTGACCGCGCTGGTCGGCGCATCGGGCGGCGGCAAGTCGACGGTGCTCAATTTGATTCTGCGTTTCTACGACGTCGATGATGGCCGCATTCTGATCGACGGCCAGAATATTGCCGACGTGTCACGGCGCTCGCTGCGGCAGCAGATCGCCTATGTGGGACAGATCACGCACATGTTCCGCGGCACCATTCGCGACAACATCACGCTCGGCAAGCTCGATGCGAGCGAGGCCGAAATCGTCGCCGCCGCCAAGGCCGCGCACGCGCACGATTTCATCGTCGGTTTCCCGCAGGGCTACGACACCCCGGTCGGCGAGCACGGTTTGCAGCTGTCCGGCGGCCAACGCCAGCGCGTTGCCATCGCCCGCGCCCTGATCAAGGACGCTCCCATCATCCTGCTCGACGAGGCGACCGCCTCGCTCGATTCGGAATCCGAGCGCATGGTGCAGGAGGCATTCGGCGAATTGTGCCGCGGCCGCACTACGCTCGTCATCGCGCACCGACTCTCCACCATCATGCACTCCGATCGCATCCTGGTGGTCGAGAACGGCTTGATCGTCGAATCCGGCCGGCACGACGAATTACTGCACAAAGGCGGCCGCTACGCCTCGTTCTATCGGCTGCAGCTGAAGGAACAGACGCACGAGCGGCAGCCGGTTGCCGTCGGTTGACAGCCGGCGACGGACGGAGGACAGAGAGCGCGCGCCCGATGCGCTCGCGCCGCCCGGCCTGCAACACTCCCGATCTTACCCTCAACGTCAGATTCGCTAATGAGCACCCAGACCGACAACTACGTCATCGCCCCGCCACCGCAGGCCGTTCTCGCGGTCGCCGGCACCGATAAGGTTTTCCCGGTCCGCCGCCTGTGGTGCGTCGGCCGCAACTACGTCGAACACATCAAGGAGATGGGGCAGGACGTGCGCGAGCCGCCGTTCTTCTTCGCCAAGCCGGCCGACGCCATCGTGCCGGACGGCGGCACGGTGCCCTATCCGTCGCTGACCAAGGACATGCATCACGAGGTCGAGCTGGTCGTCGCGCTCAAGAGCGGCGGCCGCAACATCCCGGTTGCCAGGGCGAACGATTGCATCTACGGCTACGGCGTCGGCATCGATCTGACACGGCGCGATCTGCAGATCGCCTCGCGCGACATCAAACGGCCGTGGGAGATCGGCAAGGCGTTCGATCATTCGGCGCCGTGCGGCGCGCTCAGGCCCGCATCCGAGACCGGTCACCCCACCAAGGGCCGCATCGTGCTCAAGGTCAACGGCCAGGTCCGCCAGGACGGCGATCTCAATCAGATGATCTGGAACGTGCCCGAAGTCATCTCCAAACTATCCGAGATGGTCGAACTCGCCGCCGGCGACATCATCCTGACCGGCACGCCGTCAGGCGTCGCCGCCACGGTCGCGGGCGACAAGATCGAGTGCGAGATCGACGGCGTCGGCACGCTGAAAGTGACGATCGGCCAGCCGCTGAAATAGCGGTTGCAACAAACACGACCGGATCGGCCAACAGTTGCGCCGATTGCCGTTGTTGGGGGCGAAGCCGACACCACGTCGACATAACGGATCGGTCGATAATGACCCACAGCGTCACGTACCAGGAAGCATTCGCCTAATAGTGAAAATGGAATATCGGAGGAGGGTCACCGCGGTTTGATGCTGGCGAACTTGTTGACCAGGCGAATGCACAAAACGAAATATGGTAGAGTTCGCTATCTATCCGATCAGAATCAATGCGCGCCCGATATCATCGCAGCCGAGGGCGAAGAACAACGCTGTCAGTATTAGGCCGAGCGCCGACCATAAGCAGACCACTTCGAGGTCGACTGGGATGGCTCCCCTCTCGGGGAAGGTCGTTGAAAATGATCGTGGGCCCTGAAGCGCATTCATAGCTTGCCTCTGCGACTATTGTTGATCGTCCCAGCACGGTCGCTGCTGCTATTCAGGTTTGATATTGGCCATGTGGATCACCTTGCCCCACTTCTCGATCTCCTCGGAGACGAGCGTCCCGAAGTCATTGGGAGAACCCGAGATCGTCGTCCCGCCCAGTCCGGCAAATCGCTGTTTAAGTTTTGGGTCCGCGAGAACCATGTTGATGTCCCGGTTGAGTTTGGCGACGATTGCCGGGGGCGTGTTCTTTGGCGCGCCAATTCCGTGCCAGACAATTGCCTCGTAGCCCGGAAGAAACTCACTGAGGCTAGGCACGTCGGGCAGTGCATTTGAACGCTTTGCGCTGGTCACGGCGAGAGCGCGTAGCTTGCCCGCCTTCACGGACTCGATGACCGTCGCCATGGGTGCCAAGGTGACCTGTACCTGTCCGCCAAGAAGATCAGGCATGTAGCTGCCGCGGTAGGGCACGTGGACGAGGTCGGTGCCGGCCATCGCGTTGAACAGCTCTCCGGCGACATTATTCACGGTGCCATAGCCCGCCGACGCATAATTGATCTTGCCCGGATGCGCTTTGGCGTAGGCGATGAACTCGGGAACGGTTTTCGCGGGGAAAGACGGTGTCACCACCATGAGGAGGGGCGACCGGAAGGTCGCCGCGACAGGGGTGATGTCGCGTGCGACGTTGAAATTCAGCGTGCGATAAAGCGTTGCGTTTACCGCATTGGCGAAGGTTAGAACGAGCAACGTGTAGCCATCGGCGGGGGCGCGCACGACCTGCTCAGTGCCGACATTACTGCCCGCGCCTGGCCGGTCCTCCACGATGACCTGCTGACCCAGCCGCTCCGATAGCGGCTGGGCGATGAGGCGGGCGACGATGTCGGGCGTAAGCCCGGGAGCAAAACCGACGATCAGGTGTACCGGGCGCACCGGGTAGTCCTGCGCCAGGGACGCGCCGGCGTCGCCAAACCAGGCCGCAAACGCCAGAACAAGAAGAAGCTTTTTCATGTCGCGCCTCGTTTCGTTCACACAAATTGTCGATGCGCAGCCGCGATAACTCAATTACTTTTGGGTCGGCTTTGTATTAGGTTTTTCCGAATATCGATGCGCCGTGACGGAATCGCCTTTATCCCGGAAGGATTTGCGAATGGAGCTGCGCCATCTCCGCTACTTCGTGGCCGTCGCGGAAGAACTGCACTTCTCGCGAGCGGCTGAACGCTTGCATATTTCGCCACCCTCCCTGACCGAACAGATCCGGGACCTGGAACAGGAATTGGGTGCGGCCCTGTTCGTCCGCACCAAACGAAGCGTCACGCTTACTGACGCAGGGACGCGCTTTCTTGAAGAAGCGCGATCGACGCTACGGCAGGCCGCACATGCCGCCAATGTCGCAAAGCTCGCCGGGCGCGGCGAACTGGGGCGCATTGAGATCGGTTATGCGTCCACTGCCGCTTGCTCCGGGCTCGTAACCGCGGCGGTCGCAGAGTTCCGCCGCACTCATCGGCTTGTTAGTCTCTCACTGTCCGCCATGCAGGCGGCGCAACAACTCGACCAGTTGACCGAGGGACACCTCGACATCGGATTTCTTCGATCGCCGGCCCGCTATCCCCCGGGGATCAAGGCTGTGGTCATCGGGCGACAGGCCATTGTGATTGCATTGCCGAGTGACCATAAGCTCGCCAAACACGAAACTGTCTCGGCCGCGATGTTGGCCGAGGAACAATTCCTTGCGCCGACTTTTGAAACACAAGTCGGGCTATATCAGCTCACTGCCGACGTCGGCCAGCAGGGTAATTTCGTCGCCCGCATCATTGGTCGGATACCCGATCTATTTACGACTGTGACTCATGTCGCGGCCGGCGTTGGCATTGCGGTCGTTCCCCAATCTACCTCGTGCATTCAAATCCCCGGCGTGGTCTACAAGCCGCTCTCTCGTCAGACTAAGCCGGTCGAACTTGCTGCGGCCTTCCGCCGTGACGAACGCTCGCCGGCCGTGAAGGCATTCATCCAGCAGCTGCGGAGTCAGGCGGCCAACCTAGCGCGCGCTAATTAAGTCGGATCTGGTCGGCGATTGGCACAAAGCGCCGGTTCTCCATGTCCGCTCTGGTGGCAGCTATAGGGGTGGAATGGACCCGGCCTCATGGGACGGCATTTCGCCCGGCATCGGCGGGAGTGGCTGCGGGCGTGGCGGCAACCTGTCAGGCCGCGCCCCCGACCCTCTCGATGATAATCAGATCAACCTCGGCCTTGCCCAGTCGCAGCGCCTTCGCGGCCTGGTGACCGGGCGAGCGGTAGCACGAGAGCGCCGCCTCATAGCTCGGAAACTCCAGCACCACCGTTCGCGAACGCTGCCTGCCCTCGACTATTTCCTGACGCCCGCCGCGCACCAGAAAGCGCCCGCCGAATTGACCGATCGGCGCCCCGGCGGCGGCCTGATAGGCCTTGTAGGCTTCGGGGTCGGTGATATCGGCGTGGGCGATCCAGTATCCGTTGCGGTCCGCAGTAGTGACCGTCCCGCTTCGTTCCGGCTGCACGCCCTCGAAGCCCTCCACGATCAGGAAATCACACTGCGCATACGGCGCGCGAAGCGGCCGTGCCGCGGAGTATTCCGGCGACCGGTAGGCGGCAAGCGCCTCGTCGAACGAACCGAACTGGCGCAGCACGTTGCGCGAGCGCATTTTGCCTTCGACCAATTCGCGGCGCCCTGCCCGGGCTAGCAGCACCGACCCGTTGTGCTCGTGCCACGCGTCGGCCTTGCCGCGGTAGGCTTGGAATCCATCCGGATCGCTGACATCGAGGTGGGGTATCCAATAGGCCTTGGCCATGGTGTGGTCTCCGCTTTGTCATTGCGAGGCTACAGGCGTTCACGCCCGTCCGCCACGCGCTGTCGAGCCGCTCATCCGAGCTTGATATTCGCGGCGCGGATCACCTTGCCCCATTTGTCGGTTTCGTCGGCAATGAATTTCCGAAAATCGGCGACCGACATCGGCATCGGCGGATTGCTCAGCTCGGTCAGTCGCGCCTTCAGCTTGGCCTCGGCAAGCCCCGCGTCGATCTCTTTGTTGAGCCTTTCAATGATCGCCGTGGGCGTGTTCGCGGGCGCGCCGATACCTTCCCAAGAGCTCGCCTCGTAACCGGGAACGAATTCGCCCACGGTCGCGACGTCGGGCAGGACCTCCTGGCGCGCGGCCGAGGTGACGGCCAGCGCGCGCAGCTTGCCCGCCTGAATGTAACCGAGCGCCGGAGGGATCGAAACGAAGAATACCTGCACCTGCCCGCCAAGCAGATCGGGAAATGGATTGCCGCGATACGGCACGTGAACCAAATCGACGCCGGCCATCATCTTGAACCTTTCGCCGAAGATGTGGCCCGCGGTGCCGTTGCCGAACGAGGCCATGTTGATCTTGTTCGGATTGGCCTTGGCATAGGCGATGAATTCGAGAAGAGTTTTGGCGGGAACCGATGGATTGACCACCATCACAAAGGGAGCGCCGCCGATCAACGCGATCGGCGCAATGTCGCGGACAAAATTGAAATTGAGATTGTCGTAGAGCGTTGTGTTGAACGCGTTCGTTCCGGTGACGAGGAGGAGCGTGTAGCCGTCGGCCGGCGCACGCACGACCGCCTCGGTCGCGATGTTGGTCCCGGCGCCCGGGCGGTTCTCGACGATGAATTGCTGGCCGAGCCGCTCGGACAGCGATTGAGCCACCAGGCGCGTGACAATGTCAGGACCGCCGCCGGCCGGGAAGCCGATGATGATACGCACCGGCCGTGCCGGGTAATCGAGCGCCGAGGCCCCACGTGAAAGCGCGGGGAGCGCAACGGCGCCCGCGGCCAGCTGCAGAAATCTTCGGCGGGGAAGGTTCATGGTGCCTCCACGGTGCGTGAGCAGCCTTCCGCGCGATGCGCAGAAGTCGCGGGACTGTCGGATTGCCTGACTGCGCGCCCGCCGAAGGCACACGCGCCGCCTTTAATTTGCGGAGCGTCGGCATGCCCCGCTGGCGGCTCTGTTCATCCACTATTCTCCGCCGCGAGGATAATCGGAAGCAGCAATCTCGCAAAATCGATTTGCAAGTTTGCGAAATCAGACAGCGATCAACCCGCAACCGTCAGGCTCTGGCGCCCCGCGCACCGCGCTTTAACGCTTTTCGCGCCGATCCCGGCGTGAGGATCGACCGCACCTCTTCGAGATGCTCGATAATAAAGTCGAAGAATGCGCGGACGCGCGGGGTGCGCCGCAGATCGCGGTGCGTCAACAGGTAAACCGGCGCCACCATCTCCGCCCTGATGTCGAGCACCCTCACAAGGTCCTTCTCGTTCTCACCGACCCTGGCCGGCATCAGCGCGACCCCTGCTCCGGATTTCACCGAAGGCAGCAGCGCCGCGATGCTGTCCGCGCGCGCCGCCACATGGGCGTTCGGGGCCACCTTCTTCAACCATTTCGCCGCGGGATGGTCCCTCAACGCGCCGTCAAGAACGACGACCGAGCGTCCATTGATCTGATCGGCATTCTCGATATGTCCGTGCCGGGCGACGTACGACTTGCTGGCGTAGAGGGCCCAAGGCGAGTCCGCGATCTTTCTTCCGATCAGGGCATTCTCCGTGGGACGCCTTGTCCGAATTGCAACATCGGCCTGACCGGAGCCGAGTTCGAGAATCTTGTCGTTCATGACGAACTCGATCCGCACATCGGGATAGCGCGCATTGAACTTCTCGATGAGACGGGCGCCGATCAGGCGCGCCCCGAGCGCCTCCGGACATGTGACTTTCAGTGTTCCTCTCGTCTCGTTGGATTTGGCGGAAACTGCGCGCGCAAAATCCGCGATGACGGCTTCCACGCGCATCGCATGTGCGCGCATGTATTCGCCCATCTCGGTCAGTCGATATCCTGCCGGATGACGCCTGACCAGCTCGAAACCAAGCTGCTTTTCCAGTTCCTGTAACCGCCGATGCACCGTCGATTGGTTGACACGAAGCGATTTGGCGGCTGCGAGAGTGCTGCCCGCGCGGGCGATCGCCAAAAAATATTTCAGATCGTTCCAGTCGAACATGCTTTGGTCATGCACTTCTGAAACCCGGCCTGGCAATTTCGCTCCTCCCTTCTTGGTAGCGCGCTGCTTCCCTGAATAACTACCTAATATCGCACCAAACGCACAATATGATTTCGGGGATTGTCCCGGCAAACGCTTGTGGATTTTGAAGGTCCTAGGGCTCCCGCCGCGTGCCGCCGGAGCCTGTTGCCGCGGGCGTGACGAAGCGGCGGTCGGTTTGAAAGACAACCGACAGAAATTGCGCGAACCTGACGAAGGCGAGGCCTTGCGGCGTGATGCGGAAACCGTTCCCGGTCTGCGCAACGTTGCGTGAGACGTCCTGCTCCTCGAG
>Ga0335081_10009399_pt1 | contig 15736 bp, 15 predicted proteins | sample Lox_Sample_35_FD_206713 | JGI IMG/M metagenome (GOLD analysis project Ga0335081, IMG submission 206713) | Soil microbial communities from Loxahatchee National Wildlife Refuge, Florida, United States - Lox_Sample_3.5 | ecosystem: Environmental > Terrestrial > Soil > Wetlands | place: USA... | reverse complement strand
CGTGCTTGCCGATTTCGTAGATCGTGCAGATGTTTGGATGGTTCAGGGCTGAAGCAGCGCGCGCCTCGCGGCGAAATCGTTCCAATGCCTGCGGGTCATCAGCCACTTCTTCCGGCAGGAATTTCAGCGCGACGAAGCGGCCCAGTTCCATGTCCTCGGCCTTGTAAACCACACCCATGCCCCCGCCACCGAGCTTTTCGACGACGCGGTAATGCGAGATGGTCTGGCCGATCACTGGGCTGAAATCTTAGGTTTAGAGGCAGGGCAAGTCAATGAAGGCGGGCAATCATGGATTTGCGTTTTGCGCCATTGAGATGATCTCTGCCGCGCAATACAATTTGTAACTGGCATGGACGCCAAGCACGACGAGCCGCACTCTCCTCCATCGCATACCGCTGTCGCCATCCTCATTCCGCATGAAATCCGTCTCGACGCCCGCCATCCCGCTCCCGAATGGGACTGCGCCACGCCTATCGAATTCTCCCAGGATTGGCAAGGGAAAAATTCCGATCCGGCGCGGCAAACCGAAGTCCGCCTGTTGTGGACTCCCGACACCCTTTACGCGCGCTTCGTCTGCCGCTATCGCGAACTGTTCGTGTTCGACGATTCCGATCCGAACGGGCGCCGCGATCATCTTTGGGACCGCGATGTCGCCGAAATTTTCCTGCAGCCTGACCCTTCGCGGCCGCGCTATTACAAAGAATTTGAAGTCAGCCCCAACGGCATGTGGATCGACCTCGACATTTTTCCGGAAGGACGCCGCGACCTCCAGAGCGGTCTGCAGCATTCCGGATGGCTCGATTCGGGGCACCACATCTGGACCGCCGAGCTCGCGATTCCCATGCCCTCACTCACTTCGGCCTTCGATCCGGCAAAGAAATGGCGCGCTAACTTCTATCGCATCGAAGGACGGCCTGAACCGCGCTTTTATTCGGCATGGCAACCGACCAACACTGAGGTGCCGAATTTCCACGTGCCCGATCATTTTGCCAAACTGTGCTTCTCCGCGACTTAGAGCGGTTTAGTTTTTTTCCTGTATCCCCATCATCTCTGTCATCCTGAGCGAAGTGAGGTGAGCGAAGCGAGCCGAACGAGTCGAAGGACCCCTATTCCCTAAGCAACGGCAGGATCGCTTCAGGGAATCCTCCCATCAACCACGAGGCGAAAGAATACTCTGGTGACGCCAAGAACTAAATCGGCTTAGCGCGGTCGTTTCATCACCGAGACACCAAGACACGGAGCAAAGATCGAAAAGGATTCCTCCGTGTCTCTGTGCCTCCGTGGTGAAAAACTTCTGACCGTAGTGCGATAATTCCAAATGTCGGCGCAGTAAAGATTATTGATATCTCGACTACCGCGGAGGATCTCATGACCAATTTACGAAAAGGGATCTGCTTATTACTGTTTATCGCGCTCGTCGCTTCGTTCGGCGCGGCGCAAGTCCTGACTGCCGATCAGTTGAAGAAGGCAGTTCCATCTTCATTCTTCTATTCCGGAGAGAACGCGCCCGTCCAGATGCGAAATTCTGTCGGTGTGAAGAATAGCGCCGGCAAGCTGGCGCTCGCGGGCTTGGTGGACACTTCCGGATATGCCACTGCCATTGCGGAAAAGTATCAGGGATTTCTCATTGCCGAAGGCAAGATCAGTATCGAAGGTTCGCCTCTGGACGTAGGAGCCTACGGCTTCGGCTTCGCGAAAGACGGCAAATTTAATGTGATGAACGTTGCCGGAGGCGAGGTGCTTTCCGTTGCCGCCCACACCGACGAGAAAGTCGCGCATCCGGTGCCGTTGAAGCTCGAAAAAGCGGGCTCGGAGTACCGGCTCTATGCGGGGAAGAAGTACGTCGCGCTGAAAGTCGATTGAGAGAGCAGCGCCGCCGGCTCGCCCGGTCCGATCGTCAGTAGCTGGTAGCCGTCAGTGCGCTCGCGGCCGCATCGATCCAAGCAACAGTCCGACGCCGGCTCGTTTGCGCAATTCCAGAAGCAGCGCGGCGGCGGCATTCTGATAAGTCTTGCTGGGATCGGACGAGTCCGCCCACACCGCGTCATAAACGATCTGCGCGGCTTCTTTCAGGTCCATGTGCAGCGAAGCTTCCAGGCGGTCCGCCAACTGGCGCATTTCGGAGTAGCAGTTGTGGCAGACGGCGGCCGCTTCGAAGCTCCCATTGTGGTTGTGGTCGAGACAGCAGCGAAAGGTCGCCGCGGTATTGATTTGCGTGTGCGACGCAAATGCTTCCGACTTGAGTTGCTTCAGATATTGCTCGCGGTCGTCTTCCTCCCCCTGTTTCTTCACAGGAATCGCCGGGGCGACCGGCACCGACTGGGCCATGGCTGCTGGAGAGATGCGCTCTTTCGATTTACAGATGGGACACGCGTCCATGTCGGCCGGGTAATATACGCGGCACTTCGCGCACGGCAAACCGTAGCCGGATTGCACCGGCGCGGAGGCGGCCTCCGCTATCTTGCGTGCAGAGGTAGCCTGTCCCTTGCCCGCTACCAGAACAGAGTGAGTTGCGTTCACCTTGACCTGCTGCTCCGATCTAGTTTCCATAAGGCCCCCGAGACAATGCTGACATTGTAGGGTCGTCGTAGGTCGCAGGCGACGCACGACAGTGCATCCTCGGCGTTGACCTTGTGGACACGTGCGCGTGGTGCCCGCCACGCCGGATCTTTCACGGCAGAGCCCCAGAGAATACAAAGAATTGCTTTGGATCCATGGGAGAAACCGCGTCTTGCCGGCGGTAATAGCGTGCTCCTGCGACTTTTACAGGAGGCACAACGAAGTTGCCCAATTAAAAAAGCACTTCTCTGCGACTCTGTGGTGAGAAATTACCGCTATTTCGGGTTCGCGGTCAGCCGGACCAGTTCCCGCAAACGCGCCCGGTAGAGCTCTTGGGAAGGATCGAGCCGGGTTGCGGTTTCGAGCTCCGACAAGGCTTCCCCGAAACGATTAAGCGCCATCAGGCAGGCTGCGAGTGAGTAGTGGTTCTCGGCGCTGCCTTCCAACTTCAGGGCCTCACGAAATTCCTTCTCCGCCTGCTCCGGCTGTTGCGTATTGATGAGGGCGATCCCGAGGTAATGGTGCGCGAGAGCAGAGTTTGGATTGAGTGAGACCGCGATCCGCAGTTCGTGCAGCGCCTCTTCATCCTTCCCGGAGAGGAGCAGCGCCTGACCCAAAACGCGATGTTCGGCGGCGCCGGAGGGATTCACCAGGATGGCGGTTTCCAGCTCATGGATAGCGGCTGGATAGTCGTGCTTCGACATATAAGCACGGGCCATGCAGGGATGGCCGCTGGTCCACTCCGGATTCATGCGATAGAGTTCGCGAAACTCCGCAATGGCGTTGTCGAACTCTCCTTGATCGCAGTAGGTATTCCCGAGATTGTTGCGGATGCTCGGTTCCTGTGGTGCCAGCTCCCTGGCGGCGCGATACTCCTCGACCGCATCATCCAGCCGCCCCAGATCGTGCAGCACAACGCCCAGATTCGCATGCGCCTCCCAGTAGTCAGGGCGTAAACCGAGGGCATGCCGATAGGCGATGGACGCGCGCCTCAGGTCGCCCTGATCGCGCAACGTGACGCCCATGTCGTAATAGACGTCGGCGTTTTCCGGTTCTCGCCACAGCGATTCCTCGAAGGCGTGCAGGGCGGCATCGTATCGCCCGTCGCTATAGAGAGCCAGGCCGAGATAACGATATCCAAGCGCGCTCGACGGATCCATGCTGAGCGCGGTTCGCGCTTCGGCAAGCGCATTGTCGGAGTCATCCTGACGATAAAACAAATAGGAAAGCTGCAGATGCGTTTCGGCCGCGCCCGGCAGCAGACGGCATGATTCGCTAAATTCGTCGAACGCTTCGTCGATGTGGTCCTGCTCTTTCAAAATCCGTCCCAGCACAAAATGCAGCCAGGAATTGCCGGGATTGTCCTGAAGCAGGCTGCGGGCTTGCTCTTCAGCCGGGGTGTAATTCTTGTCATGCACCAGAACAGCAAGCTTCGCGGTTGGCGTGGAACCCGAGCAGGCGGTCTTTGACGACTTGAGCGACTGCAATCTTTGAATCAAGCTGGGAGCCGCCCCCGCCTTTTTGAGGACTGCCGCATACTGCGGCGCGACTCGGCAATTCAGCTCTTGCTCTCGGATCATGCGGTCGAAGCGGGCTTGGGAAACGTCGGCCGAGAGCCATAGCAGCAGCGTGTCGGAAGCAATCTGCGTCTTCTGCGCCAGCACAGTATTCGCCATGAAGAGCAGGAGAATCCACCCTCGGAGACACCGCGTCATCGGACCCTCCGCCACGAAATGATGGGACCTGATGCCAACCATAATTCCATTGCGCCACCTCCGACAGGTCACCGAAGTAATTCCGGGGAGGCCTTCTGCTGGCCCGTCCGAAAGTCAACGGATCTAGGCCGTTTGCGTTACACTTAGGTGCTGCCGCAACCCTTGTGGCGATTTGCGGACAGCGCGCAGCCTGGAGGTCTTATGGAAGGTTTATTTCAACCGTGGCATCTGGTGGCGATTCTTCTGATCGTATTGCTCCTTTTTGGCCCCAGAAGGCTCCCGGAACTCGGCAAGGGGATTGGCGACGGTCTCCGCGCGCTGAAAGACGGCATGAAGTCTCATGACCAGCCAAAGGTCGAGACGAAATCTGAAACAAAGCCTGAAAACAAGGCTTGATCGAAAGTCGCCTGCCTAGGCTCCCACGCGGATTCAATCGAAATCTGCAGGTTTCCTGCGAAGTGATTCAAATTCTCCTTCTCTGCGTTGTTCCTCAGCTTTCTAGATCTCAGTAGTTCTTCTTAGGTATTTGATTAAGAGCTTCGGCTTAATTCTGCTGGAAGCTAACACAATTTTTCCCTGGACAGTGTCCAACTTTCACTGCGGGCGTGCACTTTCGAGTGGATCCCTGTGATAAATGTCCTTGAGGGTAAGTAGATGCATGCCTACACTCGCCAGCAACGTTAGCAATCTGTTGCATTTAGCGCCGGTTGCAAGCGCGATCTGCTGACAGGTTCGAAAGCCTGTTTTCGAAGATCGAGAACACACGATGAAAGCACGCGGTATTTGTAAGTAGAAATCTCCTTAGCTTAAAGCTTACGGTAATAGTTTCGTAAACAGCTTGAGCGTGAGTAGATGGCCACTTAGAATCGCCGGAGTTTCAGCAACACTACAGTAAAAATATTTCAAAAGCAGGAGAAGTCTGTACATGAGAACGGCATATTTTAGTTTCCTCCTGATAGCGGCATGGGCAGTCAACGCGTTTGCCAACGTCAACGTGAGCGCTCCCTCAAATGGCGCAACCGTGTCCTCGCCGGTGCAATACGTGGCCACCTCCTCGAGCAGTTGCGGAAAGGGCGTGGCGGCGATGGGAATCTATACCGCGCCCGGGAAGTTGGCGTACGTGGTTAACGGTTCGTCCCTCAACACCAGCCTTAGCCTCAACCCAGGTAACTATTCCACCGTCGTCGAAGAATGGGATAACTGCGGCGGAGCCAGCACGACCCCGATCAACATCACCGTCGGCTCGGGCGGTGGAGGCGGTGGTTGGGTAAATGTGAGCGCGCCGGCCAATGGCGGTAAGGTCGATCAGCAGGTGCAGTACGTAGCCACCTCTGGCACAAACTGCGCCAAAGGCGTGGCGGCGATTGGTATCTACACGGCTCCCGGCGTCCTGGCCTACACCGTAAATAGCGCCTCCCTGAACACCGTGCTCAACCTCAGCCCGGGCACGTACAACACAACCGTCCAGGAATGGGACAACTGTGGTGGCGCGGCCAAAACTCCGATCACGATTACCGTCGGCGGCGGTGGTGGAGGTGGCGGAAACAACTTCTCGAATCTTCAAGCCGACGGTCATTGGCAGGGATTCGGCATGCTTCCGCCCGACTATATGCCCTGCACGAAGTGCACCCCGAACATTACGTGGTCAATGGAGTCGCACGTTGGTGATCCGTCGATGGATGGCAACTCCTCGCAATTTGACATCGGCGGCAACGAGGCATTCTCCGACGGATTCTGGAACAATCACCTGATCGGCGACGGCGGCAAGATCGCGGATCCGAAACACAACATCGTGCCTCAGTATCACAACTTCACTTATGACGTGTATTTCTACCCAAAGAATCTGAGTGTTTCGCAGGCATTGGAATTCGACACCAACCAGTTCGTAAACGGCAAATCGTTTATCTGGGGTACCGAGTGCCGGGTTGCTGGCGGCAACCAGTGGGATATTTGGGACAACCAGGGGAAGAAATGGAAGCCGACCGGGGTCCCGTGTTATCCCAACAACAATGCCTGGAACCACCTCACCATTCAGCTCCAGCGGACGTCGGATGATCACCTGCTGTTCAAGTCGATCACGCTAAACGGGAAAGCCGCGACTCTGAACGCGTATGACTCGCCAACTCCAACCAGTTGGTATGGCGTCACGGTGAATTACCAGCAAGACGGGAACTACCGTCAACAGTCGTACTCGATCTGGCTCGACAAGATGACCTTCACCTACTGGTAGACCTCCTGTGCAGCGGGAAGGCGTGCGAACCGCGCCTTCTCGCCCATTTCCTTTGACCCACTCGGCTAAGAGCGGTCCAACTTCTAAGTAATTTCTGCCCTTTTCTGGGTCGAATGGAACAATGCGAAGGCCCGTACCCCGGTCTCGCTGGCCGGCGCTTACTGAAGATTCGATTTTCCCGGGACGATATCCGGGGAAGTCGCGCCGCCCAAGTCTTCAACCGCGCGAATGGGAACGAGCGTTACCCGAAGTCAACGGCTAAGTCGGATGAAAAGCGCTCGATCCTTCCGTCGGCGGACGAAAAGAAAGAAGGCCGTCGAAATCTTTTCGACGGCCGTTTCCACTTCCATGGAAGAACGCGAGGCACGCAGCCGGCACACCTCGCGTGTGAAGTTACGGAGCTCAGAAGCGAACTTCGACGCCTCCAAACAATTCCCGCAGCGGCCCGGGCTGATATGAATGCCCGTCAGGATAATCGGGCTCGGTGAATGCAATGTACTTTCTACCGGTCAGATTTCTTCCCGTGACGAAAAATTCTCCCGCGTAACGCTTCCGCTGCCAACCTTTGCTGAAGCGCGCATTCAGCAGGCCATACAAGCTGATCCAGCGCTTGTTGATCGCATCGATATAGGCGCGTGAGAATACGTCGGTGCCCACGCTCAAAGCCGTTTGACGTGGCAGCTGCAAGAGGGCATCCGCATGAAGTTGATGTTCCGGCGAGTTGGGCAGGAAGTGTCCGGTTTGATCTCCCGGATACATCTTGCTGATGTATTTGCTGTAGGTGAAGTGCGAGAAGGTGTATGCACCAGTCAATGTCAGCCGGTGCAAGACATTGGCGCGCGCCGCGGTTTCTACGCCATAGCGGCTGGATTCACCGGCATTCCCATAAAATGTCTCCAGGGGACGTGTCGGAATGCGATACCGCTCGAAATCGTTCTTCGTGCTGAGATGGAAGAAGGCGGTGTCGTACTGCAGGTGTGCGCCCAGGCTGCCGCGAATGCCCACGTCAACGCCCTGCGATGTCGCCGGCTTGATGGTCGAGTTGAAGCCGCCCAGGTGGAGCGGATTGCTTTCCAGTTCCTCGGTTGCAGGCGGGAGGAACCCCTGGCCCCAGGACGCGTAGAGAGTTGCTTGTTTGATCGGAGTGTAACTCGCACCGACCCGCGCGGTGGCGTGTTGAAACGTCCGCTCACCGCTGTTTCCAGGAGAGCCGAGTTCGTCGTGCAAACGGTTGCCCATGTGGTCCCAGCGGCCGCTGACAAACAATGTCCACTTCGTCCCCAGGCCGAAACGATCCATCATGTAGCCGGCAGCGCGCGTTTGAGTAATGGTCTGCCGGGCCGCCAGATCGCCTTGTATGGCATAGCCCAGGTTGGCATAGATACTTTCGTCGATATTTTGGCGATCGAGATCACTGCCCACGCTGAAATAGTTCTTGAAGAAACCCGAACCGGTTTCGATGTGGTATTGCACCGATCCTCCCGGCGAAAGATAGGTACGATGATCGATAGATGAAGGCACCGGTTCGTCATACTGCGTTCGCCGCGTGAAGAACGTGAATGCCAGGTGCTGGCGCTCGCTGGTGATCCAGTCGCCAGTGATTCCGCCGGTGAAGCGGCGCGTCTTCTGATACTCGTTGTAGGCGACCGAGTCGGGATTCGGTGCTCGCGGGCCCCACTGCTGAATCCACTCGAGAGCCAATCCTTCCGGGTTCTGGTTGAAGTATCCGGTGCCCAGCATCACCAGATTCAAGTGCAGCTTCGAGAAGGGCGCAAATCCCAACCGGCCGGAGACGTTGTCTCCCCAAAAGGCGCCGTGCTGACGGTATCCGGTCCCGGCTGTGCGCGACAGCGCAAACGCATATGCAATTCCCGAGGCAATGCCGGAGAGGTCGGCACGCGTCTTGTAAAAGTCGTTCGATCCGCCCGTGCTCCAAAAACCGCCGTGCATGGTCTCTGTCGGCTCGCCCGAGCGTATGTCGATGACCCCCGCCGAGGAGCCGCCACCATACAAAACGCCCACTGGCCCGCGAATCACTTGCACCTCCGAAACTCCGTTCCAGTCCACGTCGAAGAGATCGGGAGCGAAGCCGGTAGGGTCGTTGAGCGGAATCCCGTTGTAAAGGATCTGAATGCCGCGGAGCCCGTGCTCGCTTAAGATTCCCTGTCCGCGAATCGAAATGTGGACACGCTCTCCATCGGCCTGATTGTCGATCTTCATTCCGGGAACGCTGGACAACGCTTCTTCCGCGCCCACCCCACGCGGCATAACTTCCAACGACGCCGGTGGGACGATTGCCGTAGATGCGGGGTTTACAGCGTAGGGAATGTCAAGACGCTCCGCGACCACGTTGACCTCTTCACGTACCACAGTGAAGGGCGTCAGCGCGACTTCCATGACAAGCGGCTCGCGCCCTGACTCGTACGTTGCCGTCTGTGTGTAATAGCCCGGCGCGTCGAATGTCAGTTGAACCGGGCCGCTTCCCTGCTTGACCGTCAGGTCGAAGTGCCCTTGCTCGTCGGTAAATGTCCGCTCGCTGATTTCTGGAGCGGTCACAACCACGTTTTTCAGCGGCTGGCCATCGCTGTTGCTGACTTTTCCCTGAAGTATCGTCTGCGCGTTGACAGCCAGGCCAAAGGTTACACACACCAATGCGATCCAGAATGCCGGTGGAATCCTATAGCGAAGCATTATCCATCTCCACGTTCGCGATTAAACGGCGGAAGAAACAGACAAGCTTAGGCTCGCTGGATTTTCTTAGATATGACGCAGGTCACGCCTGCAGGTGACAGAGGTTGATGAGGTGTAAGTGGACAATCACAACTTACTATCGTTGATAGTAGTTACTACCGCCGGTCGTGGTCATGATCGTGTTCATGATTGTGACGCCATTCCCAATAACGTTGCTGATCGTCGCGATCCAGGTGGCGGAAATCGCGGTTGGGATCTCGGTGAGTTTCGATCGCCCACTGATGGTAGTAGGTGATTTCGGTGTCATTCCATTCGTGATAATCGTGGTAGTACGGATCGTAAGCGCGGTAGTGACGATGCTCGGCACAACCAACTGTCACCACCGGCAAACAGAAGGCTAGCGCTAACAGAATCATTCTGACCGGGCAGATCTCACGATGCATGGCGGTTCCCTCAACTGCGTAACTTGCCAACTTTGATGAGTAGCAGCGACTCGGGGTTGTTTCAGCGATTTTTCCCGGAACGCTCACACACTGAGGCGTTTGAAAACCCGTTCGGGGACGGCCCGGACGCCCGCCATGATATACCGCCATCGACGTGGTGTATAGAGGATTTCCGGCGAACGCTTCCGAAGCGCGCGATAAATGTCTGCCGCGACCGCGTCCGCATCGGCGAACATCCCGCTCTGCGGCATGTGGTCCGTCATGGCGGTCCTGACCGGCCCCGGCTTGATGGTAACTACCCGAACGCCGCTCGAGTGGAGCCGGCTGCGCAGTCCCTGCAGGAACAGGCTCAGGCCGCCTTTTGCGGAACCGTAGATATAGTTGGACCGGCGTCCACGCTCGCCCGCAACCGAGGTAATCGCGGCAATGCAGCCTGTGTGTCGCTTCTCGAGATCGCCGGCAAAGGTGGTAAGCAGGGCCGCCGCACTCACGAAGTTTGTGAGTAACTCGTCAAGCAGTAGCTCGGTTGAAGTTTCGCAACTTTTCTGGTCACGCATGGTTCCGAAGGCGAGCACAACGGTATCAAAATCCGGGCACGACCATTTTGCCCATTCCAGCAACTGCGGATGCTGGGAGGTTTGCCGCAGATCGGCGGCAACGGTATGAACTTCAGCTGCCCCTCGGACCAGGAGATCGGCGCGAAGAGCGGCCAGTCGCTCCGCGGAACGGGCAACCAGAAGCAGGTGGCCACCATGCTTCGCAATCAGTCGCCCGAGTTGCTGGGCAATGGTGGAGGTAGCTCCGAGAATGACGACTTTCTGCATCGTTATGCCCCCACCGCAACACGGCGCCAGAACGAGGACGAGAGCTTCGGGTCGATGTAGCGCCGAAGGCTGCGCCACTCCGGAAACGACGTGTGGAACATCGCCGCCGACATGCGCGCATCTTTGGCGGGATAGAGTGCTCCGCCATTGTCGCGCACGACGCGATCCAGCGCATTCAGCAATTGCAGCGTGCCCTCTCCCCGCATCGGAAAATCAAGCGACAAGGTCAGCCCAGGTCGCGGAAACGACAGAATGCCAGGCGATGGCATACTCCCGAAGCGCTTCATAACTCCGAGAAACGATCCCATGCCCGCACGGGAAACAAGGTCGAGTAACTCTTGAAAGGCGGCCACTCGCGTCTCCGGAATGACGCATTGGTATTGCAGAAACCCACGCTTCCCGTAGATCAGGTCCCAGCGGCGGATCGAATCCAATGGATAGAAAAACGATTCGTAGGGAATGACCGATCTGCTTTTGCGAAAGGAATGCCATGCGTAATACGCGGTATTAAACAGTCTCATTGTCCCGCGATTCAGGAACCACTCAGGAAAGGCAAATGGTACGGACAGCCGGGCGCCCGGCGACGAGGCCCGCCCAGGAACGGTCGAATGGTTGCCACGGAAAAACAGCCCCCGCGCATGCATTCGCGAGAAGCAATCGATCCAGGCGACGGTGTACTCAAATTTCGGGTCGCTCTCGTTGCTCAGTGCCAGAAAATCGTCCAAAGAATGGAAAGGCAGCGTCTCGGCTTCAATCATGGTGCTACGAATTGGCTTGAGTTGAATTTCAGCCCAGGCAATCACTCCAGTCAATCCAAGTCCACCAATCGTGGCCGTGAATAAGTCGCCATTTACTTCGGGACTGCATTCAACCAGTCCGTAGTCGGAGCGATAGACCCCCAGCTTGCGCACGTGGCAGCCGAACGTGCCGGCACGGTGATGATTCTTGCCATGAACATCATTGGCAATGGCTCCGCCGACAGTAACAAATCGCGTACCAGGAGTTACAGGCAAGAACCACCCCTTAGTTGCAAAAACGTCCAAGATATCGGCAAGAGTAACGCCAACCTCGCATACCACCAACCCACTCTCGGGCGTGAAGCTGAGAATACGGTTCAGTCGTGAGCAGTCGATTAACCCGCGGCCCTCATTGAGACAGGAATCTCCGTAGCTCCGGCCAAGGCCATACGGCAGCAGGCCACCCTCGGCAGCTTCCAACATAGCCGGCGCTAACTGGTCTATCCAATTGACGTGGCGAATCACACTGTGCTGGACGCGAGGGTATCGCCCCCAGGAGGTGTATTCGCGTGAACCTTTCGTCGCTCTGCCCTGTGCGCCCGAGATTGCCGGAGATGGAGCCGACATTTCTAAGCTCCTATTCCCAGCACGCTGGCCGCAATCGCCAGTGCCGAAGCTGCGCCCACCACGTAACTTACGGGGTCGCGGATGGCAAGGGTGATGGGGTCCTCGTACAAATCGCCGCGGTGCGCCTTCAGCCACAAGCGGCTGAGCCAATACAGAATAATCGGACAGAGCAAGAGCAGCGGCTCCGGGCTGTGGTACAAGATTCCGACTTCCTGGCTATGAACGTAGAGGCTGAGAATGATGACCGAGGCAAAACTGCTGGCAATCCCCAGTACCAGGAGTACCTCGCGATCGTTGCCGATATAGCCGCGCCCGGATTCGCCGTTCTTCACCAGTTGCTCGGCGTGAACCAATTCTGAGTAGCGCTTCGCCATGGCGAGGCTTAGAAAGAAGAACAATGAAAACACCAGAAACCATTGTGACAGCGGTATGTTGGTAATTAATGCGCCGGCGAGAAGGCGAATGCTATAGAAACCGGAAAGAACGAACACGTCGAGCAGAACGGCCTTCTTTAGCGAGACGGAGTACCACATAGTAAGTACAGCATAGAAACAGAGAGTGATTGCAAACGGCGCGCTGAGCAGGAATGCCAAGGCGAGAGAGCCGGCCAGAAAAATACACGAAGTCAGCAGGCCCCCTGGAATGGAAATGTCGCCGGCGGCGAATGGGCGCTTATGCTTCCAGGGATGGCCGCGGTCGGAGTGCAGATCCAGCAGGTCGTTCATGATGTAAAGCCCGGAGGCGCAAATCCCAAACAGCACAAATCCCGTCGCCGTCGAGAGCAGGTTCGAGATCGTCAGCCGATGTGCCAGCGCCAGGGGAAGGAAAAGAAGTACATTCTTGAACCAGTGATGCCCCCGGAGAGCCTGAATCCATGTCTTCAAAGAAGGATGGGGTGGAGAGAAAACCTGCCGAACCTCGGTGACCGCAGCCGCGCGGCGCACCAGTTCTTCATCTCCCACGACGTAAGCCGCTCGAGCCGAATGCCAGACTTCTATGTCGGAATCTGAGTCGCCGACATACTCATATCCCTGCTCCTGAAATAAATCGCTGAGAAGCTTGGCCTTCTCCGCGCCTCGAAGGTTGAGTTTTCCGTCGCTCGCGCAGACTTCGTCGAACAATTCGAGATGAGCCGCCACTGCATCGGCGAGCAGGCGATCGGCTGCTGTCGCCAGCACGATTACTCGTGCCGAGGCTCGTTGTTCACGCAGAAACTCCAGCACTTCCGAATGGAAGGGCAGATTCGATGGCTTGATTCCGACCCGGTTAGCGAGCTCCCGTTTGAGATTTGCCGTTCCCTCGAGCAGCCAGAATGGAACCATGAATAGGGACCATGGCGCAGTCTTCAGTAAGACCAGAATGCATTCCCAGAGGAGATCGCTCTTGATCAGCGTGCCGTCGAGGTCGACGCATAGTACCGGCGTATGAGGGGACGCAACGCGAAGTTGTACCTCCGGCAGCATGCCGGTAAGCACACCGCCAATGCGGGATTCGCTTCCGGTCTGAGTGGACATTGTGCTGTTGGTAGTGGCCAGCTGTGCGCTCGGACACGACACCACATTCCCTGTACAGGGACTTCCCCAGTTTACGAATGGCATCGAAACCCCAGCAATGGATAGGCGGGACTTGAGGTGACGAGAGTCACCACTCAGTTCAACTGCCGAAAGGGCCTACCGGGTAATGAAGTCGGGCGAGAAAATACGTCTGGCAAAAATTCAGATGCCCCTAAATCCCGGGCGCTGCGGACGGACTCCTATCGTAACGGCCCGCAGAATGACGGACACCATTGTGGCCGATGTGCATGAGGCGAAATTTATTCACTCGGGACGCGAGAACCTGACCATCACCAATTCATGAGTCTCGCTGCTCGCCGCTTCCCATTTCCACTGGCGAATGGTATTCATCGCCGCTTGGGCCAGAACAGGATGACCACTCAGCACTCTGACTGATATCACGCTGCCGTCAGGTGAGACCACAACATCCGCCTTCACCACTCCTTCCAGCGCCACATTGCGAGCCAAAGTGGGATACGGAGGAGCCTCATGGTTCAGCAATTTTCGCTTGCTGGATGACTCCTGAGCGCCGAAGTGAGTAGGAGCAAGAATCAATCCGGCGGTAAGAACCAACGCCAGCGCCGCAGGCCGAAGAACGAGTTTCATACGATCAAAGTAAGGGAGAATCCACTCAAAGAGAACGTCACAAAGGTAGTGGCGAGAAAGGGAGTATTCCAACGCCCACAAAGGCGTGCAGACAACGCTCGCGACCGGCTAATGACTACTGGCTGCTGCCGTCCGCACCCTGATCGTTTGCGGCACGCCTCGTAACTTTTCCATCAATTCCGCGTCGCAAGCTCGATTGATGTCGTAGATCGCGTATCCGAGAGTCCCCCGCGTATCGAGCACCTGGCGCTCAATATTGATTCCCCGGTCTGCCAGAATGTCGTTGATAGCGCGCAGAATGCCCGGCACATTGTGATGGATATGCATCAGCCGGTAGGATTCGGGCGCCATATCGAGATGGCAGTGCGGCAAGTTGACGCTAAGCAGGGAATTTCCCGTAGCCAGATAATCGATCATCCGCGAGGAGACGAACTGGCCGATATTCTGCTGGGCTTCTTCTGTGCTGCCGCCGATGTGGGGAGTCAGAATCACATTGGGAAGCCCCTGCAACGGACTGCTAAATGCGCCGCCACTTTCCGGTTCTTGTGGATACACATCCACTGCCGCGCCGGCGAGTTTTCCAGCACGCAGGTTCTCGGCCAGGGCGGCGTGGTCCACCACAAATCCGCGGCTCAGATTGATCAGGCATGCGCCCGGCTTCATCAACCGGAATTCCTCTGCGCCAAATAATCCCTGGTTCTGAGGCTTGCCATCGACGTGCAGCGTGATCACGTCGGAGGATTCCAGCAATTCGCGAAAGCTGACCGCCCGGGCATTGCCGCGCGCCAGCACGTGCGAGATATCGTGGAAAACGACGCGCATACCCATGGCCTCGGCTAAATCCGAAACCTGCGAGCCAATCTTCCCGTAGCCGACGATGCCCAGCGTCAGCCCCCGGACTTCGTGCGATCCCGCCGCCGATTTGTTCCATATGCCGCGATGCATCTGCGTGCTGGCCTCGAAGATGCGCCGCAGCAGGATAATGATTTCTCCCATCGTCAATTCAGCCACGGATCGGCTGTTGGAATGCGGGTCGTTGAATACGGCAATCCCTCGATCGCTGGCAGCGGTGCGATCGATCTTATCCACCCCGATGCAGAAGGCCCCGACCGCCAGCAGTTCCGGTGACGCTCCCAGCACCGCGGCGGAGACCCGGGTCTTCGAGCGCACACCCAGAATCGAAACCTCGGCCATCTTGCCCACCAGTTCCCGCTCTTCCAGGGCGCTCTTCAGCGCTTCAACGTGGTAACCGGCCTCGCTGAATTGCGATGCGGCTACGCCACTGATGTTCTCCAGCAACAAAACCTTCAAGCTTCCTCCCATTTCAATTGGCGAGAGCAAGAATTATAAAGGTCGAGCTTCCCAAAATTCAGTGCGCGAACGATAATGCGTGGGCGCCTCAGCGTTCAGGTGCGAAACTCGCAATGTCGAAAAAATCTGTGGAAGATCGCCGGCTTGTCCGGCTCACCAGGCTCTGCCTGGCGCTTCCCGAGGCCAAGCGCTGGTACGACGGCCGGCACGCCGGATTTCTGATTCGCAAAAAGATGTTTGCGTATTTTCTCAACGACCATCATGGCGACGGCATTGTCGCGGTCACTTGCAAAGTCCTGCCTGGAGACAACAACGCGCTCGTTTCCGCGCAGCCACGCCGGTTCTATCTGCCGGCCTACGTCGCGTCGAAGGGCTGGGTTGGTCTCCGCCTCGACATTGGCGAGATTGACTGGGAGGAAGTTTCCGAGCTGGTGCGTGGC
>Ga0335081_10009398_pt1 | contig 15737 bp, 16 predicted proteins | sample Lox_Sample_35_FD_206713 | JGI IMG/M metagenome (GOLD analysis project Ga0335081, IMG submission 206713) | Soil microbial communities from Loxahatchee National Wildlife Refuge, Florida, United States - Lox_Sample_3.5 | ecosystem: Environmental > Terrestrial > Soil > Wetlands | place: USA... | reverse complement strand
ATAAAAATACACGGAACAAAATCTTTGATATAAGGAATATTGATTACATGATGTGCATAAATAAATTGTGGAAAAGAGATGATTGGGTATCTATTTGAAAACAAAGTCTCAGGAGTATTATTTATTGCCTCATCTGTAGATATATAATTCTTCCACCATAGATTAACAGCGTCTGGTGTAAACGATTTATGTCTTTCTGCATTATCACGCCCTAACATCCGCAGTAGCTGATTTAACCCCTCGGCCCATGAGCTGGTAAACGGTATTGATTGTATGTTTTGAAGCCTATAATCCTTTTTTGAATGTTCTAAATCATCCACTTTTAAAGGGACAATATAGTTTTCAATCTTCTCTTCTTTCACTATATTAAATGCTGTTGTTAGCTCCCCTTGGGGATCATGTTTCGAATTAGAATGCTTCGAGAGAACAAAAAGAAATTTCTGGGTTCTTGTTTGAAGAGCCTGATTTATTTCCTTTGGCCAATTCTCACCGCCAAGAAGTTTTGTAAGATCACACCAAACTCCATATCCTTCTTTGGCAAGCTGTAATGCAAGCCAACGCGTGAAGTCATTATCTTCGCCTGCATGGCTAATGAAAAGCATATCCCTATTGGGATTACTGCCCATCTCCAGACCTTTCCTTAAATGCCTTATTTAAACGAGTGCTTACTGGACCTAAATTTTACATAAATTTCTATCTCTTTTTATATTTTGTGGCATTATGGTTACATCCCAGGTAACTTTCTTACTTCAAAATGTAAGTTTTTATTTTAGTTTTTATATTTTTTTACCCCCTCACCCCCGCCCTCTCCCCAAAGGAGAGGAGTTTAAGGGAGGGATGTGATCGCCAACCTAATTGCCAACTTAATCGCCAAGTCCCCTGGACGGACCCACTTTGAATTTGTCATTCTGAGGATTGAAATGACGAAGAATCTCAACCTAATAGACTCTTCGCTTTACCCTGAGCATGAAGATCAGACCCTTCGTTACACTCAGGGTGACAAAGTCAAAGGGCTCAGAATGACAGAAAAAACAAGTGAATGATCGCCAACCTTGCCTGGCATCATCTACCCAAAACCTCCCAATATCCTCCTTTATCCGGGCCGACTCTCTTCAGTAAGCGTTTTTTCTATCTGGACTGTCTCAATTGTGACCCAATTCTTTCCCCCAGTTGATTGTGAATAATCCCGAACCTAATCACGAACTTAATCCCGAACCTCTATTCTCTTAGGATGTAGCCAAGACTCCTCCCTTTCCCATCTGCCTTGATTACCTTTAAATCCAATAGCTTAGTGATTTCTTTCAATGCTGCACGGTCTGAGATTTTAAACATCTCTCTTAAGTTACGATTCGTTATCCTTCCATTTTGATTTATGAACTCTAGGATCTTCATTTGTTTTTCCGTTAAGGCGATCTGCCCTCTCTTCGTCCTTCTCAATCGTTCGCTGCTAAGCCTTATAATCCTTTCTTTAACGGCTGAAATGCTAACTTGGACCCCTTCCGCAAAGTACTCAAGCCAACCGGTTAAATCTAAGGTCTTCTGGTCAACACCCTGCAAGACCTTATAATAAGCTTGTCTGTCCGAATCATAATAATCGTCAAGACAAAAAAATTGTTTGGTATCAAAGCCTCGTAGATAGAGGATCAATGTCGCCAAAACGCGCGCCGTTCTGCCATTCCCATCTACAAAAGGATGGATTCTTACAAATTCATAATGAGCTATTCCTGCCTCAACAACAGAGTCGAGTGTCTTTGCCTCTGAGGAACTCAACCATTCGATCAAATTCCTTACCAATCCTGGAACATCTTCATTTGAAGGTGGCCTAAAGAAAACCTCACCAGTTAATCTATTAGCAACCACTACGTAGCGGTTACGATAAACTCCACAATCAGAAGGATTTTCGAGGGTCTCTTGAGTCACTAATTTCTGGATGTTCAAAATGTCCTTCTCATAAATTTCTTTGCCGTCAGTCAACCTATCAATAGCTTCTAAAACTTTAAGATAATTTAAGACCTCCTGTTTATCTCTGCGGGTCGCCATTACTTCGCGCCCATGAGCCAAATCAGTAACTTGCTCCAAGGATAACCTGTTCCCTTCGATACTCGTGGAAGAATGTGCGCTGTGGATAATTGCTTCCCGGCGAAGAGCTATCTCCCATTTTGGGATCAATGGTGAATTTAAGATTAGCTCTCTCGCAACAGCAATTTGTGTTAGATTATTTACAATGTTGTCAGTGTATCGAAAATTTGGTTGAAACATTATTGCCCCTCCCTTAGCTCCCTAAGGTATCCTTCAATCTTTCCTTCAACTTTTTGAAGTTCTCCTTCAATTTTCCGAAGTTCTTCCCACTCTTTTTCCACATCTATTTCCTCTGTCTCTTCTTCGGGAAATACATAAAGGGTCACATTGAGGTTGTAATCGTTCTCTTTTATCTTCTCGATATCTATGACCTTTGAGAATCCATCCTCGTTCTTGAATTCCCTATAAGCTTCCACCATCTTCTTTATATGGTTGTCTCCCAGCTGATTCAGTTTCCGGACCTCCGGATGCTGCCGATACTCCTTGCTTCCATTGATAAAGAAGACTTTTCCTTTTCTCTCTTCAGGTTTGTTTTTGCTAAGAATGATAACCGCCCCCGGTGCGCCGGTATTGTAAAAAAGCTTCTCAGGGAGAAGAATGACCGCTTCGATTAGGTCTGCATTCAGGATGCCTGTTCTTGTTGCCCTTTCTTTCCCTCCTCTGAATAGGCAGCCATTATCGATGACGACCCCCACTCTGCCAGTTTTGTCATTTGCCGAGGCCAACATGTGCTCGATCCACGCCCAGTCCGCCGATTGCCTCGGAGTGAATCCATATCTGAATCGCTCTTTCCAGAATTCACCCTTTCTTAGGATCTCTTCGTCATACCCATCTTGATTCCACGGAGGATTGGCTATCACCATATCAAATCCCTTGACACCCTCACCTTCCTTAAACTTCGGATAAAGTAACGTGTCACCAAGCGTTAACTGGGCATTCCTGATATCGTGGATGTAGAGATTCATTTTTGCTAAGGCAATTGTCTTGTGATTGGCTTCCTGTCCGAAAAGAAAGAGTTTCCCCGCCCCACCCTTTCCTTGCTCATTCTCGACATGCTGATAGGAGGCGATTAGCATACCACCGGAACCGCAGGCGGGATCGTAGACCCATTCCCCCGGCCTTGGATCAAGCATTTCAATGATGAGTTTGATTACTTCGCGGGCAGTGTAAACTTCTCCCTCCTTGGCTTTTTGAGGAGCAAAGTACTTCAAGATCCATTCATAGGCATCTCCCAGGATGTCCGGTGATACATGATTAAGGGGCTTTGCGCTGAAGAGTTCGACAAGCTGCCTTAGGATTTCTGCGTTTTCTCTATTTGTTGTGAACTGAACGAAATCGACATTTTCAAAAACATCTTTCAGTTCCGGATTTCTCTCTGCAAGGGCCTTCATCGCCTTAGAAAAGTTTTCAGGTAATCTTGCGGGGTCCTTTCTAATCTTTTCCCAGAGAAGCTCCTCTGAAATGTCGAAATCATGGTAGATGGAATTCTTAGCTTCTTCCTTCGCCTCTTCCTCCTTCAATCCGTCTGCAGCGGCCTCCTTATACGCCTTCTCAAACTCCATCTCCCACTTGTCGCTTATCCTCTTATAAAAAAGCAGGACAAGGATAAATGTATAGTCGACCCTCGTCCTGATAAGGTCCGCAGCCCCTTTTAGAAGGCTCTCAAGGTCCCCCCTTGTCAACTGACTCTTGGAAATGGTCAGCGTCTCGGAGATCATCTCTTCACTGCTTTTCAGTTTGTAAACCCTTTTCCTTGCATCATTGGGATCAAACTCCACTCCGATCCAACCCTTCTTCCTTAACTCAGAAAGAAAGACATTGATCTGCTCTTCATCGTCCTTTATTTTTTCCTTAAGAGTCTTAGCGGCATCTTCGAAACGGAAAGAAGATTCATGAAAACCTTCCCAAAGAATCTTATATCTCTTATCAAGCCAAGCAGGTAGCATAAGTATTCTCCAAAGAAGAAAATTAGATAAGTGTTTTTAAATTAACTTATATGATATGCGGTTCATCAAAAAATGTCAATGAAAATTTTAATATAAAAAAAGCATAATATTATTGAATGGTTAGGTTTGTAAGATCGCTCTGTCTGTCGGTGGTGGGTCGGTTAGGGGGTGGTCAAAGACCTTCTTTTTTGAAGTCTCTTGAAAGGTCTACATAAAAGTTGGCCCCGGAAATAATCCTCTCTATCTCTTTTCTGTTTACCGTTCTCTTGATTCTGGCCGGCACGCCTGCGACCAAAGACCTTCGAGGAATCTTAAGGTTGTCCTTCACCATGGAATGGGCGCCGATGATACACTCGTCGCCGACCTCCGCGAATATGCCCAAACAAGTATGCATTCCAATAAGAACGCTATTTCCGATTCTGGAACAATGGATGACAGACCCGTGTCCCACGATCACATTGTCTCCGATGATGACGTCCGCGACGCCTGCATGGATGACGCAATTGTCCTGGATGCTGCAATTGCAACCGATTTGGATTCGGAACCGGTCCGCTCTCAAAACCGCCCCCGGCCAAACACTCGAATTTTTCCCTATTCTTATATCTCCGACCAAATAGGCATCCTCGCTGACGAAAACGGAGGGATCAACGTTCGGCTTCTTCTTCCCAAAATTTTTTATCATGGTTCGAACTTACTCCTGTTTAGTAACTATCTTCCGGCAGAGCCGGGGCTTTACCTAAGTGTTAATTAAAATCTGTCCATAAACTAACTTTTTCCAAGAAGGTTGTCATTCCGGCGGAAGCCGGAATCCAGTGTTCTCAAGGCCCTCTGGATGCCGGATCGGGTCCGGCATGACGGAAAAGGAACATTTAAGGAGAGACGCTAACTAGAAGACATCATCTTAAAATGCCCAACCTCCCTTTGCTAAAGGGGGGCGAGGGGGGATTGGCAACTTTTATGGTTTCGTGCGGGATTTCCATAGAAAAGCCTCATCTTCTTTCGTCAATGATCGCAACAGGCCTGACCCAGCCCGCGCTGGCCTTCTTGACTTTGATGGGAAAACAACAAATTTTGAACCCACGAGGTTTCCCGATCGCTGATAAATTCGCCAACTTCTCCATGTGACAGTATCCAATTTCAATTCCGGCAAAATGGGCTTCCCATATGACCCTGGGGTCCCCGGTTTCCTTGAACTCTTTGGCCAGGAAAGGCAAGGGCCTGTCCCAACTCCACGCGTCAATGCCCACCACCTTCACCCCTTTTTCTGTAAGGAACAGGGTGCTTTCCCGATCCATCCCCGCGCCCTTGGTCAAATACGCCGGCGTGCCCCAGGCGGCATCCGCCCCGGTCTGGATCAGGACGATGTCGAATGGGCGGATTTTGTACTTGATTCGTTTTAATTCCTCCTCTATGTCCCCTACCCTAATCCTTTCACCGTCGGCCTTGCGCCGAAAATCGAGGACGACCCCGTTACTAAAGCACCACTCCAGAGGGATCTCGTCGATGGTTAACGAAAGTTTTCCCTTGTCCATGGTCGGGTGATAATGATAAGGAGCATCCAAATGCGTTCCCGAATGAGTCGCCAACGTCAGAAGCTCTACGGCCCAACCCATACCGCCCGGCAACTGGTCGGGCGTTACTCCCGGAAAGAAGTCCTTCATCTGCTCTGCGCCCTGCATATGATCGACATAATCGATTTTTGGAATCATCATCGGGGGATCGCTCGGGAGTCCTGACTCAATGGACAGACTCAAATCCACAAAACGCCTTCGTCTCATATATCATCCTTTCCCCTTCGTGGTCAGTTCGGCGTTTCTAACTTGTCTGCACAAACAACCCAGATTGCAATGAGGCACAGTCCCAACACAATGCCTCCGTGGCCGAAATATTGCTTATTATATCAAATGTCTCTCGTGAACGCACTCTGTAAGTCCTGGCAAATGATTCCGCAAAGAATTTCTTCCAGATTCCCGTTGGCCTCTCGCAAAAAGTCAACCATAAAATACGGTATTTGCAATAAGAAAATACAGCGTTTACCCCGGTTACAGCTTAGGCCTTTCCAAATAAACTTTAGTAAGTATCCCCCGGCAAAGCCGGGGGCTTTACGATTGCTGGCCCCTCAAAGGGGCCTGACCGCAATCGGTCAAAATCAAAAACCGTTCATTATTCATTCGGTTTCGTTGCTGTTTCCGTCATTCCTGCGAAAGCGGGAATCCAGTGTTTCTTCTGGATTCCGGGTCGCGTTTCACTTGCCCGGAATGACGATCCTATTTTCGGAACTGTCAAACTCTGGGAGCCCCCCGGCAGAGCCGGGGGTTTACCTAAGTTCTAATCATAAGGTGGGGGTGGACAGGATGTGCCCCCCTCACCCCCGTCCTCTCCCGCGAGGGGAGAGGGGGATGCAAGGAGGTTAAAGAAATGAAGAGGAGCATATTTTGGGCTCTATGCTTGGGGATTGTTCTTCTCCTTCCTCATCTGAGCTCGGCGGAATGCACAAACATTGGAGGTTTCAGCAATTTTTCTCTAGAAGGGACCAACACCGTCATTCTTTATGCGGGCCCATCACCCGTCCTGCGTTTTGACGTCCTGAACTGTAGTGTTCAACCTACATCAAAGATCGAGCTTATCAAAAGCGATGTCTGCGACGGGGACGAAATTATGATAGACGGCTCAAGATGTACGATGATGGAAATAAAGCCATTAGGGCCTTAAACAGCACTGCTCCTTAGCGAACTTCCCCCTCCACTCGAAAGGTGGATAATCCGCTAAGAAATGGCGGAGGGAAGGCGATACGTCCAACTTCTATGATCTCAATTTGAACCCGAGATCTCTGACCATTGTCAAATCATCCTCTGCATCCCGACCGGGCGTTGTGAGATAATTTCCAACAATCAGACCGTTCGCGCCGGCAAGAAGGGCAAGGGACTGCAAATCTCTCAGATTGGCCTCTCTTCCGCCCGCGATCTTGATCGTCCCTTTAGGTAGAATGAGACGAAACAGGGAAATGGTCTTGATGGCCTCCATGGCAGGAATGGGCTCTGAATGTTCGAGTGGAGTCCCGGGTCTCGGATTAAGAATATTGAAGGGAATGCAGTCGATCCCTAGTCGCCTGAGAGAGAAAGCAAGCTCCAGCCGTTGCTGAGGAGATTCCCCCAGACCAATGATCCCGCCGCAGCAGATCGAAAATCCCTGTTCTTTCAAGACTTCGATGGTTTTCACCCGATCCCCGTAGGAGTGGGTCGAACATATTTGAGAAAAATAGCTTTCTGCCGTCTCTACATTATGGTTGTATCGAGTGACTCCGACCTTTTTGAGAGCCGCTGCTCTTCCTTCGCTCAACGTTCCCAAAGAGCAATCGAGGCCGAGGGTGGTCTCTCTCCGTATCCGACCGAGGGCGTCCAGAATCGTTTCGAATTCTTTGTCGCTTAGCTCCCGGCCGCTCGTAATAAGACAGAAACGGCCTGTCCCTCGCGCCTGGGCTCCTTTAGCCTCCTTCACCATCCTCTCCACATTCAAAATGGGATAAATGGCAGCTTCCGTTTTGTAGTGGGCCGACTGGGCACAGAAAGCACAGTCCTCGGAACATCTTCCTGATTTGGCGCTGAGGAGCGAGCAGAGATCGATCTCATTCCCGTTGAACTCCTCTCTTACACGATTTGCCACGGCGGCAAGATCTAAAACATCAGGGCCTTTTGCCTTTAAGAGAGGAAGCACCTCCTTCATGCTGACGTTCTTCTCTTCGAGAACCTTATCTCCAATCTTCCGGATTTCTCTTCTCATGGTCGTCCCTTGGCCCTTTCCGCATAGGCGTATGTCTTGAGCAGCATCCCTATTGGCTGTCCATCTGCAAACAGAAGTCCTTCATCTTCCTTGCACAAAAGAGGAATGGGCGGGTCTGCTTAAGCCCTCGGCTTCCAATCGAGGACGGCTTTCTCTTCGATCACGATTCGGTCTTTCTCGACGGTACTCGAGATCACCTGGGGGGGATAATTGACACACCCGCCCTTTATCCCTTTCAGGGTCTCTAAATCCCACTCTGTGGCGCATGTGTCACATACGATGGTCTTACCCTCGATGTGAAACCGAGTGGATCGACAAGGCTCGCACATGCTGATGGCAGTAACCACTCTTCCGTCCGGGGTGACATAGGCAAGGAGAGGAACCTTCACCCCATGGCCTTCATATTCAAACCGAACCATCTTTTTCTGCTTCAAGACATCCACGGGGATGGAGATTTTTCCACCTTCGGCTCTCGCCTCGATATCCGTCATCGAAATCGTCTTCCCCGAATAGTCCACCCCTTCCATCACCTTTTGTTGGGAGGCGATCTTTGGATGGGTCGTCGTTTTCCCCTCGATGATCCAGAAGGCAGCTCCTCCTAACGCAAAAACGGCGATGATGAATACGATCCACATCCGAGACAACCTTTTCTGGGCTAACACTTTATCTCTTTTTTCCTTCAATGAGGAATTCGAAAGGAGAAACCCACATTTTTTGCAGAAATGGTCTAAATCATCATTCTTTGTTCGACATTCCGGACATACCTTCACCCGAGCATCCTTCCTTTCTCCCCCCTGAGCCTACCCCCCCCTTCCCCGAAGCTACTAAAAAACTATTTAACGTTGGCGGAGCGGGGTAGGGATATTGAGAAAATTTTACAGCGGCACCTTTTCACGTCGATCACTCACGATTGAAAATTTCAGCCATCGTAGCTACTCGGAGAGCGCTGTTTACCTTCGCCTTCTCAAAAAACCGCAATTGTAAAACTTTAGAGATATTTCTGCCCGCTCCGGCGGTCCTCGATCTTTTCACCCCCATCCCTCGCCCACAAGGGGAAGGGTAACGGGGGTATCACTCATTGATCATCAGTCTCTCAACTTCTCTTCTCGAAAGAGGTGAGGCAGAAAGGGACTGATACTGGTCTTCATGAGCACTTTTATAGGTTACCTCTGCGTTTCCTAAATCCTTTCCCTTGCTATAATGCGCCGTGACCGCTGCCGCCTTTTCAACATCTCCTTCACACAGCTCTCCTCTTAGGAGAGAAAGGGGGCCCGGGAAACCAGAGACTTTTAATAGAATGTCCCGGTCGTGAGCAAAGGTCCCGATCTTTTGATTCTCCTCCTCATTCCTCCCGACGACTAATTTCACCCCATCGGAAAGCCGAAAATGTCTACCCATCTTGAGGAGGTGAACATCGTTCAAGGAAAAAAATGGGTTGTGGTGCAGCAAGTCTCTCATCCGCTTTGCAAAGCCAGGATCTGTAAGAAGACACCCACCCGCAGGGCATGGGTAGTCACGAATGCCATAATGCTCCGCCAATTTGATCTGAGGCTTTCTCGACCGTCCCTGGAACTTCAACAGCTTCTCCCGATCCACCCATCCTTCCTTTTCCGGAATCGTCATCGGAAGGACATGGGCGGAGAGGGGTCTCAAGATGAGGCCGTCGAGTTCTGCCTCCCTTTCGATCAGCCGCATCGCCTCTTTTCTTTGGGACATGGGTCTTTGTCCCAGCACCTCACCCGTGACGATGAAAGCGGCTCCCGAATCCTGCATATAGGTCTTCGCTTTCTTGAGCATGAAAATCCGGCAATCGATGCACGGGTTCATATTTCTTCCATAACCATGTTTGGGATGCTTCACCACGCTCAGGTATTCTTCGGAAACATTGAACACTCTTAAAGGAATGCCCAGGGTCTCGACGGCCTTCTGAGACGCCAGACAGGTTTGCCCCCGGCTGGTGCACGTGCAAAATAGCGTCATGAAATTGAGAGCCTCGAGTTCGACTCCCTGTTCCATGACCACCCTTGCCGCGAGGGTGCTGTCGAGCCCTCCAGATAAGAGAGCGATCGCCTTCATCGTAGGACCTCGTTCATCGACCCGGAACGGAACCCCTGAAGATCCAGCGTGACGTAGCGATAGCCGATCTCTTTCAAGCGGTCCGCCACTTCCTCTCTCAAAGGGCCGTCGATCAGACGGATCATTTCCTCTCGAAGGATTTCGAGTCTCGCCAGATTCCCGTAGTGGCGCACCCGGACCTGTTTGAACCCCAATCCAAACAGAAAATCCTCCGCTTCGCCGACCATTCTCAATCCCTCTTCACTGATTTCCTCTCCGTAAGGAAATCGTGAGGCGAGGCAGGCGAAAGAAGGTTTATCCCATGTGGAAAGCCCCAGCCCCTTGGACAATTCCCTTACTTCCGCTTTTGTGAAGGAGGCTTCTTTGAGGGGGCTTCTGATGCCCAACTCTTGAACCGCCCTCCTTCCAGGTCTGTGGTCCTTGTCGTCGTCCAATGTGGAGCCTTCGACGACGAAAGAGAGCCTCTCTTCCCTGGCCACTGCCGATAATTCGCCGAAGAGCTGACGTTTACAGTAGTAACATCGATCGGGAGGGTTATTGGAGAATCCGGGAATCTCCAGCTCATTCGATTCGATCAAGCGGTGTCTCGCTCCCAAGGTTTGAATCAGTCTCTTCACTCCTGCTAATTCCCGTTCCGGGTAAAGAGGAGAGCATGCCGTGACGGCGAGGACATTCCGATCCCCGAGGGTATCTTGGGCAACCTTCAGCAGGAGCGTGCTATCCACCCCCCCTGAAAAGGCCACCAGCACCTTCCCCATGGATTCAAAGATTCCCTTCAATTTTTTAGCCTTCGCTTCTAATTCTAAACTCATAACTCTTAACTCAAAACTTCTTTTATCCATCCTCCTCCGAGTACTGTATCTTCATCATAAAAAACCGCTGCCTGTCCCGGAGTGATGGCCTTCTGAGCAGACATAAATCTCACTTCCCATTCCTCTTCTCCTTTTTGAGAAATCCGGGCCGCCGAACCGGGATGGTTATACCTGATCTTTACTTGGGAAGGATGGAAGGGAATCCTTTCTTGTGGAACAATCCAGTTGACAGAATCGACGAGGAATGTGTCTCTATAAACCTCTTTTTCTTCGCCGATAATAATCGTATTCCTTTCTCGATCGATCCCAATCACGTAGAGAGGCTTCCCTTTCGCCAGGCGGAGACCCCTTCGTTGGCCGATGGTGTAGAAAGGGATACCTTTATGCTTTCCCAGGATGTTCCCTTTCCCATCGACAAAGGGGCCCGGCTCAAAAGCGTTTTCAAGTCTCTCGGATAAAAAACTATGATAAGACGAGTCCTGAACAAAACAAACTTCCTGGCTCTCGGGTTTATCATGGACTCGAAGGCCACGTTGAGCCGCCTTCTTCCTCACTTCCTCTTTTCGAAACTCCCCCAGCGGAAAGAGTGTGCGACGAAATTGGTCCTGGGTCAAAGAAAAAAGGACGTAGGACTGGTCCTTCTTCTGGTCCACCCCTTTTTTTAAGAGATAGCGTCCAATGCTTTCGTCGAACTCCAGCCTTGCATAATGGCCCGTCGCGATGAAATCGGCCTCAAGCTCCAAGGCCTTCTCTAAAAAGGAGCCAAACTTTACCTTTTCATTACAGAGAATGCAAGGATTGGGAGTTTTCCCGCTGGCATATGCCTCGCAGAAATATCGTATGACTTCCTTCTCAAACTCTTCCCTCAGATGGAAAACGTAGAAAGGAATCTCAAGCTGAAGAGCAACGCGCCTGGCATCCTCGATATCGGAAACGCCACAGCATCGGGCCGGTCCTCCCTGGGCCTTGTCCGTCATTCCGATGCACATCGTTGCCCCAATCACCTCATAACCCTCCTCTTTGAGAAGGCAGGCCGCCGTGCTCGAATCCACCCCGCCACTCATGGCCACAACGACCCGCTTTTTCATCTCCCTTTTCTTCTCATGTCGGCATAACGCCAAACCACCAATCCGAAATCCCAGATCATCTCCAAATTTCAATTTCGAATGGACAGACGGATTTTGTTTCGAACATGGATGATCGGGATTTGTTTGAGGTTTGGCCTGCCCTGAACCATATTAGGTTCAGGGCTCGTCCGTAGGCAGGGGCTAGGCCTTTGCATCTTAAAACAGGATCTCCACTGCCTGATAAGGACAGACCGGGAGGCACAGCTCACAGGCAATGCACTTGTCTCGCCTAAAGGATACCTGCATGTTCGACCTTTGGACATCCAGTGCCTTCGTGGGACAGACACTGATGCAGGCCGTACAGTGGGTACAGCGATCCTCGTGCCATTTGACATCTTGAGCCAAAGATTGCGTGTGCACGCCTATCTCGCTGAGGTATTTAAGCCCTGCCTCCATGTCGGCCCTCTTTCCGGTGAGCTCCAAGACGAGCCTTCCCTCTTCCTTGGGTGTAATCCGGGCTCTCATAATATTGACGACCAAATCATAATCCTTGACGAGCTTCGAGATGATGGGTTGGTCGACGAGGTGCTGAGGATAGTTGAGGACGATTCTTTTTTTCTGCATGGGCCACCCCTTTTTGAAACTCAAGTTCCAAATTCCAATTTCCAAAAACTCAAAAGAATGATTTCGGTCATTGGACCTTTGGTTATTGTTTGATTATCGGTGCTTGGAATTTGGTGCTTCTCATGTTTTTTTGATAGGTCGTTCTTTCAATGACTTGAATACCACCCCGGAATCGACAGAGGGCAGAAGTTCCACCGGCCGGGTCAAAAAGAATTTCCCCGATGCGATCCACTCTTTCAAGGTCTGGGCAATCTCCACAGCCTTCAGGTAACTCGAAAGGCCAGAGGCCGGAATCTCTCTTCCCTGTACCGTGATCCTGCCGCTCTTGAGCTGCTTATAATTCACTTCTCCGAGGCTCCCCGGAACACATTGCGGGTAAGCATCGCTGTAGTCCACCACCTGAGCCAAGATGTCCTCATCCCGAACTGTCGTATACCGAAGTATCTCCTCGTTCAAGATGGGAATAGGAACTCCGACGCCTACGGTGAGCGTCACCCCATACCCTGTAAAGGAAGTTCCTCTAAGCCATTTTGAACTCATCAGTTTGAGGTCACCCTTTACGGCAAGGGTTCCAGCAGTCATTTTGGGAATACCGCCCTCCGTTCGTTTCACATCGGGGTTATGCTGAGTTCCATTTCCGACGACATATCCTATTCCTCCGCCCAGGAAAATACGGGTCCCAATGCCTATGGTCTTATAATAGGGATCATTCATGAGCGGACTCAACTGCCCGGCGCTACAATAGTTCGCATTGGCTATCTTGGGCTGAAGAACCCCCATATAGGTGTAGATCACTCGATCCGAAAGATTCACAGCAACATTATAGTTTTGGTAGGCATTTCTTACGTTGAAAAGAACGGCCTCGTTCATATCCTTGAGGGAGATATAAGTCTCCAGGGCCTTTCGGGGATAACAATCCGTTCCATAAGCGGTTGCGGTGAGTCTAACATCCTTCCCGGCAACCAGGTCCTCAATCACATAGGCTCCCCCATAAGCAAACTTTCCCGGATAGATTTTATTCCTTGGATCATCATCGGGCATGGCCGTTGCTCCCAAGAAGAAATCTACCGCTGCAAGACCTGTATAGACCGGGACGTCATTGAGGCAGGTCTTTCCTCCTCCCAACTTGATCCGGGGTTTTGTGTGTCCCACATTAAAATAGGCTCCCGAAGAACACATCGGGCCGAAGGTCCCAGTCGTCACCACATCCACTTCCTGAGCTGCTCTTTTCACTCCCTTTTCAGCAGCATAATCGATAATCTCCTCTGCCGTTAAAACGACCGCCTTTCCCTTCCTAATCTTCTCGTTTATCTCTTCAATGGTCTTAGCCATGTTGTTCCTCCCGGAAATCTAACGATCCAGACTTACTTTTGAACTTTGAACTTTGCACTTTTGAATTTTCAAGCCTAAATAATCCCCTTTTTTGGGGGGACCCCATGATCCATAACATTAAGACCACCCCCTGATTCGAACTTTTATTTTATCCCATTAAACAGCCGGGTGCTGATGTACCGTTCTCCTGTGTCGGGCAGGATGACGACAATCATCTTCCCTTCACTCTCTCGCCTCTTGGCTATTTCAACGGCTGCCCATACCGCCGCGCCGGAAGAAATCCCTGCCAATACCCCCTCTTCTTTGGCCAGTTTTCTTGCTAACCCTTCCGCATTCTCATCCGACACCTTAACAACCTCATCGACCAGGTCCGCTCGATACACCTCCGGGACAAAACCAGCGCCGATCCCCTGAATCTTATGGGGCCCAGGTCTGCCTCCGGAAAGAACTGGAGAATTCTGCGGCTCTACGGCAATCGTTTTGAATTCCGGCTTTCTTCCCTTGAGGAATTCAGAAATTCCGCTAATCGTTCCCCCTGTCCCCACCCCCGCGACCAGGGCATCCACATTGCCATCGGTATCCTCCCAGATCTCCAGGGCAGTGGTCTTTCGGTGGATTTCCGGGTTGGCAGGATTCTTGAATTGCTGCGGGATAAAATACCGAGCATCCTTTGAAGCCATCTCCTCCGCCGTCTTCACCGCACCCGTCATCCCGTCGTTTCCTGGCGTCAGGATCACCTCTGCTCCAAAAATTCTGAGAAGATGAACCCGCTCAGACGACATGGTATCTGGCATCGTCAGCACCAAGGGATAACCCTTCGCGGCACAGATGAAGGCCAATGCAATTCCTGTATTCCCACTGGTGGGCTCCAGAACAACCGTATCTTCCTTGATCAAACCTGCCTTCTCAGCCGCCTCGATCATTGAATAACCGATACGGTCTTTGATACTTCCACAGGGGTTAAAGGACTCCAACTTCGCTAAGACCTGTCCTCGACACCCCGCCGTGACTCGATTCAATCTCAATAAAGGTGTGTGTCCTATCAATTCGGAAACGAAGTTAGCTACTCTTGCCATTTCTTTACCTTTTAGCAGACTTCTATCGCTTAAACGCGATAGTCGAAGGAGTCAAGGATGCAAGGATTCAAGGGGGCAAGTGAAAAGCGTTCAAACATGTTTGCTACCCTTCTACCCTTTTCAGTCTATTAAATTTGGTACATCGCAGAGTCCTGTCCCTGTATTTCCTTTCTTCGATTGACCATATCCTCCAGAGTAACAGAATAAAAAATTTTGGAGATGGCATCTGAAACTTCTTTCCAAATTTCTCGAGTGACACACGACGGGACTTTCTGGCAGGCCTTTGAATCTTGTAGACATTCGAGCAGATTGAGGGGACCCTCCAGGGTCTCAACCACATCATACAAGCAGATCGCAGAAGGAGCCTTGGCTAAGGAATATCCCCCCTTGGAACCACGAATCGATTTCACCAGACCAGCCGCGCGAAGCGGGTTAATGACCTGCTCGAGATACTTTAAGGATATATCCTCCTTCTTGGCTATCTCCTTCAATTCAATAGGCCCTTCTCCATAATGAGAGGCAAGTTCTAACATCGCCCTCGCCCCGTACCTAATTTTCGTTGATATTTTCATCAGTTATGAAATCATACTTTTTCTATGGGAATTGAACTTAATTAACCTAATCTTCGCCCAGTTGTCAAGGGGTGTCTTAGGGATTCAAATTCTAAACCCCAAACACTAAATCCAAATGGTCAAAACCTCAATTCGGATTCAGATTTCGGGATCGTTTTGGATTTTGAGTTTCTCGGATTTTGAAATTTATTTTGAATCTAGGGTTTATCCCGGTGGGGAAAACGATGCGTTTTTTTGGACCACCCTTACTGCCAGAACCTTCTTTGTCTTCTCGGTCACCTTAACCCGTTCATCTATCCTATATCCGACGACCCATACGATCATCTCTCCCGAAACAAGCAGAGGAACCCTGGGTCTCTCAAACTTTGGGATC
>Ga0335081_10009397_pt1 | contig 15737 bp, 19 predicted proteins | sample Lox_Sample_35_FD_206713 | JGI IMG/M metagenome (GOLD analysis project Ga0335081, IMG submission 206713) | Soil microbial communities from Loxahatchee National Wildlife Refuge, Florida, United States - Lox_Sample_3.5 | ecosystem: Environmental > Terrestrial > Soil > Wetlands | place: USA... | reverse complement strand
TTGTGCACCGGATTGCCGCGATTGTTTCTTCACACATCCCGGCGTCGTTGAAACATTTGTGATCTGGCGGATGTGGTTACGGCTGTTGCGTAATTGCAGCCTCGCGACGTCCTGACCAACCGGCAAACAAGATTCCATCGATTGTCCCCCTACGATGTAATCGCGTTGGACCGTGACGAAGATAGTTCGACAAACCGAACTCCGTGCATCGTATGACATGGATGTCCAGCATGTGACGGACTGCTTCTGGCATGTTTGCTTCCGAAGCAGAAGAACTCGATACGATGAGAATTCCTCCTTGATTGTGAGCAGCTGAATCGAGTATCCCGGAAAGGGGGGATAAACTTCCTACTGTCCATCGTCATCCAAACCCAAGTCCTAGAAGAAACCTTAGTGTCACAGAATATGCAAAATGTGTTTCGACATTGCGCCATCGCCATCAACACACCGGAGATTCCACTGGAACAGTTCGTCAGCCTTCAGTCAATGTAAGTGTTGGAAGTCGTCTCGTCCTCGGTATTTATTGCTTAGACTTTTGGATTCGTGGATTCTGTGATATTTTTAACCTGATTGATAGGGGAGGGAAGTGCATCGGCAAATGCTTGCATTAGCAAGATTTCACAGAGTTAACCCAAGTCGAAATCGATCGAGAGAATTCGATTTACTATGCGAAAATACTGCCGCCGACTAGAAAAAGGAATAGAGATCCCGCGGAGGATGCTACCATAAGGAGACAGCAACGGATAACGAATCAATAAAATGTGCTATATTTTTCTGCCAAATTTTGGGACTCGATTTTGAATTTCATCTATAGATGATATAGATTCCTTCCTAGATCCCGACCGTCCGTCAGCATGCATGTTCGCCCACAAATAATGATGTCCTTCAGAACACAAAATATCAACAAAGAAGATTAAAATCCCATACGTCCAAGGTATACATCCGTTCCGTTAAACACGACCGAAACGCCGATTCTTGTCCATGATGATGACGATGACAATGATTAAATGATCCCTCGTAATCTAACTTGTCAGACTTGACTTCTGCGTGACGTGGCAAACATTCGCTTTATTGAGTTTGAACTTCGTCGCATAAAGCTATTTTCTCGTGATACCGGAGACGCCACATCTCCGACGGAGGTCCGAGAACTCCGTCGACTATCCCGGATACTGATCCTATTAGCTTCTTGCTAGTCAAAAGGATTCCTACTCATCCTCCATCGTTGTTCGCCTTGACGAAACCGCGGTTGAACTCGGCGACGAACTGGGAGTAATCGAAGGGGCAGCCGCGGGACAAGAAGGAGGCGCCATATCGATGACAACAACATTCTCGCCCTTTTTTCCGACGGTGTCGCGATGTTCATTTAACCACGGTGCCCCGCCCCATTTCGCCTCGTACATGCGTTGGTAGGCTGTTTTGTCTATGAGACCCTTGGAGTCGCCGGGAGTGTTGTATTGATGGAGACAGGGGCGACCAGCCAACGGCGCTCTACGGGCTTCGTTTTTGACTCGTCCGTCCATCTTGGTGACTACACAGAACTGTAACTAGTGAGTATGGGAGGAGGAGCGCCATCGTGGGAGCCTTTATTTATATTCTGGCCGGTTGTGGCGGATGCAGGCCAAGATGCAGGGGTGCGGGAAGTTTCATGAGATTAATTTAAGAGTCACACAGCCCTTCTGTACAGTAATTCGGTGGGGGCACCGCCTCAAATTCTCGGAAACTTTAATTTCTAAGAATGTGATTGGCCCTGGGTCATGTGGCTAAGTTCTATTGCCAGTAAGCGCTCGCATTTTCGCGGTGATCAAAGCGTCGTTCGGGGAAGCCACCCGCAGAAATAATACCCCGCCTGGACCTGCTTCGGTGCCACAATGTTAATGCGCCATAGTGGCACTGAAATGCGGCTTGGTACGACCTTTTCGAGGACCTGTCCCCTGTGCGGATCTTACGGGCGATCTTGGATGGATTATATCGATTGCGGGGGGGGGTTTGAGATGCGCAGAAATTCGTTGACATGTGTTCACAACGTAACATAGACCAACTTTATTGACGATGAGAAATCATCCATTGCATTATGCACAGCGCCAAGTATAATAAACGAAATTGAAATAATACCAACCCTCCATAAAACACACATTAGAAGGATAAATCCCCATGTGGAACAATCTCGGTTCACTTCGCCGAAGGCGCACGACTGCCAACTCCAGCCACATGCCCACCACGTTTCTTCGTCAACCCATATACCAACTCATCGACCTCCCGCTGCAACTTTCCCAACTCCAAACTCAACTCTGAATCTTCATACACTGCACCGGCAGCGGACCTCTCTTCGTCCTCCACACTGAACCGTCGCGGCGACTCAGGTCGTTCAATGCTACTCCGTTTCACGGGAATCTCGATACTGCGCCGGCCACTTGATTCCGCGGTCATTTTCCGGCCGCCACGAGGAGGAGGCGGAGGTGGCGGAGCCTGAGTTGAAAGGCGCTTTGATGCGGTGGGCACGGCCACAATATTGTTTTCCGGTACGACGGCTTCGAAGGAGGTTCTTGAGGCGGGAGTTGGGTCGACAGAGGTGACGCTTGTGTCCGAGAGTTTTCGACGGGGTCGGGGGATCGGTGGTTTTTCTTTTTCTGGGGCAGAATGGGTTGGTGGGCCGGGATCACGACGGAGAGAGCCGGATCGTTCAGGGAGATTCGAGTGATGGGATGTAGATGCAGATGACAATGTTCTCCTTGGGACTGGGGGCAATGGTGGTAAATTCCTTCTCGCGGGTGTTCTATCCTCTGTTTTCGTCTTGTCGTCAAGGGTTATGATGGACGGTTTCGATTGATTACTCCCGCTTGCACCTCGTTTCCGCGACGGTGGAGGCGTAGGTTTATGAGGGGATAACTGCGTTTGCAGCGGAGGCAGGGATCTTCGGTCTCCGAGAGGGGTTACGGGCGAAGGAGACTCTCGTAACTGGTCTGTTTCCGGGGAGTGTTTGATTGAAGGGGGGAGGTCATCGTCTTCTTGGTCATCTGAGGAATAGACAAATGTCACTCCTGTGGTGGAGTGGTCGGCCGCGGTTCGTAATGAGCGCAGACTCGGACTTTCGTCGAGGGTTGCAGAGAGGAGGGAATCCTCAGTCTTGGCTGAGGAAGGTATCGTTTGTATCGTTGGTGCTTCTGTGATATCGTTGGCGGTGGTGGGGGATTTTTCGGAGTGCGAGTTGCTCGAGAAGATAAGTCGTTTGAATGCTTCGATGCCCTTATCAGTAGCCTGTGTTCGCGCTATACTCGAGGAGGAAGAGGACGATGGCGGAGTTGAATTTGCACGGAAGGGGTTCAGTGTTGGCAGGCTTGGTGCGGTGCTTGGCAGGGGAGTGATAGATTGATGGGGTGGCTCTGTCGTAGCTTTGGGTGAGGATATCCGGTCTGGAACGCGTGCTACCACATGTGAGCGTATGAAGAGGCAAGAGGAAATACACTGCACAAATATCATTGATCTCTCTATCCGTCCCTCGCTCTGCCAATGTCCGATCAATCGAATCATGGCATAGACCTGTCCATCGGCAATAACGTCGTACTCCTCTGCTCTCCCCAGTACACAATCGACAATCTACCCTTATTAGATCTAAACCATTACGACTGTGTGGCACTTGCTGAGCAACAGAAAGATTGACCCCGTTGAAAGAGACGAGAAACTCGAGGACGGCGAAGAGCGGAGCATGTCTGTCAGGACTGCCCGCGGCGTGGTGCAGGTCGAGTAGGAACGCCCGGAACGAGCGGTACTCTGCAGGCGAAAGCGCAGACGCAGGCAGCGACGTGTCGCGGTCGTCCTCCAGGGCCTCAGCGCTCGCCATCGGAACCTCGTGGAAACGCCACGTCTGTCCACACGAACAAACGAAGCAGGGCCGCTGACGAAAAGGCGGAGGAGGGAGATTTAGGTTTGTGGGTGCGGTGATGGGAGCTCACGGGGTTACCACCAACCTCGGCAGAAAATTATCCAACCTCTTGTTTAATTTCAACTATTAATGGAGCCGCCACGCACCCTGCCCGGTCCTGGAGATTTTAAGGGTTTGGGATAGCGACGATGAGTGCAGTGATATATTTAGGCCCATAGAATGTACTTTATGCACCACAGACACTACCGTAGAGGCTTGCAGATGCTCGGATTTGTCGGGCTCGCTTGCTTCCGATCTCCGGGTCGGATAACCCCTCACGTCAGATCATCTCAAATCCCGAGAGTCGCATTAAACCACGAACAGAAAAATTTTGGCTGCTTTTCAGTGGAAATGGGGGAATCTAGATTTATATAAAACTATAAAATAAACAAGACCAGCTTAATTTGCAACTCCAGAGGAGAACCCCCTTTTCGAACCTTTCTCTTACTCTCGAAGGTAGGTTATGACTACCCAAATCAAGCTTTTCCTTTCTCATGTGAAAAATAAACTACCCACTCAAAATCATCGCTAAAGAAATATCAAATCCAAACCATTGTCCCACGATTCCGAGAGAAGAAAAGCGGAGGTGCAAGAGGCGGATACGGAAATGAAAAAACCGGCGGTTTTTACAATCCGAATCTAGTTTCCACCGTTCCTACCCTTTCCCCTCGTGGTACCCCTGTTGGTGCCTTGAGTTCCCTTCCTGCCACCTCTGTTTTTGGTAGCGGTGTTGGTAGAGGTCGATGTCGAAGCCGAGGTGGCAGCCGCAGTCGTCGAGGTGGAAGTGGAATCCGTCGAGGTGGAAGCGGAATCGGTGTTCGAGCTGGTGTTCGAGCTAGCATTGGAGCTGGCATTGGAGCTGGTGCTTTGAGTATTGGCGTTGTTATTGCTTCCCTGTCCGACGGAGAAATATTTGCAATCATCCTGAGCACCGCGTTGAGCAACAGGCATCTGCAGAGGCGAGTGATTCGCATTGGAAACCATCGTACAGACGCGATAAAACCCAGCCGGTAACCCACCGGTGACATTGGCAAAGACTTGATTCTGGCCATTGGCAGGCGTGTTGATTCCCAAGAAGAAGGCGAAGACAGTGGGGTCAAGCGGGGCGGTGGGGTTGAAGGAGCCGCCGAGATCTTGGACAGTAACGTGAGTATGTCCGATGATGATACCGTTGTTGTCAAGGAAGGTCGGGGCGCTATAGTAAGTGAGCTTGGCGTTAGTGAAGTGGCCCAAGTTCATGCCGACGGTGTTGACGACGATTTGGAAACTCGTGTTTTCGGTGAGATCTTGGTTGTTGGCGGGGAACGTTATCATAGAAGAGGGCATGTTCTCCTTGGCAGGAATGAAACCCTGTTAGAACCGTTAGTCTGATAACTCTAGACGGGGGCGGGGGGAGAGTACCAATGGGATACCGTTGCAAGAACCAGTGGTGATTTGCAAACCGTTGGTAAGGACTTGACCTGCGCAGACATTGATGAAGTTGTTGACGGACCTAGCATCGTTAGACATGTTTTTTGAGATGAGGCGCATACGTCTCGGAGGCCACCTGACCAGCTGCAATAGTTCCACTCTGTCCGTTTTGTTCAGATCCGGTCTGTAGGGCACTTGCAACCAAGCAGGTGTTCGATGCAGCGTCGGTGGCTTGCGATCCATTGCTGTTGGTGTTGGCATTGCCAGTGTTCGAGTCACTGGCTGTTGTAGCTGTGGATGTGGAGGTATCCGTGCCTGTGGAGGTATCCGTGCTCGTGGAGGTATCCGTGCTCGTGGAGGTTGTCGACGTCGTATTCGCGCCGCCCCCGTTCTTCGTGCCCTTCCTGTTGGATGTGCCCTTATTCGTCCCGGTAGCAGCGGCGATGGTCGTGGTCGTGGTGCTGGTGCTGGTAGCCTTACCGCCCTGCCTCCCTTGGCGGTTGTTAGCTTTCCCGGAGTCAGCCTTATGATGTCCATGATGGGTCCTTGATGTTGTTTGGCAAGATTGTTTGTTACCTCTCTAATTTCATCGTCAGTGATCAATCGCTATGAAGAGCCGGGGAAATACTTCTCTCAGATCGCCAGTACGGCGCCGCTCGATAGCGGAAGCATCGACGAAGGCGATGATCGCCAAAACGACACACAGCAAGATAATCGTGACTTTCATGATGATAATCGACTAGCGATTGTACAGGTGCTGAAAAGGACTTGTGTTGGTGATGTGAAGTTGTACTGGAGATGCAACCGGTGCGTCGAGGGGTGTCGTGGTTTCTCACGGAGAAACAGAGAAGGTGCGAGAGAGAGAGAGAGAGAGAAAGAGAGAGAAAGGTAAAGAGGTCTGAAATGCAAAAGAAATGGAAAGTGAGAAGGGAACCGGCCCCAAAGTGAACGAAGGACTCAAATGAAGTCAAAAATGAAAATGCAGAACGATGAAAAGAAACGGGGGGCGGAGAGAGCCATTCATATATGAGGGATTTTCGAGACGGCCCATCGTAAAAGTCGGTTTCCGTGACCAGGGGCTGTTGCCTTCAATTAAAAGGTATAACTCGTCTAAATTGACAAAGGGGTTACTGGATACTAACAAAGATGCCTGTGCTGAAAGCCCCAATTATCCTGACACAAATCCATGTTTCGTCTTGATCGTGCGCAGAGAAGCAAATGGGAGGGATTAATTGTGCATGAATTAGGCGCGGCGGGGCTTCCCATATGCCGTCAAATACGCGTGCAATTTGTATGAAACGCCGCAAGGGCTTGTTTCTGGGCTGCGACGAAACCCAAAGGGAACGGGGGGGTGAAATGGGCCCGAGCGCAGCCGGCACGAAAAGGCTGGAGAAAGCATTTATTGACGTCAGTGGTCGGACAGGTCGATCCCTAATTTGAGTGCAAGGGGGGATTTAAATTTGATGAATCGCTGCCGTTTCGCTACGGCACACGTTTCGAGAGATGTTTCAAGGAAGTTTTAATGGCAACCAAGCTTTCCCCCTCGTACACGCTCAAATTTTATTCTGAGACAGCAATGGGGGGAAGACGGTTCAATTGCTTTGCACGGTCAAACTTTGCGAAGCCCGTTCAAGTCCTGGCTATCGTACGATCGGCTCGAGTTTCAGCGTAACGATCCCTGCTGTGTAAGTCGAAAGGAAATTGAATTACCAACTTGTCGGCAAATTGCACCATTCATTCGACCGTGCCATGTACAATGCGTCATCAAATCTTGCATCCTAGCATGACAAAGGAATGACGAATCATTTGGAGTTATCCATACAAGCTTTCCACTCGATAGAAGACAATAACATTTTTGACCCGAGCTTATTTGCTTTCATCATCTTTCATAGGGTCGCAAATCTCAAAAATCAACCCATTATTCCCCCGTCTCCGTAGAGCGCCGCCAAAAGGTAGTCAACGTCATCACACCCAGCTCGCTTGTCCATCGCACTATCTGGAACCTGCCGACGTGACACCGAGTTTTGCCTTTGTTCTGAATCAACCAGGAGGCCGCGTAAATAGCCGACCAGATTAGTCAGAGAGAGTAATAAAGCATTCGATATAGCGAATAAATGGTCATACTCCGTGGGCCCGTGGCGTGTCTTTTAATTCAGGGGTAATTGTCCAAAAGGAGGTCTGTGCGTTTTATTACAACTCATTAGATCGATATTTTTGGGAGAGAAGAGCCGATGACGGCTCGTAAAAATCTGATAATCCCAAAATACACGTTTCCTAAAACGGGTATGCTATCGACCGAAATCCCAGACCGCGTGCCCAAATATTCTAGTTTGAAAGCATTATGCTCGATTGACCCATTTCGACCGGAAAAACGTCCCGATTTTACCGATGACCTCACCAAACTCAGATGATACCGCAATATTATCCCGAATCCACTCTGATAATTTGCCCCTTACACGTTCACCCCTCCATCGCTCATCAATCAGCACAATTCCTGCCCAATCTCCACGATGTCGTATCGCCCGTCCGATAGCCTGGTTCACTGCTCGTAACGCAGAATCTTCGCCTACTTCCAACGCCTTCTTCCGTGCGGCCTCGGCTGATGTCGACAATCTTTTGCGCAGGGAATCCTGGAGGTAAGCTTGTCGCGCTTTGGATTCTGGTGTATGGGGGTTTGGGTAGGGAATGCCGACGAGGAGAATGAGACGACACATATCATCGGAAAAGTTGATTCCTTCGGAGAGTTTGCCCGAGATCACACTGAATAGGAGTGCCGTGGAAGATTCTTGAAGCTCCGTGGAATATTCACGAATAATATCCTCAACATTCCCCTTTTGAGTCTCCCGAAAGACCTATCCTCAGAAGCTGTTGGAAGTGAGAGAATTGATTACCTTACGTTTCGCTTGAAGTTTTGGGAGGATAGTGTGTTCCCACGCCTTGAATAATCGATCCAAGTACCGATAACTCGGCACAAAAACAACTACTCCACCCTTTCTAACCAATCCAGCAAGTCCCACGATCGCCCTTCCCAACTCTTCAATGACCTCCCCATCCTCCCGCCTCGTGAAATCGAACATCATTTCCCGTCCGCTAGGCCCTCTCCCCAACATCGAAACCACCAAATTCTCCCGAGGGATTATATGCTGGAACGAATGGATTCGAAGTTGGTCCTGCGGGACGTCGGGGAGGAGGGCTGTGACGTAAGACTGGAGCGGGGACATTGTTCCCCCGGCTAAAATCACTGCTCGGGCGGATTTTACGAGGTCGGCGAAGACGAGGGAGACGTCAAGGAGAAGGTAGCGAAATTGCATCCCCTCGGGCCCGTGGGATTGGTAGAATATTCGTCCTTCACGACGTGGGTTGTTGAGTGCCACAAGGAAGGATTGAAGGACCATAAGGACCGGGGTACCAGCAATACTCGCAGTTCCCACGTTTTCTCTGTCTTTGTTGGTGGAGAAAGCCCTGTAGTGCTCAACTTTTCGAGCCAAACCACTAGTACGTAGATACTTTTCTACCTTGTAGAAATTGATTTGGTCTAATCCTCCACTTCCCGAATCGGCGGATAGGAGTAATTCTGCAGCCGTGACTTGTCCACTCGAACCCTTTTTGGTAGTAAGGAACGAGTCGAGCCGTCGTAGCAGTGCCAGGATTTGCTTGATGAACATTTTATTCCTGCCACTGAGTCGACTGGCGAATTTGCCGAAGTATATGTCAAGTTGAGTTATTCCGTGGGTGATTTGGGATTGAGTGAGAGTCGTGGAGTGTAATGCTGATATCGCGTCGATAAGATTGTGTGCTTCGTCGATGATGACAATGTGACCGGTGAGATCGAGGCCTAGTGATTCGCGAGTGGATTGTTGCAGGAGTAACGGATATGGTAAAGTTACGATCTACAGTTAGAGAGATGGAAGAGGGCGTATACTTCGGTTGGTTTGATGGCTTGACGACTTGCGTAATACGGGCATACACCGGTCTTCTTGCCTAGCTCAGCCAGATCCTCGATATCACGAAGTTCCGCCTATATTAGATGAGAAATCGAAAGTTCGGATACCAATGCATGATCTCGAAAATCACGCTGTCTCACGATATCGCTGGGATCATTCAGATTCAATTTGAATTCACAACGCTGTTTTGAAGATTTCTTTTGCAATTCGAGACACCGTTCGTTTACTGCTGTTTGAGAGGATAATTGCGATACTGCAGGATTGATGCAAAGTTGTTTTCGAGATGCAAGGGGGATGTGCTTGACCATCTCGTCCTTCACAATTGTGGCGTCAGGATAGGTCGGAGGGAAACGAGGTCGGCCGAGCTCGCCGACGAACTGAGATATCTGAGAGTGGGTTCGAGAGGCATAGAATATCTGATAAATCAGAAATCGCTTTTCATGAACGGCACTTTTATTTCATCTGGTTCTTCCTCTTCTTTCTGGAGCGAAGGTTGCGGGGCCATCTGTCGCAACATCTGCAGGACGTTCGCCGATATATTGCTACTTCCAGCACGCGGCCTTGATGGTCCATGCTCATTGCCCTCATCGTCCGAGTGATATTCATCGAGGAGAAACTCACTCTCGTCATCGACAGTCGATTCTTCTTTCTCATCATTAATCGGCACGAACAAGCCTCAAGGCATACTCGTTTCTTGACAACGCGGCCATTCATCCTTTTTGCAGCCAGCTTCTCTCGCCTTTCCTTCTCTCGCAAACGGGCTATTCTTTCCTCCATTTCTCGCTTCCGCATTTCAGTGGCCTTCCGTCGTTCCTGTCGTTCATACTCCAATACCCAGGAAGGTTCATTCCCTGATTTACGATTAGTAATGCATGCCGTCATATCCACTGCCAACCTTTATTCTCGACTTCATCCTCTCCATTCTCAAGCAGCCACCGTTTATGGTCGCGAAGCCAAGTCAGAGCACCACAGATGAGACTCAAACTCTTGCCCTGACCCCCCTCATCAGCGAAAACAAGTTCGATTGGCACATTGAAGCCGGGGAGGAATACTGTTCCTGTGGGTGATTCAAATATTCCCACGGCCTTGGATTCTATGGCTGCATACAATGACCTCATAAACTCTTCCTGGATTGGATATGGCCGGAAGGGATGATGAAACTCCTCGGGAGGCTCCATTTTGGCATCGCTTGGCGACGCGTCTATTCAACCCAACCAAGGATCAACAATAACGGAGCAATCACGTAAAAATTTTAAATTTTTCTTGGTTTTTTTTTGTTTTTGCCTTTTTTGCCCCTCCGTTCTGCACACGCATTTACGCGTTTCCTCGTTTATTTACGCGAATAACCTGGCATTATTTGCCGGTTTTCTCTGCAGTCATCTTCCGTATTTAAGGCGTAAATTGTGTCGGCGGCGTATTGCCCGCATCCCCTTGAGCTTCTTCATGTTGATGAATCGATGATGATGTCGTTTTAGGGACAAGGTTGTGGCGAAGAGTAAACTTGCGCAACCAAATTGCTACACCTTCCCCAAATAGATCATAGACGCGCCCGATTGTTTCAACTTTCCTCTTCGAGCCATGCGAGGGAATTTCATCGAAGCCAAGCAAGTTTGCCAAGACCTCCAAGGTTCAGCGCAATATTTGCGATGAGGAGGTGGAACTCCTATCAGCGGGAGCCTCACGGAGAGGAGAGGCCCCACTCCCAAACCAAACTTGGCCAAAAATCCGTTGCAGAAAACGATCCTGCATTTACGAGGAAGCAAGAGAAGATCCCTAAACACCGTAAAATGTCATCCCACGTTTCTAGATTCGGAAGGCGTTGGTTCGTCCGCCTTCTGCCCGGAGAAGACAACATCGAATAAAGTGCGGTTTCCCGCGATGAGACTATTATCTATCTATTTATAAACTTTCAAGAATCCTCAATAAACTTTTTGGATACATTTTGCCTCAGGGTGTGAGTTTCTTCAAGGTAGGTGTGGCTATGCAGACGGAATGACATCGACTTGCATTGTTGATCCAATCCAGTAATTAACACGGTCGGGGCACAGGGTTCAGCTCGGAAATTATTAGGGAGCGGCCGCGGGGCACACGTCTGAAATTTGTTATACCAACTGCAACGAATATATTCCCTATCTAACCTTGAATACTCGTAACAGACTTTAATTAAACGCTTTGTAACTATCCTACCCCCAACACTTAAAAGTGCCCATGCCGCCAAGGGTGTCCAGTGACTAATCGAATGCTGCCAAAGCGGGGGTGGTTGTCTCTATTTTTGGTGAAATCGCGCTTGCGGAAGCTGGGGAAATCGCTTTTAGTCGCAGTTCCGTCACATCCGCCTAGCTGCAGTTCCCAGAGAAATTCGGCTCCCGTCGGGTTCAAATATTCCAACTTTAAGGTTGATAATTTCGGCCGATCCTTCGGTCAGCTGCTCAAGTTGCAGTTTCTCATTCCAATAGACTCCGTGGTGATGGGCCACCGTGGATCCGTAAGTAATTATTAATGAACAAAAGAGCTAGACGAGGGATAAACTTTTCGAAGAGGCTTTTCGCACGAATTTATGTGTCATTTTTTTCGGCTTCCCTTTCCTGGTCTACATAAGGTTCAATACGGAGTAATTGCACAGCCACAGTCGTAGAGCATAACTCCAGCAAGGTTTTTGTCTTTCAGAGCATTACATCATGACGGCGGGAGGTGCGCCAACACCCGTGCCAAACGTTTTGTGCACGGTCCGCAGGGCTTTCTCACTCAAAACTCAAAATGAAATTTAAATCTGTATTGAGAAATTTGGTCGTCCCCCTGATTTAATTAGGTATATATTAGCCTTGTTCTCCCTCCCCCTTCTCCGTTCCTTAACACGATTCCAACGTCAATCACCAAGTTTCTCAAGCTGTCCGGCCTGCCCTTTTCTGAATTGTCCATCAAACGCCTGTCTGCCGACATCATCTGTTCCCCACAGTTACAATGGGTTGTTGCAGCAAACCATCGGAGGCTCCGATTGCGGAGAAGACCAAGAAGAGTTGCTGCAGTGACAACTCTAAAACAGCGGAGAAACAGAATGATCTTCAACTGCCATCCCTCGTACCTGACAAGTCCCCTGCCGACATCGTCAAACAGGCGGAAGAACCCCTGAAAACCGAAGAGGCAACCGGTTGTCAGTGCTGCTCAAGCAATGTGGTCAATCAAGCGCCCCCAGGTACGTTCCAACTCTCAATTCACATGCTAATTTGAAGAGGAAAATGACACCCGTCCCAAACTCGTCGAAGTAAACTTCCGCTGTGCCTGCGGAACCTTCCGCGGGTGCTGCTGGGGCACATGCTACCCAGGCTGCAAATGCCCGGGCATGTAAATAAGCATATTTCCTTATACTCAAGTCGGGAGGTTCGCCGGGCGAACAAGAATTGGGAGCGATACAGAAAATGAACTTCTTCGTGTTTTACATGTGGTGACATCTTTTCTGGTATATAAATGGGGGCGTTTTGTGGGGTTGGGACATCAGGATTCCACTCTTTTTATTGTACATTCAAGAACAAATGTAAGACGTGGCAAATGTGAATTCAAGGTCGGGAGTTTGGGGTTGGATACGGAGAAGAGAAAACACAAGTTCCAACGACGTATTCAGATAGCTGAGGAATCGATTTGCGTTCTTTTTGGTACGAATTGCAGGCTTTCTATTCTGACCCTCCGAAAGCACCATAATATGTGGCAACGTATTGCTTGATCCCTCGCGAGCGGTCGGCTTAATCACCCAAGCCTCACCGTGACCACGAAAATGGATTCTGCGAGTCGTCCTCCGAGCTTTAGGTCTCTCTCAGGTATATCCTTCTGTCCGTCATCGGTCCAACCATTCCTTCGTCCATTCGTATCCGTAAAACGTAACAGCGTTCACTAGAGAATCAGTGACCCAGGTCCCTTATTAGGAGAAACTACCAATGAACGCCCGAAACATGGTGATACCCATCCCGCGATACATGCCAACAATGCCCTCCCGGCGAAATGTGTCCTTCACGCAATGCCAGGTTGATTTATACGTCCTCTCGCCTGCAATCAAAGGTCTATTGATATCCTTCAATGACGACATATACTGCGTTTGGTATCTTGTCTTGATTGTGTCTTCGAGTCAGCTTGAGATGCTGTCGGGGTTGTACCGAGCGGGTAAACACTGGCCCAGGTGATGCAACCGGCAATCCCGCCAGCACTCAACATCTTTGCCAGTCGACCGCGGTCTGTATCCATTGCGTCTAAGAGCACATACTTTGCACCCTCATACCCCCAGAAATAGAATCCGTAGCCGATGGAATCGCGGACGGAAGTGACTAAACCACCGAAATATAATCCGCGGATTCCATGGCTTCGATATATATCGTGCATGATACTCAGACTCGAGGGAGTGTGGTGTTGAGGGAGGAGCTGAGCACGGCATTTCACTCTTTAGGTATTAAAAGGGATGAGGGGAGGAGGAAGAATACAATTCAGTGGGAGCGCTGACGATCCAGCATGCCAATCCGGCCACAGCGCCAGCCGACCAGGCTGTAGTTAAAGGGTATCGAGGGATGGCTTGCTGAATAGATTGTGCACTCGCATTATAGGATGTAAACAAAATTGCGTTAAGGAATCCCAGACCCAATAGTGGCGGCAATAGGCCAGTAAACAATGATGTTGCCTGTTCGTTAGTGTGAACGACCATCGGAAGATACCCGAGGAAAATTCTCAGTTGGACTCACCGAGGCGGCTGACGACGCCTGTAGCCTGACTTTAAGAATATCGAGGGGCGAGCCGATGACAAGACCCGCAACACCAGAGACATATCCGGCGATGAAGTCATTAAGACTTTCCGCTGATGGTTACCCTGCGATCTATTGCGAGCAGCATACCCATTTTCTGGTGACGGTCTCGGGTAATTTAACTGATCGGCGTTCACGGGAGCAAAGCAAGGATCACGGCCAAGCGAATATGACGAAAGGCCACTAGTAGAACGTAAAGACACGCAATCCAATTTCAGAAGGACAATTCCCTCGCAATCTCGCTTTAATTGCGCCTTGTGCAAAACTTGCGCCCGGGGACCTCAGCGCGGGAGGGCAGGAATTGAAGAAATCACGGGGAATCCCGGTTTCCGATATTTTAATTGTTGGTAACTGACCGCCAGCAACACGGTCTAAAGCTGTCTATACAATGTGATTACAATTCAATGATTATAAAAGCCTGTTCACGCTCCCCCTTTCCTTTTGACTCCGGACTTTCGGATCGGCGGTCGGATGGGGACAACTTTCTCTGTGTATTTGTAATCCATTTTTGCCCAATAAATTGACGGGTTGGTCGCCAGCGTAACCGCGATCGCCCGAAACCCTTACAACTCGACGCAATTGATTACTAGGACGATACACCGAAAGCGCGAGAGACGGGACGTTCTCCACATCAAGAATGTCGATTGATCCACCGAAGCCGATCAAGCTGTACAGCAACAAGTCGTGTCCGTGGGCGCAGCGGGTCAGAATTGCATTGTTGGAGACAGGTGTCAAATACGAAGAAGTTGAAATCGACCTGCAGAACAAACCTGAGTGGTATGTCAAGATTAACCCTGTACGCTACCATATGCCCCGCAGATAGTGACGGATAGCAAACCAAGGTCCCTGCCTTGGATTTCGGAGGCGACATCCTCGTCGAATCAGTCGTCATTTCCGAGGTAAATCACCTCAGCCACGAACCTGACCGGTGACAGTTCATCGTTGATTTATTCCGCGACGCAGAGTTGTTCCCCTACGGCAACGATGCAACAAGCGCTCTGCAACGCGCCCGCTCAAAACAATTCGTCGAACTCTTCCTGTTAAAAGTTAACCCTTACTACTATGCAGCCGTTATCCGCGGGGAAGCGAACCAAGGTCCTGCCCTCATCGAATCCATCAAAACCTTTATCCTCCCACTTTTTCCGGCGCACGGTCCCTTCATCCTTGGCTCCAAGTTTGGACTCGCGGAAATCCTTACTGCACCGTTCGTTGTCCGCATTTATCTCACTGCCAAACTTGGTTTGCTCGGGAATGGGATTGAGGCCAAACTTGCAGAATTGGGGAAGTGGGATGCGTGGGCTAAGGCTGTACTTGCAAATGAGAGTGTGAAGAAGACTTTCAATTATGAATTCGAGGCGAAGAAAGTTATCGACCGGATTAGGAGGGTTCGAGAGGCAAGCAAAGTTGCTGTTAATGGGCCTAACCCCAAGGTTTGAGGGCCCTCTTCGTAGTATGTACTAAGTAACGCTACCAGTATGAACCAAGCTTGCGGCCCCCGTATGTCTAACCCTGTGCCAGTAAAAGGGTCGGAATAATCAGTATAGCCTTTTTCTCAACAGATAATTGCCTGAAATATCGGGTCTCTCGCAAACTCCATGCTTTTAATATCTCATTCGATTGCCTCCATTAGTCTTCCAGACTCTGTTCAATGATCAGAGGGTTACAAAAAATTAGTCCGGATCC
>Ga0335081_10009396_pt1 | contig 15737 bp, 14 predicted proteins | sample Lox_Sample_35_FD_206713 | JGI IMG/M metagenome (GOLD analysis project Ga0335081, IMG submission 206713) | Soil microbial communities from Loxahatchee National Wildlife Refuge, Florida, United States - Lox_Sample_3.5 | ecosystem: Environmental > Terrestrial > Soil > Wetlands | place: USA... | reverse complement strand
CGCCGATGTTCCAGCCGGCGCCGAACAGCCAGCTGCGGTCGTGCCACAGCGCGCGGTCCCACACCAGCTCCTCGGCGTAGGCGACCAGCCACAGCGACGCCAGGAACACGATCACGCCTCGGCCGACCACGCGCGCCGCCGCGCCGCGTCGCGATTCGGGCTCGCGGGAGGCCGCGCGCGCGTAGAGGTAAACCAGCGCCATGTACGGCACGCCGTGAACGAACACGTTGGTCACGGTGAACGCGTAGTCGCTGTCGGTCGCGACGATGCCGACGTACCAGCACGCGAGCGTGGTCGCGACCACCAGGTGCTTGCCCCACGACACCGGCTCGCGGCGAACGAGCTGCGCGATCGCGCGCCCGACGTAGCCCGCGACCAGCGCGAGGTAGACCGCGCGCGCCGGCGCGATCACCGCGTGCGGCAGGCCGCCGATGAAGTCGCCGTCCTTCATCCACGCGAAGTGGCGCGGCAGCGATGCGTGCCACCAGATCAGCGGGTACAGCGTCGCCGCATAGATCGTCGCGCCGTCGAGCCAGCGCCCGAGCCGATCGCGCTCGCCGTTGCGCGCGCGGTACATCATCACCCAGCCGAACTGCTGGCGCACGAAGTGAAACACCGCGAGGTAGGCGATCGCGCGCCAGAACACCGCCTCGCCCCAGGTCGCGTAGACCGCGATGCCGGCGGCGAGCGCCGCGATCGGCACGCCGGCGTAGAGCGTCGGCCGGCGCCGCCACTCCGCGGGATCGAGGTAGACCACGAACGCGGTCGACCACACGTGCGCGACGTCGACCAGCAGCACGCCGCCGATCCACGTCCACTCCGGCGACGCGCCGCGCGGGCCGAGCGCGACGAGCGCGAGCGCGATCGCCGCCGTCCCGCCGAACACGGCGAGATCGATCGGCGCGGAGAACAGCCAGCGCTTCACGCGCGCAGCGCCTCCGCGACCTCGCGCGCCGCGCGCAGGCCGTGATCGAACGCCTCCTCGAACAGCGCGACGCCCGACAGGTCGGTGTGCGCGAAGTGGACGCGGCCGACCGGCGCGGCGGCCGGCGGGCCGCCGAACATCGCGCCGACCCGCGGCCGGATCATGCCGTGGCCCCACAGCGCGACGTCGATGCGCTCGACGTGATCGCGCACGTCGGGGTGCGCGCGCTCGAGATCGGCGAGCACGACCTCGGCCCACTCGGCGTGGCCGGCGCCGGCGAGCCTCCGCCGCACGCTCGCCGCGTCGTCGTCGGTGAACGGGTAGTACCAGGTCCACACGGTCGCGCCGCGATCGCGGCCGCGCTGGTGGGTCGCGCACACGTAGCCCAGGCTCGGGCTATCGCGAAACACGTTGTCCCACGCCGGCGGGCAGCCGCGGCCGCGCTCGATCGGGCGCGCGCGCAGGTGGACATTCGCGACCACCCACGCGCCGTAGTCGCCGTGCGGCTGGCCGCGCCGCGATCGCACGATCCGGTTGGCGACGAACCGCGGCACGCACACGATCGCGGCGTCGGCGGCGATCCCGATCGGCCCGCTCGGACCGATCGCGATCGCGCGTGCGTCGTCGGCGAGGTCGACCACCGCGAGCCCGCGCTCGACCGCCGCGCCGCCGGCGAGGTGGTGGACCAGCGCGGCGTTGCCCTCCGGCCAGGTCACGACGCTCTGCGCGGGCGCGCCGGGCGCGCGCTGGCGCGCCGCGAAGTAGAACAGCCCGGCCCACGCGCTGGTGGTCGCGGCGCGCAGCGCGTAGTCGTCGCGGCACGCGTAGTCGCACAGCCAGCGCAGCCGCTCGGAACGGAGGCCGCGCGCGTCGAGCCACTGCGCGAACGACATCCGATCGAGCGCGGTGATCTCCGGATCGTCGGTCGAGCGCGCGCGCGGGATCGCGAACGCGCGGCGGCCGGCGGCGTCGCGCCACGCCGCGTAGCGATCGATCTCGCGCTCGAACGCCGCGAGCTGCGCGCGATCATCCGCGCTCGCGCCGGCGTCGAGGTACAGCCCCTCCCACCAGCGGCCGAGGTACCACACGCGCTCCTCCGGCTCGCGGCAGCGCAGCGCCTCGTCGACGATCGGCGTGCCGTCGGGCGCGTGGTCCTCGATCGCGCCCATCTCGGCCAGCAGCGCGGTGAGCTCGACCTGCTCGCGCTGCGGCGCGACGATGTAGTGCGCGCCCCACGGATACGGCGTGACCGCCGAGCTGCCGCCGCGCGCGGTGCCGCCGATCGCGTCGTCGAGCTCGAGCACGCGCACGCCGTCGATGCCGCGCCGGCGCAGCTCCCACGCCGCGGCGAGCCCGGCGACGCCCGCGCCGACGATCACGACGCGCGCGCGCTGCCAGGTCGCCACCGCCGGCACCGCGCCGTCGCGCACCACCGCGTGGCCGCGCCGCATCCCGGTCTCGATCAGCTCGCCGTCGGGCAGGCGACGCGGCGCGCGCCGGCACGCCGCGGCCGCGAGCGGCGCGCCGAGCAGCATCGCGACCAGCTCGCGCCGGGTCGGGCTCACTCCCACCTCCGCCACTCGCGCTCGTAGTAACGGACCAGCGCCTGGTTGTCGAGCTGGTTGATCTCGACCGGCACCGGCGTCATGTCGGCCGGCAGCTCGAACATCGCGGCAAGCGCCGCGTCGTTGAGGTAGCGCAGGCGATGGCCCGCGATCGCCGGCACGCGGGTCGGCGGCTGGAACGCGCCGCGGCGCGCGAGCGCGTAGCCCCACACGCCGAACGACGGCACCGTGACGTGATACGGCTGCACGCTGAACCCGGCCGCGCGCATGGTCTCGACGATGCACCAGTACGAGCGGCGCGCGAACAACGGCGACGTGGCCTGCACGCTGACCGCGCCGCCCGCCGCGAGGTGGGCGTAGACCCGCTTGTAGAACAGCCGGGTGTACAGCTTGCCGAGCTGGAACGTGTTGGGATCCGGGAAGTCGACGATGATCGCGTCCCACGTGCCGGGATGCTCGTCGAGCCAGACCAGCGCGTCGTCGTTGATCACGGTCACCCGGGGATCGTCGAACGAATGGTGGTTGAGCTCGCCGAGCGCGGGAAACGTGCGCGACAGCGTGGTCATCGCCGGATCGAGGTCGACCAGCGTGACCTCGCCGACGGTCGGATACGCCAGCACCTCGCGCAGCGCCAGGCCATCGCCGCCGCCGAGGATCAGCACGCGGCGCGGCGGCGCGTCGGCCGCGGCGAGCGCGGGATGGACCAGCGCCTCGTGGTAGCGGTACTCGTCGGCCGACGAGAACTGCAGATTGCCGTTGAGGAACAGCTGGAAGCCGGCGCGGCCGCGCGTGACCACGATCCGCTGGTACGGCGTGGTCTGGCTCCACACGATCGGATCGGCGTACATCTCCTCCTCGGCCCAGCTCGTGAACCGGCCGGCGAGCGCGACGCCGATCACCATCACCGCGAGCACGACGATCGCGCGCACCCGCGCGCCGGTCACGCGCGCGCCGAGCCTGGGCGCGAGCAGCCACGTCCCCCACAGCGCGACGCTCGCGTTCGCCACGCCCATGACCAGCGAGCTGCGCACCAGGCCGAGCTTGGGCACGAGCACGAGCGGGAACATCACCGCGGCGGCGAGCGCGCCGACGTAGTCGAACGTGAGCACGCGCGAGACCAGGTCCTTGAACGCGAGCTGGCCCTCGAGCAGGCGCATCAGCAGCGGCAGCTCGAGCCCGACCAGCACGCCGATCGCGACCACGAACGCGAGCAGCACGACCTGGAAGTGCACGACCGTGCCGAACGCGAGAAACAACACCGGCGCCGACCAGCCGCCGACCAGCGCGACCGCGAGCTCGATCTCGACGAAGCGCAGCGCGAGCTCGCCATCGAGCCGGCGCGATAGCCACGCGCCACCGCCCATCGCCGACAGGTAGAGGCCGATCACCAGCGAGAACTGCGTGACCGAGTCGCCGAGCAGGTAGCTGCCGAGCGTGCCGGCGATCAGCTCGTAGACCAGGCCGCAGATCGCGACGACGAACACGTTGACGTACAACGCGTTCGCGCGGATCTCGCTACTGTCCGGTGATCGCGGCGGCGATGATGAGGCTGACACCGATGATCACTCCGGCCATGATGATGGCCAGCGCCGTGTTCTGATCGTCCTCGATCTCCTTCTTGACCGAGAACGGCGCGATCTTGGTCATGATCCAGAACGCGATCGCGAACACGGCCAGGCCGATGCCGGCGAACACCGCCGACGACACCACCGCATCACCCACGTTATCGAGCTTCATCATTTCCCTCCGTGGTAGCCGGAATGCCAGAAGTGATAGGAGCGGTACCCGCCGGGCGAGCTGCGCACGCTCGCCGGGATCTCGGCGCGCTCGGGACCGCCGAGCTCGCGCTGGCTGTAGGCCATCGCGGCGTAGCCGCCGCACACCGCGAGCGCGAACACGATCGCGACGCCGCGCAGGCGCGCGTGAGGCGGCCGCGGCACGGCAGGATGATCCGGCGGGCGCGCGGTCATCCCAGGCTCCCGAACAGCTTGAACACCAGCCAGGCCGCGATCACGAACCCGATCGCCATCGACACCCACACCACGACCGGCCGGCGGACCTTGTGCTCGACGTTCGCGTCGTCCCAGCGCCGGCGCTCGAACGACCAGGTGTGCAGCCCGAGCAGGAACAGCGGCAGCCACAGGATGCCGAACGCCCACGCGAAGTAGCGCAAGCGAAACACGTCCTGGCGCACGGTCACGGTGAGCGGGACGTCGCCGGTGGTCGCGCCGTGCTGCATCTCGAGCCGCAGCACGTAGCTGCCGGGATCGACCGGGCCGATCACGAGCGACGCGCGCGGGCTGCCCTCCGACCACGAGCCGTCGGAGTCGGTGCCGCTGTAGTACTCCATCTCGGCCTCGCCATCGACGACGTTGCCGGTCGCGCTGTCGACCAGATCGAGCGCGACGTACGCCCAGTTGTTGACCAGCGGCGCCTCGAACGCGATCTCGACGTTGTGCTTGCCGTCGAGCTCGAACGGCTCGGTGAACACGACGTGCGGGTCGGGCGGCAGCGGCGTCGCATCGGCCGAGCCGGAGCCGGAGCCGGTCGCAGGCTCCTCGGGTGGCTTGCCGCTCGGGATCGACAGCGTCTGGCCGAACCGCTTGGTGTTGGACGCGCTCGCCCACGCGACGATCGCGATCGCGATCAGCCCGAGCAGCCCCGCGAGCAGCGCGCGATCGGAGTGCCGCCAGCGATCGGGCTGGTTCGGCGCGACGCCGCGCGGCGAGCCGAGCGCCAGGCCGCGGTCGCCGAGCGCGCGCTGGACGTCGCGCACCGCGAGGTAGCTCGACAGCGACCAGTTCTCCTCGTGATCGTCGGCCTCGCGCGACAGCATCGCCGGCGCCGCGACGAAGTCCTCGGAGTCGACCACCTCGCCCGCCTTGACCTTCCAGTACAGCTCGCCGAGCACGGTGTCGACGCGCAGCGGCGCGTGCTGGAACCGCCGGAACAGCGTGCCGTCGTAGACCCGCCACGCGAGCAGCGTCTTGATCGCGCCGGCGGCGACCGGCTGGACGTAGCTCCAGTGCCCGTCGGACTGGACCAGCCAGCGAAACCCGATGCCCGGCGCGTACAGCAGGTACTCGTGGAACGGCCACCACGTGTCGTCGACGTGCGCGCTGCGCTGGAGGTAGCCGATCACGGTCATCTCGCCCTCGGCGAACCGGCCGGTGCTGCCCAGCGGGATCGCCGGCTTGGCCTTGCTGCGCAGCTGGGCGAGCACCTTGGCGGCGCCGCTGTCGAGCGCGAGCACGCGATCGCAGTACGGGCACACCACCGACTGGCTCTCGCCGGGCACGCGCAGCTCGATCGAGCCGTTGCAGTTGGGGCACGCGATGCGCTGCGCGCGGATCGGCGCCTCGGCGGCGGGCTCGCGCTCGCCGCCGCGGATGCCGAGCTCGGCGAGCGTGACCTGCTGGCCGACGAACAGCGCCGGCGGCTCGGCCGGATCGCCGAAGTCGAGCGTGGCGAACGTGCCGGCGCCGTCGTCGAGATCGACGTAGCGGAACTGCCCGCCGGGGACCAGCCGGAACGGCAGCTCGCCGCGCGCGGTGAGGTAGGTCGCGGTGTTGGTCTCGTCGACCCGGAACGTGCGCGGCGCGCCGCCGGCCGGCAGGACGATCGCGCCGCCCGGCACCAGCGCCGCCGGATCGATCGGCTGGGCGAGCGGCTGCGCGAAGGTGAGATAGTAGCGGCCCTGCGCCTCGGCCAGCCACGCCCACTGCCCGCCGTCGAGCTTGGCGTACCACTCCTGCCACACGCCGCCCGCGGGATGGCGGACCTGCGCCATGCCGACCAGCAGGAACGAGGTCGAGCCGTAATGGCCCTCGGCGAACAGCTCGAGCGGCGACTCGACCGGCACGAGATCGGCGACCTTGCCCAGCGTCTCGATCCCGCGATCGCCGCGCAGCACCGCGTTGTGGCAGTGATCGCACACCCGCACGAACGAGTCGTCGTAGCGGAACTCGACATCGGCGCCGCACGTCGGGCACGCCGCCTTCACGGCTCGCCTCGCGCCAGCTCGCGCACCCGCACGTCGCGCGCACCGAGCGCCTCGCCGATCCGCGCGGCCCACGCCGGCGCCGGGCGCGGCGTGCAGCAGTACGCGTCGAGCGCGGCGTAGCCGGTCTCGGGGAACGTGTGGATCGACAGGTGGGACTCGGCGAGCAGGTAGATCGCGGTGACGCCGGCCGCGCCGCCGAACACGTGGACCGCGGTCGCGACGACGCACAGCCCGATGTCGGCGACCAGGCGGTCGAGCAGCGCGGCGATCGCGGCGCGATCGCGCAAGCGCTCCGGCGCGCAACCGTGCGCGTCGATCAGCCACTCGATGCCCCCGCGCATCGAGCGCAGCGTAACACCAGCTCAGCGCGCCCACACGCCGTTGACCCGCACCATCACCGTGCTCTGCGCCAGCCCTTCGCCCTCGCGGTGGCGGACGTCGAGCTCGATCGATCCCCAGCGCAGCGCCTGGTAGCGCACGCCCCAGCCCGCGATCCACTCGGTGCCCGGCGCGCCACCGAACCTGGCGAGCCACGCGATGTCGCCCACCACCGTGGTCTTGGGATACTGCGGCGGCACGAGCTCGAGCGCGGCGAGCGGGCGCACCACCACGCCCGGCCGGCTCGCACCGTCGCCGGCGTCGATCGCCTCGACCCCGGCGTGGACGCGCGCGAACGCGAGCACGCGGCTCGCGACGAGGTAGGCCTCGCCGACGCGGCGCGCCGGCGTGCCGATCGTCGCGCGCACCCCGAGCGCGATCGCCGGCATGCCGGCAAACCACGCGTCCTGGTGCGCGCCGAGCCGGAACGCCGCGCGCTCCTCGAGGATCGGCGTGCAGCTCGGCTCGCACGCGCGCACGTCGTGGTCCGCGCCGAGCTCGACCTCGGCGAGCCCGCCGAGCGCGTAGCCGAGATCGATCGCGGTCTCGCCGCGGTGATCGAGCGACGCGCTGCCGTACGCGGTGCCGTCGGCGGGCAGCCACGCGGTCGGCGCGGTGACGACGTGATCGAGCGGCGGATCCGCGGCGGCGGTCCGCGCGATCGCGATCGCGGTGATCGCGATCCGGCGCATCACTTGAGGCGATCGACCGCGTGGCGGAGCGCCCAGGTGGTGAAGATGACCCGGCCGAAGATCTCGGCGTCGAGCAGCTTGGCGTTCTGGATCTCGGGCACGCGCACGCCAGACTCGAGGTACATCCAGTCGGCGACCTGGTAGCGCACGCCCCACGCCAGCTCGGGCACGAGCCGGATCTGGTCCTTGGTGGCGGTGCACTGGTAGCAGAACTCGGGCGCGTAGCTCCAGTCGACCAGGATCACCGAGCGCTCGAACGGGCGGAGCTCGACGCCGCCGAATGGCCGGATCTGATCCGACAGCGCGTGGGCGCTGCGATCGTGCAGGCTGGTGTCGATCGCCTCGCCCTGCAGCGACGCGTCCCAGAACGCGGCGCCGAAATGGACCGCCGCGCGCGAGCCGAGGTGCTTGCTCGCGACCAGCGTCAGCTCGGCGATCTGGCTCTTGAACCCGCTGTCGTCGCGCTCGAACGACTTGCGGAAGCCGAGCACGAGCCCGGGCTGGGCGTCGAACAGCCGGCTCTCCGCGACGCCCATGCGGAAGGTCGCCGCGATGTAGGGCTGGATGCGATCGGCCGCGCTGCTCGCGTCCTCCTTGTCGCGGATCTGGTCGAGCGTCGACACGCCGAACTCGGCGACGTCGCCCAGCCCGACCCGGTTGTCGGACACCACGCCGCCACCGGTGTCGAGCCCGGTGCGCGAGTAGATGACGGCCGCGGGCAGGAGCCAGCCGGTCGGCGCCGAGAGCACCACCGGCATGTCGATCTTCGGATCGGGCTTGGCGGGCGGCTTCGGCGCCGGTGCGGGAGACGGAGCCGGCGACGACGCCGGCGGCGGCGACGGCGCCGGCGGCGGCGCGACCTCCGGCGGCGGCGCGACCTCCGGCGGCGGCGGCGCGGGCGGTGCCGCGGAGCCCGAGCCGCTTGCGCTTCCCGCATCGGGCTGCGGATAGGGATCGCCCGGCGTCCCCTGCCCTCGTGCCGCGGGAATCAGCGCGAGCGCGCCGGCGATCACGATCGCGATCTGGCTTGCATGTCTTCGCTTCATGGATCCTCCAGCCCGCGCTAGTCGCAGAACACCCGGAACGCGCGGCAGGCCAGCGCGCCCCACGGCACGAACACCTCGGCACCGAGCCGGATGTCCCACGCGCGCACCACGTCGCGCGGACCCGTATCCGTGTCGGCGGCGCTCGCCAGCTCGGTCTGATAGCCGAGCGTGGCGTCGAGCGTGACCGCCGGCACCACCGCCCAGCGCAGCCCCGCTCGCGCGATCACGCCGTACCCGATCGATGGACTCGCGGTCGACGTCGGATCGGTCGCGCCGTCCCAGCGAAACCGCGGCGCGGCCGAGACCTCGGCGACCAGCCGTGCCTCGCGGTTCATCGCCACCTCGATGCCCGCGGTCGGCAGCAGCAGCTGCTTGGGCGAGCCCATCGCGTAGCTGCGATCGCCGCCGAGCGTGATCGACGCGTACGACAGCCGCGCCCCGGCGTGCAGGGTGAGCCAGCGCACGCCCGGGATGCGCTCGCGCACCACGAGGTAGCCGTCGGTCACCTTCTCGTCGACCGTGGTCGCGCCGAACTGCTCCTGGCGCGACACGCCGAGCCGCAGCGCGACGCCGACCGCCGGCCAGCCCGGGCGATCCGGCAGCGGGATCTTGAGCTGCACGCCGATCGCCGGCACCGGCGCGTTGACGCCGGTCACGCTGATCGCCTCGGTGTGGCGGTACTCGAGCTGCATGATGTCGCCGAACCCGATCGCGATCACCCCGGCCGAGGTGAGCAGGCCCGGCTGCTGCAGCAGGCTGCCGTCGCCCGAGAGGCTGAGGATGTACGCGCCGACCACGTCGGCGGTCGGCATCGAGAACAGTCGCGACGACTGGAACGGCCCGCGCAGCATGTCGCCGAGGCTGGCGTCGGGCGTGCGCGGCGGCGCGCCGTCGTCGGCCTCGGCGCCGCGCGCGAGCGCGATGACCGCGAGGAGCACTGGCAGGCGAGCCATTCCTGTTCGTATCGAGGTCGTGCGTGAGGCCGACAGCATCGCGACGTGAACGACGGCATCGTCACGCGTGAGCTCCGCGTGATCGACGGACCGTTGCGGCAAGGCCGAACCAGCACGCTTCGTGCCGCGCGCTGCCGAGCGGCAACGCGGCGATCGCACGCGCGCGGCCCTCAGGAATCAGCGGCACGGAGCGACACCGGTGCCCGGACCGCGGCGTGAGATCCGCGTGATCGGCGCGACGATCTGGCAAGATCGCGCAGAACGTGGAGACCGTGGCAGAGCCAGCGCGCTCCAGGCGGATGATCGTCGCGCCGTGGGGAACGCACGAGGAGGAGGCGCGCGCGTACCTCCAGGCGCGCCTGACCGTGTTCTCGAAGGTGATGTTCTGGGCGCTGATCGCCGACGTCGCGTTCACCAACGCGCTCTACCTCTGGCGGCCCGAGCTGACGCCGCACCACAACAACCTCGTGCTCGTCGAAGCGACGCTGTCGCTCGCGGCGCTCGCGGTGTTCTGGCGCGTGCTGCTGCTGCGCCGCGAGCTCTCGCTCGGCGCGCTCGAGCGGCTCGATCTGATCTACGGGCTGTGGGTCGGCAGCGGGCTCGGGCTCAGCGCGTCGCTCGCCTGGGAGTTCCGCCCGGCGGGCTATGCCGCGCTCACCTGGACGTGTTTCATGGTGCTGTTGCGCGCGCTGCTCGTGCCGTCGACCGGCCGCCGCACGCTGGTCGTGTCGTCGATCACGATGCTGCCGCTGCTCGCGGCGGCGGTCGTGCTCGCGACCTTCGCGAACGAGGACCTCCCCGGTCCGGCGTTCGTGCTCGGCGCGACGATGTTCACCGGCGTCGCGGTCGTGCTCGCTTCGATCGGCTCGCGCATCATCTACGGCCTGCGCCGCCAGGTCAGCGCCGCCGAGCAGCTCGGCGCGTACTCGCTCGAGCACAAGATCGGCGAGGGCGGCATGGGCGAGGTATTCCGCGCGCACCACGTGCTGCTGCGCCGCCCCACCGCGGTCAAGCGCCTGCTGCCGGATCGCCACCGCGCCGAGGATCTCGTGCGGTTCGAGCGCGAGGTCCAGGAGATGAGCCGGCTCACCCATCCCAACACCGTCGCGGTGTTCGACTACGGCCGCAGCTTCGATGGCGTGTTCTACTACGCGATGGAGTACCTCGACGGCATCGACCTCGACAAGCTGGTCAAGACCTACGGCCCGCAGCCGTCGGGCCGGGTCGCCCACGTGCTCGCGCAGGTGTGCGGCGCGCTGCACGAGGCGCACGCGCGCGGCCTGGTGCATCGCGACATCAAGCCCGCGAACATCATCCTGTGCGAGCGCGGGCTCGTGCCGGACTTCGCGAAGGTCGTCGACTTCGGCCTGGTGAAGGAGATCACGACCGACACCGGCGCGTCGACCCAGGTCGTGCTCGGCACGCCGGCGTACATCGCGCCCGAGACGATCACCGATCCGGCCGCGGTCAGCCCCGCGGTCGACATCTACGCGCTCGGCGCGGTGGCGTACGAGCTGGTCACCGGCCGGCGCGTGTTCGAGGGCAAGACCACGCTCGACGTGTGCGTGCAGCACGTCACCGCCGTGCCCAGGCCGCCGTCGCAGGTCGCCGCGATCCACGTCGATCCCGCGCTCGAGGCGGTCATCCTGCGCTGCCTCGCGAAGAAGCCGGAGGAGCGCTACGACAGCGCCGCCGCGCTCGGCGAGGCGCTGCGCGCGGTGCCGCCGACCAAGGGCTGGGATGACACCGAGGCGCGGCGGTGGTGGCGCGAGATGCGCGCGCAGCGCGACGCCGCCGCCGCCACGTCCGCGGCGCCGACCGCGACGCTCACCATGCCGATCGATATCGGCCGGCGCCGGTGACCGCGCGCACGACGTGAGATGCGCGTGAACCGGGCCGCGGTCCGACCTGTGGCGAGCTACACCGTCAGCGTGGAGCTGACCGTGCTGCTCGTGCTGGCCGCGGTGGTCGCGGTGGTCGCGATCGATGTCGTGGCGAGGAGGCCGCCCCGGCAGCAGCCGCGCGACGAGACGCTGATCAGCACGCAGAAGATCATCGTCGATCTGTCGCGGCGACGCTGACCGGGCACGTCAGGTAGTAGCCGCGCCCGGGCGCGACCGCGAGCAGGTTGTCGACGCCGAGCTCGCCGAGCAGCGCGCGCATCCGGCGCACGACCTGGCGCACGTTCTCCTCGTTGGCGTACTTGGACTGGAACGGCAGATCGCGCGCGAGCAGCTTGGTCGGCACGCAGCCCTTGACCGCGAGCGGCGAGCTCGCCTCCGCGACCGCGCGCTGGCACAGCGCGCGCAGCAGCTGGTACTCGAGCGGCGCCAGGCCGCGCTCGGTCCAGCCGCCCGCCCCCGCCTCGCGCGCGAGCAGCGCGCCGCCCGCGTCGGCCGAGCCGACCAGGCAGAGCTCGACCGTACCGGACGCGAGGTTGTAGCGGACCAGGCCGGTGCCCGCGCTGCCGGTCGCGTTCGACAGCGGCGCGGCGAGCTCGTGCACCAGCTCGGCGACGAACCACAGCGCGACGTCGCCGATCTTGACCTGGGCGCGCTGGCCGAGCGCGACCCGGCCGTGCGCGCGCACGCCGTCGACGAACGTGCCGTTGCGGCTGCCGAGATCGCGCAGCTGCCAGCCGGCGTCGGTCCGGCGCAGCTCGGCGTGCTCGCGCGACACCGAGCTCGCGAGGATCACGAGCTCGCCCTCGTGGTTGCGGCCGATCGTGGTCTTCTGCGCGCACGCGTGCGGCCGGCCGAAGCCATCGATCAGCCACGCGACCGCGGCGCCGGCGTCCACCGTCGAGCGCACGTGATCGGGAATCAACCCGTCGCACGGCGCCACTCCGCCCGCACACTCGTCGCACAGCACGCCGACGCTCGGCGTGCCACCACAACACGCACAACCCATCGAGGCGGATCACACCACCGCGCGGCGCAGCGCACAAGTGCGGGGCAACATGCCGCATCATGGCACCGCGGCCGGCAAGGTCAGCCACGCGACGCCGCCCTGATCGTCGCGCACGACCAGCGCGACCGTGCCGGTGTCGGACCGATCGGACTCGAACGTCGCCTCGCTCGAGCGATAGCGCTCGAGCGAGCCGAACGAGGCGTACCACGCGTAGCTCGCCGTGCCGTCGACCGCGACCTCGGCGGCGAGCGTGGCCGGCGCGTGCGGCGCGGCCGCGATGGTCTCGGCCGCCGCGCCATCGACCTGCATCGCGGCGATCGTCGGGTTCGGCCGGTCATCGGCGAAGTCGAGCTGCTTGGTCGCGAGCCAGATCGCGCCGTCGATCGTCACCGCGGCCGTCGCGGTGGGCGCGACCGGCAGGCTCGGCGACGACTGCACGTACCAGCCGTCGCCGGCGCGGGTCACCGCGTAGCCGTCGACCTCGACCGAGTCGGGCACGACCACCGAGACCGCGCCGCTGTCGTCGCCGATCAGCGCGTCGATCCGGACGCTACCGCCCGCGGCGACGTGCGCGGGCTCGCTGCGCACGGCGAGGATCTGCGCGTGATCGAGTCGGTACGGATCGGTGCTGGAGGTGCACGCCGCGAGCGCGGCGCACGCGATCGCGATGCGCATCACAGCTCTCCTCTCACCCCGAGCGCGGGCAGGATCGGGATGCCGGTCACCGCGGTGCGCTTGGTGTAGTTGTCGTTGTACTGGTACGAGTAGACCGGCGCGTTCATGTAGACGTTGGACACGTCGAGGTAGGCCGACAGCTTCCAGCGCTGGAACGTCCAGTAGTGGTCGATCCGGATGTCGAGCTGGTCCTGCGCCGGCTCGCGCAGCGAGTTGGTCGTTCCGTAGCTCGGCAGGTAGCGGTTCTGGTCGCTCGCGAAGATCGCGCCGGTCACCGGCGTGTACGGCGCGCCCGAGGTGTACTGGAAGCGCGCGCCGAGCTGCCACTGCTTGGCCGCGCCGAGCTTGTACGATCCCAGCACGATCAGGTTGTGCGGCTGATCGTCGTCGAACATCCGCCACGCATCGTCCGGGTGGTCGCGGCGCTCGCTGCGCGAGAACGTGTACGACGCCCAGCCGAAGAACCGCTCGGACTGGATCTTGAGCAGCATCTCGACGCCGTACTCCTTGCCGATGCCGGTGTTCTCGTAGGTGTCGCTGCCGTCGCTCGCCATCGCGCCGGCGCGCTGCTCGCGCGCGACGATCAGATCGCTCTGGTCGTTGTAGTACGCGGTGGTCTGCAGCGTGACGCCGCGCCCGAGCTTCTGCTCGACCCCGAGCGAGCTCTGCCAGGCGCGCTCCGGTTTCAGGTCGGCCTGGAGGTTCTCGTCCTGGTTGTCGGGCGGCCGGGTGTACAGCCCGAACGCGCCGAGCAGCGCGGTCGAGTCGGCGAGCGCGATCCGCTGCTGCGCGCGCGGCTCGGCCACCACGACGTGGTTGCGCCTGAAGTCGTCGACCCGCACGCCGAGCGTGGTCCTGGTCCACGCCGCGGGCTCGAGCTCGGTCGCCGCCCAGGTCGCGAGCTGCGAGGCGTCGCCGGTCGCGTGGGTGTCGAGCAGCGGATCGTACGTGAAGTTCGGCATGTCCGGATCGCCCTCGGCCGGCGGGCGCGGCAGCTTGACGTCGACGTCGTAGCTGCGGATCTCGGCCTGACCGCCCGCGACCAGCCACACGCCGTGCACCGGCTCGATCCGCGCCTCGTCGCGCGCGGTCAGCGAGTCGATCCCGGTCTCGAGGTAGCGATCGCTGCCGACCCGCAGCGAGCTGTCGGTGGTCATCGCCGACACCGCGAGCCGGTTGTAGACGCCCGGCCGATCGTAGGTCGCGGCGAGGATGCCGCGGGTGAACGACGTGGTCTGCGAGAACTGGCCCGACAGATCCGGATCGTCGGGGTTGGTCGCGTCGGTCGCGATCCCGAAGTCGTCGTCGCTGCCGATCACGAACGCGTCGAGCTTCCAGTGCGGCGCGAGCTGGTAGTCCGCGCGCAGCTGGTAGTCGTAGTAGCGCGGCAGCGCGGTGAACGACAGGCTGTCGCTCGTCGGCACGACCAGCGGGATCACCGCGTCGATGTAGCTGCGCCGGACCGCGGCCGCGAAGCTACCGTCCTTGCCGATCGGGCCCTGCACCAGGCCCTGCGCGGTGAGGAACGACACGTCCGCGAAGCCGCCCCACTGCCTGCTGCCCTCGCGCGTCGTGACCTGCACGATGCCGGACGACGCGTCGCCCCACTCCACGCCGAACCCGCCCGGCTGATACAGCAGGTCCTCGATCATCTCGCCGGGGATCACCGACTGGATGCCGCCGAGGTGATAGAGCAGCGGGATCTCGAAACCGTCGACGAAGATCTGCGAGTCCTGCGGCGCGCTGCCGCGGATCACCAGGCCGGGCTGGAAGCCGAGCGGGTTGGTGTTGGCGACGCCCGGCAGGTTGCGGATCGCCTTGAGCGGATCGCCGTTGGAGCCCGGCACGTGGGTGACCTCGTCGCGCGGCAGCTCGGCCTCGCCGGCCGAGTCGTGATCGCGCGTGGTCTCGACCACGATCTCCTCGCCCTGCACCGACAGCGGGACGAGCTCGAAGTCGAGCGCGGCCGAGCCGTCGCTCGGCAGCTCCGCCTTCTGGTACGACGGATCGATCACCGCGAGGTGCCAGCGCCCCGCCGGCCCGGGCGGGAAGCTGAACGCACCGCGCTCGTCGGTGACCGCGACCTCGTCGGTCTCCTCGCGATACACCGAGACGCCGGCGAGCGGCTTGCCGGTCGCCGAGTCCTTGACGACGCCGCTCACCACGACGTCACCCTCCTGCGCGCGCGCGACCGCGGATGCGGCGAGCAGCGCCGCGATGATCCAGCGTGACCTCATGCGTCTCCTTAGCCCCGCACGCGAAAGCGATACGGGATCTGGTAACGGATCGGGACCGGCTGATCGCCGGCGTAGGCGGGCTCGAACTCGGTGCGGCGCGCGGCATCGAGCGCGGCCTGATCGAGCCCGAGCTCGCCGTGGCGCACGACGCGCGCGTCGATCACGCGGCCGTGCTCGTCGAGCACGACCTCGACCACGACCACGGCCTCGCGATCGAGCTCCTTGAACGCGGCCGGCACCTCGGGGGCGACCGGATGCTTGGCGCGCGGCAGGCGCGACACCTCGAACGGTCTCCACACCCGCCGGGCGGGCGGCGCCGGCGGTGCGGGCGGCGCCGGCGGCGCGGGCGGCGC
>Ga0335081_10009394_pt1 | contig 15738 bp, 13 predicted proteins | sample Lox_Sample_35_FD_206713 | JGI IMG/M metagenome (GOLD analysis project Ga0335081, IMG submission 206713) | Soil microbial communities from Loxahatchee National Wildlife Refuge, Florida, United States - Lox_Sample_3.5 | ecosystem: Environmental > Terrestrial > Soil > Wetlands | place: USA... | reverse complement strand
CGCGCTCCACCTCGGGTCCGCGCTCGATCTGTCCGCGCTCGAGCATGCGCTGCAGGTCGTGCCGCGCGACGCCGACGAGATTCCGGCGACGCCCCGCATGGGGCTCCGACCGCATGTGCCCCGCAACCTCCTCGTACTGATCTAGCGCGACATCGTGACGATCCGCACACAGGAGAACGAGGCCCAGGTCGTACCCTGCGGAGATCTGCTTGTAGTTCTTAGCTAGCAGTGCCATCAAGCAGTCCAGGGCCTGGTCATATTCCCTCAGCTGGAGATGGCACCACGCTTGGTACTGCACGTTATCTGCTCGCAGCTCCGAACTTGCCGCGGCAGAGTCAATCCCGGCCCGGAAACAAGATTCGGCCTCATCGTCTCGTTGCTGCCTGATCAGCGCCTCCGCCAGTCTGATGAACAGGTAGATATCGCCCGGCTGGAGCTGGAGACCAATACGCGCTGCCTGTTCCTGCTCGGCAGGGTCCAAGTCCAGCCTGTCCAGCAGTGACGACTTCAGCCCCCACGCCCAGTACATCTTCGAGTCAGCGTTCAGCGAGACGCGGATGGTGCGGAGGGCATCATCCAACTGGTCGATTTTAGCGAGCAGATTGGCCTTGACCGCCAAGGCCCAGCCGTAATCAGGATCGAGGCGTATCGCCTCGTCGAGGGAGGACCGCGCCTTCTCCCAGTCGCCTAGCAGGGACTGGGTAGCTCCCGTCACTGCCCAGGCCCAGGCGTCGCCTGGCGCCAGCTTCGTCGCGCGGTCGAGTTCGGCGAGCGCCTCCTGGTACCGGTGGGCGAGTCGGTAGGCGTCGCCCAGCAGAGCATGCAGCCATGGCAGGCGGCCGTCCACGTCCAGGCCGGCTCCGCGACGGAGTTCGTCCAGCGCCTCCGGTTGGCCCAGCGCGTAGAGCACCTGTCCGTGTATGCCCGCAACCCACGCGGAACCGGGCATTCCGCGGGCAGCGAGGTCGAGGTGGACCCGCGCTTCGGTGAACTCGCCCGCCCTGAGCAGGATCTCCCCCAGCCACGCATGTGCCAGCCAATACTCCGGGTTGAGGGCCAGCACGCGTTCCGAGGCCAGACGGACGGACGGGTTCTCGGTCTCCTTAAAGTGCCGCCGGGCGTACCAAACCAGGCTTGCCGCGACAGCGACCTGCCCGCTGAGCAGGGCGGCGTCGTCCGGCCTCATGGACAGTCCGGCCGCCAATGCATCGGAGGCAGCCAGCGCGTCCCCGGCGGCGACCAGCGCGCGGACCAGTGTGGCGCGGTGGCGGGTGGTCTCCGGGAACTCCTCCACCAGCGGCCGCAGGATCGCGATGGCTTCTGTCGGCTTTCCCCGGCCCAGCAGCACTTCGGCCTTGGCCTGCAGCAGGTCCGCATCATCGGGGTCCTCGGCCAGGGCTCGCTCCAGCACAGGACGATCCTTGGCCGTCGGCGAGCGGACGGGTGCGTCCGGCCGCGCCATCGAGCTGGTCGGTGAGCTGCGTGGCCGGCTCGCCGCTGTCGCGGAGCGGGTCGCCGGGCTGCCCCGGCCCCGGGTCGCGGTGATGGAGTGGACAGACCCGCCGTTCACCGCCGGCCACTGGGTGCCCGACCTGGTCACCGCGGCGGGGGGAGAGCCGGTCGCGGCCCGGCCCGGGCAGCGGTCCGTGGAGACGAGCTGGGCCGAGATCGCCGCGGCGGCCCCGGACCTGGTCCTGGTCGCCCCGTGCGGGTTCCATCTGCCCGGCGCCATCGAGCAGGCGCGGCTGGTGGCCCAGGCGCTGCCCGGCGTGCGGGTCTGGGCGATCGACGCCGACGCGCTCGTGGTGCGTCCCGGCCCGCGGCTGGTCAACGGCGTCGAGGCCATCGCCTCGGTACTGCATCCGTCAGCTGTCCCGGCACCGCCGCCGGGGTCGGTATACCAGGTGGCCTCGTGGTAAATCCGGGTTTGGGCCGACCGCCGAGATTGCGCCTGTGCGGCGTGTTCTGGAACCTGATGGCCAACATCGCGGGCGTGTTCGTGATCGTCCGGGGTGGTGGCTCTTGCCTGCTGGCGGCGGGGTGACGTCGAGAACGCTGGAGCGCTAACGTGCCAGCAGAGCAGCCTGCCGCCCCGGCCCCGGCTCATAGTCCGCTTTGCTAGCCTGCGCCGGTGAGGCTGCTGACCCATTGGCGGGACGAGGGCGGGATACGGCTGCCGGTGGCCTGCTGGCGTCCCGGTCCGGGCTACCGGATGATCTCCAGTGGGAACGTGGTCGAGGTCGCCGAATAGTACGGGTTCGTGCTCAGCTCCCAGTAGTAGGTCAGGTCCTTGTGGCTGGAACCGGCCTGCTCGACGTCGGCGGCGATCTGCGACTTCATCGTGGCGACCGTCTGCTGAGCCTGCGCCTGGTGACCGGTCGCCTGGCCGATCTGGCCGATCTGGGCGTAGGCGCCGTCCAGGCTGGCGGCGGCGGACTCGATCAGCACCGGGACGCCGAGCTTGGTAAGGCCGGACACCAGCCCGCCGGTGTTCTCCGCGGCGATGACCAGGTCGGGCCGGTACTTCGCGATCGCCTCGATGTTGGGGGTAAGGCCACTCAGGCTGGTCTTCGGCGCGCTGGCGGGGTAGTCGGAGTCGGAGTCCACCGCGACCACCTGGCTGCCCGCACCGACCGCATACAGGTCTTCGGTCGCGGTCGGGGACAACGAGATGATGCGGTCCGGCTTGGCCTTGATGGTGACCTTGCCGTTCGAGGCGGTCACGGTCATCGGGTACTGGCTGGCGCTGGCGGGCGTGCTTGACGCTGTTGCGGCGGCCGGTGAGCTGCTTGAGGAGCAGCCGGCGACCATCGCCGCGGCAGCCACGGCGAGCACGCCGGCCGCTAGGCGAACGTTCATGTGGAGTCCACTTCCTCCCGAGAGGGCGGGAAGGAAGGCGAGACCGCCGGGGGCGACGGCCAGGTGCCGCCACGTGCCGGGACGGATCACCCTTCCCACGAGGGTCGATAACGTCAGACGCGGCAGGAGGCGACCTGGCTTGGGCCCGTGCGGGCCGTCACAGTTGCGGGACAGCGCCGGAATGGTCCGCGGCGGCGGACTTCACCGGCTTCGCCGCCTGACGCGCTTGCCGGGGCCGCCGACCGCAAGGCAACGGCCAGTTCCGGCGACAGCTATAGTGGCGCGTGCCCAGGCCAGCGCCGGCGAAGCCGGTTAATCGAGACAAGCACCACAGTTCGTTCTGATAGATGAGAACTCCTCGTCGAAGGCGACGGTGCCGCTGACCGCGACCTGGTAGGCCGAGACCCGGCGCTCGAAGAAATTGGACAGTTCCTGCACGTCTTGCAGGTCCATGAACGCCAGCGGGTTCGCCGACCCGTACCGCGGCGGGATGCCGAGCTGGACCAGCCGCCGGTCGGCGACGTGCTCCAGGTACTGGCGCATCGCCGCCAGCGGCAGCCCGGCCACCCCCTGCCCGAGCAGGTCCCCGGCGAACTGGGCCTCGCAGTCGACAGCCTCGGCGAACATGTCGCTGACCTGCGCGGCCATCTGCTCATCGAACAGGTCCGGTTCCTCCCGCCGGACCGTCTCCACGACGTCGAACGCGAACGCCATGTGCATGGACTCGTCGCGGAATACCCAGTTGGTGCCCGAGGCCAGCCCGTGCAGCAGGCCGCGGGAGCGCAGGAAGTACACGTAGGCGAACGCGCCGTAGAAGAACAGGCCCTCGATGCAGGCGGCGAAGCAGATCAGGTTCAGCAGGAACGCCCGCCGGTCCTCCCGAGTCCGCAGTTCCCGGAGGCCGAAGACCGAGTCGATCCACTTGAAGCAGAAGTCCGCCTTGCGCTTGATGGACGGGATGTTCTCGATGGCGGCGAACGCCGCGGCGCGTTCGGCCTCGTCGGGCACGTAGGTGTCCAGCAGCGTCAGGTAGAACTGGACGTGCACAGCTTCCTCGAACAGCTGCCGGGACAGGTACAGCCGGCCTTCGGGGCAGTTGACGTGCTGGTACAGGTTGAGCACCAGGTTGTTAGCGACGATCGTGTCGCCGGTGGCGAAGAACGCGACCAGCCGGCTGACCAAGTGCCGTTCGGCCGGTGACAGGCGGCCCAGGTCGGCCAGGTCGGCGTGCAGGTCCACCTCCTCCACTGTCCAGGTGTTCTTGATCGCATCGCGGAACCGGTCGTAGAACCGCGGGTAGCGCATCGGGCGCAGGGTCAGGTTCATGCCCGGGTCGAGCAGCATCATTGGTTCTTGCGGCACAGTCACTGGCATGCCTCGCAGCTGTCCGGGTTCTCCAGCGAATACGCCACGGCGGCCTCACCGGAGACCGGCTCCCCGGCGGCCGGCGTCACGGTGGCCTGCTGGATCCGGGTAGCAGGCCGCGACCGCAGGTAGTACGTCGTCTTCAGGCCCGCCTTCCACGCGTACAGGTACATCGACGACAGCTTGCCGATCGTCGGCGCGGCCACGAACAGGTTCAGCGACTGGCTCTGGTCGATGAACGGAGCCCGGGCGGCGGCAAGGTCGATCAGCGCACGTTGCGGCAGTTCCCACGCCGTCCGGTACAGCGCCTTGACGTCGTCCGGGAGCCCGGCAATGCTCTGCACCGAGCCGTCGGCGCGCTTGATCGCGTCCCGGACCTGCGCGGTCCACAGCCCGTGCCGCTTCAGTTCCGCCACCAGCGCGCTGTTTACCTGGAGGAACTCACCGGACAGCGTCTCGCGCTTGAACAGGTTGGAGACCTGCGGTTCGATGCACTCATAGCACCCGGCGATGGACGCGATCGTCGCCGTCGGCGCGATCGCGATCAGCAGCGAGTTACGCAGCCCGGTGACCTTGATCCGCGCCCGCAAAGCCGTCCACCGCGCGTCGTGTGAGCAGGTGACGCCCCACAGATCGGGCTGCAGCTGCCCGGCGGCGGCGCGGGTCTGGCTGAACGCGGGGTGCGCGCCGTCCTGTTCCGCCAAGCCGGCCGAGGTTTCCAGCGCGGTCAGGTAGATCTCCTCGGCGGTACGCACCGTGGCACGCAGCTTCTCCCAGTCAATGCCGCCGCCGGTCAGGTGCTGGGCGAGGTTGACCGAGCCGAGGTTGCACACGGCGGTCTCGGTGTCGCTGCACACCTCGGTGATCTCGGTGCACAGGTTGGACAGGTGCACCACGTTGCCCTGCTGGCCTGTCTGGTTGCACTTGGCGTTGGCCGCGTCCTTGAACGTCATCCAGCCGTTGCCGGTCTGCGCCAGCGTCCGCATCATCTTGCCGTACAGGTCCCGTGCCTTCACCTGCCGGACGTACCGCCCCTGCGCCTCGGCGGCCCGGTAGGCCTGGCCGAACTCCTCACCCCACAGGTCGGGAAGGCCCGGTTCGGTATCCGGGTCGATCAGCGACCACATCTCGTCGGCCTCGACCCGGCGCATGAACTCATCCGGGATCCAGTTGGCCAGATTGATGTTGTGCGTGCGGCGCGCGTCCTCACCGGTGTTGTCGCGCAACTCGAGGAACTCCTCGATGTCGGGGTGCCACGGCTCCAGGTAGGCGCACGCCGCGCCCTTGCGCCGTCCGCCCTGGTTCACCGCCGCCACGCTCGCGTCCAGCGTGCGCAGCCACGGCACGATCCCGTTGGACTGCCCGTTCGTGCCCCGGATCAGCGCCCCGCGGGACCGGATGCGGGACCAGGAGATGCCGAGACCGCCGGCGAACTTGCTCAGCTGCGCGACCTGCTTGTACCGGTCGTAGATCGATTCGAGTTCGTCGCGCGGGGAGTCGACCAGGTTGCAGGAGGACATCTGCGAGTGCCGGGTGCCGGAGTTGAACAGCGTCGGCGAGCTGGGCAGGTATGCCAGCGAGGACATCAGCCGGTAGAAGCCGATCGCCTCCTGCGGCGTTGCCGACAGGCCGCAGGCAACGCGGAGCAGGAAGTACTGCGGCGTCTCGATCACCAGCCGGCTGGACGGGTGCCGCAGCAGGTACCGGTCGTAGACCGTACGCAGCCCGAAATACTCGAACCTCTGGTCGTTCGTCTCATCAACGGCGTCGTCGAGCTTGCAGACCTTGTCCTTGACGAACGCCGCGGTCTCGTCCCCGACCAGGCCCTCCGCGTGGCCGAGCGTGACCGCCTGGCTGAACGACGCGATGCCCTCGCCGCACCCCGCCACCGCTCCCTGCCTCACTCCGGCACCATCGCGTGGCGGTCGGCTACCGCCACGCGACCACGGTCACGGGACAGGTGACCGCGATCTTGGCCACGCTAGCATGTCATTGCAAAAGATGAGTACTTGCAACTTTATTGCAGCCGAGTTAGCGTGCGGTCAGGCGCAGGACCTGCTGCGCCGCGACCGAGGGATCGCGACCGAGGGATGAGGCCATGACCGCTCAGACCGCGACACCGCAGGGCCAGCTGAGCCTGCACAAGATTTTCCGGGAGTCGTTCCGGACGATGGACCGCACCGAGCGGCGGCGGGTGATCGGCATGTACGGCTCGATCATCTTGCTGCACGCCATCGGGTTCGCCGTGTTCATCGCCTACGTGCTGCCCGCGCACTACAAGTTCTTCGGCGTGGGGCTGTGCGTGACGGCCTACACCCTGGGGCTGCGGCACGCCTTTGACGCCGATCACATCTCGGCGATCGACAACACCACCCGCAAGTCGATGAACCAGCGGAAGGAGGACGAGCCGCGCCCGTTCGGCTACGGCTACTTCTTCTCCCTGGGCCACTCCACCATCGTGATCGCGATCGGGGTCGGGCTGATCATCGCGGTCAAGACGGTGCTGCCCGCGGTGACGCATGGCAACTCCTCGCTGGAGTCGTTCGGCGGGACCTTCGGCACCATCGTGTCCGCGGCCTTCTTGTTCCTGATCGGCGTGCTCAACCTGGTCATCCTGGCCGGCATCCTCAAGGTGTTCCGGTCGATGCGGCGCGGGCAGTACGACGAGGCCGAGCTGGAGCGGCAGCTGGAGAACCGCGGATTCTTCTACCGGTTCTTCGGCCGCTGGATGAACACCATCAACAAGGAATGGCAGATGTACCCGGTCGGGGTGGTGTTCGGGATGGGCTTCGACACCGCCACCGAGGTCGCGCTGCTGACCGCCACCGCGCTGGCGGCCTCCGAGCACATCCCGTGGCAGGCCATCATCTGCCTGCCGATCTTGTTCACCGCGGGGATGAGCCTGATGGACACCACCGACGGCATGTTCATGAACCTGGCCTACGGCTGGGCGTTCTTCAACCCGGTCCGCAAGGTGTTCTACAACCTGGCCATCACCGGCCTGTCGGTGGCGATCTGCTTCTTCATCGGCGGCATCGAGACCCTCAGCCTCATCCCGCAGGACTTCCCCCGCAGCTTCAGCCAGAGCGGCGGGTTCTGGGGCTTCATGTACAACTTCGACATCAACAAGGCCGGGTTCGTGATCGTCGGCCTGTTCATCCTCACCTGGGCGGTGGCCATCGCCATCTGGCGGTGGGGCCACATCGAGGAGAGATGGACCGCCCGCCTGCACGCTCCGTCCCCCGGCAAATGGGGCGGCGACTGGGCCGAGCAGCCCGAAGCCGCCGAGTAGCCGCTTTGCGCCGGATATCCTCGCTTCGCGGTCAAGCATGACGCGCCTGGCCGCGCCGACTGCGAGCACCACGACGTCGGCCAGTTACCGGCCGCCCTGACCTGCCCCGCGTTATTGCGAGCGAGTTGCGATTAAGCGGCACGGGGCGTTACGGTGCCTGCCATGGAGCAAGGCGAGACCGGGACGGGAACGGAACGGCCGGTCCGGGAACTTGATCAGGACGGGGCTCAGCCAGGTCACGGGGGCCCGGATCTGTCGGCCGAGATCCGGCGTTTCTGGGACCAGGACGCGGCCATCTACGACAACTCCCCGTCGCATTACCCGCGCCGCCCGCAGGAGCAGGCGGCGTGGGCCGCGGCGCTGCGGCGGCTGCTGCCGGACCCGCCCGCGTCCGTCCTGGATGCCGGCGCGGGGACCGGCTTCCTCACACTGCTGCTGGCCGGGCAGGGGTACCGGGTGACGGCCCTGGACCTGTCACCGAGCATGCTGGCGCGGCTGCGGGCCAAGGCCGCGGACCGCGGCCTGCGCATCGAGACCGTGGAGGCGGACGCGCTGAAACCGCCGCGCGGCGAGTTCGCCGCGGTGGTGGAGCGTCACCTGCTGTGGACCCTGCCGGATCCCGGGGCGGCCGTGGCGGCCTGGCACGCCGCGGCGCCCGGCGGGCGGCTGGTGGCCATCGAGGGAAGCTGGGGCGGCGAGGGGACCTGCGGGGTGGAAAGGCTGCGCAGCCGGGCCCGGGTGCTGGCCGAGCGGATCCGGCACACGGAGCCCGGCCACCATGGCCATTACAGCGAACGGATGAGGGCTGCCCTGCCGTTCGGAGGCGGGCTGACCCCCGCGGAGGCCGTCGCCCTGGTCCAGACCAGCCCGTGGGGGGCGGTCCGGATCGAGCGGCTGCGCGATGTGGAATGGGCGGTCACCGAAGGCCGCGGCCTGCTCGACCACATACTCGGCACCCATCAGCGGTGGGCGGTCGTGGCCGGGTCCTGATCGCGAACGACATCAGGATCGCAGGCCGAGTGGCCGGGTGACCCTGCGCCCGTCGAGCGGCGGCGGCGTGCGCACCCAGCTCACTGGGCCAGATGTCCTCTCATCCTTCCCGGACGGACGGTGGTGTCCCGGCCGGCGGCGGAATGCGGAGCGGGCTGATGAGGTATAGAAGCAGCGCTTCCGTGACGGCCAGCCCTGGCAGTCAGCAGGGCGGCACGGACCGCCCGCCACCAGGCCGAACGCCAGGCAGGGAACCGTCTCAGCCGCCATGAGCAGAGACGTCTGTCAGGCCGAGCCGGTGATCTGATAGACCAAATCGGCAACAAGGCGCCAGTCACCAGGGTCCCGGTCCGGCTGACATCGGCCGCTATCCAGACCTCAGGAACACGCGGTCCCGCAGCGCCGCGGTCGTGGGGCTGGAACCCGCAGCCGGCCCGGAGCTGAGTTCAGAGCGCGGCCCGGGGTCAAATCAGCCCGGGCTTGACTCGCGGCTGCGTGCGCTTCGGCCCGAGTCTGGTCGCGATGGCCGCCAGCTTGGCACCCTGCTCGACCGCGACCGGGCCAGTTGCAATACAGTGGTGACTGCAAGGAAATAGCAATAACGGTTCTGCCGTAGGTGACCCGAGAGGAGAGTCGTGGCCGAGTACGTGCTTCCCGACCTGCCCTACGATTACGGTGCACTGGAACCGCATATCTCCGGCCAGATCATGGAACTGCATCATGACAAGCATCACCAGGCCTACGTCACCGGCGCCAACAGCGCTATCGAACAACTCGGCGAGGCACGGCACGCCGGCCAGCTGGGCACGGTGAACCTGCTGGAGAAGAACCTGGCATTCAACCTCGCCGGCCACGTCAACCACTCCGTGTTCTGGCCCAACATGTCACCGGACGGAGGCGGCAAGCCCGACGGAGACCTCGCTGCCGCGATCGACGAGTACTTCGGCTCGTTCGACGGCTTCCGCGCGCACTTCACGGCAGCCGCCCTCGGTATCCAGGGATCGGGGTGGGCCATCCTGGCCTGGGACAGCCTGGGCCAGCGGCTGATCATCGAGCAGCTCCATGATCACCAGGGCAACCTGGTCGCCGGCTCGGTGCCGCTGCTGCTGCTGGACATGTGGGAGCACGCCTTCTACCTGCAGTACCGCAACGTCAAGGCCGACTACGTGAAAGCCTGGTGGAGCGTGGCCAACTGGGCCGATGTCACCCGGCGCTTCACTACGGCCCGGACGGCCACCCCCGGCCTCATCACGTCGTGAATGCCGGGAACTGACCCAGGCACGCTACGGCAGCGCGCTTCCGAACCGCTCGACGCGCACCTGCCGGCTGCGGGACAGCGGCAACGCTGATACGCCTTCGCCTGAGTGCGGCCGGCGGGGAGTGCAGGGAAGCTGGTCTTGGGCGGGAACCGCTCCGCGGAACGGACATACCTGGCCAGGCCGGGCGCCGGCGCAGCACCCGTCACGCCATTCGCGGGAGTGACCTCGGGTGCGGCACGTCTGCTCACCCACTACGGCAAGGCCGTGCTGCACCGGCCATGCGAACCGGTGACCTCGTTGGCGTCGGGCTGGCGGCCAGCCCGATCGGTGTTGAGCCTGCTTGACCGATGCCTGCAGTACGAGGCCGGACACCCTTGAGGGTGCCGGGCAAGCAGACCGGGCTGCCCTCCGGACGGCAATCGGCCATGGTCGCTGGGCAAGCCGGATGACTTGCCTGCGGTAAACACCACCAGTAAGCTCCTGCATATAAGTTGCAGTAAGAAGTCGGTCGCGGTATTTATCCGGCACTCATCGAGTGTCACGCGGCAGTCCGGTGACCTTGCCGGGAGGACTGTGATGGGGATCGGCACGGTCGGCGGCACCCGCGACGCGGCCGCCCGTCACGTGACGGCCGGCGCCGGCCAGCCGTCCCGGGCAGCGCTGGCACGGAAGCACGCCGAGGCTCCCTGGCCATCCCAGGCGAGCCGCATCGCCCGGGCCGCGGTGATAACCCTCACCGGCGGCCTGGCCGGCATGGCCGCCTGCAGCCTGGCTCCCGTGCTGGCAGAGGTCGCCTTGTCAGCATTCGCGGCACCGCCGTGGAACGAGACGCCGGCCCACGCCTGCCAGCTCGTGAGCCGGATGCTCGCAGACGCCCAGCAGCCCGGCTTCACGCTGGCGCTCGCCTTCACCAGCGGCGGCGCGCGCCTGGCCGGATTCGGCTATGGCCTTCCCCGCTGCCCGGCGACCGGCAGCGCCGCCGACTCCCTTCTCTTCGCCGATACCGAGCCGTTCGAACTCTGCCAGCTCGCGGTCAGGCCCGCCGCGCGCCGCATCGGGGCAGGACGGGCGCTGCACGACGCCGTCCTGGCCACCTCAGGACCTCAGCCGCGCTGGCTGGTCACCCACCCGGCAGCCCGCCCGGCGGTCCGCCTGTACCAGACCAGCGGCTGGCGTATCAGCCGGACGTTCCCCAGCGCCACCAACGGCAGTGGCCGGCTGCTCATGACCCGGCGCCGGTGACCAGACGGCCATGCCGGCTGGCGCACGGCGACAACCGGCCGGCGAACGAGCACGGAGCAGATGCGACTATTTGCAGTAGCAGGTAAATAGCGATTAGATGCCCGTGCGGTACGCTGGCCATATGGCACAGGATGCCGCTGCAAAGCCCGCGGAGCCCTCCCGCCACGCCGCCGTCGAAGACGTCCTCGCCCTCGTCCGCAGGCATGGCGGGCGGGCTACCCCGGCACGCCGGCTGCTGCTGGACGCCCTGTTCGAGAGCGGGGGACACCGCAGCGCCGAGGAGCTGGCGGCCGAAGTCCACGCACGGGCGCCGGACGTTCACCTCTCGACCATCTACCGCAACCTGGAGGAGCTGGAACAGCTCGGCGTCATCGACAGCACCCGCCTCGGCAGCGGGCCCGCTACCTACCACCTGGCCTCGGTGGCTCACGGACACCTCGTCTGCGAGAAGTGCGGCTCGATGACCGAAGTCCCCGACGAGATGTTCCGGGACCTTATCCGGATGGCCAGGACCGGCTACGGATTCATCGTCAAGCCGCATCGCTTCGCGGTGACCGGCCGTTGCGCGGACTGCCAGTAACGCCAGTCACGGCCGCCTCCCCGGCGAGGAGACGCCGGGGAGGCCCGCGGGGCAGCAGCCGGCCCTCCGGCAGGCCCAACCCAGTGACCGGCCCGGCCCGCGCCTTGGTTTCGCGCCGACCGTAGAGGTGGCAAGCTGCGTCGTATCACCCCTGGAGGCAGGCAGCACCCCGGGTTCGGGCACCCGGGGCCGGTCAGGCCGGCAGGCAAGGGCAGTCCAGGTCCGCTGCGGTGAGGATGGCGGCGCGCTCTAGCGGATCGTTCGGCTCTGCGATGCGGAACGGGTCATGACGAACTGGCGAACACCAGGCGTGCTGGCCTCGGTCACCAGCCCGGTGCGTCTCGCGTGGTGTCCGGCCGGCTCATGCCGGGGGGGTGTACTGGCTGACCTGCGGGGTGAACTGGGCCAGGTCGTAGATGCCGAGGTTCTGCTCGATGGCGGCCACCCGGGCCACCATCGCGGTGAACTCGCCGGTGCCGAACTGCTGGTGCTCCAGGTCGGCGAAGTGCTGGCCGAGATCGGCCAGCTCGCCTGCCGGGACGATCTGGCGGAAGGCCGGGAACACCACGGTGTCCTCACGGGCCTCGTGCGGCTCGTACATCCGGTCGAACGCCTGCATCGCCGCGGCCAGCCGGGCCCGCGCGCCCGGGCTGGTCACTCCCGTGGCGGTGGCCTGGCCGAGCAGGAACTGGGTGATCACCCGCCCCCGGGCGTGCTGGACCAGCAGCGTGGTCACGGTGCCGGTGAGCTGCCCGGCCCTGGCCAGGCGGGGGAACACGTAGCCTTCCTCCAGGCCCTCGTGGAAGCCCTCGATGTAGTCGTGGATGATCAGGGCCGCGTCGTGCAGGTCCCGGGCGTCCGGCGGCCCGCCGGCCTGGAGGCGGGCGGTCATCTCCCGGTAGCACAGCAGCACCCGCTTGAGCACGCCGTGTTCGCGCATCAGGTCATCGTCGGGCGGGATGATGGCCGGGTCGGGAGGGGCCGCCGGTGACGTGCTCAGCGCCCAGCCCGCGGTGGCCGCGGCCGCGCCGGCCGCCAGGCCGCCGGCGGACAGCAGCACGGCCCGCCGGCCGGGACGGGGCGGACGCTGGCCGGTGGTCATGGCGCGGGGATCAGCGGCTGGCCGGAGGGCCGGATCACGTACCACTCGCCGTCGTTGAGGTCGATGTCCTGCCCGGTCGCCTGCCCCGGCGCCACGTCACCGGCGTAGGTGTACAGCGGCCAGCCGTCGTAGGTGACCACCCGCCCGCCCGCCGGGTCCGGATCCGAACCCAGCAGCATCGATCTGACCCCGGGGCCGGCGGCGAGCCTGACCCCGGACGGGAGCATCAGCGGCGGCCAGGTCCCCAGGCAGGTGCCGGTGCAGGTGATCGCCCGGTGATCGTCCGGTGCGAACACGTACAGCGCGTAGCCCTGGCTGTCCACCAGCACCGTCCCGACACCGGGCAAGGACCGGGCCATGACGGTCACCGTCCCCCCGCCGGGCGCCGTGGCTCCGGTCGCCGGGCCTGACGACGGTGATCCGCCGCAGCCGCAGGCGACCAGGATCACCGCTGCCGCCATCAGCGCAAGCCCCGCGCGTGGCGGCGCCGCCGGATGCCCGCCCGGATCCGCCGGGCGGCTCTGCCGCATCGTCGCTTGCCTCCTCAGCTCGTTCCTCCCGCCGTCCCGCCCTCCAGCAGGACCAGGGCCTGCCGCGCATCTTCCGGAGGTACTACTGCGGTTGTTAGGGTGACCTTACCAAGCCCTCCGCACTGCGGGATGCCCCACCGGGTTTCCCGGCAGACGCGGCAGGACCGGTCCCGGCGGCGACGTTGAACTTGCCGGCTGCTGTCCGGGTGGCTGGCATCCCTAGCTCCCGTCCACGCGGGTGCGGTGACTCGCATGGACGCCTGACCATCAGTACCGGCAAGATCACCGTGGCCGCCCGCAAGAGCGGCGCACCCGGTACTGGGGTTGACACAGGCACTGCGCGCCCCGGTAACCTGATGTCGAGTTAGGTAAGGCTAACCTTATCTGAGCCCCGCGGTCAGCGCTCGCCGGACGGCATACGCCCGGTACGGGCGCTGTCGCGCATGCCCGTCACTTGCCGCACCGGGAGGGTCTGCCTATGCAAGACGCACACATCGCGGACGACGAGACCCTTCCGGGCGACGCGTCGCCCGCGGCCCTACCCCGGCCCGCCAGGACCGCCGTCCGCGGGCGCCGGGTGCTTGCGGCCGGGCTGCTGGCGGTGTGGGGTCCGGGCCTGATCGTGATGCTGGCCGATACGGACGCCGGGTGCCTGATCACCGCGGCGCAGTCGGGCGCCCAGTGGGGCTACGCGATGGTCTTGCCGCAGATCGTGCTCATCCCGATCTTGTTCATGGCCCAGGAGATCGCGGTGCGGCTGGGCGTCGTCACCGGGAAGGGCCACGGACGCCTCATCCGCGAGCATTTCGGGCTCGGCTGGGGAATCTTGTCGGCCGGGACCCTGCTCGTGTCCGCGGTGGGCGCGCTGCTGACCGAGTTCGCCGGCGTGGCCGGGGTCGGGGAGTTGTTCGGGATATCCCGGTGGGTAACGGTGCCCGTGTGCACGGCCTTCCTGCTGGGCCTGGCCTTCACTGGCAGCTACCGGCGGGTGGAGCGGATCGGGATCGCGATCGGCCTGGCCGAGCTGGCCTTCATCCCGGCCATGATCCTGGCCCGCCCCAGCGTGCACGGCCTGGTGCGGGGGCTGGGCACGCTGCCGCTGGGGCAGCAGTCCTATGTGTTCCTGCTGGCGGCCAACGTCGGCGCGGTGATCATGCCGTGGATGATCTTCTACCAGCAAAGCGCGATCGTCGACAAGGGGCTGCGCCAGAAGGCGCTGGCCGCCGAGCGCCGCGATACGGCCACCGGCGCCGTCATCACCCAGGTGATCATGATCGTGGTGATCATCGCGTTCGCCGCGACCATCTTCAAAGCCGGCCGGCACACGCCGCTCAGCACCGTCGGCCAGCTCGCCGGCGCGCTGTCCCCCTACATCGGCCCGATGGCGTCCAAGATGCTGATCGGCGCGGCGGTTCTGGGCGGCGCGCTGGTCGCGGCGCTGGTGGTCTCGCTGGCCGGTTCCTGGGGCGTCTGCGAGGTGCTCGGCTGGCGGCACAGCCTCAACGAGCGGCTGAACCGGCAGAACGCGAAGTTCTACCTTATCTACGCGCTGGCGCACGTGGTGGGTGCCGGCATCGTGCTGGCCAGTTTCGACCTGGTGAGCCTGGCGGTCGACGTGGAAGTCATGAACGCCCTGCTGCTGCCGGTCGTGCTGGGCTTCCTGCTCGTCCTGGAACGCAAGGCACTGCCGCCGGAACACCGGATGCGCGGTCTCTACCGCCTCACCTGCACCGCGCTGTGCGTGATCGTCATCGGCTTCGGCCTGTACATGGTGCCGGTCACCCTGGGACTTTAGGGCCGCGCAGGCGGCCCCGGCCGCAGCCCAGCCGCAGATCACCCAGGGTCCGCCGCTTCCTCTGCCGCGATCGTGACATCCGGCTCTACCTGCCACCGGCGCAGATCCTCGCAGATGCGGCTGGTCAGGGCAGTGGCTGCCGGTCGACCCTCCCGCTGACCGACAGCACGTACCACGCGCCCATGCCCTCGCCCTGGCCGGTGGCCTGGCCCGGCGCGAGATCGTCCTGCCACAGGTACAGCGGCCACCGGTTGTAGGTGACCTGGAGTACGCCACCATTGCGCGGGGCGGTGCCCAGCAGCGCCGGGTTCACGCCGGGACCGGCGACCGGGCGGCTGACCCCGCGCGGCAGGTCCAGCGGGGGCCACTGGACGGCGCACACTCCGGTGCACACCGACGGCCCCTGCCGGTCGGGCTGGTAAATGTACAGGGTGAACCCGCGGCCGTCGGTGAGGATCGTGCCCAGCGCGCGGACCTGGCCCGCCCGCACCTCCCAGGCCGGGCTGGCCGCGGCCGGGCGCCCGGACCCGCACGCGGCCAGGGCCATGCAGGCTGCGCAGGCCACAGCCCGGCGGAAACCTGCCGCCATCCATCTCACCGGCGAGCTGCTAGATCATGATCAGCAGCATGAGCGCCATGGTGATGCCCATGGCGATCCGGCAGCTGGTCGCCACCCACGGGGCGAGCACGCCGGTGCCGTCCGCCGGACCGCTGGCCGGCGGCA
>Ga0335081_10009393_pt1 | contig 15738 bp, 12 predicted proteins | sample Lox_Sample_35_FD_206713 | JGI IMG/M metagenome (GOLD analysis project Ga0335081, IMG submission 206713) | Soil microbial communities from Loxahatchee National Wildlife Refuge, Florida, United States - Lox_Sample_3.5 | ecosystem: Environmental > Terrestrial > Soil > Wetlands | place: USA... | reverse complement strand
GCGGGCGCGCTCGGCGCGCAGCGGACCGGTGCCGCGCAGCCGGTCGATGAACGACGCGGTGCCCATCAGCACCCTGGCATCGGCGGTGACCGCCCGTTCCATCCGGCCGACCTCGGCCAGGAGGTCGGCCGGGCCGACCAGCGGCAGGGCGCTGACCCCGCCGGGCACCACCACGCCGCGGCCGAACCGACTTCCGCACATCCGGCCGACCAGCCGCGCGACCCGCTCCTTGTGCACGCCGAACCTGGCCGCGGCGACGGCGAGGCCGGCCGCGTCGGCGAGCCGCGTGGCGACGTCCAGGTGCGCGGTCAGCCGCTCGAGCTCGGCGTGCAGCACCCGTACCAAGGCGGCCCGCCACGGCACGTCCCCGGATCCGGCGATCCGCTCGGCCGCATGGCAGAACGCAAGGGCGTGCGCGACCGAGGCCACGCCCTCGGTCCGCTCGGCAAGCAGCACGCCGTCGGCTGCCGGGAGCTGCTCGAACCGCTTCTCGATGCCGCGGTGCTTGTAGAACAGCCGCATGTTCAGGTGCGGGATGTCCTCGCCCGGCGTCTCGACGAGGTACTCGATCGACTCGACCACGCCGGACCTGACCGGCCCGTGGGGAATGGTGAACAAGCCTGGTCCGAGCACGTGGCGCGGCACCGAGTGCTCGTCGGGCCAGATCGGCGCGGGCACCGTGTCGTGGTCGCCGAGCCGGGGCAGCGGCCCGTGCGCGGCGGGCTGAGGCAGGATCAGCGGCTCGAGCCTCGGGTGGCCCTCTGGCACTATTCCGAACAGATCGTGCAGCTCACGCTCGTACCAGAAGGCCGCTCCGAGCACGGGGGTAAGGGCCGGGTAGCCGCCCGCCCCGGCGGGCAGCGCGACGTCGGTGGTCGTGACTCCGCCCGGCCCGGCCAGGTGCGCTGACAAGACGAGCGCGTCGCCGCGCTGCGTGCCCATCAGGCCGGCGAACCGCCGCCCGGCGGCGACCTGCGCCGACAGGGCCGACCAGGACGCGGCCACATCCGCGGCCGCCGAGCCCGCGCGGGCGGTCACGACGTGCCCCGCAGCGCAAGGACGGCCCGGTCGAGCAGGCCGGTCAGCTCCGCGGGCGGGTGCAGTCCGAGCACCACGAGCGCGATCAGGCCGGCGGCCACCGGCACGATCATCCAGACGCTCGGCTCGCCCCTGGCAGGCTCGGCCTCGCGGCGCGGCTGCAGCAGCATCCGGTTGGCCGCCGCCGACAGGCCGAGGAAGGCCAGCGTGACCAGCACGACCAGGATGACCGCCGCCGTGTTGCGCGATGTCGCCAGGCCGCCCGAGACGATCTCGAACTCGCTGCGGAAGATGCCGAACGGCGGCATCGCCGACAGGGCGAGCACCGCGGCGAGGAACAGCGGCCCGCTCCACGGCAGCAGGTCGAGCCCGCCGGTCACCGACCCGATCCGCTTGGTGCCGAACTTGCGTACCAGCACGCCGGCGCCCATGAACGCGTTGCCCTTCGCCGCGGCGTGCGCCAGCACGTGCAGCAGCACCCCGGCGAGCGCCACCGGCGCGCCGAAGCTGACGCCGATCGCCAGGATGCCCATGTGCTCCACGCTGGAGTACGCGAGCAGCCGCTTGTAGTCCTGCTGGTCGAGCAGGTAGAGCGCGGCGATCAGCAGCGAAGCCACGCCGAAGACCAGCAGCACGTCCCTGGGGAACGAGGGCCCGAGCGCGCCGGCGGCGACCTGGTAGAACCGCAGGACCGCGTAGAAGCTGACCGCGAGCAGCGAGCCGGACAGCAGCGCCGACACCGGGGTCGGCGCCTCGGAGTGCGCGTCGGGCAGCCAGGTGTGCACGGGGAACAGCCCGACCTTGGTCCCGTAGCCGAGCACCGCGAGCACGAACGAGAGCCTGACCACGGTGTGCGGCAGGCGCGCTGCCACCGCGAGCAGCGGCGCGAACGCGAGGTTGTAGGACGGCCCGAGCACGTGCGAGCCCGCGTAGTACGCGAAGATCGTGCCGAGCAGTGCGAGCGCCAGCCCGGCCGAGGCGAGCAGGACGTACTTCCAGGCCGCCTCGGCGGCGCCGTCGGTGCCCTCGAGCGCGACAAGCAGCGCCGAGATGATCGTGGTGACCTCGATCGCGATCCACAGCAGCGCCAGGTTGCTCATCGCGGGCGCGGCGAGCATCGACCAGGCGAACAGGTTCAGCCCGACCCAGAACAACCGCGGGTAGCGCTCGTCGGCGTTGTGAGCAGGAGCGGACGTGCGCAGGTAGCCGACCGAGTACATGGCGACGCACGCGTACAGAAAGCTGGTGGCGAGCAGGAAGACGGCGCTCAGCGCGTCGATCCGCAGGAAGCCGAGCACGCCGACATCCCGGTGAGCCGCTGCAGGGACCAGCGCGAGCACGAGGCCGAAGCTGGCGATGCCGGCGGCGGCGGTCACCGGGCCCCTGGCCGGCGACGGCAGCCAGAAGGCGGTGATCCCGGCCGCCAGCGGCAGGATCAGCAGGGCAAGCACGACGGCGGTCACGGTCAGCCTCGCAGCCCGGTCAGGTCGGCGGTGGACAGCGTCTCGGCCCTGCCGTGGTGCAGCCTGATCAGCAGGCCGAACACCACCACGGCGAGCAGCAGGTCGAACAGCAGCGCGACCTCGAGAATCAGCGGCAGGGTGGGCGCCACCACCAGGGCGGCGAGCGAGATGCCGTTCTCCAGCGAGAACAGGCCGACGGCCTGGGACGCGACGTCGCGGCGGTGGATCATCAGCACGAACGCGACGAGCACCACCGACACCGAGACCGACAGCGCGGTCACCGGGGCGCCGCCGCCGCTGACCGGCAGCACCGTCGCGGAGAAGAACCCGAACGCCGCCACGGCTATCCCGATCAGCACCGTGGTCGCCAGCCCGAGCCCGCCGCTGCCCGCGATGTCGTGGCCGGCGTCCAGCGGGTGGCCCGGCGCGGTCTCCCGCAGCAGGCGGCGGAGCAGCAGCGGAATCGCGACCGCCTTCAGCAGCACGGTCACGGCCGCGAGCGCGTAGAGCTCGGGCACGTGGCGCACCGCGCCGACCAGCACGGCGAGGACGGCGACCAGCACGGACTGCCCGGCGTACAGGCGGATCTGGTCGCGCAGCAGCGCCTGCCGGAACATTCCGAACTCGGCGAGCAGGATCAGCACCGCGATCACGTTCGCGCCGCCGGTGAAGGCGCTCGGCGCCTGGGCGGTGCTCATCGGCGCGCCTCCGGCACGACGCTCATCGGCGCGCCTCCGGCACGACGCTCATCGGCGCGCCTCCGGCACGACGCTCATCGGCGCGCCTCCGGCACGACGCTCATCAGCCGCCCCCCAGGTAGAGCGTGAACACGCCGAGCACGGCCAGCAGGAACGCCGCCGCGGCGAACTCGGTGATCTTGAACAACCGCAGCTTCGCGAACGAGTTGTCGATCACGGCCACTACCGCGCCGAGCACGCAGGCCTTGGCGGGCAGCGCAACCATGGCGATCAGCACCGCGCCGGGCTGACGGGTGGCGGCCAGGCCCCACGGTGCCACGAACACGTTCAGCAGGATCGTGTACAAGATCAGCTGCTTGGCCGCGGACCCCCACTTCAGCAGCGCGAAGTACGGCCCCGAGTGCTCGAACGGCCGCGCCTCCTCGATCATCCCGAACTCGTTCGTGCCCGAGTGCGTCTCCACCGGGATCCGCCCGGTCTCGTAGAGGATCACCATGAACAAAGCCGCAGCCGCCAGCACGTGCGCCGGCCTGATGATCTGGCCCGCCGATGAGCGGACCGTGGCGGCCAGCGCATACGGCAGGTCGGTCGCGGTGAGCAGCGCGACCGTGAACACGACGAACAGCACGACCGGTTCGGTGATCGCTGCGAACGTCTTCGCCCGGCTCGCGCCGAGCTGTGCGTACGGGCTTCCGGTCTCCAGCGCGGCTACCGCGACCAGGAAGCCGGCCAGCGACAGGATGAATCCGCCGCCCAGGATGTCGCCCATGTAGCCGAGCGGCAGCGGGAACGTGGTGAGCACCGGGATGAGCAGCGGCACGGTGAGATAGCAGGTGAACGCGGCGACGGGGGCCGCGAGGAAGACCCAGCTCGCGCCCTGCGGTGCCAGCGCCTCCTTGCGGAACAGCTTGGCCAGGTCGTAGTAGGGCTGAAGCACCCGCGGCCCGCGGCGTCCCTGCAGCCTGGCCTCGGTCCGCGCGATCACGCCGGACACGCCAGGGGCCGCGCCGATGATGGTCAGGACCTGCAGGGCCTGAACAAGTGGTATCGGCAGCAAGGCGGCTACCAGGCCTGCCGGGTGGGACGGGGGTGGGGGGACGCAGCGTCCCCCCGTCTTATGCCGGGTGTCTCCGGCGTCGCGTCGGTCATCAAGCTTCCTATCCCTTGGCGTTTCACGGGTAGAAGCCATCAGCGGACCGGCCGCGGTTCGTGGCGAGCTTCATCGCCAGCCGCCCATTGTAGACGTATGTCCGGCCAGGGCAACCCGCAGCTGATGGCCACCGGCCAGCTCGGCCGGGCCGAGGTCATGAACGTGCGGGTCACCGGCTCCTCGATCCAGTCAGGCGGTGCTCCACCCGAGCAGGTCTGCGTGTTCGAGCTGATGGTCTACCTCGACAACACCCCGCCGTTCCCCGCCGAGGTGCGCAAGCGCGTGCCGATCTACGCGCTCGCGAACATCCAGCCAGGCCAGGCGGTCGTCGCAGTCCGGGTGGACCCGGCCGATCACTCGCGCGTGGGCATCGACTTCAGCGTTGAGCCGCCGTCGGTCAGGCTGGCCCAGACGCCGGGGAAGATCTCGGCGCAGGAGGTCCTCGAGCGCGGCGACTCGTGCGAGGCCGTGATCGTCCAGTCGCAGCCGCTCGGAGTGAAGAGCTCGGTCTCGGGCCTGGACATGTACGCGTTCCTGCTCACCGTGCTGGTTCCCGGGCAGGCGCCGTACCAGATCCAGGTAGGGAACCCGGTGCCGCCGGAGGCGGCGCCGCTGCTCTTCCCCGGATCCAGGCTTCCGGCCAAGGTCATGCCGGGATCTCCCAACAACGTGGTGATCAACTGGCAGAGCGCACTGTCCGGACACGGCGGCGGCTACTAAGGAGCCCCTGGGCGTTCAGGTCTGGCGGGGCGGGCTGCCGAAACAGACCCCGCCATCCACGAACGCCGTCGCCTGGCGCCAGGCGGTCGCCTCCTGGCCCCTGGCCTCGTGCCGGGAGTTCCAGGTGCTCTTCCTGAACGCCTCGTCGAGCGTGGCGAGCAGTGCGTCTGCCGCCTCGATGGCATCGCGGGCCGTCGCCTGACCCGCCTGCGGATCGACCGCCCGCAGCGCCAGGAGATGCCGGACGCAGAGCGCCGCCCGCTGGTCAGCGGCGAGCGGAGCGGCGCGAAGAGTCCGGCGGGTCAGCTCGATCGCGTTCTGTGCCGCCGCGCGGTGGACATGACAGATGTCGCAGTCAGCGGCGGCCGGCCTGCTGTGCCGTGCCCGGCGCCACGGGGCGAGAGCGCGGGCGCCGGTGACCGCGGAGACCGAGCGCTGAGATGACATCCAGAGCTGGCAGCGAGCCTGCCAGGCGAGGAGCGAGGCCAGCGTCCCGGCATCAGCTGCCAGCGCGGCCGCGTCCGCCAGATGGCTGGCGCACAAGACCTGGCCGGGTGCAAGCTCGCCGTGCCCGCTGTCTGGCCCGGCGGCGAGCGACAGCGCCCGGCGTTCCGTGCGCGCCGCGGCTAGGCAGGCCGTGCAGCCGAACGTGCCAGGCACGGCCCGGGCCGGCAGGGACCGCCGCAGCGCCGCCCGAGCGTCGGCGTCGTGGTCCGGTTCTCCGGCCAGCCAGCCGATCCCGGCGGACCGGTCAGCCAGGGTCGCGGTGATCACGTCCTTCAGCCAGGTCCTCGTGCTGCGCGGCGCACGTGCCGCTGCCACCCCGAAGTGCGGGATGCACAGGCCGCCCGACTCCTGGTAGCGCCGCCGTACGTGCGGATCGGCGAACCCCTCGAGCAGGGTGTCCAGTGCCCGGCCCGCCGCACCCTCGTGATGCTCGCACATCGGGCATCGGGCCAGCGGCGCCGCGCGCCCGGTCAGCCGGTCCCTGGCGGCCGTGACGAGGTAGCGGTAGACCGCGGTCAGCCTGACCGCGGCACCCGGCTGCGCCATCAGCAAGCGGGTGTGACGTGAGCACGTCCCGAGAGATGCCGTGAGCCGGGTGATCGCCGTGGTGTCCGCGTGCCCTTCGAGCGCGAACCAGGCCAGGTAGCGGTCGCTGGCCAGGCCAGCGTGCCGGCAGACGGCACAGCCGGGAGCCTGCAGCAAGTCGTCCGCGTCATAGGCGACGAGCGCGGGCGGGTATCCGGGCAGCGGGACGGCGGCAGGCAAGCTAGCCGCCCGAGGCCCGCGGTCCCGCAGGGCACCGCCGGCTCATCTAGAGGGCTCCGATCAGATAGGCGGCCAGTATGACGAGGAAGAGGTACAGCAGGTACACGTTGACGTCACCGGACTGCATCGGCCGGATCACGTCGGCGAGCCATTCCACCGCGCGGACCACGGGAGTGTAGAGGTACCGCTGGAAGACCGGCGTGACCTCGGTCTCGTAGTGGACGGGTCCTGACCGCCCCGCCGGGTCGTCCGAGGCGCGGTGCATCGACACCGATGGGCGGTACAGCGCGTCGAAGGTGACCCGGGTAGGGGCGGAGAAGGTCATCGCCGAGTACTGCATTCTCGGCCGGAACGTCACCATGCCGCCGTCCCAGACCGGGACGGTGACCGAGTCGGCGCCTGGCCGGCCGGACAGGTAGATGAGGACGGGAACGACGGTCACGGCGACAAGGAACACCGTCAGGTAGGTCGGCGAGAACGCGGAGAAGTCGGTGTGCGCGGGAATGATGGTCAGGTTGCCCGGCAGCAGGTCAGGCCGGAGCGTGACGCCGGTGACGGTGCCGACGGCGCGCGACAGGGCAAGCACGACCAGCGGCGCGCCGACCGCGAGGGCGACGCATGCCACCGCCAGCAGGCCTGGCCCGGCTACCGGCTGGCCGGTCTCGGCTGCCTCGGCGGACTGGCGGGTGCGCGCCATCCCGAGGAACGGTATGCCGTAGCCGCGCACGAACGCGTAGATCGCAAGCCCCCCGGTCAGCCCGAGGGTCGCCGCCGCGACGACGATCAGGATGCCGACCAGGTGGCTGCCTGTCCTGAAGCCCTGGAACAGGCCCTGGAAGATCAGCCACTCGCTCACGAAGCCGTTCAGCGGCGGAAGGGCGGCGATGCCCAGCGTGCCGATCAGCGTGATGACCGCGCTGCGGGGCAGCCGGTGGATGAGGCCGCCGAGCCGGTCCATGTCCCTGGTCCCGGTGGTGTGCTCGATCACCCCCGCCTCAAGGAACAGCAGAGTCTTGTAGGTGCCGTGGTTGGCCACGTGGTACAGGCCGGCGAGCAGCAGGAACGCCCACAGCGCGCGCTGGCCGTAGGCGCCGAACGTCATCGCCGCGCCGAAGGCGGTGACGATGATGCCGGTGTTCTCGATGGTGGAGAACGCGAGGAATCTCTTGAGATCGCGCTCGTTCAGCGCGTAGAGGATGCCGATCGCCGCCGTGATCGCCCCGGCGCCCATGGTGAGCAGCCCCAGCCACGCCGGGCCGACCGGCAGCAGGCGGAACGCGAACAGCGCGATGCCGTACGCGCCGAGGTTGACCACCAGCCCGGACAGGAACGCCGATCCGTCGGCCGGCGCCACGGGATGTGCTTCTGGCAGCCAGACGTGCAGCGGCACCAGGCCGGCCTTGAAGCCGAAGCCGGTCAGGGCGAGCAGGTAGGCCGCGTCCCGCCAGCCCGCCGGGACCAGGTGCGCTCGCGTCGCGATCAGGTCGAGCTGCATCGAGTGGGTCTTGGCCGCGAGGATCACGAAGGCCGCGACGAGCAGGACGAACCCGGTCTCCGACAGAGCGAGGAACCAGAACGCGCCGCCCGCCACGTCGGTGCGGCCAGGATGCCGCAGGATCAGCAGATAGCAGAGCAGGGCGACCGACTCCCAGGCGACCAGGAACGTCACGACGTTCGCCGCGGCAAGCACGGCCAGGCACCCCAGGCAGGCCAGGTTGAACACGGCCAGGTAGATAGCGGTATGCGGCCCGGCCTCGTGGTAGCGGAACGCGTAGGCGGCGATCGCCAGGGCCACCAGCCCGAGCAGCGCAGCGAAGGCCCCGGCCAGGCTGCTCGCCTGGAGCTGCAGCGTCCCGACGATCACCGATCCGCCCGCGGAGACGACCCGCGAGTTCCCCCACCACAGCGCCGAAGCGCCGCCGGCGATTCCGGCGGCCCCGGCCAGCCCCGACAGCACGCATGCGGTATGAATCAGCCGCGGGGCGCCCCGGCCGGCCAGCGCCGCCGCCGCGGCAAGTACCCACCCTCCCGCAGCCAGGTAGAACCAGGTCAGCGCGCTCACTGAGCCGCCTCCTGCGTCTCGTCGGCGGCGAAGGACAGGCCGCCGACCTTCTCGGCGAGGCGGTCCACGGCCACGAGCAGGCCCTGCAGCAGCGTCAGCGGGCTTGGCGGGCAGCCCGGTATCCACACGTCCACCGACAGGATCTCAGCGACCGAGCCGTGCACGAACGCGTCCGGCTGGTAGACGCCGCCAAGCGCGCAGGCGCCCGTGGCCACCACGATCTTCGGCCCGGGCATCGCCTCGTAGGTCTTGCGGGCCGCGACGTCGAAGGCGCGGACCATCGGACCGGTGACCATCAGCAGGTCGGCGTGGCGTGGCGCCGGGGTGAAGAAGAAGCCGAGCCGGTTCAGGTCGTAGTGCGGCGCGGCGAGCAGCCTGATCTCCTGCTCGCAGGCCGCGCAGGACCCGGTGTCCAGGGTCCTGATGTGCAGGCTGCGGCCGAACTGGCGGGCGATCCGCTCGCTGAGCTGGCGCCCGGCCGCCAGTTCAGGCCCGGGCTCGGACCCGCTGGCCGGCGGCGGAACCCCGGGCTGGTCCTGTTGCGAAGAAAGGGCAGGGTCGCCGTCCGTCATGTTCCCGCCTCCCGCAGCAGGGGAATCCGCTTGACCAGGTGGGCGCGGCTGGTGGCGGCCAGCTCGAACTCGCCGCTCGGCGCGGCCGCTCCCGGGACTGCGTCCTGGCACCGGCCGCAGGCGGTGCAGGCGCCGACGTCAAAGACCAGGACATCGGCCTCGCGCCGCAGCGCCAGGCTGGGGCACACCGCGACGAGCCGGTCAGCGGTGCTCCGGTCCAGGGCCGCGGGCCGGAACGCGGGCGGTGTCGGCAGGCGGGCCGCGGAGTCATCGCTTCGGGCCGGGTAGCCGGTGGTGACCACGCCGCGGCGCAGTCCCCGCAGGAACCACAGGGCCATCGGTGCTCACCTCGTCTCAGCGTGCTGTTCCGGCGACGGTCAGCCAGAAGCTGGCCTCGATGATGGGTACGTCGGTGAAGACGTTCTGGGATCGGCAGGCGTCGTCGAAGCCGCGCCAGTTGCGCACCGAGGCGGGACGCAGCCTGGCCCTGGTGATCCGGCCGTCCTGGTCGAGCCCGACGAAGACCAGCGCCTCGCCGCGCGGCGTCTCGGCCCAGCCGAGACCGCTCCCTGCCGCGGCCGGCAGTTCCTGCGTCCCGTCGCCGGCGCCCGCCTCGAGCAGGTCGTCGATCAGGCGGACCGACTCGGCCGCCTCCTCATGCATGACCTGGAACCGCGCGAGCACGTCCCCGCGATCGCGGGTGGCGACGGCCGGGCGATGCTCGACGTAGGGCGGGGCCGGATGGTCGGCGCGGGAGTCGATGCGCTGACCGGATGCCCGCGCGACCGGGCCGACCAGGCCGAGCCTGCGTGCCTGCTCGCCGGTGACGATGCCCGCCGCTTCCAGCCGGTCAAGGAAGGAGTTCGTGGAGGCCAGGGCGTCGGCGGCGCGGCGAAGCTCGCCGTGCGCGCCGTGCAGGCCGCCGCGCACCGCGTCGGCATCCGGTGCGCGGCGCACCCCGCCCGGCTGGACGACGCCGAACAGGTACCTGTGACCGAAGACGGCGGCATTGAGCCGCAGCAGCCGCTCGAGCGCGATCTCCGCCGCTGCCTGGCCGATGCTAAGCCCGGTGGCCTGGCACAGGGCCGCCGTCGCCGCGGCATGGTTGTACAGCCGCTCGAGCTCCAGGGCGACGGCCCTGGTCCGCTGAGCCTGTGCGGGGGCAGTGACGTCCAGCGCCGCCTCCACGGCGGCGGCGAACGCCCAGCCGACCCCGACCGCGCTGAGGCCCTCGGTCCGCTCGACGTGGAAGCTCGCCTCGCGCGGCGTCCTGCCGCGCAGCCGCCACTCCAGGCCCCGGTGCTTATGCCAGGTGAACATGTACAGGTCGACGATCTCCTCGCCGCTGGTCACCAGCCCGTAGTACAGCGACTCCACGCCGACCTGGCGGACCGGGCCGAAGGGGAACTCGAACGCATGGCCGCCGACCGTGTGCGGCGCGTGCAGGTCGGCGGGCGGGACCGGCGGCTGGCGGCCGAGCCTGGGGAAGTCCGGCCCGGCGTGCGGCGGCAGCATGACGCGGTTGAGCGGCTTGCCTGACGCCGGCCGGATGCCGAACTGCTCGTAGATCTCGCACTCCTCGGCGAAGGCCGCCGGCGCGATGTCGGAGAGCGGCGGGTACTGGTCCCCGGTGACCTCGGCCTGGGTGATCAGGTAGTGATCCTCGCCATCCAGCGCCCAGATCAGGTGCAGATCCACCGGATCCTGCCCCGCGGCAAACAGGTCGGCCAGCCTGGCGCCCGCGCCGGTGAGGTGATGCGCCGCGCGTTCCAGCTCGGCGGCCGGCAGCCGCACGGCGACGGCGTTCCCGATGCCGGACAGGCTCGCTCCGCTGACCGCCCCAAGCAGGCCAGCGAGTGTCCCCGAGGCTCCGGGCCGGACCGCGGTCACGAGATCGCCGCCAGCGAGTGCATGATCGCCGAGTTCAGGCCGGCCGGGATCCACAGGCCGAGCGCGAGCAGCGCGACGAGTCCCACGACCAGCGGCACCACCCTCGCCCAGTGCGCCGCGCGCCCCCGGTACGGGTCAGGCGGCAGATCCTGGGCGGCCGGGCCGGTGACCATGCCCATGGTCGTCCTGGCGAACGCGATGAAGGCCACGGCGAGCAGGCCGAGCAGGATAAGCGGCAGGGCCGGGCTGGCGCGGGCGAAGCCGGCGCGCACGATGGTCAGCTCCGACAGGAACAGGCCGAACGGCGGGGAGCCGAGCACGGCCAGCGATCCGAGCAGCAGCGCCCCGCCGGCTACGGGCACGGCCGTCAGCAGACCGCGGACGCCGGTCGCCTCGCGGGTGCGCAGCCGCTGAGCCGGGTCGCCGCTGCCGAGGAAGAGCACTGCCTTGGCGATCGCGTGGTTCAGGGTGTGCAGCAGCGCGCCGTACAGCCCGAGCACGCCGCCGAAGCCGAGCGCGATCGCGATGATCCCCATGTGCTCGACGGAGGAGTAGGCGAACAGTCGCTTGAAGTTGCCACGCCGGACCATGAACAGCACTCCCACTAGCACCGACGCGAAGCCGAACGTCAGCAGCACCAGATGCGGGAAGGTCGAGCCGAGCCTGGCCTGCGTGATCGACAGGAAGCGGATGATCGCGTACATGCCGGTGTTCAGCAGGGCCGCCGACAGCATCGCGCTCGCCGGGCTGGGCGCCTCGGCGTGCGCGTCGGGGAGCCAGGTGTGCATCGGCGCCAGGCCGACCTTCGTGCCGTAGCCGACGACGGCGAGCAGGAACGCCAGCCGCAGCGGCTGCGGTGCGAGCGCGGCGGCGTGCGCGAACAGGTACGGCCAGGTGAGCCGCTGATCCGAGGTCAGGTGCAGGGCGCTGCCCGCGTAGAACAGGAACAGCGTCCCGGCCAGCGCGATCGTCACGCCAAGGGAGCTGATGATCACGTACTTCCATGCCGCTTCCAGCGAGCGCGCCTTGCCCTCCAGGCCCACCAGCGCGGCGCTCGCGAGCGTGCTGGCCTCGATCAGGACGAACAGCAGGCCCAGGTTCCCGGTCTCCAGCGAGGCGAGCATGAGCGAGGCGAACAGGCCGAAGAAGACGAAGTACAGCCGGATCTGAACGGTGCCCAGCGTCCCGGCGTCCTCCTCGGCCGACAGGTAGGCGACCGAGCCGATGGCCGCGAGCACGGTCACCCCGGCGACGGTGAGCAGGAAGAATCCGCTGAGCGAGTCCGCGTACAAGAACCCGGCCCACGCATTCAGCGGCGGGTGGTGCAGCAGGGTGACGAGCAGCGCGGCCGCGGCCGCCAGCGCGACGACCGCACCTGCCACGCTGGCGAGGCCCGCGGCCCGCGCCCGCGCCCGCATCGCGATGGCCACCGGGCCGGCCAGCGGGCAGACGACGACGACTACCGCGAGCGCGATCATCCGCGCAGCCCCCTCAGTTCGGTCGCGCTCGCCTCGGCGAGCTCGCGGGTCAGGCCGGAGACGAAGACCAGCATGATCAGCACCCCCGCGGCGATGTCGAGGAAGATGCCGGCCTCGACGATGAACGGGAACGTGGCGACCAGGGTGATCGCCCCGAGGAAGACGCCGTTCTCCACGATCAGCCAGCCGATCAGCTGGGCGACGGTGTGTCGGCGTACGACCATGGCCAGCGCGCCGAGCAAGATCACCGCGGTGGACAGCGGGACGACGGCGGCGGCTACCACCCCGTGCGGGAGCAGCTGCGGCTTGGTGACCAGGTAGGCGAACGCGGTCAGGCCGCCGCCCGCGATGAGCGAGGTCGACAGCCCGGTCGAGATCGCGGCGTCGCGCCCGAGCGCCAGCCGCCGCAGCAGCAGGCGGCGGGTCGCGAGCGGGATCCCGATGCCCTTCACGGCCAGGGTGAATCCGGCAAGTACCCACAGCTGCGCGCTGTGGAACGTCCAGGCGGCCACTCCGGCCGCGAACGCCAGCACCACCGACTGGGCGCCGTAGTAGGCCACGTACCTGTTGAACAGCTTCGAGCCGAGGCAGGCGAAGGCGAGCAGCAGGATCATCACTCCGGCCAGGTCGAGCAGCACTCCGGCCGGGCTGGTCGCGGCGAGTTTCTCTATCACCGCCTCACGCTCCGATCACGTACGAGGTGGCGATCCCGACCAGGGCGAGCAGGAAGGCCGCGCCAAGGAACTCGGCGATACGGAAGAACCGCAGCTTGGCGAAGGACGTGTCGACGACGACGATGGCCAGGCCGCACACGGCGAGCTTGCCGAGCAGGGCAGGAATCGCCAGCAGGGCACCGCCCAGGCCGGTCGAGCTGCCGAGCCCCCACGGGATCACGAAGACGTTCATGAAGATCGACGACATAAGGAACAACTTCATCCAGCTGCCCCACCTGACCAGCGCGTACTCCCGGCCGGAGTACTCGAGCACCCGGCTCTCCTCGATCATCGAGATCTCGGTGCTCACCCCCGGGTTCTCGATCGGGATCCGGCCGTTGTCCACCAGGACGATCATGAAGAAGGCCACCAGGCCGAGCAGGTGCGTCGGCAGCACGAGGGCGAACGGCGATCCGGCGATCGCGTGGTTCATCAGGTACGGGTTGTCCGACGCCGACACAGCGCCCACCGTGAAGAACACCAGGATCAGCGCCGGCTCGGCCATGCTGCCGATCCAGCTCGCCCGGCTCGCGCCCAGGCCGCCGTACGGGCTGCCGGTATCCAGGCCCGCCAGCGAGATGACGAACCCGGCCAGGGCCAGCACGAAGGCGCCGCCGATCAGGTCGGCGAGGAAGGCCAGCGGCAGTGGCGTGTTCGTGATCATCGGAACGATGACCGACACCGTGAGGTAGCAGGCGAAGGCCACGAACGGCGCGCCACGGAACACCCACGACGCCTGGTCGCTGTAGGCGCTGCCCTTGCGCAGCAGCTTCGCCAGGTCCCGGTACGGCTGCAGCACGCTCGGGCCGCGCTTGGAGGCGACGACCGCCTCGGCCCGCGCGATCACCCCTGCGTAGAGCGGTGCGAGGCACAAGACGACAAGGCTCTGCAGAACCTGAATGAGGAAAGGCAAGTAAGCCTCCGCCTGCTCAAGCCGGCACGGCCGGGTCGGTAACAGGTAGAGGCCATCAGCCGGGTCCTGCCGGATCCGGCGGTACGCGAGCCTCATCGCGTAAACCTCTTAACCGTACACTCATGTCGCAGTGGGCACCATAGTTCCCAGCCGGCTCTGCCCGCGATGTCTGCCGGAAGGCGGGCACCCGTAGAGTGAACGCAAGGCGATGGGGCCCGTCCGCGAAACTGCCTTGATGGCTGATGGCTCCTGTTGAGTGCCCGTCCGGGCGGGGACAGGAGCATGTGATGGAACGCCACCCCACGCCAGACCCGGTGACCCGGGCAGCGGCGCGGCCCGCCGGATTCACCGGCCTGCTGTCGGAGTGGCAGGCCGGACCGGGTCGGCTGGCCGGAGTGCGCGAGCCCGCGGACCCGGCGGTGCTGTCCGACCTGCGCCTCGATCAGGTCATCGATGCGGTCGCAGGGAAGCGGGAGGAAGGCGAGCTGGTCGCCGGCCTGCTGCGGCAGCCGGTCGGCGACATCGCTGCGGTGGCGTACCGGCATGAGGTATTCAGGGACCTGGAGAACGCCGAGCTGCTCAAGGCGGTCACGGCCTTCGCTGGTCAGACGCGCACGGTCCGGGCGCATCTGGGGCAGCTTGCCAAGATGCACTCCCTTCAGCAGCGCCAGGGCTGGTTTCTCGACGCCGCGGTGATCTACTGTGACGCCGTCCGGGCACTGGGCACGAGCCTTGCCTCGGTGCCGCTGGCCTCGCGGGCGCTGCTGGCGTTCCGCGACTACCTGGCTGGCTACCTCGCCTCCGACGAGTTCGCGAGCCTCGCCAGCGATGCCGCGGAGCGCAGGAAGGACCTGTCCGCGATCACGTACCTGGTCCGGGTCAAGGGGCCCAGGGTCGAGGTCAGCAAGTACGACGACGAGCCGGACTACAGCGCCGAGATCGAGGAGACGTTCGCGCGCTTCCGGCAGGGCGCGGTGAAGGACTACAAGGTCGCCTACCGGGGCTGGCCAGGCATGAACCACGTCGGCGCCCGCATCCTGGAACTAGTGGCGCGCCTGTTCAGCGCCGAGTTCGGCGCGCTCAACGACTTCTGCCGCCGCTACGAAGGCTTCGTTGACCCGACCGTGCGCCGGTTCGACCGCGAGCTCCAGTTCTACCTGGCGTACCTGGATTACATCCAGCCGCTGCGCTCGGCGGGCCTGAGCTTCTGCCTACCCGAGCTCAGCAGCACCTCGAAGGAGATCTTCGGCCGCGACACCTTCGACCTCGCACTGGCCGCCAGGCTGGTCGCCGGCCGCAAACTGGTGGTACCCAACGACTTCGAGCTGCGCGATCCCGAGCGCATCATCGTGGTCTCCGGCCCGAACCAGGGCGGCAAGACCACGTTCGCGCGTGCGTTCGGCCAGCTGCACCACCTGGGCGCCGTGGGCTGCCCGGTCCCTGGCAGCGCAGCCAGGCTCTACCTGCCCGACCAGATCTTCACCCACTTCGAGCGCGAGGAAGACATCGGTGCCCTGATCGGGAAGCTGGAGGATGACCTGCTGCGGATCCAGAAGGTCCTGCAGGCGGCCACGCCACGCAGCATCGTCGTCATGAACGAGATCTTCGCGTCCACCACGCTGGCCGATGCCCGGTTCCTCGGCCAGAAGGTGCTGGAGAAGATCGTCGCGCTCGACCTGCTGTGCGTGTACGTGACGTTCATCGACGAGCTGGCGTCCTTCTCCGGCACGGTGGTCAGCATGGCCGCCACGATCGTCCCCGACGACCCG
>Ga0335081_10009392_pt1 | contig 15739 bp, 16 predicted proteins | sample Lox_Sample_35_FD_206713 | JGI IMG/M metagenome (GOLD analysis project Ga0335081, IMG submission 206713) | Soil microbial communities from Loxahatchee National Wildlife Refuge, Florida, United States - Lox_Sample_3.5 | ecosystem: Environmental > Terrestrial > Soil > Wetlands | place: USA... | reverse complement strand
GCAAGCGCTCGAAAAGAGCAGCTTCACCCGCGTGAACAGTTTCCAGGACAACATCGCCAAGGGATTGCCTAACGATTGGCGGTGCCGGGCAGGAGCGCGCTATCTCTATATCTGCGAGAACGGACTGGTGCATTATTGCTCCCAGCAGCGTGGGTATCCAGGGATTCCGCTGGAGAAATATACGGTCGACGATCTGCGCCGCGAATATCTGACGGAAAAAGGATGCGCGCCGCACTGCACGGTGTCGTGCGTGCATCAGGTATCGATCTTCGACTCGTGGCGGGCACCGCAACGGCCGGGCGCTTCGATGCCTTCGGCCGTTTCCGCGGATGAACTCGTACAGATCGAATAGAAAGTCCCCACTTCTGGCAACATCGGCCAGAAGTGGGGCAACCATTTACGAATTCAGTTTTCCAAGATACTGATACACCCAAAACCCTCAGTGCTTTTGCTGTGCTGATGGTGGCGTGACTCCATTCAGACGCAGGTACATCGCGGCGGCAGCATAGTGGTCAGCCCAGCCGCTGGGGGCGATCAGCGCGGCCATGGCGCGTGGCGCCTTTCGTCCGCCGAAAAGTTCGATCTCCTCGCCCAGCTTGGAGTCATCCATTTTTCCGAGAGCGTCGCTGCAAAAGGCATAAGACGCTTTTACTGCGGCAACGAGCTTGTCTTTCGAGTCAGTTTCCTTAACTTCCTCGGCTTTGGGTGCCGCGACGTCTGCCGCCTTCGAGCAGATTGAGTTGTTGAATTCGATGATGTGCACGGCCAGGTGCGCGAAAGTCATCTGGTCAGGGGTGGGCTTGTAGGAGAACTTGTCGGCGGGCATGGCTTCGATCGCGCCGACGGTATTGTTTTGCGAGCGCTGCTCCAACTGGCGTAACGAGGATGCAATGGGATCCTTAGTTGCTCCCTGGGCAAAGGCAAAAGTGGCACAAGCCACCATGGACATAACGATGAGCGTACGTTTCACGGAAAAGCCTCCTGAGGTTTTCAAGGATATAATGCCCGACCTCGCTTGGGTGATCATCTGCCGTAACATCCGCTTCGGGGAACAATGAGGGCTAGGCAGCCCTGTGACAGAATGTTCCGATGACTGCGATTCTGCCCTCGCCTCATTTTCTTTATGGAACCGCCTGGAAGGAAGAGCGCACCGCGCGCCTGACCGAGGAAGCCTTGCGCGCGGGATTCCGCGGAATTGATACGGCCAATCAACGGCGGCACTATTTTGAAGCGGGAGTCGGGGAAGGACTCGCCGCGGCGTACCGCGCCGGCGTTGTGAAGCGCTCTGATTTATTTTTGCAGACGAAATACACCTATCAGCGCGGGCAGGATCATCGGCTGCCATACGATCCGGGCGTCTCGTTAACCGAGCAGGTCCGACAATCGCTCGCCAGTTCTCTCGAGCATCTTGGGACCGATTCCATCGATAGCTTTGTGCTGCACGGGCCTGCGTCGGGTTACGGCTGGGGCGAGGGCGATCACGAGGTCTGGCACGTGATGTGCAAAGAGCGCGATGCAGGGCGCACGAGAGTGCTCGGCGTCAGCAATGTTTCGCTGGAGCATTTGGAGCAAATGAAAGCCAGCGGGGTGGAGTTACCGGCGTTCGTCCAAAACCGTTGCTTCGCCCGGATGGGATGGGATCGAGATATACGAAATTTCTGCGGCGAGCACAACATCGTGTATCAAGGATTTTCACTACTCACGGCGAATCCTGAAGTGCTGCAGCATCCTCCATTTGTGGATCTCGCTCGTCAGCTCCAGGCAACTCCGGCGCAAGTGATCTTCGCCTTCGCGCGTGCAATTGGGATTTTGCCGCTGACTGGAACGTCCAGCGCCGAGCATATGGAGCAGGATCTGGCGAGCCTGACACTGAATCTTCCATCGAGTGTGATCGAAGCACTGGAATCCATCGCGGGGTGACGACGGATTCGTTAGATCCCTATGAATTCAAGATTTCGAATCAATAGCGTGCGCTGCGTCTTGTGTCGCAGGGGCTCCTGCGAGTCGGGCTACGAGAAAGCAGCCGCGAGTCCTACAAAGATCCCCATAAACGCCAGATACCACACGAAGACAATGACAAGAGAAGGGCCAAGTTTAGCCTTGCTGACACGAGTGAAGCCGATTGCCGTCAATACCAAGGTCCAGATGGCAAAAATATCGATGAACGACGCTGCGGTATAGAGTACGGGATTATCAGCTGCATTGAACAAAATACCCAGATTAGTTGCAAGCGGATTCTGGATATTTAAGTTGTCGGGATTCATGCCGGCGAAAAGCGTGATCGTGGCCAAAAGGAATTTTATTGCTCCTGGCAAGCCGGCGTATGCAACGATCGCCAGCACGAGCTTGAACGATACCTTGGCGTTCAAAATAAAAGTGAAGCTGGCGAACAACGCCGTTGCAACAACCAGCAGAATAATGATGTCGACTACCGGAAATGCATAGGCGCCGGACTTGGTCTGCTTTTCGATCGACTGCATCGTTTGATCGCGTTCATCGGGTTTCATGGCTTGAATCCGGTCGTACTGCTTGGGCCGCGTCTGCATAACGTTGTCCGCAGCCTTTGCGAAGGTGACTTTCTCACCCACGGCGTAAGCGAACAAGATTCCAATTACCGAAGCGATCAACCACGGGGCGATCCAGCTCGACCATTTCGCATGGGCCCCCAGATCGGTGAACGTCTTTGAGGGGGCGATAAAGGTGTTGATAATGCGCGCGCCCTGCGACAGTGGAGCGGCCTCGGGAGCGGGGGGCGCGATTGGCGGTACGGGAGCAGCGGCCATGAAGCCTCCTGAGAGAACGCAGAAATTCTATCTGCGGGGACTGCGGAGAACAAGCCGGGTCACTTTCGGAATAGGACTGGCGAACAGCAATCTGCTGTAAGTTCATCGCAATCTGCGAAATTCATCACAATCTGAAGATGGGTGTGCTTCATTGGGCTAATCGTCTGGATCCTTCGATGCTGATTGCCCGGATAAGATACTAGGGATGACGAACGTTACGCCGGTTGATGTCGGGGTCGCGGTGATCGAGCTCCTGCCCGCGATTGCGTTCGGGCTGGCGAGGGAACGAGTGCAGCGCGCGATCTCCGGCTGGCCGCTTGCATGGCGCATGGTGGCTCCCGCATCGCTGTGCCTGCCATACGTGGTCATTGCCGCGTTTTCTCACATGCTGCGATGGGAGTGGATCGCCCTGTACTGCACCCTGCCCGTCGTCATCGCGTGGCTGCTCGAGCAGGCTGCCGCGGCAGACCCGGAGCAGCGCGGGAATTGGCGCGACGCAGTCATTCTCCTCGCTTTGGGACTCGCCGTGGATCTGCGCTGGTTCGACGTAGCGTGGCCGGCTGGGCTCCGGGGATTGGGGAATCTGCTGCTTGTGGATGCGGGCCTGTATGGATTTCTCGGAATCCGTCGGCTCACCGGGACCGGATTTGATTTTCGCTTTCGGTGGAGTGACTGGAAAATCGGGCTGCGCGAACTGGTGTTCTTTGCACCGCTAGTGATCGGAATCGGGTTGGCGCTGGGGTTTATTCATCCGCACAAGAATGCGGCCTTTTTCACATCCCAAGCTGCGCAGTTGGCGTTGGCTGTCGGGCGGGTATTGATCAGTTGGGTCGGGATCTTTGTGTTTGTTGCCGTTCTCGAGGAGTTATTCTTCCGCGCGTGGGTGCAGAATTTGCTCGAACGGCGAATCGGGCGCCATGCGGCCCTCATGGTGGCGTCCGTGCTGTTCGGCTTGTCGCATTTCAATAAAAGATCGGCACATTTCAATTGGCGATATGTGTTGCTGGCGACCATTGCGGGGATCTTTTACGGGCGCGCGTGGAGGGAGCAACGGCGCGTGCCGGCGTCGGCGATCACTCATACATTCGTCGATTGGCTTTGGTATTTGTGGTTTTAGAAACGGTCAAGCGGCTTTCGAATCACTTCCCACTGCCTGCCTGATATCCCGCGAAGTGTCCCGCGACTGGCGGATGATAGTGCCAGTATCCCAGCCCCACGCGCATGTGGTGCACGAACACATCCGGAACGCACACGGCAAAACAGAGCCCCAGCAAGCCCTGCGCCAGCCCCAAGACCAGAATGCTGCGGTAGCGGCGGAACAGAGCGCACGAGATCGCTCCCCAAGCAAGCGTAGCCACCGTAAGAACTACATTGGGCAGGTGCGCCAGGGCGAACAGCACAGCGGCCAGCGCGATCGCGGCGTCGGTGGCGAGCAGGCGGGTGAGGCGGGGCATGAAATAGTCCTGCAGCAGGAACTGCTGATAGATCGTCCAGAGAACGTAACCGCCGACGTGGGCGAAATCGGCCTTGTACAGATCGTGGAGCGTCCCTCCGGCACGCGCCGAGAAGATGCCGACGGTCGCGGTTGCCATCGCAGCTGGAAGAATCCAGAGTGACGAAAGCAGCCCGCGCCAGCCGAGACCAAGCTCCTGCAGAGTCGGCCACTGCCACAGGACAAGTGCGAGGGGAGCCAGCAAGGCGATCGGGCCAAAGATCAGTTGCTCCCGGGTGGGCAGCCACAGGATCGCCATGATCGCGGCAAAGCTGCTTGAGAGCTCGGCGGCTGTCCGGAAAGACGCTTGCGAGTGCGAAGATGAAAGTGCGAATTGGGGAGAGTCGATCGTTGCCACGAGCTTACTTTTTCACCATACAGAAACATAGGAGTTGCGATTGAGCAATTTGGTTGCAATATCTTGCTGTTTTTGAGACGTAACGCAGTCGCTCTGAAGGAGCAGCTGGACGCGCGAAACGGCCGCACAGCCGTCGGGCGTGTCAGTAATCCGGCTCTCAGGCGGATAACTCGGGCGTAGCCTCGAGTAAGTTGCGGGTGTAAGGGTGAACGGGATTGGTGGTAATCAGGTTTGTATCGCCGAGTTCTACTATCTTCCCCTTATACATAACAGCGATGCGCGTGGAGAGATACCGAACGACCGGCATCGAGTGCGAGATGAAGAGATAGGTCAGCCCGAACTCGCGCTGGAGTTGCGCCAGCAAGTTGATGATCTGCGCTCCCACGCTGACGTCGAGGGCCGAAACCGGCTCATCGCAGACGATGAATTTCGGGCGCAGGGCGAGGGCGCGGGCAATACCGATGCGCTGCCTTTGTCCGCCGGAAAACTCATGGGGATAGCGGCGTCGCGCCGACTCGTCCAGACCCACGGCGCGCAGAAGCTCGGAAACCCGGCTGTCCAGCTTCGCTCGACCAGTCAGACCATCTCCGCTCTTCCTAGAGGAGTCCAGAGAACTGCCGTGAATGATCAGCGGCTCGGCAACGATGTCTTCCACGCGGAATCGCGGATCGAGTGAGGCGAATGGATCCTGGAAAATAATCTGCATGTCCCGCCGGAGCAGGCGCAATTCCCCGCGGCGGGCATTGTGGCCGCCCGGACTTAGATTGACCAGCTCCTTGCCGGCAAAGAGGATTCGGCCCGATGTGGGCTCGATCAGGCGCAGAATCAGGCGTCCGAGGGTGCTTTTGCCCGAGCCAGACTCGCCGATGAGTCCCAATGTCTCGCCTGCCTGGATGTCGAGAGAAACGTCATCCACTGCGCGGACGTCGCCGGAGAAGACTTTCGTCAGATTGCGGATTTCAACCAGAGGCATGCGGTCTGAGCTCGAATCCATTATCTGCGAATGCGATCCAGCACGATAGTGTTTCACTGCAGACCCATTGGACGCTCAGGCTTTTTCGAGAACTGCCGCGAAGAAGCCGTCGCAGGGATGCAGGCCCGGGATCGTACGAAGGTACCGACCGTGCGTGAGTGAGGCCGGATCGGACCAGGTCAACATTCCGGCGGCTTTCAAGCGTTCCAGCTCCAACCGGCATTCGAGCCGGCGCAGCGAGCTGTCTTCGGCCAGAACTTCCTCGATCACATCCTCGTTTTCTTCTTGCTCGAGCGAACAGGTGGAATAGACAAGTTGACCGCCGGAGCTCAGATACTTGACCGCGGAGCGGAGGATGGCAACTTGCCGGTCATGAAGTTCCTTGAGGTCACTGGGCCTGAGGCGCCATTTGATCTCGGGATTGCGGGCGAGCGTCCCGGTGCCAGAGCACGGGACGTCCGCGAGGATTCGCTCGAAGGGCTTGGTCATGGGGAGATGGCGGGCATCGGCGACGACAGTCTGAATCCTCGTCTCTTTGGGGAATAACTTTTGCATCAGGCGGGCACGGTGCGGATGGATTTCGACAGCGGTGATGGCGGCATCAGGATTTTGATCGGCAATGGCGAGCGTTTTGCCACCGGGTGCGGCGCAGCAATCCAGGATGCGCTCGTGGCCAGGGCCGATGAGAGCGGCAATCAACTGGGAGGCTTCATCTTGAATGACGGTGTGTCCGCTTCTGAAGGACTGCGTCTTGATGACGTCTCCGGAATGCAGGCGGCGCGCTTGGGCGAGGAGTTTGCCGGGGCCGAGGGATATTCCCACAGAGGTGAGTTCGCTTTCCGCTTGGGGAGTGCGTAGACGAAGCGTCGTCTCGGGGACGGTCTGGTTGTAGCGGCAGATTTGTTCGGCTGCCTCGGCGCCGTACTGGTTCGTCCAGCGTTCTACCAGCCATTCTGGATGGGAGAAGTGAGTGGATAAGGAATCGACCGAAAAATCTTTCACCACTGCGACCACAGGGCTATATAGGTGGGCCTGGGCCAGCTTGCGGAGGACGGCATTCACGAACGGGGCGGCGGAACGTTTGCGGGCGCGCTTTACGAGTTCGACGCTTTCGTGCAGGGCCGCGCGCTGCGGGACGCGATCGAGATGGAGAAATTGGTATAGGCCCAGGCGCAGCGCGATCAGGACTTCCAGATCCAGCTTTTTAGGGGGTTGCGAAGATGCTTGGGAAATTTTTTCGTCGAGACGCGAGCGCCAGCGAAGTACGCCCATGACTAGCTCTGTCGCGAGGGCATGATCGGCGGTCGATAGCTTTGCATGGTCGGCGGAATGAAGGAGTTCGGAGGCGTACGAGGATTCACGCTCGACGCGGAGGAGGATGTCGAAGGCGGCGGCTCGGGCAGGAGAGACGGGCATCTGCGGAGATTGTATGCGAAAGGGCGAAAACGGTGGGGGACGCGGAGAGGCAGGAGTAACGCACGGAGCTTGACGGTTGATATGAAGTTTCCTAGGAAAGTTGGCGACGTTGTGATCGTGGGGATGCTTCGACGCCGCGCTCAGCCGGACATGATTGGCGACTGTGCTCGGCTTCGCCTTCGCTGGACAGCCGATGGCGGCTGTCCCCACATGTCCGACTACAATCCCAGCTTTTCTGATTCTTTCAGTTGATAGCCGTGGAGGAAGTCCCGGGCGCTGGTGCGCTTCTTTCCTTCTAGCTGAATTTCGAGGAACTCGAGGCTTGTGTTTTGGCCGCAGCCTGCGAGCAGGCGGTCTCCGAAAGATTTGAGCTCGGACGGAACGACGCGCTCCGGGGTGGTTTGCGCCCTCCAAACCTGCAGGCTCTTGCCGCGGAATCTTGTGTAGGCGCCGGGCCAGGGTTGGAATCCGCGGAGCCGATTCAGGATTTCCGGCGCGGTGCGCGAGAAATCGATCTGGCCGTCTTCCTTCTTCAGGATCGGCGCGAGTGTCGCTTGGGAGTCATCTTGCTTGCGGGGGCGGACTGTTCCCGCCTCGAGTGCCTGGAGCGTTTCGACCAGGAGGTCGGCGCCCATTGCGGCGAGCGGCGGCCCCAGCGTTTCGGCGGTGTCGTCGGGCTTTATCGGCAGCTCACGTTGAAGAAGCATCTCGCCCGTATCGAGGCCAGCGTCGATCCGCATGGTGGTGTTGCCAGTTACGGTTTCTCCGTTCGCAATCGCCCACTGGATGGGAGCGGCGCCGCGATATTTTGGCAAAAGCGAGGCGTGCAGGTTGATGTTGCCGAGGGGTGGAAGGTCGAGCATCCATTGGGGGATGATGCGGCCGTAGCCGACGACGATGATGGCGTCCGGTTTGATGGCGGTGAGTCGGGCGCAGAATTCGTTGTTGCCTTTGATTCGGTCCGGTTGGGTGATGGGGAGATTCAGTTTTTCGGCGGATTGTTTTACCTGGGAGGCGACTAGTTCGAGGCCGCGTCCTTTGGGCCGGTCGGGTTGAGTGACGACCAGATGAACGCGATAGCCTGCGGCGGCAAGCTTTTCTAGCGAGGCTACAGCGAAGGGCGGGGTTCCGCAGAAAACAAGATCGAGGGCCATCTTCAGAAAATCATTTCACCACAGAGTCACAGAGTCACAGAGAAATTCTTTTGTATGGGTTCTCCATGTCTCTGTGGTGAGATTGATTTCGAATTACGAAGGCGTCTACCATTCCCCGGCTTTCACCAGCTTCTTGATTTTCCGCTTGATCAGGTCGCGCTTTAGCGCGCTCAGGTGGCTGATATAGAGCTTGCCGTTCAGGTGATCGGTTTCGTGGAGGAAGGCTCGGGCCAGCAATTCCTCGCCTGTTTTCTCGAAGAACTCGCCATGAACATCCTGCGCGCGAACCGTGACTTTGTTCGGCCGCGTGACGTTTTCGCGGAAATCGGGAATGCTCAGGCATCCCTCGCTTTGCGTGTGCTTGCCTTCAGTGTGAATGATTTCCGGGTTGACCAGCACCAGCTTGGCCTTGGGATCTTCTTTGAAGGTTACATCGATCACGGCAATGCGGCGTCCAACGCCGATTTGGGGGGCGGCAAGGCCAACTCCATGCGCTTCGTACATCGACTCGAACATGTCTTCGATCAGCTTTTCCAGTTCCTTGTCAAAGACTGTGACTTTCTCGGCGGGGCGTTCGAGGATCGGATTACCGAACTTCACGATGGGATAGATCATCAGTAGTTTTTCAGTTGCTGGCAGTAGCCTTGGAAGTTACGAACCGTCTCGGTCATGGAATCGCCGCCGAACTTGTCGAGCGCGCAGCGCGCCAGTGTCAGCGCCACCATGGCTTCGGCGGCGACTCCGGCGGCGGGAACCACACACACGTCGGAGCGTTCGTAGGCCGCTTTGACCGTTTCGCGGCTGGCGAAGTCGACGGATTGCAACGGACGCCGTAGGGTTGAGATCGGTTTCAGATATCCGCGCACACGGATTTCCTCTCCATTGGAAATGCCGCCCTCAATGCCGCCAGCATTGTTGTGCGCGCGCGAGAACGCGGTGAATCCTTCTTTCCCGGAGTAGCCGATTTCATCATGCACTCGCGAACCAGGAATGAAGGCGGCGGCAACACCGGATCCGATTTCGACCGCTTTGACCGCCTGCAGCGACATGACTGCTCCGGCCAGTAGCGCGTCAAGGCGCTCGTCCCACTGGGCGTAAGTGCCGAGACCGGGCGGAACCTGGTGGGCAACCACCTCAAACACTCCGCCCAGGGAATCGCCGGTCCGAAGGACTTTGTCGACCTCTTCTTTCATGCGCTGTTCGACTTCCGGATCGGCGCAATTGAGCAGGACTTCGTTTCGCATATGCAGGGCGCGAATCTTCGCCCACGGGACTTGTTCCGAGACGCTCACACTGCCCGTGGTGACAACGTGGCTGAGAACTTCAATGCCGAGCTGGCACAGGAATAGCTTGGCGATAGCGCCAATGGCCACGCGGGCTGCCGATTCGCGGGCGGAGGCGCGCTCGAGAATGTATCGGGCTTCGGGGAAGTTGTACTTCAGCGCGCCCGCGAGGTCGGCGTGACCCGGCCGAGGAGAAGCGACGCGTTTGTGTTTGGCCGGGTCACCGTCCCCCACGGGGAGTGATTCCTCCCAGTTTTTCCAGTCGCGGTTGGCAATTTCGAGGGAGATGGGCGAGCCGATCGTGATTCCGTGACGGACTCCGGACAAGATGTGCGCAGCGTCGGTCTCGATCTTCATGCGCCCGCCGCGTCCGTAGCCCTGCTGCCGCCGCCAGAGTTCACGGTCGAGGAACGCCTGATCGATTTTCAGACCCGCCGGAACGCCCGAGAGGAAGGCAATGAGCGCCTCTCCGTGCGATTCTCCGGCGGTGAAATAGCGCAACATAAATTGTTGATTGTACCTGATGCGGCCTGCCGGACGGGCCTCAGACGCAACTCGACGAGCGTCGTTTCGCGACAAATTGCGGCCGCGGGCCCAGAGAGAACTAATAATTTTGATTTTCGCAGCAACCTAGCCGCTCGCGAGAGATACAATGTTACGAGAAATACGATTCAGAACACGTGATGAGCGGGATCAGATCCGAAGCCCGCGCCACTCTATTACTTTTCTCTGGCCTGGATGGAAACTACTGTGTGTCCCCATGCACAGATTCGAGACGACAGAACGATTCGCTGCCTGCTCGTGCACGACCTCGTGTTGCTGCGCGAAGGACTGCGCCGCCTGCTCGCCGATGAGCCAGACGTCGAAGTGATCGCAGAAGCCGGCACCGCGGCCGAGGCGCTGCGCCACATCTCTGAGCTCCGGCCGGATATCGTGATTGCCGATGCCGGCCTGTTTGGCTGCCCTCCGGATCAAGCTCAGCAGATGATGGTCCAGGAATCCGCGCAAACCAGAGTCATCTTCCTGCCGTCTGGGGCGGACGGGAACGCATGGAGCGCCGCAGACTCCCAGATTCCGAAGCAAACCCTGCGCGATACCTCAGCTCACGAGTTAGTTAGCATGGTCAGGAGCTCGGCTGGGCGCGAAGGCGTGTGCGCGGAAGTGAGCGAGTTTCCGGCTGAGGATATGGCTGGCCGCAAACGCATCTTAACGGCGCGGGAACGTGAAGTCCTCAAGCTGCTGGCCGAGGGCAGAACCGTGCGGTCGGTGGCGAGCATGCTGGGATTGAGTGTCAAGACGGTCGACGCGCATAAATTCAATCTCATGCGAAAGCTGGGAATTCACAACAAGGCAGAGCTGGTGATGTGGGCCATTCAGAAGAAAGTATTGAAACTGCCGGTGAATTTCTAATCCTTCCTTCGTGATACTTCCTTCCGTTCCTAGTTTATCCCTACTGCTGAATTGCAGCGGCGGCTAATTCGGCGACACTGCTAAACGTGAGGTCGGGCTTTGCTTCGGCGGCTTTAACAGCACCTACGCCCGGACGGGCCGATGGACGGTTGATCCATACGGTCGCCAGACCGAGAGACTGCGCTGGAATGACGTCGTGATAAATGCTTTGCCCAACATGCAGCACGCGATGCGCAGGCGCATTGATCCGGCTTAGCGCCAGTTCGAAAAGCTTCAATGAAGGTTTGTAGGCTTTGGCCTGTTGTGCGGTGATCACCTCGTCAAACACGACTCCGAGTTGAGGACGCGTTCCCGCGAACAAGTCGTCGTCCACATTTGAGAGAATCGCCAGCCGGTATTTCGTTTTCAGCTGCGACAGGGCAGCCACGGTGTCAGGCCACGGCCTCCACCTCGGGAGCGATTCAGCGAGCGATCGCACCTCGGCGGCGGTGGGCTCGAAGCCCAGTTCCTTTCCGAAGTCGCGAACTACTCCCGCCAGAACGTCGCGGTAATTGCGAAAGGGTGGTTGTTCCGCTCGTTGCTCGAAGTCCCCGTAGAGTTGGAGAACGGTGGCGTCGTCGATTTTCTTTGAATGCGCGGCAAAGACCGGCCGCAGAGCCGCGAAAAGCCCATCTTCCCAATTGATCAGCGTTCCGTAGCAGTCAAACGTCAGGATCTCGAAGCGGCTGAAGTCGAACATAGATCCATTATTTCAGACGGTTCCAGTTCCGAGGGTTATGAAGTGACGCCTGAGTCGCTATTTCAAATTCAGCGCGGCCGCCACGGGATGCGCCTGCTCATACGCCGCAATCTCCGACTCATGCTGCAAGGTCAGGCCAATATCATCCAGCCCGTGCAACAAACAGTGGCGCACGAATTCATCGATGGGGAACGATGCGCGAAGTCCTTGCTCGTCGCGCACCTCGCACTTCTCCAGATCGACCGTGACCTCGTAATCATCAATCTCCTGCGCCCGTTTCATCACGGTCGCAACTTCCTCGTCGGTCAGCCGGACTGTCAGGAATCCATTCTTGGTCGAGTTATTGGCAAAAATATCTGCGAATGAAGACGAGATGACCGCGTGGAAACCAAAATCCGCCAGCGCCCACACTGCATGCTCCCGTGAAGACCCGCAGCCAAAATTCTTCCCCGCCACCAGCACCGTCGCACCCTCATACCGTGGCTCGTGCAACACGAAATCCGGATTCTTTTTTCCATCACCGGCAAATCGCCAGTCATAGAAAAGAAACCGTCCGAAGCCGGTTTTCTCAATCCGTTTCAAGAACTGTTTCGGGATGATCTGGTCCGTATCCACATTGACCCGATCCAAAGGCGCAACGCGCCCGCGATGCACAGTAAAGGGTTTCATAGTGTTTGAGACATCGTTCTCAACAGTCGAAAATCCCCACTTCTGGCAACTTCAGCCAGAAATGGGGCACCCAGTTTCTGAAGAAACAAGCTACCGACGAGAGCGCTCTCTATTGAAACTTCCAATTCCGAATATCCGTGAAGTGCCCGGCAATGGCTGCCGCGGCGGCCATCATCGGACTCACCAGATGCGTGCGCCCTCCGCGCCCCTGCCGCCCTTCGAAGTTCCGGTTGCTGGTCGACGCGCAACGTTCCCCGGGCTGCAGAATATCCGGATTCATTCCCAGGCACATCGAGCATCCAGACTCGCGCCACTCAAATCCCGCCTCCAGGAAAACCTTGTCCAGGCCCTCCTGCTCGGCCACACGCTTCACCGCCTGCGATCCGGGGACTACCATCGCCCGCACTTTCGCATTCACCCGATGCCCGCGCGCCACTCGCGCCGCCGCCCGCAAATCCTCGATGCGCGAATTCGTGCATGACCCGATAAACACGCGGTCGATGCCGATATCCTCGATCCGCTTCCCTGGCTCCAATGCCATGTACTGCAACGCCAGTTCTGCGGCGCGTCGGTCCGATTCCTCAAGGCCCTTGATCTCCGGCACGCGCCCTGTCACCGGTGCCACCATCCCAGGATTCGTTCCCCACGTTACAAACGGGCACAATTGCGCCGCATCAATCTCGACAACTTTGTCGAACTTCGCATCGGCATCCGAAGGCAAACTCCGCCAGTGCGAGACCGCCTTCTCCCAATCCGCTCCAGTCGGCGCAAACCTCCGCCCCTTCACGTAATTAATGGTCGTCTCATCCGGCGCGACCATCCCGGCCCGCGCTCCCGCCTCAATACTCATATTGCACAGCGTCATGCGCCCTTCCATCGAGAGCGCCCGCACCGCCGGCCCGGCGTACTCGATCACATGCCCTGTAGCGCCGTCTGTCCCGATCTGCCCAATGATGCCGAGAGCCAGATCTTTCGCCGTGACGCCGTCCGCCAGTCGCCCGCGGACGTCGATCTTCATCGTCTTCGGCCTTTGCTGCGCCAGGCACTGCGTCGCCAGCACATGCTCTACTTCGGATGTGCCAATCCCGAAAGCCAACGACCCGAACGCTCCGTGCGTCGACGTGTGGCTGTCTCCGCACACAATCGTCATCCCAGGCTGCGTGATTCCCAACTCCGGACCGATCACGTGCACGATCCCCTGCTCCGGCGAGTCCATATCGAACAGGCGGATGCCAAACTCCTTGCAATTGGCCTGAAGCGCAGCGATCTGCTTCGCCGCAATCAGATCGGTAATCGGAGTTCCGCGCGGTTCGGTAGGAACGTTGTGATCCACGGTAGCCACGGTGCGCAACGGCTGTCGGACACGCCGCCCTGCAGCCCGCAGCCCATCAAAGGCCTGGGGCGAAGTGACCTCATGCACCAGATGCAAATCAATGTAGAGAATCGGCGACCGCCCCGCGGGCCTAGCCACCAAATGCGCATCCCAAATTTTTTCAAATAGTGTTTGAGCCATAGTAGCGCCGGCTACCGGCCGGCTGTCGCGCGAGCACCTTGCCCGGCGCGCATTAGAAGCATTCCGTATCGTTGTAGTTTTTCATACCCGAGCGGCGAGGGGCAAGGTTGCGGCGACCCTTAAGTTCGTTTCGAAATCCCCACTTGTGGCAACACCGGCCAGAAATGGGGCACCCGGCGTTTAACCAGTCGTCGACTATCTTGCCTCGGGTTGAGCGGTCGCTGCCTGGATACGATATTTTCGTAGCAGTTCGTAGAGTACGATCCCGGCCGCGGTCGCGACGTTCAGCGACGTCTTTTTCCCCAGCATCGGGATTCGCACGTGCGTCGTCGCGATCGCGAGCAACTCGGGCCGCAGCCCCTCAACCTCGTTCCCAAACGCGACGCATACCGGGAACCTCGGCTCCCACTCGAACAGATCAACCGACTGCGCGCTGGTTTCGATCGCTGCAATTTCAAATCCGCAGCGCCGCATGCGCTCGGCCATCTGGACCGCGTCCCAGTCGTGCTCCCAGGCGACGGCCTCCTCCGCGCCCAACGCAGTTTTGGTGATTGCCTTCTTTGGAGGATGCGCAGTGATCCCGCACAGGCAGATTTTTTCCAGACCGACACCGTCGGCCGCGCGGAAAAACGCGCCCACGTTGTACATGCTGCGTATGTTGTCGAGCAGAACCGCCGCCGGCAGGCGAAGACCCTCATACCCCGCGGCCAGCCACGACTTCCCCAGGTGGGGCTCGCTCTTTGAGGCAACGGGACCCGCGTCCAGCAAACGCGTGGGATGGCTCATCGTGCCATCAACATATCATCTGCGCCGCTTCAATTTTGAGACCAAACGCGGAGAAGAGACACAAGCAGCCCAGAGCGAAGGAGCATGCGATACGGCCCGCGAACGACCGAGCTTTTTTTCTGTTGTCTTAATCGGCGCCGGTAGTGGGCCGGCGAGGCTGCGGCGCGCTCGAGGCGAGCGTCGGCCGGGCTTTCTCGTTCCGCTCCATCTCCTCCGACAACAGCGGAATCACCGATCGCAGCGCTTCGATTTCCGCTCGCGTGCGTTCCAGATCCAATTCCTTCTGGCGCAAAACCTGGTAGAGGTCCCTCATAGTCTGAACTCCCATGCGCGCCAGTCTATAGCCGCCACGGATGCGTGACAAAAATAGGAAGGTCATCCCTTGCAAGGGCGAATCCGCGGGAGAACCTGGCCTCGTCTGGATGGCGGGGATCCCTCGACTATGCCGGAGTTCCGCTTCGCTGCACTCCGCCTTCGCTCTGGATGACAACTTTGGATTGGCCGAATCCCTGTATACTTCCGCCAAAATTCAATTCTTGGCGGGCCAGTGGCTCGGCCAATCCTTGGGGATCTCGATGACATTGCGTTGTGCTTGTGCGGTTCTGCTGGCTTTGTGCGTGGCGGGTTCGATGGCGTCCGCCAAAGATGCCTCGATCATCCTGGTCAACGGGAAGGTGTGGACGGAGAATCCGGCGCAACCCGTGGCGCAGGCAGTCGCGCTGGATGGGGCCAGAATTCTGGCGGTGGGGGACAATGCGTCGATCCAGAAGTTCGCCGGGACTAATACGAAGATCATCGATCTAGGCGGGCGGTTGCTGCTGCCGGGATTCAACGATTCGCATGTCCATTTCATGATGGGTGGCGAATCGTTGATCACGGTGCAGTTGGGTACCGCAAACAGCCAGGCCGAGTTGCGCGAGCGAGTAGCACAGTTTGCGAAGACGCTGCCTGCGGGGGCTTGGCTACGGAATGGGCTTTGGGACCATCAGCGATGGACTCCGGCGGTGCTGCCGAATCATGCGTTGATCGACGAAGTGTCGGGAGGTCATCCGGCATTTTTGTGGAGACTCGATGGGCACATGGCGCTGGCGAATACGCTGGCAATGAAGCTGGCAGGCGTAGATCGGAATACGAAAGATGTTCCGGGGGGCGAGATTGACCGC
>Ga0335081_10009391_pt1 | contig 15739 bp, 13 predicted proteins | sample Lox_Sample_35_FD_206713 | JGI IMG/M metagenome (GOLD analysis project Ga0335081, IMG submission 206713) | Soil microbial communities from Loxahatchee National Wildlife Refuge, Florida, United States - Lox_Sample_3.5 | ecosystem: Environmental > Terrestrial > Soil > Wetlands | place: USA... | reverse complement strand
TATATCCATCATCGCGATCTGGACCGGAAGCGCGCGCTCGTAGCCGCCGATCAGCGCCGCATTCGTCGTCAGTGCCGCGCCGTGATGGATGACGCCGGCCTTGGCTGTGGTGCCGCCCATGTCGAAGGCGATCGCATTCTCGATGTTGAGCGTGCGGCACAGCGCCTGAGTGCCGATGACGCCGGCCGCCGGCCCGGATTCCAGCATGCGGATGCATTGGCTCTGCGCCTGATCCGCCTCGTAGAGCCCGCCGGTCGACTGCACCACCAAAAACGAACCGGCAAAGCCGGCGGCGCGCATATGGGCGTCGATCTCGCCGATGTAGCGGCGGACCCGCGGACCGACATAGGCGTTGGCGGCGACCGTGGCGCAGCGCTCGAACTCGCGATATTCCTGCGACAATTCGTGCGATGCCGACACGAACATGGCGGGATGGTTCTTTTCCAAGACCGCCTTGGCGCGGCGCTCGTGATCGGCGTTGGCGTAGCAATTGAGAAACAGGATCGCGACCGCTTCGACGCCGAGGCCTTGGAGTTTTGCGCCGAGCGCCGCGATTTCGCCGTCGTCGAGCGGCGTGTCGATCTCGCCGTCGGCCAGCATGCGCTCCTTCACCTCGAACCGCAGCGACCGCTCGATCAGCGGCACGTGTTTCTGGAAGAACAGATTGTAGGCGTCGGGCCGGTTGATGCGGCCGATCTCATAGATGTCGCGAAAGCCTTCGGTGATGACGAGCGCGGTGCGCGCGCCGGTGCGCTCCAGCATCGTGTTGATGGCGATGGTCGAGCCGTGCAGGAACAGTGCGGCCGAGCGGTAGTCGCTGCCGGCCTTGGCGACGCCCGCGGAAATGCCGTCGACCAGATGCGCCGGCGTCGACAGCGCCTTGCCGAAAGTGAGCGCGCCGGTTTTCTCATCGAATACGGCGATGTCGGTAAAGGTGCCGCCGATATCCGCCGCGAGCCGCAACCGACCCGGTGCCGTTCGGTTTTTGCTCACGCGTCGCACCCGCTCGCCGCTTGCTGCGGCATGCCCCGGTCGCAAAATCGGTTTCCACTCTTGCGGGACATGCCCTAATGCCACGACAGCGGCCCGGGCATGGCGCGTTCGGCTTCGGCAAGAAGCTGCGCCTCGTGGCGTTTCACGAAGATGCCCCCCACGATAAACAGGATCACGGTAACGATCGCCAGGACCAGGACCAGAGGACCTTCCAGTCGCTCGAACTCGCGGCCCAATTCATAAGCCGCGTAGCCGTAGAGCGCCGCCCATAAGATCGAGCCGATGACGTTGGCGAAAACGAAATCGCGCCACGGCATGACGTTGGCGCCGGCGAAAAGCCCGGCAAAAGTGCGCAGGACCGGAACGAACTGGGCGACGAAGACGATCTTGCCGCCATGGCGCAGAAACAGATACTGGCCGAGCTTGATGCGGCTCGTCGTCATGCGCACGTAGCTGCCGTAGCGCAGCAAAAGCCAATAGCCGAATTCGTGGCCCAGCACGTAGCCGATCATGCGCCCGCAAATCGCGGCGCCGGCCGCGGTCAGGATCACCGATACGATGTTGAGATCGTGCTTGGTGCCGGCATAGATCGCCGCCGCGAGCAGCGCGGTTTCCCCCGGCAACGGCACGCCAATGCACTCCAGGCCGACGATAACGGCGACCGTCAGCAAGCCATAGACGTGGATGAGATGGGCGATGAAGTGCATGAAGGCTGTGTACCGGAACTGCGCTCAGTTATACACAGTCCGACGCAAAGATAATGACTTGACTTTAGCAGTTCTGCGAACCCACGCCGAGGCGGTTGGATGTACAAAGATTTGCGGGAATTCATCGCGCTCGTCGAGAGGCTCGGCGTGTTGCGGCGCATCATGAACGCCGATCCGCGTTTCGAGATCGGCGGCATTACCGAAGTCGCCGCCGGCATGGCGGAATGCCCAGCTTTGCTGTTCGACGACATCAAGGGCCATCGGCGCGGCTTCCGCATTTTCACCAACGCCACGACCAACGTGCAACGCGCCGCGCTGGCGCTCGGGCTCGATCCGGCGCTGCGGCCGCTCGACGCGCTCAAAGCCTGGATGGAAAAGCGCAAATCGCTGACGCCGCGGCCACCCGTTGGGGTCGCCAAAGCGGCGTTTCTGGAGCATTCCGCCAGCGGCCCGCAGGTGAATATCTCGATCTTCCCGGCGCCGATCTGGCATCGCCACGATGGCGGGCCGTTCGTCGGTTCGGGCTCGCTTGTGGTCGTGCGCGACCCCGACGACGGCTGGATCAATGCATCGATCTACCGCGTGCAGGTGCATGCCGCCAACAAAGTGACGGTGCAATTCGATCACGGCGGCCGGCACGGCGCCATCATCGCCAGGAAGTATTGGGACCGCGGCCAGAGCTGTCCGATCGCGGTCGTGCACGGCGAAGATCCTGCCTTGTTCGTCGCCGGCTTCGAATATCTTCCCGCGGGCCGGTCGGAATATGAATTTGCCGGCGCCGTCAAAGGCGCCCCGATCGAACTCCATCCGGGGCCGATAACCGGGCTGCCGATCCCGGCGCATGCCGAGATCGTGTTCGAGGGACGGCTCTTGCCGATGCGGGAAGCAAGCCTGCCGGAAGGCCCGTTCGGCGAGTTCACCGGTTATTACGCCGCGGACGCGCGCCCTGCTCCGGTGATGGAGGTCACCGCCGTCCATTACCGTAGCGACCCCATCCTGCTCGGCTCGCCGCCGATGAAGCCGCCCCGCTTTCATTTCGGCCTGCCGCTGCGCGCGGCGACGATTTGGGACAATCTCGAAGCCGCCGGCGTCACCGACGTGACCGGCGTCTGGCAGCATGTGTCGCAACTGATGACCGTCGTCGCCTTGCGTCAGCGCTACGACGGCCACGCCAAGCGCGCCGCGCTGGTGGCGGCCGCGCACAGCTACATGGCGCGCCTCGTCGTGGTGGTCGACGACGACGTCGATCCGTCCAATCTCGCCGACGTGATGTGGGCGGTAACCACCCGTTGCGAGCCGGCGGAAGGCATCGACATCCTGCGCAATGCCTGGAGCTCGGCGCTCGATCCGCGCATCCCGCCGAGCGACAAGGAGCGCGGCGTCACCTCGCATTCCAAGGCGATCGTCGACGCCTGCCGGCCGTTCGCGTGGCGGGACAGATTTCCCAAGGCTTCGGCGCTGTCGATGGACGAGGTCCGAGAGATCGACGAGAAGTGGCGCGCTACTCTCGCGGGCCCGGCCGGCGAATAATTGCCCTGTTTCGCGCACGCGCCGCGTCACTGCACGGCGTTCGCCGCATTCAAGCTGTCGATCAGCGACGACCGATAGAGATATTTCTTGTGCAGCGCCACGTCCTCCGACGTGCGCCGCAGGTCGTCGAGATGCTTGCGGCGCACGGCGGGATCCCTTTCCTCGAGCGTCTTCTTGTTCTGGATCGACTGCGCTTGCACGAAATCGGTCTGGGCCTTGCGGCGCTGCCGCGTATAGCGGTCGAACACGCTGGCGTCGGCGCGCCCGTCCCGCACGTCGGCCAGTTTTTCCGCGAGATTGACCGCGTCGTGAATGCCGCCATTCATGCCCATGCCGCCGATCGGATTGTTGACGTGGGCGGCATCGCCGGCCAGGAAGACGCGGCCCTTGTTGAATGTCGCGGCGACGCGCTGATGCACCGCATAGAGCGCGTAATAGGAAATATCGAAATCGCCGCGCTTGTCGTGGATGCCGTGCAGCCGGCGCTGGATGCCTGCCATGCTCAGGGCCTGCTCGTCGGACTCGCCGGCCGGCACCGGCATGATGCCGCGCCAGATGCCGGGCGGGCCGTTGCCCTTGACCTTGAAGAGATTGAGCCACTCGTCGGGATCGGAGAAGTAATTGCGCGTGCAATAGCCGGTGCCGGCGGACACGAAGTCGAAGCTGGTCGCGATCTTGATGAAGCGCTCCTCCCAGGTGAAACCTGCAAAGTCGATGCCGACCAGCCGGCGCACGGTGGAACGCCCGCCGTCCGCGCCGATGACATAGCCGGCCCGCAACGGCTCGGTGTCGCCGGCCGCATTCTCGACCGCGATATCGACGTAATCGGCATGTTGAACGAGATCGGTCAGCCTGGTGGCGAAGCGGATTTCGGCAAGGCCGTTGGCCGCGATCAGCGGCAAGGCGGCGCGGACCAGCTTGTACTGCTCCCATTGCAGCACGAAGGGAAAAGCGACTTCGCCATCGAGCAGGCGAATATCGAACGTCGCCACCAGTTCGCCGGTGCCGCGGTCGCGGAACTGAAACAGCGGCGCCTGAAATCCGCCGGACGCATCCTCGGCAAACGCCTGTTCCTTGAGACCGAGCGCGGCCAGCATTTCCAGCGTCGGCGCGTGGATGGTCGCCGCGCGCTGATCTTCCACCGGCTCGGGCTCCGCTTCGATCAGCAGCACCGGGATGCCCTTGCGCACCAAGGCGAGCGTCGCCACCGCGCCGACCGGTCCGGCCCCGACGACGATGACGCGCTGTTCGCTCGGGCTCATGGTCGCGCTCACACTTTGGCGATTTCGAAGGTCGATGGATGAAACAGCTCGTCGACCTCGACCTTGCGGTCGGCCAGGCCCTGCTCGTGGACATATTGCGTCAGCGCCTCGATCTCCGGAAGATTTTCGGCCACGCCGTATTTCCAGAAATCCTCGCCCATGAGGGCGCCGGTGTCATGCGTTTCGGCTTCGAGCCATGGCAGCGTCACCATCAGCGCATTGACGTCGCGCAGGTCGATCATGGCGCGCGCCTTGGCTTCGCAGAACGCTTTGTAAACGCTGGTCGCCAGCCACGGATATTGTTCGGCCAGCGACTTGCGGATGCCGACCAGATGCATGATCGGGAACAGGCCGGTCTTTTTGTAATAAGCTTGCTCCGCCGCGCGCGTGTTGGGAAACAGTCGCGCAATATGCGGCTCGCCGGCCAGAAACGACGATGGCGCCCGCGCCGTGAACAACGCATCGAGCTCGCCGGCCTTGAGCATGCCGACCAGCGTGCGGTCGTCGCCGATCGGCTGCAAATCGAGGCCGGGGATGGGCTTGAGCGGCGTGCGTTCGTGGCGGCCGGGCTGCTCCTGCCCGCCGCTGCGCCAGTGAATCTCCGACGGCGCGACGCCGTATTCGTGCTGGATCAGGCCGCGCATCCACACCACGGCCGTGATCTGATATTCCGGTACGCCAATGCGCTTGCCGCGCAGGTCTTGCGGCTTTTCGATGCCGGCGCCTTTGCGGACGTAGATGCCGGAGTGACGGAAAATGCGCGACACGAAAGCCGGGATGCCGATATAGGCCGAGGTGCCCGCGGCCACGGTGCGGATGTAGCTCGAGAACGACAGCTCGGAAATGTCGAATTCGTGGAATTTGAAGGCGCGGTGGAAAATCTCCTCCGGGTAGAGCGGCAGATAGGTGACGTCGCAGCCTTCGACCGGAACGGTGCCGTCCTTGATGGCGCGGGTGCGGTCGTAATTGCCGCAGGCGATCGTCACCGGCACCTTTGCCATTAGGCTTGTTCCGTCATCCTCGGTGTTTCGTATAGTGGCTTCGCTCGATGCTGTGAAGCGCGTTGACGCATGGCTGCCGCGGCGGCGCGCTTGTTGTTCCGCACCGGCCGCGATAGCCTTTGCCGCCAAGGAGAGCGTCCAATGATGTCCACCGTAATCGGCGGCGCCATGCTGCCGCACGCGCCGCAGTTCTTCACCCTGCCGGACACCGAGGACAAGAGCCTGGTCGCGCATGTGCGCGAGGTGGCCGCCGACATCGGCAAGCGGCTCCGCGCGCTCAATCCCGATCTGTGGATCATCTTTTCCAACGACCACGCCGAGCAGTTTTTTCACAATGCCGCGCCGCCGTTCACCGTGCATGTCGGCGGCGAGGCGACCGGCGAGTTCGCCGGCCGGAAATTCCATTGGAGCATTCCGAGCGAGATCGGCTTCGAGCTCGTTCGCCAGCTCTATCGGCAGAGCTTCGACCCGGCCTTCACTTCGACGGCGAAGATCGATTACGCCATCGGCATTCCGCTGACCCATCTCGGTCACACCGGACCGGTGTTGCCGATCTATGTGAACGCCTATCTGCCGCCGCAGCCGACCATGGAGCGCTGCTATCAGTTCGGCCAGGCCGTCGCCCGCACCGTCACCGCGATGGGATTGAAGACGGTGATCCTGTCGAGCGGCGGCATGTCGCATTTTCCCGGCACCGACCGCTACGCCAATCCGGAGCTCGATTGGGACAAGCGCGTGCTGGCGAAGCTCGCCGCCGGCAACCTGAAGTCGCTGATCGGCTATGACGAGACCGAGCTCGACGACACCGGCAATATCGAGTTGCGCTGCTGGGCTTGCGCCGCCGGCGCGCTCGGCGAGCGCAAGCCGGACGTGGTTTCGCTGGACCCGAGCTGGCATCACAATTACGCGTCGCTCGCCTGGATCGGCGGCGACGGCGATGGGCAGAAGACCGCGCATTATCCGTCGATCAAGCCCGAGCTTGTCGGACTGACATCGGCGCTGCACGGACTTGCCCATGACGCCGACATGCGCGCGCAATATCTCGCCGACGCCGGCGGCTTCGCCGACCGCTTCGCGCTGCCGCCGGAACAGCGCGAAGCCCTGATCGGGCTCGATTTGCCGTCGATGGTGAAGATGGGCGCGCATCCGCTGGTTCCGTTTCTGGCGCAGCTGCAAATCCAGCGGCAGCGCCAGCAGCGTTGAGAAGAATTCGGCCGCGCGGGTAGTATCCCGGCGGGCCGTTGGGGAGGGGAACACGACATGACGACCGCATTGCCGCTGACCGAGCAATCCATCGCCGCGCGTCTGGAGCGCCTGCCGAATTCGCGCTGGCACGTCACGGTGACCGTCATCCTCGGCGTCGCCATCTTCTTCGACTCGTTCGATTCGCTCGCCATCGCCTATGTGCTGCCGGCGATCGTGCCGGCCTGGCACATTCCGCCGTCGAGCATCGGCGGCTTGATCAGCATCGCCAATTTCGGCCAGGCGCTCGGCGCCCTGACCTTTGGCTGGGCCGCGGAACGCATCGGCCGCGTCGCCACCGCGCGGCTTGCCATCGCGCTGTTCGCGGTGATGAGCCTGGCCTGTGCGTTCACGCACAACTACGAGCAGCTCTTCGTGCTGCGGTTTCTCGAAGGCATCGGGCTCGGCGGCGAGATTCCGGTCGCCTCGACCTATATCAGCGAAATCCTCCGCGCCGAGCGGCGCGGCGGGCGCTTTCTCGCCTATCAGATGATCTTCCCGGTCGGCCTGCTCGGCTCCGGCATCGTCGGCGCCGCCATGGTGCCGCGCTTCGGCTGGCAATCGATGTTCGTCATCGGCGCGATCCCGGCCTTCGTGGCGCTGTTCCTGCAGCGCTACTGTCCGGAATCGCCGCGCTGGCTGGCGTCGAAGGGGCGGCTTAGCGAGGCCGACGCCATCGTTACCGACATCGAGCGCATCGTCTCGCGCGACGGCGCGCGGCCGCTGCCGCCGGTGCCCGATTTGGCGTTAAAGCCGCTCGGCAACCAGACGCGCTGGCAGGAATTGTTCCAGGGCCGCTATCTGTCGCGCACCTTCCTGGTCTGGATCCTGTGGACCACGTCATACATCATCACCTACGGGCTCGCGGGCTGGATCCCGACACTGTACCGCGAGGTCTATCACCTGCCGCTGCAGCAGGCGCTCAATTATTCGATCGCCGGGCCGGCCGGCAGCCTGATCGGATCGGCGATCTGCGCCTTGCTGATCGACTGGACCGGCCGGCGCATCTGGTTTCTCATCGCCTTCTTCTTTACCGCCGCCGCGCTGGTCGAACTCTGGGCGTTCGGTTCGAACACCGCATTCGGCATGCTGCTCGGCTACGGCTTCAGCCAGATCTGGCTCGGCTCCATCAATATGAGCATCTTCCTCTACACGGCGGAAATCTATCCGACGCGGATGCGCGCGCTCGGCGTGAGCTGGGCGAGCTTCTGGCTGCGTCTGGCGGCAACCGTCGGTCCGCTGATCGTCGGCGCCGTGCTGCCGCGCTACGGCATCGGCGGCGTGTTCCTCGCCTTTTCGGTGTTCGGCTTCATCGGCTGTGCGGCCGCCCTGTTCATGATCGAGACGCGGCACCGCGTATTGGAGGAAGTCTCGCCGTAATCGTCAGGGCGCTAGTCCTGCAAGATCATTTCGGCCGCTTTCTCGCCGATCATCATCGCCGGCACATTGGTGTTGCCCGAGATGAGCGTCGGCATGACCGAGCAATCGGCGACCCAAAGGCCCTCGGCGCCGCGCACGCGCAGACGCGGATCGACCACCGCGTCCTGGTCCGCGCCCATCCGGCAAGTGCCGGCCGGATGAAAGATCGTTGCGCCATGGGCTTGCACGAAACGCAGGATATCGTCGGCGGTTTCGATGTTCGGGCCGGGCGTGACCTCGGCGGCGACGTAATCGGACAACGGCGCGGTCTGCGCGAGCTTGCGGGCGAACCTGACGCTTTCGACGGCGAAATGCCGGTCGCTTTCCTCGGCGAGATAATTGGCGTGAATGCGCGGCCGCTCGTACGGATCGGCCGAGCCCAGCGTGATCGAGCCGCGGCTGTTCGGGCGCAATTGACAGACCGACAGCGTCATTCCGGAGAAGTCGTGCACCTTGCCGCCCGCCATGTCGGCGCTCAGCGTCGCCACGTGAAATTGGATGTCCGGCGTCTTCGCATCCGGCATCAGGCGCGCGAACAGGCCGCCTTGATTGATGCCGACGGCGAGCGGCCCGCGCCGGTGAAACAGCCAGTCGCGGCCGAGCTTGAACCGTCCCCACAGCGAGCGCAGCGCGTCATTGGTCGTGATGGGCTTCGCGATCCGATAGATCAGGCGCAATTGCAGATGATCCTGCAGATTGCGGCCGACCGCCGCGCGATCGACCCGCACCGCGATGCCGTGGCGCCGCAACTCCTCGCCGGGGCCAATGCCCGACAGCATCAACAAATGCGGCGACTGAACCGCGCCGGCGGCGAGAACGACGCCGCGCCGGGCGTTCACGGTGCGCATCGAGGCGCCGCTGCGGCACGTCACGCCCGCCGCACGGCGTCCGGCGAACAGAATTTGCCCGACTTGGGTATCGGTAAGGATTGTCAGATTGCGCCGCTTGGCGACGGGCCGCAAATACGCCGCGGCGGCGGAGTCGCGCCAGCCGTTGCGCGTGGTGAGCTGGAAATAGCCGACGCCTTCCTGTTCGCGGCCGTTGAAATCGATCGTGCGAGGAATGCCGTGGCGATTGGCGGCGGCGATGAACGCCTCGATCAATTCGTGACGCTCGTGAATGCTGTTGACCTGCAACGGCCCATGCGCGCCATGTAATTGATCGCCGCCGAGGTCGCTGTTGCTCTCGATCTTGACGAAATAGGGCAGGACGTCGCGCCACGACCAGCCGCGATTGCCCAATTGCGCCCAGTGATCGTAGTCCTGGGGCTGACCGCGGATCACGATCAGGCCGTTGATCGCGCTGCAACCGCCGAGCACCCGGCCGCGCGGCCAATAGATCCGCCGCCCGTCCAGGTGCGGCTCCGGCTCGGTATAGAATTTCCAATTCACCCTGGGATCCCACATCGTGCGCCCGTAGCCGATGGGGAGATGGATCCAGAAGTTGCTGTCGCGCGGGCCCGCTTCGATCAGCGCGACGCTGTTGCGGGCGTCGGCACTCAGCCGGTTGGCCAATACGCATCCCGCCGAGCCGCCGCCGACGACGATAAAATCGAACTGCTCGCCATCCATTGCCAAAAAAGATCCAGGGACCGAAATGCTTGGGGCCGGGGGCAAAACGAGTCAATGCAATTTGAAATGTTTTGTCTCATACTATGAGATTGTAACGACGGCCCCAATGACCGCCTCAAGGACCGCCCCAAGGACCGCCCCATGGAGCACGCCATGAAAAAGCTCGTTCTCGAAACCACCGCGCCGTTCCAGGGATTGCCGGAGCTGGTGGCTTACGATGAAGGCCTGTTCGCCAAGGAAGGTCTCGACATCGAATGGGCCGACCGCGAAGCGGGCGTCGATAAGAAAGTCGAAACCGACGTCACCACGCCGAAAGGCGTCACGCCGTTCGCCAGCCACGGTAAGCTGCTCGAACAGGGCAAGGCCGACATGTACAACGCTTGCGAATGGGGCAATTACTGCCGCGTTCAGGACACCGCCCAAGGCAGCCGGCAGCTCGGCCGCCGCGCCATCGTCGCCTATGCCGCCATCGTGGTGCGGCCGGACTCGCCGGTGTTCACCCCGCAGCAGCTCGCCAACCGCACCATCGGCGTGCCGTTCTATTTCGGCACCCATTACATCGCGTTGCACATGCTGGAAGGCTTCGTGCCGCGCGCAATGATCCGGCTGTGCCGGGCGCCGAACGGCTCGCGCTACCGTCTCGACGCGCTGATGAAGGGGGACATCGAAGCCACCACGCTCACCGAGCCGCACATCACGCTTGCCGAGAAGAAAGGCTGCCGCATCGTTTGCGCGGCGTTCTTCCACGGCACCGAGGTGGCGTCCGACCGTGTCGACGGCGAAACCTATGCCGCATTCAATCGCGCCGTGCGCGAGGCGGTGCGCCGCATCAATGCCGACAAGCAATCGTATATGCATTATTTCATCGACTACTACGCCAAGAAGGATCCGGAGATCGCCGCGCTCTCGGTCGCGGACCTGCGCGAGAGCCGGCTCGTCGTGTGCGATCCAGCGCCGATCCCGCTCGACGAGCTGCAACGCACTTACGAATGGCTCAAGAGCTGGGGCATGCTGGAAGAAACCGCCTCGCCGCTGCAACTCGTCGACCTGGAGCTGCAGAGCCGCGCCCATGAGGCGGCAGCGGCGGCGGAATAATTCGGCGGCGGAATAATAGCGGCGGCATCGCCGCCGGTAGCGTCCCGCGCGAATCCGGATTACACCCGTCCGGGGGATGCCTGACGAGCGGCGATCGATGACCAGCAAAGCGGCGCGGCCGGCGGCCCTGCTTCTCGGTGTGGCGTTGGCGCTTGGCGCCTGCAGTCACGGTCTTTTTCACACCGGCGACGACGACGAGAGCGGCATCAATGCCGTTCCAGCGAATTACAAGACCGATATTCTCGGCGCCGTGCATGTCTATCTGAACGATCCGACCGGGATTCGCGACGCCGCCGTTTCCCCACCGGTCCTTAAACAGGTCGGGAGCGAGACGCGCTACGTCGCCTGCGTGAAATTCAACCCGAAGAAGAACAGCACGGACTACGCCGGCAGCAGAGAACTGGCGGCGGTGTTTCTGGCCGGCCGCTTCGATCGCTTCGCGGACGGCACCAAAGGGCAAGCGGAGACGGCGAAAACCCTCTGCGCGGGGGCTGCCTATGCGCCGTTCCCGGAATTACAGAACCTGCCACCTTGATCTCGCCGCTAATCGTCCTGAAGATGATCGCGGCGTTCGTCCGTTACGGATAGGGAGGCGTCTTTGCAGCGCAAAGTTTTGAACGGCAGCAAAGTTTTGAACGGCAAAATGGCATGGGCGACCTGGCCCGCGATCGCGGGCGCTGCCGCGCTCTTTGCTCTGGTCTCGTTGCCAACGGCGACGGCGCAACCGGCGCCGCCGCCGCCGGCTCAATCGGCTCCGGCACAGTCCGCTCCACCACCGCCCCCGCCGCCGGATCAGCCGCCGCCGGCTGCGGGACAAGTTGCGCCCGATCAATCCACGCCGCCGCCCGGAGGACCGCCCGGTCCGCCGCCGCAAGCCGGAGGTCCGCCGCCCGGAGGACCGCCACCCGGAGGTCCGCCGCCGCCACCGGCCGCGGTGAATACCAATGTCAATCTACGGCAGGGCCCCGGCACCAATTATCCCATTCTCATGACGATCCCCGCCGGCGCGCCGGTTGCGGTTGCCGGCTGCGGCGGCGCCTGGTGCCAAGTCGCGTTCCAAGGCCAGAGCGGCTACATCATCGCATCGAGTCTCGGCGGTCCTCCGCCGGGTCCCGGCTATCCGCCGCCTCCCCCGCCGGTCTATCCGCCGCCCTACCCGCCGCCTTATTACCGGGCCTATCCGTACGGCTATTACGGCCCGTATTGGCGGCACCGCGGCTATTACTGGCGCCATCACTGGTAGGCGGCGCTCACGGCTCGTCGCCGGTGAAATGCACCGCCGCGCCTGACGCCGCCAGACTGAGCGCGATGATCAGGAAAATGCCGCCGACGCCGGAGGCCGCGGCCACCAGGCTCGCCAGGAACGGCACCGCCATCTGCCCGATGCGGTTGCCGGTGTTGCGCAACGACATCACCGTGCCCATCGAAGCCGGCGAGGCAAGATCGACGACGTTGGTCAAGCTCAGCGTGGTCGCGATACCGAGCGCGATGCCGGTCAAGATCATGGCCGCAAACAGGACGGGAAGCTTCACCGGCAAAGCAAGACAGGCAAAACCGACGGCCGATCCGACCATGCTGGCAAGCGTCAGCGGACGGCGTCCCATCAAGCCGATGATCCGCACATAACCCATCCGCGACAGCAAAGCCGCCACCGAGCGAACCGTGAGCAGGCTGCCGATGTCGCGCGCGTTGATGTTCTTTTCGGCGCCAAGCAGCGGCAGGTAAATGGTGACGAGGTCCTGCGCAGCCATGGTGATGACGCTGGCGACGAGGTAGGCCATCAGTCCGCGCTGGCGAAGCAATTCCCGCAGCGGCACGACCGCCTTGCTCTTCGCCCGCGCCATGTGGTCGGGCGCCGGCCGGATGGCGGCTGCGGTCGCCAGCGAGCCCAATGACACGACCAAGCCGATGGCGAACAAGCGGTCGGTGGGCGGCAATGTCGCCGAGCCGCCGGCCCATGCCACCAGATAGGGACCGAGCCCCTGCCCGACGGCGCTGGCGATGACATAATTGCCGAAGGCGGCCTCGCGGCCGCGCGGTCCGGTGCAACGCACGCACAACATCTGCTGGCTCGCCATGATCAGGATATGCGAAATGCCGAGCAGCGCGGTGAGCAGCAGAAGCGAGAGCAACGAACCGGCGGCGAAACGAAAGCCGGCGCAGGCGACGACCAGCAGGCTGGCGCCGAGCCAGGCGGCCTGGGCGTCCTTGCCGCGATCCAAATAGCGGCCGACTTGCACCGCGAAGATGATCGGCAGGATCGCAAAGGTTGCCGAGATGATGCCGAGCCATATCACCGGCAACTGCAGTTCGATGGCGCGGTAGGACGTCGTCACGCGCACGATGGCGTAGACGGCCTGGATAATCGCGACGTTGAGCATCAGCGGGACGAGCAGCCGGTAATCGGTGTCGCTCGCCCCCGCCCGAGCGCCGCGGCGGGAAGCCGGCTGAAGTTTCTCCCAAAAGCTCGACACCGCGCCCCCGCGCTCCTTGAAATGCCGTTTTCTATCTAACACCCTTGCGCCCGCGCCGACATGCCGATTTGCTATGGGTTGTCTGCGAACGCCGGGAGACGAGCATGAACGCAGTGAGTTCCAAGGCGGCCGCGCTGGCGCTCGCCGCTTGTGCGGCGGCCGGCCTGTGCGGCCAGGCGGCGCGCGCCGCGGACGATTATCCGACGCGGCCGGTGACCATCGTCGTGCCGTTTCCGCCGGGTGCCTCGAACGACCTCTTGGCGCGCTATGAGGCTGGCGTGCTGGGGCGCGCGCTCCATGGGACCTTCGTCGTCGAGAACAAGGCGGGTGCCGGGGGCGAGATCGGCATTTCCTATGCCGCGAAGACCGACCCCGACGGTTACACGCTGCTCCACGCGCCATCCGCGATCACCATACTGCCTTTCGTGATGAAATCGGTTTCGTATGACCTGGGCCGAGACTTCGATCCCGTAGTGCTTGTCGGCCTGACCCAATTCTGTTTGGTCGTTTCGCCGTCATTGCCGGTAAACTCGGTGTCGGAGCTCATTGCGCTGGCCAAGGCGAAGCCGGGCGCCCTCACTTATGCGTCCGCCGGGATCGCCACGCCGCATCAGATTTTTGCCGAGCAATTCAAGCTCGCGACCGGAGTCGATATCCGCCACATCCCCTACAAAGGCGCGATGCCGGGACTGACCGACGTCGCCAGCGGCAATGTCTCTTTGGAGTTTTCGGATCTCACGCCGGCGCTGCCGTTGATCCAGTCCGGCAAGCTGAAGCTTCTCGCGGTGCTCTCCAGCAAGCGCGATCCGGACATGCCGAACGTCCCTGCACTCGCCGAAACCGTGCCAGGCTACGAGGGCAGCAGTTGGCAGGGCGTCTTCGCTCGCTCCGGGACGCCCAAAGAAATCATCAACAAGATCAACACCGCTCTGGTCGCCGACCTCGAGCGGCCCGAAACGGCGGCGCGCTTCAAGGCGCTCGGCATCGTCGCGCAATGGGGCACGCCGGACGAATTTCGTGCGTTCATCGTTGCGCAGACGGCGAAATGGGTCCGGATCATCCGCGCCGCCCATATCGAGCTGCAGTGAGAGCGTCGCCGGATACGTGGGTTTGCGCGGCCGGCGCGCAGGCGGTCAGTCCTTGGCCGTCTCGACGTGGAAGCGATGCAGGACGCGGTGGAAAATCGGCGCCAGCACGAAACCGGTGGCGATGATCATGATCAGGCCCGAGAAGATCGCATAGAGCCCGGCAAAAACCTTGCCGCCGGTCGTTTTCAGTTCGCCCAGCGGGCCCATGCCGGACAGAATCATCGCCGCGTTGACGAAGGCGTCGACGAACGACATGCCCTCGAAATACGCATAGCCGGCAATCCCAATGGCCATGCCTCCCACGGTGAGAAACAGCCATAGGCCGATCGCCAGGCCCATGCGGGCCAGGAATTTCCGGCGCGAAGCGACCGGTTGGCTGCGCCGCTCGAACCCGGTTACGCTGGCAGCTCTTGGCGGCATATCCGATGCTCCTTCGCCGATCCCGCGCGCGGCCGGCCAGACGGCAGTTGAGCCGGCCCATGCCTATCGCCTAATATCGGGCCGGGAAGGATAACGCCATGCTCGACAAAACTTACGACCGCGCCGCCCAGGATATCGGCAACAGCGTCGGTATCGGTCACGTCAATGTCTGCATCGACGACCAGCACAAGGCGACGCATTTCTACATTACCGGGCTCGGCTACACGCGCGATCCGTTCCTCAACACCGGCGCCGGCAACATGTGGGTCAATGTCGGCATGAGCCAGTTCCACCTGCCGATGGGCAAGCCCGAAGTGTTGCGCGGCACCACCGGCCTGGTGATGCCGGACCGCGAAGCGCTGTTGAAGCGGCTCAACAGGGTGAAGAAGGCGCTCGACGGCACCAGGTTCCAGTTCCGCGAAAGCAACGACGGCGTCGAGACGGTGTGCCCGTGGGGCAACCGCGTCACCGTGCACGAGCCGGACCCCGCCCGCTTCGGCCGCGTCCAGCTCGGCATGCCCTATGTCCGCTTCGACGTGCGGCCCGGCACCGCCGAGCGCATCGCCCGCTTCTATCGCGAGGTGATCGAAGCGCCGGCCGAGGTGAAAAAGAACGGCGCCGGGCCGGAGGCGAAAGTCCAGGTCGGCGAAAACCAGTACTTTTATTTCCGCGAGACCGACGCGCCGCAGCCGGACTACGACGGCCACCACGTGCAGATCTATCTCACCAACTTTTCCCGGCCGTATAAGAAGCTGCTCGACCTCGGCCTGATCACCATCGAAGACAACGATTATCAGTACCGCTTTCGGGACATCGTCGACCTCGACAGCAAGGAAGTGCTGTTCACCGTCGAGCACGAGACCCGCAGCGCCACCAATCCGATGTATGGCCGGCCGCTGATCAACCGCAATCCGGCCGCCACCAACATGGATTACAA
>Ga0335081_10009390_pt1 | contig 15739 bp, 14 predicted proteins | sample Lox_Sample_35_FD_206713 | JGI IMG/M metagenome (GOLD analysis project Ga0335081, IMG submission 206713) | Soil microbial communities from Loxahatchee National Wildlife Refuge, Florida, United States - Lox_Sample_3.5 | ecosystem: Environmental > Terrestrial > Soil > Wetlands | place: USA... | reverse complement strand
AAGGCATTGTTCATTCGTTGTCTAAATGCGTGGTCGAAACGACGGTAAACGCTACGCGACGTGTGCCCCGGCCAGTGGTCGCCGATGAGTTCGACTGGCAGTAGTGGGTCGAGCTGAAGATGCCGGACCACGGCAATCGATAGAGCGAACTCGTATGTGAAGCTTTCGGTCGAATCGTCCCGTTTTCTCCGCTTGAGTTCGACGTTCATGGCCTCGATGAGCGCCCTAGCATCGTCTGTCCACGCATCGAGGGAAAAGAGTGATCGCACCCTGTCGGCGGTTATGTCCGTGGCGGCGCCGTGGAAGTGGGTGCACTGCTGGTCCAGCACCGCCCTGGATATCGGAAAGCGTTGCGGATCAAGATTGTCCGGACGAATCCACACGCCCTCCCGAAGCTCGGCCAGATGCAGCGCCGTCGCTGCTTTCCTCAGCTCGAGACGATCGGTTGCCGACCTGCGCTCCAACGAGACGATCGCCAGTTCCCATGTTCCGTCCCATCCGGGCGTGGCCACGTCGTCGATCCGGGACGCCTCGTCGACACGCTGACGGCGCTCCAACAAGCGCCCGGCGAGCGTGTAGCTGCCGTCGTCGCCGGTGGGTTCGCCATTCGTGACCATCCGCCAAAGGCAGGTGCGGGCCGCGCCGGCGCTGATGCCGAACAATGAGGCCACCGCAACCAGGAGGCCACCGCAACCAGCTCCGCGACCGTGAGGCGGGCTTGGTCGGATCCCAACAAAGCCGACGCGAGCACCGAGCGCGCGCTGAGCGGCCGATTGCCGATCAGATCGCTCACGCGGGATTGGGGTACAGCGGGCACGCGTCTATCTTCGCCGGTCGCCGTGTATCACCAAATCATTGACACGCGATGTTCATAGTGTGATACTGACGCACATAAGCTCACCGACGAAGTCGGTGCTTGCTGATGATGTGGGACTCCGTTGACGCAGCCCCGCAAGCCTGGGTTGACGAGGCGATGGTCTGGCTGGCCGATGGGACTCCGTGGCGGGGCAAACTAATGCCTGCTGAGCGAGTCGTGTTTACCGAGTCGACACCGCGAGCGATGAACTGGAAGGTGCTCGTCGAGCAGTTCCTGGAGGGTTATCACATCCGCTCCACGCACAAGGACACCTCCTTCCCTGTGCAATACGACGACCTGAATGTGGTCGAGACATTCGGCCCGAACAGTCGAATCACGTTCCCGTACCGCAATATTGAACGGCTCCGCGACCGTCCGGAGACCACGTGGACGACCGACGCGCGGGTGACATACGTGTATCAGTTGTTTCCCAACGTGATGGTGGCGACGTTCCCGGACTTGGTACTCATGCTCGTGATCGACCCGGTAGATGTCGACCACAGCGCGGTCGTTGCCTATTCGATGGTCCGGCCTGACATTGCCAAGCAAGCGTCGGTCAATTCACCAAGAAACCCGGCGGGAGCGGGTAGCTTCATCGTGCGTGGTGCGGTGGAGGACAACGAGATGTCAGCGGGTGTACAACGCGGATTGCACACGGGCGCAAACGAGTTTGTGGAGTTCGGACGGCACGAGAGCGCGGTCGGGCACTTCCACGCCACCCTTGATAAGCGTCTCGCTCGATTGGCTACCGTCCTGGCGCAGAATCCGGGGTGACGTTATCCATCTGCGCCGCAACGATGTTCATCGACCTCAGGAGTCGAATGGCGCTAGCCGCACGGCCAACGGCAATCCACGTTAACCTGTGCGGCTGCAGCCGGAAGCCGGCCGAGTGACGAGCTTGATCCTTCCCACGGCGTTTTCCCACTGGCCTATCGCAATTGCAAATATGGAGCCGGCGGCGACAGCCGACCCCCGGTCCGACGGACCCAAGCGAGACCACCAAGCCGCTGCGGATCAGGCGCGTTCATTTCGCTTCGCAACCAATCAACCGCAATTGCATCGCCCCTTTCGGGCAGCCGCAGCCACCGCTACGGAGTCTTGAGGAACACGTCGTTGAGGGTGACGGTGCGAAGGTTTCGGTCGCGGATGATCTCGACGAGTTGCGGGTAGACGTGCGTGACGGGTAGGTGATTGAGGTGTCCGATAACGATTTCCTGTGGCGTGAAGTACTGATCGGCCATCTTCACGATGTAGTCCTCGGTGATCAACGTGGAATCCGACAGCGAACCCGACCATAACGTTGGGACGGTGTAGCCGAGGTCGGCCGCCACAGCGTCAACGGCGGCATTACGCCTTGCATAGGGTGGCCGCCAGTACGGTTTCGCGCCGATGTCGTAGGTCTTTTTCAGAAATTCGTCGTTGCGGGTGAGCTGTTGGGCGATCTGCTCTTTCGTCAGGGTGGTCAAATCCGGGTGCGACCAGGTGTGGTTGCCGAGTTGAATCTGCCCGGAGTCCACCAACGGTCGAAGTATCGCCAGGTTGTCGGTCCAGGAGTTGTAGATCCCGTTGACGAAAAATGTCAGCCGCACACCGGTGTCCTTGGCGAACTGCGTGTAGGCACGCACTACATCACTGTTGACGCCGTCATCGACGGTCAGCGCAAGCAAATCACCTTGGCCGGGAATCTTGGTCAGTGCACCACCACCGGGCAGCGGGACGCGAGCACTCGGCGGTGGAGGCGGTAATAAGGCTGCTGGGGCGGTAGGGCCGAAGGTAGCCACCTCAGCTGGAGGTGTCTGGGCGAACGTCCGGGGTTGCGGGTCGACCACGAGCCGAGCCGCGCCCACGCCGGCAACAGTGGCCGCCGCCAGCGCCCCGAGGAAGCGACGTCGGTTCAGCTCTGACGCGGCACGGCCCCCACCAAAACCCCTCGCAACGGGGGAGGCGGCGAATCCGACGCGATTCTTCGCGGGTCGCTTGCGGTGCGATGTTGGAACACGCGACCCCGCGCCGGGGGTACCCCTATTGCCAAACTCCGCCACCACAGCAGCGAACCGTACCATTTGCAGCGACAACATGCCGGATTCGTTACGGGAGGGTCAGCTGTGACTTCAGCTCGATCAGGTTACAAGTCCGCATATCGCGGCCCTCCGATGTGATCTCGGGCACCGACGGTTGTCACGAAACGACCCCCAAGCTGGATCAATGAGGCGCCCCGCTCCCGCGTTGTGGTAGCTGCGTGGGCTCGGCATCGGGGAGACCCAGCGTCGAGGCCAGCCAGGGCAGGGATGCGGCGAAGGCCTGGGCGGCGAACGGCCAATCATGTTTGCCTGGTTGGGTGACCACCGAACATGTGATCCCGTTGGCGGCGGCGACGTCGCACAGCGAGTTGGCAGCGGCGTCCTGGCCTTCTGGGTTGGCGGCGGGGTCGATGCTCGCGGTAGCGAGGGCGGGGCCGGCTGCCTGGGCAACGCTGCGCGAACCGGACGATGCCGGGATGTCGAACCATCCCGATACCCCGGTGTAGCGACCATGTTGATTGATGATGGTGACGGGGTCGAAAGCAGCCCAGGCGGCGGCGTTACCGCCGAACAACCGGGCGATAGTTTGCTCCTTGGTGCCTATGTTGGGGCTGCGGTCGCCGGCGATGTCGACGAACACGCTGAACATGTCTGGATGCATGATGGTCAAGTCGACGGCGCAAGTACCGCCCATCGACCATCCGGCGATCCCCCAGTTGGCTCGGTCGGCGCTAACCCCGAAGTTCGAGACCACGAATGGCACGACATCTTTCGTCAGATGATCAGCGGCGTTGCCGCGGCTCCCGTTGACGCACTCGGTGTCGTTGTCGAACGCACCGGTCGGATCAACGAACACCAGCACCGGCGCGAAGCCGTGATGACGTGCCGCGAAGTTGTCGATGCTGTCGAAGGCGCCGCCGGCACGCAGCCAGTCGGCAGGCATGTTAAAGGCAGAACTGATCATCATGACCGTCGGCAGCCGGGGCGGCGGTTTGCTGCTGAACCATGCCGGGGGCAGGTACACCAGTTCCTGGCGGTGGGGAAAGCGGGACGCGTCGGCGTTGATGTTGACCGGCACCACGACGCCCTTGGCCGGCTTGGTCCCGGCGAGCTGCATTTCGGTGACACGCAGCCGATCGATCTGGTCGGGCAAGGGCCCCGCTGTCAACTGATTCCATGCGGCGAGCACCGTGGGGAAGTAGCCGACCCACAGGTTCAAGGCCAAGGCTGCGCACAACACGCACAGGGGTACCGAAAGTACCGCCAACCCGCGACGCCACCAGCGGGTACCCGGCCAGCCCAGCAACAGCACGGCGGCGGCCAGTCCGCTCATCGCTATCCAGAGCCACAGCAACGCTGGCGCCGGATCCCCGGCCACCCCGATCGACGCGATGTACCAATGCGAGAGCGCGGTAACCACGGCGGCGGCGACCAACGCCGCCGGCAGCACGCGCCTGCGCCAGCGCTGCTTACGCCATTCGATCGCGGTGATCACCACGAGCAGCGCCAACGCCTGCACCGCCACCGGCAACCAGCCACGCAGCAACGACAGTCGTCCGAAGAAGTCTTGCAACGGTCGTGACCTTCGCTAAATCCGATCGCTCTGTCAGGCTGGCTTGAGGCTTACTTGGTTATCAACCCACCGGTCGTGGTCCTGGAAAACAGTAGGTCGGAGTAACTATCCCATACCACCCCCACCCACAAGCCCACCATTTTCGCGTGTGGACCCATCACATTTGCGCAGTCAGCCGTACGGGTAATGCGTTTTTGAAAATGCTGCTGACGCGTGCTTGTTGATGGGAGGTGCGAGTTCAGCACCGTTGTCCGGCCGTCCTGCTGGGAGCGCGGATGTCTCGTGCTATGCGGATCGTGCGGGGCGGGCACCGGGGCCGGGTCTCGGTTCAGTGTCATGGGCGGTCAGCGGGGCGTGGTCATGCGTGCAGCGCAGTACCAGTTCGACGGGGTGCCCGCAATCGCGGTGAGTGATCTCGACTGGCGGGCCGTCCGGGTCGGCCTCCCAGCGGTCGCCCCATTGCATCAGCGCAATGACCGCAGGCAGGAGGTCAAGGCCCTTTTGGGTGAGGCGATATTCGTGGCGTTCGCGTTGGCCCGGTTCTCGATAGGGCACACGCCGCATCACTCCCGCCTTGATCAGAGTGTTCAGTCGTTCGCTTAGCAGGTTGCGGGCACAACCAACGCGGGCCTGGAACTGCTCGAAGCGGCGTGCGCCGTAGAAGGCCTCCCGTAGCACCAGAAGTGTCCACTTCTCTCCGACAACGTCGAGCGCGCGCTTCACGGAGCAGTTTTCGGCGCTGTAATTCTGTCGGTCGGCGAACACAGCGATCACCCTACCAGGGTTTGACAATGCAACTCAGGGTCGCGTAGGCTGCGTTGTGATAGTAAATTCAGGGTTCGGGCCCGATGAAATGGAGGTTCTCGATATGCCCATGCTCGACGCATACATTCCCGACGGTGCGTTACCTGCCGCGGCGGAGAAGGCGCTGCTGAACACGCTGACCGACGTGCTGCTCGAACACGAGGGGGCCGACCCGCAAAATCCGGCCGCTCGTGCACTGGCCAAGGTATGGCTGCATCGACCCGCGGCCGTGTTGCACGCGGGTGAGGAGCCCGCGGCGCCGCACTATCGGGTGATCGCGTCGGTGCCCGAGGGCCAGTTCGACGATGAGCGCCGCGCGAGCATGGTCGCCGCGGTCACCGAGGCGATCCTGGCCGCCGAGGACGGCCGCTACGACCATGACCCCTTGCGTATTTGGGTGTTCGCCAACGAGATTCCCGACGGCACCTGGGGCGGTGGCGGACGGATCGCGCGGCTGGCCGATATCGCTGGGTTGGTTCTGGGAGACCCTGACAAAGGCCGCGCCTACGCCGAGCAACGGCTGGCCGGCCGCCGGCCAGTGCCGGCCTGAGACGCCCCATGGGTACGCAAGGTGCCGCGAGTGGGCGGCATCCATTTCAATGCGCCATCGAGGCAAAGGATTTCGATGCGCTCGCCCGCAGTCTTCGCGAGGACGTGGTGTTCTACGCTCCGATTCGTTTTCAGCCGTTCCAGGGACCCGACCAGGCCCTCGGTGCCATGGCGCTGGCCGCGCCGGCGTTCGCGTTTCAGCCCGGCTTCCGCTACACGCGAAGCTTTCGCGGTGGGCAGAGCCTTGCGCTGTTCTTCGAAGCGCAACTGCAGGGCAAGTCATTGGAGGGTGTCGACTTGCTGGTTGTAGATGACCAGGACAAGGTTGCTGAGCTGCGCGTGATGATGCGACCGTTCACCGCATTGTGCGACCTCGTTTCCGTCACCGGCGCCATGCTCGAATCGGCGCGCAGTTCGCCATCTGAACCGCGTGAAGCCTCAAAAGTCGCGCTGTTTCGCGCGAGCCAGGGCGAGATGTTCACCTCGTTATCGAACCGCCGCTCGCAATTGCTGGAAGTCGTCGACTGACTCTCCGACGAATACGTGGGTACTTATTCTCAGGGTGATTCTCACGGCTGTCGCCAGGTGGCCTGATCGTTAACATTCTTAAAAATATTGGGTGCCACACGAAATAGTCTGGGGGATTGCCGCGGGCGGCGGTCGGAGATGGGGTTGGCGTGGTGAGGCTGCTACCACCCGACCCGTCGTGGTCGGCCGCCACGCCCGGCGGGCGACAGAGCTGCCGATGACAGAATCGCATCCTGCAGTCAAGCGTTCCCATCTCCGGTTGCGCATTCCCCTGCTCAACATCATTGGTGTTATTGCCATCGTCTTCGCCACAGCAGCGATCGTGGTCAAGAACCTTCCAGAGGCCGGGTCAAAGCAAATCCTCAACGTCTCCTACGACCCGACACGTGAGTTGTATGCGGCGTTCGATAAGGCGTTCATCACGCAATACCAGACGCACACCGGAATCACCTTGGACATCAAAGAGTCTCACGGAGGCTCAGCGCGACAGGTCAGCAGCATCATCGATGGCAGCCAGAAAGCAGACGTGGTGTCACTGGCGCTGATCAGCGATACCGACGCACTGCGTAAACGGGGACTTATCGCCCCCAACTGGCAACAACGTCTGCCGAATAATTCGGTGCCGTATACATCGACCATCGTCTTCGTCGTCCGTGAGGGCAATCCCAAAGCCATCCACGACTGGCCCGACCTGATCAAAGATGACGTTTCCGTCGTGACACCCAATCCGCGCAGCTCAGGCAACGGCCAATTGAGCATCCTCGCCGCGTGGGGCTCGGTCATCACGCGTGGCGGCAGCCAGGCCCAAGCGGCCGACTACGTGCGGGTGCTATTGCACCACGTGCCGGTCTCCGACGCCGGCGCCCGCGGTGCGGGCACCAGTTTCGCCGTTCAAAAGATCGGCGATGTGCAGCTGGCCTGGGAGAACGAAGCGCTGCGCGAGGTCGCCGCCAACTCCGACGAGCTCCAGCTCGTCTATCCACCGGTCAGCATCCTCGCCGAGCCGGCAGTGGCCTGGGTCGACGCAAACGTCGCGGGTACCAAAAAGGCGGACTACGCCAAGGCCTACCTGAACTACTTGTTCACCGACGCCGGACAAGAGCTGGTAGCGGAATCCGGCTATCGGCCGTTCAAGCCGAAAATCCTGCACAAATATGCCGACCGGCTGCCCACCCTAGCGCTTTTCCCGGTAACCGCCATTGCCAAGGACTGGGCTGATGCGCGGCAGCAATTCTTCGACGACAACGGAATCCTCGACACGATCTCCGCGCCGCGCGTCGCGGTCTCGGCAACATAGCGAAAAGGCTGAAAAACCAGATGGGCCGTGCTCTGAATTACGACCTGGCGAAAGGGCGGCGTGATGTCATCGCCGGCCTCACCGTCGCCGCCATCTCGTTCCCGCAGGCGATGGCTTACGCACTGATCGCCGGGGTAGATCCCAGGTTCGGTGTCTACTCGGCAATCGTGGTGACGGCGGTCGCCTCGATCTTCGGATCGTCCTCTCATCTGATCAACGGGCCGACGAGCGCCATTTCGCTGCTCGTCTTCACCGGCCTTGCCTTCATCGATTCGGAGAACGCAAGAGAACTCTTCGAGGCGCTGTTCCTACTGGGTGTGCTGGTTGGTGTGATGCAGATCCTGATCAGCTTGCTCAAGCTCGGCAACCTGACACGCTACATTTCCGAATCGGTCATCACCGGCTTCATGGCGGCCGCAGCATTTCTGCTTGCCGTGGGACAGTTGGGCAACGCGTTGGGCGTGCGCGACAAGGGCAACGGGCACATGCAGGTGCTCCATCGCGTCTGGCTCACCTTGTCCCACGGCGACCCGATCAACTACCGTGCCCTGGCGCTCAGTGTGGCGGCGGTGCTGTCGGCGGTCGCTTCGCGCAAGCTCGTGCAACGCTACGGATGGCCGCAGATCGACATGCTTGCCGTGCTGATCGTCACCACGCTCATCGCCTACCTCGCGGGATGGTCGATTCCGGGCGCCGGCGGCCATACGGCGGTGTCGGTGGCCGCAAAGATCCCGCGGAGCCTGCCCGCTCCGCACATCCCCGACGTCCATACCAGTTGGCTGCCCCACCTGTCGGAGGGCGCGCTGGCCATCGCCTTCGTCGGCATCATCGAAGCTCTGTCGATCGCCAAGGTCATCGCGTACCAGACCCAACAGAAGATCGATTACAACCGGCAAATCATGGCCGAAGGCCTGGCCAACCTCACCGGCGGCTTCTTCCAAAGCCTGCCTGGCTCGGGCTCGCTATCCCGATCGGCGATTAATTATCAGTCCGGTGCCGCAACACGATTCTCCGGGATCGTCTCGGCGGCAACGGTCGCCGCGGCACTGCTACTGTTCGCGCCTTTACTGCGGTATGTTCCGCAGGCGGGACTGGCCGGGCTGCTGCTCGTCACCGCCGCGCGGCTCGTCGATGTCAAGCGTTTGATCTATACGCTCAAAGCGTCACGCTATGACGCAGGTTTGGTGATCGTCACGGCGTTCACCGGAGTGGCAATCGATCTCGACAAATCGGTCCTGCTCGGCGTGATCCTGTCGATCCTGTTGTTCGTGCCGCGTGCGGCGAAGCTGAAAGCCAAAGAACTGATCGTCACCCCCGAACGCGTGGTCCGCGAGCGTGTTCCCGGTGATCTCGCCGACCCGTCGATCATCATCTACGACCTGGAAGGCGAGCTGTTCTTCGGTGCCGCACCAGAATTGGACAACTACTTCTTGGAGCTCAGACAGCGGATCGATGCCGAGGACGTCAAGTTCGTGGTCTTGCGGCTCAAACGTGTACGTAACCCGGACGTTGTCTGCATCGAGCGCATCGAGCACTTTCTGCGCGAAGAGACCGCGCGCGGGGTAACCGTCCTGTTGGCCGGGGTGCGTCCCGACACTCTTGCCGTCGCGCAAAACGTCGGATTCCGACGCTGGTTCCCCGCCGACCACATCTTCCCCGAAGAAGATGAGGAATACTCGGCGACGCTAAAAGCGGTGCGCTACGCCCACAGCAAGCTGGCTGCTCTTGAACTCGATGTGCCGCTGGCGAAAGCAATCGCACACGCCGACCACCCGGACCTCTACTACCTCGTCTGACGCCGTCTCAAACCGAGGTCCACAGCTCGGGTGGCGCCTTTGCTAGCTCGAGGGATTTGCGGGGCTTCCCGCTTTGATGGCCGCAATGACGCCGCCATCGACGAGCAGGTCGGTACCGGTGATGAAGGATGCATCAGGGCCGAGCAGAAACGCGGTGGCCGAGGCGATGTCGTCTGGGGTACCGAGGCGACCAGTCGCAGAGGCGGCGATCATCGCGCGCATGCCGTCACCGACCGGGGAGGCAAGTTCCTGCAGCCCCATCGGAGTGGAGATGATGCCGGGACTGATCGAGTTGATGCGTGCACCCCGCCGGCCCCACTGCGCGCTGGCGGCGCGGACTCGAATGTGGTTGGCCTGTTTAGCGATTCCGTACGCGATACCGGGGTCGGTAACTTTCTGAGGGCTGACGAATTCCAATCCGAGGAGTTCGCTAGCCGGGGTGTGGGCCAACGCATGTTCTTGCTCGACGGTCAATGGCGGGAACATGTGTCCGGCCATGCTGGCGATCACGACGCCCGCGCCGCCTTCAGCGATAACTTCGCCGAATTCCTGCAGCACAAGCGCGGTACCCAAAAGATCTACGGCCAGGATTGCTTCGGCTGGGGCCTGCGATGGGGACAGGCCCGCGGTGTGCGCCACCTGTGTGACGGCGCCGAGTGAGGCCGCGTGTTCGGCAAGCGTGCGTACCGATTCCGGCGACGCGACATCGACCCCACGGCTATCGACATGATGGCCATCTGCGGACAGCGCTTTGGCTACCGACGCCAGCGCTGCCTCATTGTTGTCGGCCAACAGCACCGTTTTGCCGGCACCAAGGCGGTGGGTGATCGCGTGGCCCATACCGCCCACGCCGAGAACGGTCAACACTTCGCGAGCCACTGGCGCTCCAGATCCGAGACGTTGCTGGTCGCCTCGCGATGTTATACAAGCCGTCCCGCCATCTGCGTCGGGAGGTCGGGACCCTTCAACGACTGATTAGGGCGACCACTGTGACGGATGGCCCTGCCGACGAACGGTGCCTGGACAGTGGCGGCAAGGTGGCGGCGGTTGATGACCAGCCCAGCGATGGCCACCGCGGCGTAAATACCGCAGAGCAGCAGCCGACCTTGCGTCGAGGCGATCGGGAACTGGACGACGAACAACCCCAACAGCGCCCACGCCGTGGCTCGGTGGAAACGCAGCGCCAGGATCAGCGCAACCCCCACCAGGGTTTGGGTCGCCGTGAGCAGCACTTCCTCGATCTGGCGGGAGTCGAGCGGCAGGGAGAATCTGCCACCGCCGAGCACATGGGCCAACGGCAACGATCCGATCAGCAGCGTCCACTGGTTGACCTTGGAGGAGATCAGCATGGCTATCGCCGCCCTGCCCCTGCCTCGGGTGGCGAAGATGGTGGCGATGATGAACTCGGGGGCTTCGGAGGCCAGCGGCGCGAGCCACTGGACCAACAGGAACCGGTCGATGCCGAGGTCGGTACCCGCAGTGACCAGATTGTCGGCGACCGGTTTGGCGCATAGCAGGATCACCGCGCCGGCCGCCGCGAAGAGGCCGACGACGCCGACGCGCCGACTGCGATCGGATAGCTCCCCGAGGGCGGCGGCGGTACCGATGAGGTCGGGCTCCTCCACGTCGCCGTGGCTGATCTTATAGAGGTAGAAACCGAACCAGGCCAGCAGCGTCAAACCCAGCGCCAGGTGGATTTCGCCGCTCGCCGGTATGGCGAATGCGACCACACCGGCAATCAGCAGGAACCCGAGTTCGACGCGATTGGCGGACTCCAACGTTAAACCGGCGGGTTTGTCGGCGCCGGCCTTTCGCGCCACGACGATGCTGACCAACACCACGACAGGCCAGCCCAGGCCCATGAGCAGCCGGTTGGACCCGGTCATGTTGGCGGTGGCGTACTGGTTGTAATCCGGAGTGCGGCCAGACACGTACGCGTAGTAGAGGTCAACGGCGTATTCGGGCACAACCGTGATCAATGCGAGTACCGCGATCGCCAGGCCGCCGGACACATCGATCTGCGCGGCTTCGGCGGCCCATGCCAGCAAGAAGCTGGCCGCCGCCACCGCGGCCCCAAAGATCAGCAGGGCGGCGACCGGGTCCGGATGCAGGCCGACAATTCGAACCACTACCGCCGGGGCGATAAATATCGCCGTGATCAGCGCCGAACGGGCCAAGGTGCGCCGCTGTGCGCGTGATGTCGTCGAGACTGCGGCAGCGGGTCTATCTATTTGGCTATGCTGATCTGTAACTTTGGCAAACCCCTTCGTAGCGTTGTGGTGGCGTTTTAGGTCGGCACGGCGGCGGTCGGGCGGGTCACAGATAGCTCGGTTAGTTTCGAGAAGTGATCTCCGCCGGACAACCGTGGAACGTCAACATCCACTACGACGCACTGCTGGAGTCCAAGGTTCCGCTCGGGGCCCGGCGGGTACTCGCTGGTCTGGTCCGCCCCGGTGGGACGCTGGCCGTGGTCACGTTTGTCAAACCCTCGCTCCGAAACGGCTTATGGCACTTGACAAGGCTGGGTCGCACGCGGAGTCGCCATTCGCGTCAAAGGCAAATGGGAGCACAGCGCCCCCATCAAGTGGCCGCCGTCGGTAACTCTGCGGCAGCTACGCGCGCATGTGCGTGCGCTACTTCCCGACGCCCGCATCCGCCGGCTGCTCTATGGCCGCGTACTGATCATTTGGTGCGGGCCGGCTGGTTGAGCGGCTACTGATCGGCGCGCATCACCGCGGCGGCGGCTTGGGTGAAGAGTTCGACGGCCTGATTGCGGGTCAGTCAAGCCATCATTTGGACGGCGGCGCGCATGTCTTCGTCCACCATCCAGGTCGGGCCATTGGTCAGGTTCTCGAATGCCTCCGCGATGACGTCGTCCACCGCTGCGGCGCCTACCGGCACGTCGTCGGGCGAGCTGATCTGGCCGCGGCGGTATTCGAGTTGTCGCAGTGCGGGTGTATTGGTCTTGCCCAAGATGAGGCCCAGGACGTCGACACCTTTATCATGCAGTTCGCCCCATAGCGCCTCGGCGAAGACCATGTCGAACGCTTTGGAGGAGCCGTAGGCGACCATGTTGGGTCCGCCGGCTAATCCGGCGCCGGACCCGAAGATGACGATTCCGCCTCTGCCTTTTTCGACCATTGCCGGAGCGAAGTGGTGGCACAGCTGCATCGGCACCATGCAGTTGCGTTGCACCATCGCCTCGGCTGCTTCGATCGGGTTGGCAAGGAAAGGCTTGAAGTCCGGGTAGGCACCCGCGCAATACACGAGGAACCCGATCTCCAGGTCGCTGGTGGCCGCAGCGATTGCCGATGCCGCACCCGGCTCCGCGAGATCGACAGCGAGAGTGCGGGTTTGGGCAGACGCCTGCGAAACGATCGCTGCTGCAACCTGGTCCAGCACGGCCCGCCGTCGTGCCAAGAGCACCACGTTGACTTCCCGCTCGGCCAGTCCCTTGGCGAACGCCGCACCTACACCGTCTGAGGTGCCGGCGCCGAGCGCCCACGGCCCATACTTCGTCGCGAATGTCACCGGCTACCTCCTGCCGCTCAGGCTTCGCCGACCGTACTCAGGCGCACCTGGGTGTAGCGGCGGCGGGCGATGCGCCACCCGTCGGCGGTCCGGACGATCTCGTCGTCGTAGAATCCGATTGCGTTGACGCCGGATTTGTTGTCGCCGGCCGTGATCAGTCCGTCGATATAGGTGCGGGTCGCAGCCTTATCGCCGTCGACAGTGATTGCCCGATTGGTTGAGCGGTGCATCGTGTGCTCCGCCATGGCGTGTGCGCTTTCGATTGCCGCTGTGCGCGTCGTCTTGCGTAATTCGCCGCCTGCACTGAATGATCGGGGGCAATGCACAACGATCGCGGCGTCAACCGGTGGGAGTTGGTCACCTGCGCGTTTGCAGGACACCTCACCTATGCACCCGATGAGCAGGCACTCGCCGACCGGCTAAGCGGCACTACCGGGTTGGGCCAAGTATGGCGCTGCCTGCGCTGCGGCGAATTCACCGTAGGCGAGCCACATCGACGCGGCCGCGCCGAAGACGCGCCGATGATCATGCGCGGCAAGGCTTTACGCCAGGCCTTCATCATTCGGGCTCTCGCGGTCGAACGCTTGTTCCGGGCGATGGCGATCGGACTCGCGGCGTATGCGGTGTGGAAGTTTCGAGGGGCCCGGGGGGCCATCCAAGCCACCCTCGACCGCGACCTGCCGATCTTTCGCGCCGCCGGGTTCAAGGTCGATCAGATGACGGTGGTGCATGAGCTGGAAAAGGCGCTGGCGGCCAAGCCATCGACATTGGCCCTGTTGACCTGGATGCTGGCTGTCTATGCGCTGCTGGAGGTCATCGAAGGCGTCGGGTTGTGGTTGCTGAAGCGCTGGGGCGAGTACTTCGCGGTGGTGGCCACCTCGGTCTTCCTGCCGTTGGAGATCTATGACCTAACCAAGGGCATCACGATGACCCGCTTGGTCACCTTCACGATCAATATGGCCGCGGTGGTCTACCTGCTGATCTCGAAACGGCTGTTCGGTCTGCGGGGTGGCCGCAAAGCCTACGACGAAGAACGACAGGGTGAGCAGCTGCTCGAGGTTGAGCGAGCCGCCACGACGACCTGACACGGGCGTGTGTCACCCACGTTTAGCTGTCAACTCGTGGCGGAGCACAATCTCGTCGGACCGAAGGCCCGTAGCGGGCATACCAGCGGCTGTAGGAACGGAGAGCTGAATGGGCACCTATGCGATCAGCGGATCAGCTTCCGGGATGGGCCGCGAGACCGCGCACCGCCTTCAGGGCGACGGACACACCGTGATCGGTGTCGACGTCAAAGATGCCGACATCGTCGCCGATTTGTCGACGCCGCACGGACGTAAAGAGGCCGCCGACGGCGTTGTGGCGGCCTCGGGCGGCAAGCTCGACGGTGCCGTGCTGGCCGCAGGTCTGAGCCCGAGCCCGAGTCGGGATCGTCCGCGCCAGATCGCTCAGGTCAATTACCTTGGGGTCGTTGAACTGCTCGTCGCCTGGCGACCGGCACTGGCCGAGGCTGAACGTGCCAAAGTCGTCGTCGTCGCCAGCAACTCTTCGACGACGGTCCCCGCAGTGCCCGGGCGAACCGTGCGAGCGTTGCTCGCGCATGACGCCGACAAGGCGGTGCGATCGGTGCAGCTGTTCGGCCCAGCCGCCCCGACGATGATGTATGCGGCATCGAAAATCGCTGTCAGCCGTTGGGTGCGGCGGCATGCGGTGCTGCCGGAGTGGGCTGGGTCAGGTGTGCGCTTGAATGCCCTTGCGCCCGGCGCCATCATGACGCCGTTGCTGCAAGAACAGCTGTCGACGCCCAGAGAGGCCAAGGCGGTCCGGTCGTTTCCGATTCCGGTCGGTGGCTTCGGCGACGTTCGGCATATGGCCGACTGGATGTGTTTCATGCTGTCGGATTCCGCCGACTTCCTTTGCGGCAGCATAGTGTTCGTCGATGGCGGGTCCGACGCGTATTTCCGGGCCGACGACTGGCCAAAGCCGGTCCCGGCGCACCGGCTACTCGGCTATCTTCGCCTGTTCAGAAGTTAGTACGAGCAGACTGTGACGAGCTAGTCGTAGCACCTCAACTGTGTGAGACGCCACAATAGAGCTTTTCGTGGCGTTTACCCCGGCGCGGCGCGCGCGTAAAACAGCCACAGTGGAATTCAATGAGTCGGCTCACTGGCCGAACAGACAAGGGGTTGAAACTGTGACAACGCTGCAGGCCTGGATCAGCCGGGGCCCTACCAACCTCGACGTAGTCGCCCCGATTAAGGCGCGCACCTGCGACGCGTTACAGGCCGTGCTGAGACGCAGGCGGCGCCAAGTCGTCGCTGACTCAGGGCTGATGCGTAGGGGTGTTGAGCGCTGTTGATGGCGCTCTGCGGCAGACTGGGTGGCCGGTGGATGATTACTGGAACCACAACACCGCCTACCACGCCTGGTTGATCGATATCGCGGCCCGGCACCACGGCCACGTCCTGGATGTGGGGTGCGGTGAAGGACTGCTGGTCCAACGTATAGCTGCGGTGTCGCGCAGCGTGGTTGGCCTGGATTCTGATCCGCTTTCGGTCCAGCGTGCATGGGGGCGATTGCGGTCGACCGCGAACGTGTCGGTGGAGCTCATGGGCTTCGAGAACTTCGACGCGGAAAAGCATTCGTTCGATGTCATCACGTTCGTAGCCAGCATTCATCACTTGCCGCTGCGTGAATCGCTGCAAAAGGCACGCCAAATGCTCAGGCCCGGAGGGGAACTGGCCATCGTGGGGCTTTCAGCCAACAAGACCATTGCCGACTGGA
>Ga0335081_10009388_pt1 | contig 15739 bp, 14 predicted proteins | sample Lox_Sample_35_FD_206713 | JGI IMG/M metagenome (GOLD analysis project Ga0335081, IMG submission 206713) | Soil microbial communities from Loxahatchee National Wildlife Refuge, Florida, United States - Lox_Sample_3.5 | ecosystem: Environmental > Terrestrial > Soil > Wetlands | place: USA... | reverse complement strand
TCCGCGCATACTCCAGGGGGGGCGCCGGACGCATGATATCGCATGTCATCTAGAGACTAATCTTCATGCGTTTTCTAACAATCCCACGCGTCCTGGCCCTGTAATACAGGGAAAATTAAGTTTCGGAGCCCTCCAATCGCCTATAGTAGACTATTCACATAGGTTAATATTGGTTCCATGATGCATGGTCTGACGGGATAGCACTTCAGTTTTGGAAACTAGACCCACATCACGCAAGCACCCAAAGAGCGAAGTGAACGAGAGGACGGCCTCGCTCGTTCAGCTGCTCGCTAAAATTGGGCCGGACATTCCAGAAATCGGTCGAAGGCTCGGAGAGTTCAAGGAATCCGTTCGATACAGGTACAAGGCAAAGATCCTCGACAAGGGAATCGCGGTCCAGGCGATACCCGACCAGGAGAAGCTGGGTCTTCGGAGGATCATAATGATAGCGGAATTCGCAGAGACCTACGCAAAGTACGCCCAGTCACTAATGGCGGCGATGAACGACCTGTGCTACATAGTCGGCTTCGCGAAGACGCTGCCCGGCGGGTCGTACATCGTGGACGCGGCGGTCCCCAAGGAGCTCGTGGACGGTTACATCGAGTTCCTCGGGAAGCTGAAGGAGAAGGGTCTCTTCTCAGACCTGCAGGTCATGATGTTCGACTGGTACAGGAACCCCCCGATGCGGGCCGAGCAGTACGACTTCGACACGGGCAGGTGGGACTATGATTGGTCCGAGGCCGGAGCCCCTGACTTCGAGGCGGCGGCCTACATGCCTTCGGGACGGCAGAAGTTCGACCGCACCGACCTTTTGATCATGAGGGAGCTCCACATCGAGGCGAACCAGTCGCTGACGTCCATAGCCGAGAAGCTGGGCATCAACTACAAGAAGCTCGCGTGGCACTACAACAACCACGTCCTCCCGCGAGGACTGATCAAGACCTACAGACTCAACTGGATGGGCACGAGGTACGACTACGCCACGGAGAAGGCGCACCAGAGGAGCCACAGATACTTCCTGGTCGAGCTCCTGGTGCGAAACGTCCACGGGGCCGAGCTGATGGCTCTAAGGGCCAAGATTAACGCACTCCCCTTCCTGTGGTCGGAGGCGGTGGGCGAGTCCTACGATGCGCAGATCGCGTTCCCCATAGACTTCATGAACGAGGGCCTGCAGTTCCTGGCCACGGTCCTGGAACCGTTCAGGACCAGGGCGGAGTACTTCGTGATCGACCAGACGAATGCACTGGCGTTTACAATCTCCGACCGGCTCTACGACGAGTCGACGGCAAGGTGGCAGCTCGACGAGGCAGCCCTCCTCCAGAACTTCGACGAGGTGCTGCTCAGAATAAGGGAGGGTCGGGGCTAGCCCCGGCCGAGCCCTCTATCTTCCCGCTCCGCCTATTGGGACCATCGGCGGGTGCAGCCCCAGAGACGCGAAGACGATGCTCGCGCCCGTCAGGGCGAGCATGCCGAGACGAACCTTCTCTTCTAGAGTCATGGCCCGCTCTGTGGCCGGCGGCGATATAAGTTTAGACCGCGGTCCTTTCTGTCGGTCGGCCGAGCGCTGAGCGGGTCTGGGCTCGGCAAATGTTTTATGGGTGCGCCCGACGGCTCCAAAACGTCTTGCCGCTGTCTGACAGCTTGAGGGCCTACGTCACGCTTACCAAGCCCAGGATATGGGGCCTCCTGGTCTTCACGGGGGTGGCCGCGATGCTCGTTGCCTACCGCGAGACCAGCACCCCGCCATCCATCCTGCAACTCCTGGTGGGCGCCGTCGCGCTGGTTCTCGGCTCGGCGTCGGCCAACACCCTGACGAACTACCACGACAGGGACATCGACGCCATCATGGAGAGGACCAAGGAGAGGCCGCTCCCGAGCGGGAGGATAGCGCCGCCGAGGGCCCTGGCGCTGGGCCTGGTGATGGCGGTACTGTCGATTCTGCTCTCGCTCTGGTTCAACCTCTACGCCGCCGGATTCATGCTCGCGGGGATCCTGGACAACGTCGTGGTCTACTCCCTGGTGCTCAAGAGGCGGAGCTGGGTCAACATAATCCTCGGAGGCATCTCCGGTGGGATGCCGGTCCTGGTGGGCTACTCGGCCGTGGCTGACTCCGTGTCGCCGCTGGCCATTTACATGGCGGCCCTGGTGATAGTCTGGATACCGACACACATCTGGAGCCTGGCTCTTACGGTGAAGGACGACTACGAGGCGGCCAAGGTTCCGATGCTGCCCATCGTGTACGGAGAGAGGGTGGGGGTCATGTGCATCGCGGCGACGAGCGCGCTCCTGGCGGGCTTCTCGATCGCAATATTCCTGGTAACGTCGGTGAGCCTCTTCTACACGGTTTCGGCGACAGTGCTCGGAGCCCTGGTGCTGGGCTACAGCGCCAAGCTGGCCATCGACAAGAAGGTCGATACCGCATGGACGCTCTTCAAGATCACGAGCCCCTATCTTACGCTGATATTCATCGTAGTCGTCTTGGACGTGTGGTTCTTCTAGCCAGTCCGATTAGTCGAAGTGACCTCGCTTCTACAGCAGGAGCTTTCCCTCGTCCACGACCTTCCTGCCGCCGACGGAGACGGTCGCCTTCCTGCAGACCGCGGTAAACCCGAAGCCGTAGAGGCAGACCGCGCCCTTCACGAATCTGTCGAGGCCGTAACCGTACTTCATCCTCGGGTTGAGGCCCACTGAGAAGTACTGCAGCGGCAGCCCGCCCTTGCCCACCGCCCGGTTCAGCGCGTCGAGGGACTTCGCGCTGGACCAGCGCTTGAGCTTGCCCTTTTCGAACTCGAGCACGGCGTCCTCCACCATTCCCCCGGTGCTAGGCGAACGCGTCACCGTGGCCTTGCCGGTGGCCGAGCCCTTTGCGGCATCCTTCAGCACGTAGCCGGGTGGGATATAGGCCACGTTCAACCCTACCTTCACGTCGTCCTTGTCGACCATCCCGTCCTCGACCTCCACGTCGCCCTTTATCCTGAACGTCAGCCTGGACGACTCGCCGCGGACCACCACATCCTTGCCGTCCTGGAGGCGCGCAGCGAGGGCCCTCCCCGACTGCGAGATCTTCGCGAAGTCGGCCATGGCGGCGTCGAGCTGGGCCCCCACGATCTCTTTCTCGCTCTTTCCAAGTAGCCTGGCGTAGTCCCTTCCGGCGTAGCCGAAGGCAAGCCTCGCGCCCCTCAGCTTCGCCTTCTCAGCCGCCTTGTACCAGGAAGGATTGTACTTGACAGCCGAGGCGTACTGGTCTCGGCTGATGCCCTTGTAGAACGCCCCGAGCGGCGGCCCCGGTATGAACACGTAGGCGTCGCTCCCCGCTACCAGCCCGTACTCGTGCTTCCCCATGAGGCCTATGGAGTCCTTGGGCGCCTCGGCCAGCCCCTTCAGGTACGTCTCCTCGTCCTCCAGGACCAGCAGCGGGATGGCCCCTATCTTCCTCGCCTGCTTGACGACCTCCAGCGCAAACTTGAGGCCGTTGTTCCAGGTCTCGATGGTGACGGACTCACCCTTCTTGAGACCCAGGGTCTTGTCGAGCAATCTGCTCGCGACTTGAGCCGTGACGTCCTCGGCCAATCTGGCCAGCCTCACCGCTCCTCGATGTAATAGACGTTTCACCCGCCCCCTGCGGAGTTCGACAGGGGGTCACGGTCCGCTCGCCTGCCCTCCGGGGGAACCGGTCTATGGGCCGGCTCGCCATGCCAGGAAACGCGTATTACAATCCACGGAGGCGGACCGTTGAGCGCGGATTGGTTTCAGCTCCCGCGGAGCCCGGGCGGAGGGAGACGACCGAGAATGCTGTGAGGTCCCTGCGAAGGACGTCGAGGCTTTTGGAGGCGGTCACGTTCGCACTCATCATAGCCGTGTCGCCCGCCTCGCTCGTGTTCGGACTCGGGTTCGGTATCTCCCCAACCGACTGGGTGAACGGGTGGGTGCACTGGGTATTCCTGCTCGTCCTCCTCGCCATCGCCGTAGCCCTGTTGGGGTTCGCAGCGGCCACCGACTTCTGGCTGAAGGCTGAACGCCTGGCGCGTCGGTCGGCCGACGCGGGCGGCTAGGGTAACCTTCGGGGCCACAGTCCCCATGCCGATTCGCTGCCCGACTCTGGTTCCTCACCGCTTGCCTCAAGGAGCACGCGGTACGCGAGGAGGCACGCAATTCGAAGGACGCAAATAAGGCGCGTGCGATGCTCGGGCCTACATGCCAGAGAAGGTAACGGACCTGAGGAGCGCCCTCTCGCTTTCCGAGAGGAACGGCGACCTGATTCGTGTCAAGCAGCCAGTCAACATCCACCTCGCGCTTGTGATGGAGTACCTCAGGCACGCTGGAGGCATCCCCGCCCCGCCACCCACGAAGGTCGGACCGGTCGTCCTCTTCGAAGATGCCGTTCGCACCAAGGATTCAGGTGAAGTTGTCTCATACGACATCCCAGTCGCTGTAGGCGTGGTCGCAAGCCGGGAGAGGGTCGCGCGGTACTTCGGCATAGCCAAGGAACGAATTCCATTCAAGATGCTGGACGCAATACGGAATCCCGTGCCTCCCACACGCGTCTCTCAGGCTCCCAGCCAGGAGGTGGTTGTGGAAAGAGGAATCAACCTCCTTGAACAATTGCCTATTCCCACGCTGACCGCCGACTCTGCAGGGCCGACAATCACCGAGGGGCTGCTGCGGGGGGTAGACCCTGAGACCGGTCAGGGCGATGTCACGTTCCACAGGATATTCATCCTCGGGCCTGACAAGATCTGCGCCTTGATGGGACCCGGGAGGCACATACGCCTGATGCAGCAGAAGGCGGAGGCAAAGAACGAACCCTTTCCGCTCTCGATAAACATCGGGCTGGACCCTTTCTCGACGATATCGGCGGGCATGTTCCCTCCCACCGGCACCGACGTGGACGAGCTCGCCGTGGCCGGGTCCCTGATGGGCTCGCCGGTGGAGCTGGTCCGGTGCAGGACGGTGAACGCGGAGGCTTTGGCCAACGCGGAGATCGTGTTGGAGTGCGAGATGCTGCCGAACGAGAGAGTGTCGGAGGACTTCGCCTCGGCAAAGAAAGGGCTCTCCATGCCCGAGATGGCCGGATACATGGCAGAGGCCCAGCAGGCGCACGTCCTCAAGGTGAAGGCCGTAACCCACCGGACGAAACCGATATTCCAGACGCTGGTCACTCCCGGCGAGGAACACAACATCATCGTGGGCGTCCCCTGCGAGGCAGAGATCCTGAGCTCCGCGGCGAAGACCGGATACGGTCACCTGCTATCGAACGTGTATCTGTCGTCAGCCGGCGGGGGCAAGCTGATGAGCGTGCTTCAAGTCAAGAAGAGCAGCGAGAAGGACGACGCGGAGCCTCGGAACCTGGCGCTCATCGCCCTGACAACGATGCACGAGATGAAGGACGTCATATTGGTCGATGACGATGTCGACATCTGGGATCCGATGGATCTCTGGTGGGCGTTCACGACAAGGTTCAATCCGAAGGAGGACCTCACCGTCATAGACGAGGCACGATCCTGGCCCTTCCTACCGGAGAGGCTGCAGACTACGAAGGCCATCTACGATTGCACGGTGCCCTGGGCCGAGAAGGGGAGGATGAGGCGGTCGCACCTGCAAAGCGGAAGACCGAGCTAGTTTCTCCCCGCCTTCATCGCGCGCCAGTTAAAACTACCATATCATATGGTCATGCGCAATTGAGCAGTTCTCTTCTAAGGAGCCGAGCATCACTCGGACCCAGAGCAGAATGGAGGCCACGTCGCAGCTCCGTAGGGTCCTGAACGTCGTCCCCCACGGCAAGGAGTACACGGTCGTGGCGAACCTCCCGAAGAACAGCGTGTCCCTCGCCGTCCAGGCCGAGCAGGCTGGAGCCGACGCCATCCTGATGAACGTGGACGGGGAGGACGGGAATTACTCGGGGCACTTCGGCAGCTACGACCTCCACGACGCCTACATCAACGATGCCCTATCCACTGTTTCGATACCCTGCGGGATAGGGATCGGCGGAGCGAAGCCCCTCACCGAAGAATACTGGGAGAGAATAATGTCGACCCAGTTCAGCTTCGTCGAGATGTACGCGCATCAGATGCCTCTCTTCGTGATGTCGGACGATCGCGTGAAGAAGGTAGTGGCGATAGCGACAGGATACATCCTCGAGCAGGTGAAGGAGCTCTCGAGGCAGGAGGGGGTCGATGCGCTGGACGTGGCCATCGTTCCTCCCCAGGCGCGCGGCAACCCCTTCAGTGCGCTCGACTATTCTACCCTGCACCTGATCTCCGAACTGTCCGCGAGGCCGCTGCTTCTGCGGACCCAGAAGAGGCTCACCCCCGGTGACGTCGGCAGGGTGCTCAAGCTCGGCGTAAAGGGACTGGTCGTCGACCCCTGCATCTTATCGGGAACCGATGAAACGTATAAAGAAGAGCTGGCGGGCCTGGTCTCCAGGCGACCAGGACCTGAGTAGCAAGAATCTCCAAGCGGTCATTCTGGCCGGGGGCCTCGGGACCAGGCTCAGGCCGTACACGCTCGTCCTGCCGAAGCCGATGCTCCCTGTCGGGGAGAAGCCGATTCTGCAGCACATCATCGAGTGGTTGCGGGAGGGCGGGATCACGGAGATCGTCGTTTCGACCGGATATCTGGGCCGGTTCATCGAAGAATACTTCAAGGACGGAGCCGAGCTGGGAGTCAAGATAGACTACGCGACCTCTCAGCACCCGCTGGGGACGGGAGGCCAGCTGAAGGCCGCGGAGAGCAAGATACGGGGGAGGTTCGTCTGCCTGTACGGAGACGCTCTTCTGAAGTTCGACCTGAAGAAGCTCATCCGGTTCCACGCGCGCCATTCCGCCCTGGCCACCATGGCGCTGATGAAGTACAGCACCGAACTCAAGTACGGCTTCATGGAGACGAGCTCCGCCGGCCGCCTGCTGGGCTGGAAGGAAAAGCCGAAGATTACCGGATTCATCAACGTGGGCTGCTACGCCATGGAGAAGAAGTTTCTTTCATACATGCCCCCGAACGAGATGTTCGGCATGGACAAGGCCTTCGACCGGGCCATGAAGGCAGGGGAAGTCCTGTGCGGCGCAAAGGTCGAGGGGGAGTTCCTTGACATCGGCGACAGGCAGTCCTACAAGGAAGCCAACGACATCTACGTGAAGCGACTGGGAAAGGTGCTGTAGACCACGGGCTTCGTCGTCTTCGAAGACGAACTCTGGAAGAGATTCGAGCCCGTTTCGCTCTTCAGGCACGTCAGCCAGCTGTGCTGGGGGACGAAGACCCTCCTCGAGACCCTGCGCGACTTCCTCCCCGGCGAGTCGGTCACTCTCTGGGGACGGGAAGAGCTCCGGGAGGTCACGAAGCAGAGGCTGGCCATAGGGTACAACCTGCGGCCCGAGACCGAAGTGCTGCTGGTGAACGCCCGGGCCAGGCCGTCCAGGCAGCTCAGGACCGTCCTTGCGCGCGAGGGAGAGTTCGTCGCTGTGGCCGAAGGGGGCGTGGTGGCCGCCCGCACGCGGGCCTCGTCCCTGGTCCCTGGCCCGCTGACCACGCGCGCCCTGATGGCGGCGGCCAAGCCGCTCGAACGCCTGGAGGCTGGGCCGGACCTGCTGTTCCAGGGCGGTTGGGACCTGGTGGAGAGCAACGGAATGGCCATAGTCGACTTCGGCAGTCGGTCTCCGGAGCCCACCCCGATTCCGGACGGTGTGACCGTGAAAGGAGCGCCGTCGAACATCAGGATTGACGGGACGGCGGAGGTCGACAGCTTCGTCTCTGTGGACGCCCGTCTCGGCCCGGTGATAGTGGGAGAGAGGGCGACCATCGAGAGCTTCTCGGTGCTCTCCGGGCCATGCTTTGTCGGCGAGAAGTCGAGGATCCGCTCCGCGCTGATCCGGGGAGGCACGTCCATCTTTGAGAACTGCAGGGTGGGAGGTGAAGTCGAGAACTCGATAGTCATGTCGTACAGCAACAAGGCCCACCAGGGCTACCTCGGTGACTCCATCGTGGGCGAGTGGGTCAACATCGGCGCTGGAGGCACGGTGAGCAACCTGAAGAACACCTACGGTACGATTCGCTCGACGGTCGGAGGGAAGCGCGTGGATACCGGCATGATCAAGTTCGGAGTCCTTATCGGCGACATGGCCAAGGTGTCCATCGGAGCCATGATATCCTCTGGGAAGAACGTGGGGGCAGGCAGCCACGTGGCGGGTCCCGTCGAGCTTGACGTGCCGGCCTTCACGTACTACGACGGGACGTCGGGGCGGATGGTCGAGCTGTCACTCGGCTCGGCCATGGAGACCCAGAGGCGCATGATGGAGAGGCGGGGGAGGACTCCCAGCAAGTGGGACGAGGCGCTGCTTCAGCTCGCCTTCAGAGGCACGGCGATGGAGAGGAGGCTCGCCAAGGTGAGGAAGGGCCCTCTCAGGCCTCCCTGACGTCGTGAGCCGTGTCTAGAACATTCGGCCGGGAGCGGGGCGCGACGGCGGTGCGGACCCGCGGGGTCTAGCTTAAATGGTAACCGAGGCAGGGTCATGAAGCATTTCGCTTTACGGTGTTAGTTTGACCGATTCGTTCTCGATTTCGCGAGTGAAGAGGGTGGACAAAGAGGGCGTATACGAAGCCTACAGGGACTGGCCCAGGCTCGCCCAGCAGGGGTTGAAAGTGGAGTTCGACCCTCCCAAGAAGAAGTTCTGGCGGGTGGTGGTGATGGGCATGGGCGGGTCGGCCTCCGGCGGAGACATCCTCACCGGGTGGATCAGGGCGAGAGGCACGGGGGAGATGTCGGTCTGCAAGGGGCACATCCCGTTCCACGAGATGAGCGACACTCTCGCTATCGTCTACAGCGCGTCCGGCCAGACCAGGGAGACGCTTGAGATGCTGAAAACCGCCGTCGAGCGCAATGCAACCGTGGTTTCCATTTCCTCCGGAGGGAAGATACTGGAGCTGTCGGAGAGCCTCGGCGTGCCCCACGTGACGATGCCTCGGGTGCTGGCCCCACGGTACGTCCTCCCGTTCGTGCTCTTCTCTTGCTTCGCCATAACAAACAAGGCCCTGGAGCTGAACTGCGAAGCCGAAGCGACCGCGGCGATCAAGGAGATGAATACACTCTCGGAGACGATTGACGTCGAAAGCAGATCGGGATCGAACGACGCAAAGAGGCTGGCCGGGCTCCTGCTGCGCAGGGTCCCAGCCATATACGGCACGACTGTCACCAGAGGGGCGGCGATACGGTTCAAGAACGCGCTGAACGAGAACGCCAAGGAGCACGCCCTGGTGGACGTCATCCCCGAGCTGTTCCACAACGAAGTGGAGTCCTGGGAGTTTCCGTCTCATGGCTTCGTTCCGATCTTCCTCAGACACTCGCACGAGGAAGACACGATGCGGAAAAGGGTTGACTCGATGGTCGAGCTGCTGCGGCGAATGCGTCGGAGGCCCGTCGAGTTCAGGGGAAGAGGACCCAACAGCCTCGCCGAGCTCGTCACGATGGTATACGAGCTGGACCTGGTCTCATACTACATCGCCGTAGCCCTGGGCAGAGACCCCCTGCCTACGAAGCTCCTCGACGCCCTGAAGAATTCCTGACTACTTGATCCCCACGAGCTGAGCCAGTTCCTTTCTGGCGCTGGCCCCGAGGACCTGCGCAGCGGCCTCGGGTGAGACTTCGTTGACGTACACCCCTCCGGCTAGCTCCAGGCCGGTCGAGGACCGAGTGAGAGGGATGACCTCGATGTGCCAGTGGATTTGCTTCGTGGTCTTCTTCTCCGACGAGCTGTGGAAGACGAGCACAAAGTCGGAGCGATCCAGCGCCTTGGCCATGCCCCCCAGAGTGGACCTCAGCATGAGCGCCAGATCGGTCATCTCCCTCTGTGAAAGCTTCAGCACGCTGGTCTGGTGGTGCTTCGGGTAGATCCAGAACTCATAGGTGTGCGTCGAGACCCACGGTGTGAACGCCACGAACGACTCCGTGGCCAGTATCTGCCTCGGGCCTCCGGTCTCGGCAGCCACGACCTGACACATCGGACAGACGCCCAGCTCGTTGAGGGAGCTCTGGACCGTCTCGGCTTCAACCTCGACCGTGGGGGGCACCCTGGGCAAGGTTACGATCTGAATGGTGGGGTGGGAGGAGCTGGCCGACCCGTCCTTGAGGCTGCTGACGTAGAAGAGAACGAAGCTCACGCTCTTCTGGGCGTAGAGCCACCTCACCTTGTCCTGAAGGGAGGCGAGGATGTTCGTCCATTGCTCGCTGTCTATCTTCCAGATTGGCTGATCGTGCTTTGGCGTCGCCACAAGGACGTAGTGATAGCCGACGCCCGGCTCGCTGTAGTGCGGCGACTCGCCGTACATCGGTGTGGCGTTGGGGGTTACGACCGGGGTCCTGCTCGGGAAGATCCGGACCGACCAGTTCCTTATGATGTCTCCCTCCGAGTCCGTCTGCTTCAGGAGCGTGTCGCCGCGCTTAACCAGCACCAGGTCCGCAGGAGGAGTCATCTCCTCGTTTCCCGGGCAGTAGGCGCACTTCTCGTTCTTCTGCGGAAGGACCTGACCGGGCTTCAGCCCGTGGTCGGGGAGTACAATCGCGAGTCTGGAAGTGAAATAATCTTTTCTGATTTCAACCATGGGCACGACAAGGTTGCTCGGCGTTATTAGGATTTCATTCAGGGCCGCCCGGCATCGGACGCTTCTCCCCCCAGCGTCGGCCGGTGTTCCCAGAAGACCGCGCTCCGGCTTTCAGGGGCGCGGCGCCCCGTTCCCTCCTCATCCAGAGGACGTACGCGGTCGCCGATGTCAGCGAGACGCCCAGGAGCTCGAAGACGACCCAAGAGTAGGCAGGCATCGTTATTGGGGCAAAGCTGTACGGCGCTAGGAGGGGGAATGCGTAGCCCGCTCCTCCGAATATGCCGACCGCCGCGAGGACGTCGTAGGAGAGGTGGGACAGAAGGGCGGCCGGCGCGAGGGTCACCACCTTGGCGGACGTCTGGCGGTCGAGCCTCGCCCTCCGGGAGAGAGCGTAGACGAACACGGACGAAGCCAGGATGAAGACTATCGAGTGGTCGGGCCTGCTGGCCACCGGGAGGTTGAGCGCACCGAGGATGTGGTCCGAGTCCACCAGGACCGCGAAACTCCCGGAGAGGAGAAGGAGCCTCAGATCTAGGAACGGAACGGCCACGAGCAGACCGAAGAGGATGTGACCGCCCACTTCGACGAACGCGCCGGGGATCGAGTAGTCGTGCAGGTGGATTGACTGCGGGTGAAGGAAGCCGACGAAGCTGTAGGCGAAGGCGAACAGGGCGAACGGAACCGCGATGCTAGCTACCCAAAGCGCCAGTCTTAGGGCGCGACTGGTGTAGGAGGAGGTCGACACCTTAGCTCACAGGCTCGTCCGCAAAGGGCATCCACGAGGACTGCAAGGGGCGCGGGCTCCCTGCCGATGGCCGCTACTTGATGTACCCCAGCCTGCGCAGCTGGCCCATGACGAACTCCGCCGACTCTTCCTTGGTCTGGTTGTCCGTTTCGACCACCATCTCTGGCTTCAGTGGGTCCTCGTAGGGGTCCTGCGTCCCGGTCATGTTCTTGATCTGCCCCTCCCTCGCCTTCTTGTAGAGGCCCTTTGGGTCCCTGCCGACGGCTGTCTCGAGCGTGCACTTGACGTAGGCCTCGACGAAGTTGGGTATCACGCTCCGCGCGTAGTCCCTCGACGAGCGGTAGGGTGAGACGAGGCTGCAGATGACGACGACGTCGTTGCGCGACAGGAGCTCGGCGATGTGCGCGACCCGCCGCAGGTGTCTTTCCCTGTCTTCTCTTGAGTAGCCCTCCTGGGGGCTGAGCCACCCGCGGATTTCGTCCCCGTCCAGTATCTGGACCCTGGCGCCCAGCTCCTTCAGGCGGGGCTCCAGTATCTTTGCGATCGTAGTCTTGCCCGCGCCCGGGAGACCGGTGAACCAGAGAACGAACCCTCGATCGACGCCCATCTCACTTCCCTCCTCTTCCGTCGCCTAGCCCCATCGAAGCGCCACCGATGTCCGGCGGCGGTGCCACCCCAAGGAGCTCCAGCAGGTTCCTCGCGAAGTCCTTGGTGTTGAGCGTGCCCAGGTCCCTCTCATGGGTGCTGCCAGCTGGGTGGTACAGAAACACCCCGTTGACCGAGTGGACCGAGTCGTCAGGACCGGTGTCGTTCTCGGAAAGATAGAGCGAGTCGTGGCCGAGAGTCCCGGCGGAGCGCCAGTCGAGGTCGTCGAAGTAGACCATCAGGTCGGGCTTGTCCCCTACCGCCTCGCCGTAGACCTCCTCCGGCTCGAAGACGTAGTTCCTCATGGTCCTCCCGCTCGGGTCCTTGATCTCCATGAACCTCTCTTTCAGCAGAGCCTTCGTCTTCTGGACATCCGCCGGGTCGACCACGCCGTTGGCTTCCCTGCCCTTGACGTTGAGGAATATCCTGGCATAGTAGCCTCCCCAGCCCCAGGCCTTCGTCTTCTCCCAGTCCACGTCTGTCTTCTCTATGTCCAGGACGCCCGAGGGCTTGGACTTCAGCGTCAGGAAGCCCTCACGCTCCAGCCACTGGTTCACGCAGAACGCGCCCTTCATGGCCTTCGAACCGTGGTCGGACAGGATGAAGACGTCGACATCGCTCCCTGCCGCGGCCACCAGTTCTCCGATCTTCTTGTCGGCGAACCGGTAGTACTCCTTGGCGATGCCCTCGTACTTGTTGCCTGCGACGTACTTGGGATGCTCCGGGTCGAAGTACTTCCAGAACGCGTGATGGAGCCTGTCGAAGCCGATCTCGTGGAGTATGAAGAGATTCCAGTCCTTCGTCGCCGCCAGGTGCTTCGCGAGCTCGAACCGCTTCTCCGTCATCTCGAAGAGCTGCTTCTTGATGGTGTCCCTGTCCTCCACCCTGAATGTCACGTCGAAGACGTAGTCCCCGACAACGTCCGCGATCTCCTTCTTCAGCTCGGGCGGGTACGTGTACTCCTTGTCCAGCCCCGGCGTTATCATGCAGGACACCGAGTAGCCGCTGATGGGCTTCGGAGGATATCCGGGCGGGAGGCCGACCACGCATGTCTTCAGACCCTGCCTTCCGATCACGTCCCATACGGTGGGCTCCTTCACGCTGGCCGAGTTGACTATGTACCCGTCGCGATAGCCGTAACCCCTCCTGTGCCTGAACCCGTAGATCCCCAGTTGGCCCGGGTTCTTGCCTGTCATCATCACCATCCAGGCGGGGACGGTGATCGGCGGGTCGCATGTCCTGAACTTCGCGTGGGCGCCCGTCTTGTAGAGCTTCTTGATGTTAGGAAGCTCGTCCAGGAGCCTGTCGAAGAGAAGCTCAGGCGGAACCGAGTCCAGTCCTATGATGAGTACTTTGTTCATCGCAATCACCTGTGGAAGGGGTCCTTGCGGCTCAGTATGGCGTCGGAGACCTCCTGCCGCATGAACTCCGTGGGCGGCCGCTGGCCGCTCTCGAACAGCTCCCTCAGCTTGGTGCCGCTGAAGTTCAGGCGCAGGCTGGCGTCGTGGGGACAGATCCTCTCATTGGCGATGCCCCCGCACTTCTTGCAGTAGTAGAACTCCTTGAAGAAGAGCGGCGTTATGCCTAGCTCGGGGAACTCGGCAAAGATCTCCTGGGCGGCGTAGGGGGCGTAGTAGTTGCCCACGCCTGCGTGGTCCCTCCCGATTACGATGTGAGTGCAGCCGAAGTTCTTCCTCATTATGGCGTGCATGACGGCCTCCTTCGGCCCGGCGTACTGCATTTCGTACCTGAGTATGCCGAAGACGACCGAGCCCAGAGGGTAGTAGTTCGCTATGAGCGCCTTGTACGAGTCGATTATCACTTCGTCCTTGAAGTCACCTGCCTTCTTCCTGCCGATGATCGGGTTGATGAAGACGCTGTCGGTGAACGCGAGCGCCGTCTTCTGGAGGTACTCGTGCCCTATGTGCGGCGCGTTTCGGGTCTGGAATGCGGTGACCGTCTCGAAGTCCTTCTCCTTGAAGTGGTTTCTGGTCTCCAGAGGCATCTTCGTGTCCTCGGCGTAGGGATTTGCCATCTCCTGAACGAAGCTGAGGCCGCCACTGGCCGCCGTCCCGGAGGACTCGAGTATCCTCTTCGCTCCCGGGTGGGCCGGATCGGCAGTGCCGAAGACCCTCTCGCAGTACTCTTTCCGGTCGAAGCCGTAGACGTCTTCGGTGTGGAGGACGGCAAGCGCCTTTCCCTCGTGGCGGAGCGCGACGTCCTGGCCGGGAGTCACCGACTTCCCCTTGGCCTCGGCGGGCACGCTCAAGAACGCCGGAATCGTCCAAGCCAGACCGTCCTGGAGCCGCATGTGCCGCAGGATGCTATGGAAGTCTCCTTCGCTGACGAACCCCTCGAGCGGGCTGAAGACTCCGTGGATTATGTTCGTCACAGTGTACGCAACCTCCTGTGAGATGTTCAAGGCAGGAAGCTCCGAAGCGTCTTTTGGACTCGTCCGCTTTTCGGTCGTCAGGTCGACGAGCCTTTCACCGTGAGGTTTCGATACCAAAATGACAACCTCATGAAGGAGGCGGAACCAGGCGGGTGCCCCGAAGGCCGAACTCGTTAGGGGCGAACGGCAACTCTTCGCACATCAAGTCGGCCTTTTTTTGGGCCCTATATATCGCTTGAAGGACAGCGGGCGCGACCATCCGGCGGGCGGCCCTTCGGGGCGTTTCCTGTGCGCCCGTGGGCGTGGGAGATTTATAATAGGGCCTCTCGACCCCCGTCGAAATTATCGTCTTGCTCATCGAAGGAGTTTCGGGGGCTCAAAGAGGGCGACTATCGCCGAGGAGTCTACTGCGGGCGGCGCTCGCCCTCGCGTTCGTCGTCCTTCTGGTCTCACCCACTCTCTTCGAGTTCCCACCCGCGGCCCAGGCCGCCCAGCAGGCTTGGCCCATGGCCGAGCACGACCCGGCGCACACGTCTCAGGCGCCCAACGTGGGGCCTCAGACGAACGCGACCTACTGGGCGTTCACAGTCTCCCAGCCCTTCCGATTCTCGCCGGTCATCGACTCCAGCGGAGAAGTTTACGCGGTGAGCGGCCACCGCGTCTATGCGATCAACGCGAACGGCTCGGTGAAGTGGTACGCCAGCGTCTTCGACCCGGTGGCCTCTCCCGCCCTCGGGCCTGACGGCACCCTCTACGTGCCTTCTCGGAAGTTCATCTCCGCGTTCACTCCCGAGGGATTCCTGAAGTGGAACCTTTCGACGCCGGACTTCAACGAGGGCGCTGACCTGACGGTCGCACCGTCCGGGCAGATATACTCGGTGAACAACGGGATCCTGTACTCGATATCCCCGTCCGGGCAGGTCTCCTGGACCCTGAGCACCGGGTGCGTCACGTCGGCGGTCGCGATAGGGCAGGCGGGGACCCTCTACTGCGGCGGCCGGAGGTCGACCAACGGCGGCGTCCTAAACGCCATCGACCCGCACGGCGCGATAGTGTGGAGCTATCCTATCGGCAACGACAACCCGGTGGATCTCACGCCCACGGTAGGGACCAACGGGACGATCTACGCGACAGCGGCGGACGGCACGTTCCTCGCTCTCAGCCCGGTCGGAGTTCCTCAGTGGGAGGTCGTCAACATGACCACGATGAACGCGCCAGCCGCCGTGGGTCCTGATGGGACGATCTATATTGGCGGTCCCGTCCTCTACGCTCTCTCTCCGGACGGGTTCCTGGAGTGGAGCCTGAGCTGCTACTACGGCCTGGGGTCGGTCTGCGAGCCCTTCGGCACGGTGAACGGACTGACCGTGGAC
>Ga0335081_10009387_pt1 | contig 15740 bp, 15 predicted proteins | sample Lox_Sample_35_FD_206713 | JGI IMG/M metagenome (GOLD analysis project Ga0335081, IMG submission 206713) | Soil microbial communities from Loxahatchee National Wildlife Refuge, Florida, United States - Lox_Sample_3.5 | ecosystem: Environmental > Terrestrial > Soil > Wetlands | place: USA... | reverse complement strand
GCCAAGGTCGCGCCCATCGTCGGGCAATTGTCGGATTTGGACGTGACCGAGAACCAGTCATTGAGCTACGTCCTGGAAGACATCGAGCCCGCAAAAGAGCATGCGGTCGAGGATGCCTACCGCAAGGCCCGCGAGGAAGCGCTTACCGTGGCGCGGGCCAGCGGGCGCAGCCTGGGAGAACTGTCCTACGCGTCCGTCGACGTCCAGCAGAGCGGATTCGGGCCGGTGCCGATGATGATGGCTCGCACCATGCATGCCGAGACTGCTGCTCCCGCGCCGACCGCGGAGTTCACCCCGCACAAGATCACGGTCACGGCACACATCAATGCCCTGTTCCTGCTGAAGTAGAGCCGCTTTGCGGGCGTGAGCGAAGCGAAGGATCGGTCAGCGGCTGGCGAACAACCGCGAGAGCACGCCGCGGGATCGGCTGGCGGCGCATGGAAGGTGCGCCAGGATAGCCTCGACTTTGTCCGCAGCCAGCCCGGGCACATCCTTGCGCAGGCGGATCATCTCCTGAAAGGTCGTGAAGCGATCGATGCAGTAGAAGCAATTGCTCGTGTGTTCTTCCGCCAGCTCCCTTTCCCGCCAGGTGATCTGGCCGTTGACCAGGTTGTTGAAGGTTCTGAGCGCCAGGCAGGAGTCGGTCTTGGACTGCTCGGCCAGTTCCATCAGCACCCGTGCGGAGTCCCTGAGAGCCTCGGGCGCGGCCCCCGGAAGAAGGGTTACGAGGCGCTCCTCGGCGATGCGCTGGACGGCCTCGGCGGTGGCGGCGGCGTTCATCATGATGGCGGTGATGCGCGGCGCGTCGTATCCCTTGATGATCAGCCACAGCAGTTCACGCTCCAGCAGCGAGAGGTCCTGGGTGAGGGCGCGCACCCGCTCAAGAGCGATTTGGGGCGCCGGGAGACGCTCCTGCTCGCGGCCGTAGCCAAACACCAAGTCGCGGAAAGCCATCAGGAATTCGCGTTCGTTGGTGAAGCGCAGGCTGCGAAACCATGCGCTCCCCTCCGCGCCTGCGCGCTGGAAGACGGCGACGACGTGCTGGTCAACCTCAGGGACGAGCGTCGGGAAGTAGTGCGCCAGCAGGCTGCGGGCGATGTCCGCAAAGTCGCGGACAAACTCCTGCCATCCCACCCATTCGCCCCGGGCACAGTCTTCGGTCATACGGAAGATGGTGCGGATCGCCATCGCTCACCCCGACCGATTTTAGCAAAGGCGATCCGGTACCGTCCTCGTGCCTGCGGCGCCGGCGGAACCAGAAGGTCCAGAAAACCATAAGGTTTCGCGCCCAAGTCTTCCAAATCCTGTAGCCGGCTAACGCCAACACCCTCTAACGTATTGATACATCGAGAATTCATTCGGTAAATAACCTGCAAGAGGCAACTGTTCCTTTCAAGGGAGACGCGGCAGGAGTGTACCCAGGCTTTCCGTTGACCTTCCGCGGGTTGTAGTTTTCTTCGGCCCAAGCACAACCAAATCTAAATAAGAAGTGACGAGGAGAACCCTTATGAGGCGCACCCGGCACTCTCTCCTGTCCTGGTCCCTGTGTTTCCTACTGGCATCTGCGGCTGTTGCGCAAGTCAACACCGGACGGATCAACGGCACGGTCATGGATAACACCGGCGCGGTGGTGACCACGGCCACAGTGACGGCGACCAACCCCGACACCGGGGTGTCCCAATCGAGCAAGACTAACAACGCCGGCGAGTACAACTTTGCGTTCCTTCCCCCAGCAAGCTACAACCTGCGCGTCGAGTCGGCGGGGTTTGCCACCCAGCAGCAGAAGAATGTGGTGGTGGGGGTGGGTCAAATCCTGACGCTGAATTTCACCCTCAAGCCGGGCTCGGCTTCGGAGGTGATCGAGGTCACCAGCGAAGCGCCGCTGGTCGAGACCAGCCGCTCCGATATCGGGGGCAATGTAACTCCGGCGGAGGTGAGTGAGCTGCCCGTGCTGCAGCGAAATTTCTCGTCGCTGATGACCCTGGTTCCCGGGGTGCGCCCGGCCAGCAATTTCGATCCCACCAAGAGCCGCTCTGGAAATGCCAGCGTCAATGGCGGGGACGGCCGGGCCTTCGATTACAACGTGGACGGTGGCGACGACAAAGACAATGTGATCGGCGGCATCGTGCAGAATTTTACCCTCGAGGGTATCCAGGAATTCAACGTGGTCACCGATCGCTACACCGCCGAGTCCGGCCGCACCGTCGGCGGCGTGGTCAATGTGGTCACCAAGTCCGGGACCAATACCCTGCATGGCTCCGCATTTACCGAATTCCAGAACAGCTTCTTTGACGCCAACTCAGAACTGAATCGCGACGCCAACGGCAACCTGCTGCCCAAGGAAAACTACAAGCGCTACCACTTCGGCGGCTCGATCGGCGGTCCGATCATCAAGGACAAGCTATTTTTCTTCGGGGCATACGAGTACCAGCGCGAACTGGCGAAGATACACCCGGACTCGGTGACCGCACAGAATCTGGCACTGGTTCCGTTCGCGCAAGTCGCCGACAACATTCCCACTCCGTTCTATCAGCACCTTGCCACCATCAAGATGGACTACAAGATCAGCGACCGCCAGAGCATGTTCATCCGCTACGGACGCGACCGCTGGATCACCACCAACGACCAGCCGGCATCCTCCGGCGGGAACATTGGGGACCTCAGCGAAGCGACCTCCAATACCAACCAATTTCACTCGCTGGTGCTGCAGCACACCCGCATCGTTTCCAATACCAAAGTGAACGTCGCGGGCTTCCAGTTCCAGGATTTCGTGAACAACATCAGCGCGACCCCTGGCCGGACATTTACTTATGCGCCCGGAATCGAGGGCGAGCCAGGTGTCACCGTCACCAATCCGCTCATTACCTTCCCCGGGGGCGCGGAACTCGGAAACAACATCAACGTCCCGCAGGAGACCCTCATCCGCAAGTGGCAGTTCCGCGACGATTTCAGCTGGGTGCACGGCCGGCATACCTCGAAATTCGGGGCGAATGCCGTTTACCTCTCCCGACTGGGGGGCTTCTTCTTCTCCGGGCTGGGGTACCAGGTGATCTTCAATGACGACGCCAGCACCATCTGCAACTCGAGCGTCAACTGCAACACTGGCGGAACCGCTCCCTACACCCAGGGGTTGTCCACGCCCGGCGCCGTCCAGGAACTGATCTATAGCGCCGGCGACGGCCGAACCAACAATCCGCAGCAACCGACTCTGCTGGGGCTGTACTACCAGGATGACTTCAAAGCCACGCCCCACCTCACCCTCAACTTTGGCTTGCGTTGGGACGTCAACATCGACTTTCTCAATCCGCAATTGACCAACGATCCCTTGACCTCGAATCGCGTGGTTGACATCCTGCGGCAGGCGATAGCGGCCAATCCCACCGATCCGGCCGCGGCTGCCGGCTTGGCGCGCGCCCAATACCTGGCCGGCAACGTGAGCCAGTTGACCCGCAAGACCGCAGACTGGAAGGAATTTCAGCCGCGCATCGGCTTTGCATGGGACCCGAGCGGAAGCGGTAATTGGGTCATCCGCGGAGGTTTCGGCATTGCCCGCGATCAGGTCTTTCAGAACTTGACCCTGTGGTCCATTCAGCAGTCGAATCCCACGCTGTACCAGAGCGGTTTAATCGATCTGACCAACGACGGCCGCCCCGGCAGCTGCACCGTCAGTGCAAGTAATCCCTTATGTACGTTCCGGTTTGGCATCGACCCGCTGCCAGCTCCGGTCGGCCCACCGACCGATTTGGCCTTCGGGGCCCGCGGTCGGTTGAATGACCCTAATCTTACCGATCCCTGGGCGGAGCAGTTCTCGATCGGCGCCCAGCACCAGCTCGCGGCGGACTATGGCCTATCCGTGGACTACTACCACGTCCTCGGCTTCCACGAGTTCTACATGCTGGACGACAATCCCAAGCTGCCGGCCTGCCAAACCGCCTTTGGGGGTAATCCCAACGACGCTCTGAATTGTCCCAACGGATCCGGGACTCGGTTACTGGACCCCCTGTTTGAAGCGGCGGGTCTTGGTGCCGGGCGCCTGGGCCAGATCCGCACTGCGGGCTCCACCAATCGCTCGCTCTTCGACAGCGTCAATTGGGTACTCACCAAGCGCATGACGCACAATTTCATGTTCCGCGCCAGTTACGTGCTCTCCTGGTCGCGGGCGTGGGGCGGGCAGCCCGTCGCCTCCTACGGGGGGTCCTACCACACGGTTACACGCGAAAACCAGTTCCTCCCCAATAACTGGGGACCAACGGACAACGACGAACGCCACCGCTTTGTGTTCAGCGGTGTCTTCAACCTGCGATATGGCTTCGAGCTGGCACCTCTGTTCCAGGCGGCTTCCGCTCGGCCGGTTCAACCCTGGGCGGACTCGGACCTTGATGGCGACGGCCGCACCGACACCGACCGCTGGTGTGTCGGCAGCACCGTCGCGAATCCGATCCTTACGCCCGGCTGCACCATGGCTCCTCCAAACTCCTTGCGCGGGTTCCCCTTCGTGCAAATGGATCTGACAGCGGCCAAGAACTTCACCTTCGGAGAGAGGACGAAACTGCGCGTGTTCTGGGAATTCCACAATCTCTTTAACCGCTTCAACAAGTGCAATGCCCTCGTGAATGACGTCACCAGCTCGTCGTTCCTGCAACCCATTGCCGGGCCAATCAGCGGTCCTTACTGTGCTATTGACGGCGGCACCAGCGGGGTTGAGGGGGGAGGGTTCGGTCCGGGCTACAGCAGTCCTTTCCGCTCGCAGTTCGGTCTGCGCTTGACCTTCTAGGGCAGGCTGAACTGTCGGCAATCAGGGCAAGGCTATTGACGGCCTTGCCTTTTTTTTAAGGCGAAAGGTCCTCGCGGAGATGCTTCGAGAGCTTTTCGATCCTCTTCAGCTTTTGGTCGAGATCCTTGGGATGCAGGCCCTGCCCCAGCTTTTCGACGTCGGCGGGGACGGACTGCGCCAGCATCGACAATTCTTCCGCTTCGCGCTTGAGCTGCTCAGGGTCAACGGTGCGGCGCTGCACGGAAGGCACGTTTTCCGGCGGACTGTCAGGAAGAGGCCTGCGGTGCGATTGCTGTCCCGGCAGCAGGAGAGAGCAAGCAATCACAACGCCCAGGTACCAGGCGCAGCGCATAGGAACACCTCCGTGGCCGCAGAGGATCTGGCATGCAGGCCGATTGCGCCATTATCGACGGACGAAAGCAACATCCTCACCGCGTGCCGGGCGGCGGGTTCATGGGATGTTCCAGGCGCTGCCCCTGTCCAACAGGGATGAGGTCGCGATTGGTGGTGGTGATGCGGGCTTGTTCCAGGGTCAGCGGCCGTTGCAGCTCCATTTCCACGGTGGTTCCGGCTTCCATGCGGACGTCCTGGCCGCGGGAGAGCAGGACCGTGGCCAGACCCACCGCGCCGCCCGCGCCGGCGCCGATGCCCGCGCCCTTCCCACCGGCCGACAAGGCGCCGATCGCGGCCCCGCCTCCGGTGGTTTGGGCGATGGTGGTGGCATCCTTGCCTTTTTGGCTGTCGGCTTGAATGGTGCCTTCTTTGTCTCTCACCTTGGAGTTATCGGCGCCGGGAACGCCTTCAACCGCGCCCGGAATGGAAACCGTGTAGCCGTTGGGAAAGATGAGCGTGGTGAAGTGCATCAGCAACTCCGCCCGCCCCGAGACGCGGCCTGCGCGCTTGACGCTGTCCACGACGCCCTGCACGTAAGTTCCAGCGGGAATCAGAATGCGGTTGTTCTGGGCGACTGGAAAGGTGGTCTGCAGGTAGACGGGATCTCCCGGGCGCACGCTCTTGCTGCTGATGGCGTGCTTCAGCGCCAGCGGAATCCTGGTCCCTGCGGGAACGGTCACGCGGAGGGGAGCCTCGGATTCGTCTCTCGGCGGAGAAGATTCGGAAGCGGCTGGAGCCGCCTGAGCGATCGCGAATCCGCAAAGAAGCACGATTACAGCTAGGGGACGCATGTCGGCCTCCGGCCGTCGATAGGGTACATCAAACCTGCGGTTCGAGGGATTCCTTAGGTTGGATGAGCGGCAGACCGGTTTGGTAGCCTGCGTTGATCGACCCGTTCTCAGTAGAGCAGATACTTCAGCCGCAACCGCTCAAAGCTCTCCAGCGGCTCGCGCCAGTCCTCGGCGATGCGGCGGGGATCTTCGCCTCGGACGATGGCGTCGAAGACTGATTGATTCCCAAGGATGTCGTTCAGGCGCTCGATCTTGAAATCCTTGGGATAAAGCTGATGCAGGGCCGCCGCCAGTTCGACGCCGAGTTCGGGCGAATCCAGTTGGTTGCGGTGCGTAACCAGGAGATTGACGCCTCCACACACCAGACCGGCATACGGCCCGGAGGCCGGGGTGAAGTGCACGGGCACGAAGCGTACGCCTGCGATCTCCCGCCGGTTCAGATAATCGGCTAGCTGCCGGGCATCGATCCAGGGCGCGCCGAGCACTTCGAAAGGTGTGTCGGTGCCGCGGCCCACGGAAACGTTCGTGCCCTCCACCAGCGCTACTCCCGGATAGAGCGTTGTCTCATTCAAGCTGCGCAGGTTGGGTGAGGGATTCACCCACGCCAGACCGGTGGCGTCGTACCAATCGCCGCGCTGCCAGCCTTGCATAGCCACCACCGTCAGCCGGGCGTGAATGGCGCGTTCGGCGTTGAACAGGCTGGCCAGTTCGCCCATGGTTATTCCGTGGCGCACGGGAAGCGGAAAATAGCCTTTGAAGCTGCCCGGTTCATGCGTGACCAGTGGTCCCTCGACGAACGAGCCGGTGATGGGATTGGGGCGGTCCAGCACAAACACTTCGATTCCCGCCTGCGCCGCCGCTTCCAGAAAGTAGCCCATGGTGACTTCATAGCTGAAGAAGGGCGCGCCCGCATCCTGTAGGTCGATCGCCACGGCGTCGAGTTTTTTTAAAACCTCCATAGGCGGACGCCGCTGCGCGTTGGTGGCGCCATAGACGCTGTAGATGGGAATACCGGTAGCGGCATCACGCGTGTTGCCGATCTCGGTGGTGTCGAGCGTACCGGCAACGCCGTGCTCGGGACTGAAGATCGCCACCAGCGACACTCCCGGCGCGTGCGCCAGCACGTCGATGGTGCGGCGGCCCTCGGAATCCACTCCCGTCTGATTGGTCAGCAGGCCGACGCGGATCGCGCTACGACCGTGGCGCAGCAAATCGAAGCCGCCCGATTCAAGCACGTCGATGCCGGTAAGCACCGTGCCGTTGCGGTCTTGCAAGCGGCGTTCGCCCGCCAGAGTTTCGTTGTAGCCGGTGATGGCGGCCCAGCGTTCCTCATCTTTGGTGCCGGCCTGGAGGCTCAAGCCGGCGGCAACGGCATTGGCCACACGGGTGCGCAGGGAAACGATGGCATGGTTCAAGCTGCTAGGATGGACCGCATTCGAGAGCAGGATGATGTAGGTCTGGGTGACCGGATCGATCCACAGGGACGTACCGGTGAAGCCGGTGTGTCCAAAAGAGCCGACGGGCAACAGCTCGCCGCGGTTGGTGGAGAAGGGAGAATCGATGTCCCATCCCAGCCCGCGCAGCACGGTCGAGTTGACCGGCTGCTGGGGCGTGGTCATCTTCAGGATGGAGACTGGCGAGAGCAAGTTGCCATCGCGGTCGAGCAGGGCCTGCGCGAAGCGCGCCAGGTCATCGGCGGTGGAGAACAGGCCGGCGTGTCCGGCGACGCCGCCCATGCGCCGCGCGCTGGGATCGTCCACCACGCCGCGCAGCAGATTGCCATGCTCATCGCGCGCCGTGGGGGCGATCCGCGGACGCCAGTCCGCCGGAGGCTTAAAGCGGGTGGTCTCCATCTTCAGCGGAAGGAAGATGTGCTCGCTTGCGTACCGATCGAGCGACATGCCGGAGACGCGCTCCACCAGCTCGCCCAGCACGATGTAATTGATATCGCTGTAGAGGAACCGCGAGCCCGGGGGAATTACCGGCGCAGTGTCGTCGGCGAGCTGCAGCGCTTGCGCATGGCCGCTCCAGGATGACTTCAGATCGAGGTCAGCAGGCAGTCCGGAGAAGTGGGTCAGCAACTGGCGCACCGTGATCTCCTGCTTGCCGTTGCGGGCGAACTCGGGAAGGTAGCGGGCGACGGGGTCGTCCAGACGCACCTGCCCGCGTTCCACCAGGCGCATCACACAGGTCGCCGTGAAGGGCTTGGTGAGAGACGCCAGGTCGAAGATGGTGTCTGGCGTCATCGGCTCGGGGCGCGGCTCAAGGGCGCGCATTCCGAAGGCCTGGCGATGAACCACCTTGCCGGCGTGACCGACAACCAGCACCGCGCCGGGAATCTCGTGGTCGGCAATCGCTTGCTGGATGGCGGCATCGGCGGCAGCGAATGGGTCCGAAGAATTTTCCTGCGCCGAGGCCAACGGCGCACCCAGTACCGCGGTCAAAACCAGAAACAGTGCAGGGGACTTGAAGGGGATCACTGCCGCCCAGTATGCACCAACGGCGCGGAGCGCGGGAAGTTCCCAGCTCAGTCCCGGCGGAGTGGTGGGCGAAAAGGCGGCTCTGGGGCTAGCGACAGCGCGAGATCACTGATTTGACTTGCCTGGCCGTCTTATAGAAAATGCGCGGCTCAAGGCAGTGGCTAAACAGCGCCGCCAGGACGCCAGGGCGCATCTAATCTCCAGAGCTATGAAAGCGGAAAAACCCATCAGGGTCGAAGTGCTGGCCTATGCCCCGTCGGCTTTCTTCCATTGCCGGCACTGTGAGGTGGTCTGGCAACAGACAGGAGTGGGCAACCCTCTGCGCCAGGAGCAACTTGATGCCTCCCTTCCGGAGGATCTAAAGCTGGAGTATCTGGAGCTTTCGGATTGGGTGCGGCAGATGGTGGCGGCTTACGGTGAGAACATTACTTTTAGCGTAATCGATGCGGCCTCCATCGAAGGGTGGCTGAAATCCATGCGCTACCGCTTGCACAGATATCCGGCCGTGATTGTGGACGGGAAGGAAAAAGTCATTGGCCGCGGGTGCTTCGACCAGGCAACGGCGGTGATCCGACAAAGGATGGAAGTTGCGCGAGCAATGCGGCCGCTTCCCAGAGGGTGACGCGGCTGTCACCCGTTCCGTGCCATTTCTGGCTTAGAATACCTAACAGGCCAATACCATGTATCCCTTGGGCAGGTCCGTACCTCCACCGGCAGGAGTCGTAGAAGTCCCGGGGCGGCGGCGAGCACAGCGTGTCCTCATTGTGGACGACAATCCCGACAACATCATCCTTACCCGCGAGCTGCTCTTGTCCCGCGGCTACGACGTGCAGAGCGTGGTGAGCGCCGAGGAAGCCCAGCAGGCGATCCAGAAGCAGCAGCCCGACCTGATCCTGCTGGACGTGATCCTGCCCGGCAAATCCGGATATGAGCTCTGCCGCGAGCTGAAGGAAGATCCCTTCACCCGGCTGATCCCCATCGTCATGATCACCGGCCTGACCGACCGCGAGGACAAGATTCGCGGTATCGAAGCCGGCGCGGACGACTTCCTGAACAAGCCCATCTTCCCGGAAGAGCTCTTCGCGCGCGTGAACTCCCTGCTCAAATTGAAAGAGTTCACCGACGAACTGGAGCACGTGGAGGAGGTGCTGTTCACGCTGGCCCTGGGAGTGGAGGCGCGCGATCCTTACACCGAGGGCCATTGTGAGCGCCTCTCGCGCTACGCCAGCGACTTGGGACGCCACCTCAAGCTCGACGACGAATCGGTCGTCGCGCTCAAGCGCGGCGGGGTGCTGCACGACCTGGGCAAGATCAGTATCCCCGACGAGATCCTCAAGAAAGGCGCGAACCTTACTCCCGAAGAATGGGAAATCATGAAGCAGCACCCCATCATCGGGGAGAACATCTGCAAGCCGCTGAAGTCGCTGCGCCGGGTGCTGCCCATCATCCGCAGCCACCACGAGCATTGGAACGGCAGCGGCTATCCCGACCACCTGCGCGCCCACGATATTCCCCTGCTGGCACGCATTCTGCAGGTGGTGGACGTCTATGACGCGCTGCGCACCGAGCGCCCCTACAAACCCGCACTGGGCCACGACGAGTCGCGGCACACCATGGAAGAGGAGGCCAGAGCCGGCCTGTGGGACCGCGAGCTGGTCCGTCAGTTCTTCAACATGCTCGACCAGCAACGGCGAGCCGCGTAGCCCGAAGCCACACGGATGAACACCGATCAAGGCTTTCGATCCGCGGGTATCCGTGAAAATCCATGGCGTTTTTGCCTCTCGTCCCCACTTGCCAACGCCCTACAATGAGCTGCGTCCCAGCGGGACGTGGAGCTGCCGACGTACAGTATCATTATTCCCGCGTATAACGAGAGCCAGCGCATTGCGGCTACTCTGGAGAAGGTGCTTGCCTACATCGCGAAGATGGGGTGGGCGGCGGAAGTCATCGTGGTCAACGACGGCTCGCGCGATTCTACCGCCGAGATCGTGCGCGACTGGATGCGGCGCAATCCCATCGTGCGGCTGGTGGAAAATCCCAGAAATCGCGGAAAGGGCTACAGCGTCCGTCACGGCATGATGGAGGCCGCAGGAGAGGTGCTGCTGTTTACCGACGCCGACCTTTCTTCTCCGATCTATGAAGCGGAAAAGCTGATTGCCGCCATCCAGCAAGGTGCGGACATTGCCATCGGCTCGCGCTGGCTGCGTGCCGATCTGCAGACCGAGCGCCAGCCTCTGTACCGCCAATTCTTCGGGCGGGTGTTCAATCTATTGTTGCGAATCGTTCTCGGCCTGCGTTTCAAGGACACGCAGTGCGGTTTGAAAGCTTTTACCGCGCGGGCAGCGCAATCTATCTTCCCGCGCCAGCGCATCGAACGTTGGGGGTTCGATCCCGAAATCCTGTTTCTGGCGAACAAGGCCGGTATGCTGACCGCGGAGCTGCCGGTGGAGTGGGCTCATGACGAGGGCTCCAAGATTCACCCTGTCCCGGATGGCTTGCGGATGTTTGCCGACCTGCTTCGCATCCGCTGGTACGATCTGCGCCGCAAATACGCCAGCGTGGGGAACAGCCGCCTTGGGGGGCGGCAAGTGAATCCGGATTGAGCCGCCCGGGCTGTTGGATAGGCCGGCTGCAGTTTCCGTCGCACGGCAGCCAATTCTCGCCTATGATACGTGCGCTGGCCGGCCCGTCCGTCCGTCGCCCGAGGCTTCGATGGAACTGCGAATGAGCGTCGCGAGGGAAGCCGGCGTAGCCGTCATCCGCTGCCAAGGACGCATCGTTTTCGGTCAAGAGGTGGATGAGCTACGCCTGACGGTCCTCTCGCTTTTGAAGGAGACCAATCGCGTCCTGCTGCAACTGGCCGGTGTCCAGCAGATCGACAGCGAGGGACTGGCGGCGCTGGTGGGGCTGTTCATCTCCGCCCGCAACCGCGGCGGTGAACTCAAGCTGGCTGACTTGTCGCCCAGTTCCAGGGGACTGCTGCGGGTCACCCGCCTCGACGAGATCTTTGGCACCTATAAATCCGAGGCCGAGGCAATGGCTGCTTTCCGCGTCGGCCGAGCGGTCTCCGCCAGCAAGAGGGTAAGCTCCGACGAGGACACCAAGTTCTGAACTAGACGTGGTCGCTGGTCTTTGCCAGAAGGGCCGCAATCTCCTGCTCGAGCCTGGGGAAATCCGTCGCGCCGGCATATTTGGCGTGGATGCGGCCGTCGCGGCCGATCAGGAACGTGGTGGGGAGACCGAGCACGCCTCCGAACTGCTCCGCGATCTTCGGGTTGCCCATCACCACCGGGTAGTTGACCTTGTATTGTCGGCAGAAAGCGCGCAAGGCGCCCTCGGGGTCATCCATCGAAATCCCAATCGCCTGAAACCCGCGCGCGCCATACTTCTCCTGCAGCGCCACGAACTGCGGGATCTCCTCCCGGCAGGGCGTGCACCAGGCCGCCCAGAAATTGACCAGCACTACCTTGCCTTTGTAGGTGGAAGTGTCGATGGTGTGACCGCTGAGGTCGACCAGGGTGAGAGCGGGCGCGGGGGCGTTCGATGCTTTGGCGGGCGCGCGGTGCGCACGCACCACATAGATCGCCGCCACCACGGCCACGGCCGCAATGATGGCGGCTGCTGACCTTGCCGTTGGGCGAGTATTCATAGGGAGCTATTCGCCCTTGGTGGTCGGATAGCCCTTCTCCACCCAGTCCGAGCCGAAGCTGTTTGCGAGGTACAGCACCTTGAGGCGGGTAAAGCCCATGCGCTTCAGCTCCTGGTAGGCAGGGCGGACATTGGGGCAATGTTCCCACGAACAACAACCGCAATAGATCACCAGGAAAGTATCGCGGGGAAGCGAGGCTGCCCGCGCGCGCAGTTTCTCGCGCGCCCTCGCCTCTGCGGTAGGACCGATGTATTCGCTGCCGGGGATATGCGCCTGCATGTAAATCAGCGGCGGGCCAACGTTGAAGATGGTCGGCTTGGGGCTCAGCGAGGATTGCAGGAGCTTCACCAGCTCCTCCGGCCGGATCAACTCTGAGCCGGCGGGCGGCCACGGCGATGCTGGAGATGAATTCTTCGCCGCACTCTGGGCGACCGCAGGCAGCGTGAGGGCTGCCGCAGCAACAATCGACAAAACCAGCCTGACAGACAGCATGATTCTCCCCCGTCCGGATTGTCAGTTAAGCGCCCCACCCCACGCAACTCCGGCGCGCTGGGTGGGGCGACCCGGGCCCGCGTGGCTTCAGGGTGCGCTAAAAAAAGCAATCACGTCGTGCTGAAAAGTCCGATGCCCCTTCTCTGCCGGAATCTATCTTGATTTCAAAAACCGAAGATTGTACGCCCCTCACGCCTGCTTCCGATGTGATGACGGTTGTGGTTTAAGGGCAGAGCGGCGTCCGTACGGCTCGGTCCGCAGTCGGGAAGGAGACCGAGTAGTCGGCGAGCTGAGCGCCGAGCGCTCGGGGCGGTCCAGAGCCGCGACGCCTGGCAGTCTGAAGAAAGGAGGCTCTCCGCCGCAATTATGACTCGTTGTCCGGCAGGTTCATCGTTTCGGCTTCCAGCGGTGACAACCGCGCCCTCCGCTGCGCCGCGAACGAAGAGTACACGGCAGCCGCGGCGACGATCACATTGGCCACCACCACCGGCATGGCACCGATGAGGAAACCGTAGACCACCCACAGAAGGGCCGCTCCCGCTTGAATTTTTCGCAGGGCCGCGGGCTGCCGGAAAAAATAGGAGCTGGCGAATACGGCAGTTGCCACCCATCCGATCAAGTTAAGCATGGTCATGGTTGCTCAGGCCGTCGCGCTTTCCGCCAGCCCGGTATCGCTTTCGGCGGGGCGCAGCGTCAACCAATCGGTGCGGACCTTCGCCCATTCCTGGACCAGAAATCCGTGCGACTCGAAGAAGTCGCGAATCTGCGGTTGCTGCCAGCCCACCACTTTCTCCAGGATCGGAACCAGCATGGCCAGCGCGTTCGAGCTCAGCACGGTGCGCTTGGCGACCTGGGTAACGTCCCGGCTCTCCGAGACCGCGATGGTCAGCCCGTCGAGTCCGTTCACGTGCAGCATGGCATGCATATCGGAGCTGCCATCGCCGGCGTAAATCACATGGTCGGGGCCGATTTGCAGGTCGGCTTGCAGTTGGTCGAGACGCGTAACCTTCCCGTACCCGGCGGTGGCGCGAGTGAGGGTCTCGATCTCGCCGGCGGCGTTGTACTTGAACTCGGTCCCAAAGATGTGGTCGGCGGGAAGAATGCCTTCGAGCGCGGCCTGCACCATTTCCACCGGCGCCGCCGACAGCACGTAGAAATCGAAGTGGTATCCCTCGATGCCGCTGCCGAGGATTTTGAAGAGTAGATCGATATTCTGCTTCAGGGGAATCTTCTTCCCGGCTGCCAGCAGATGCTCGCGGCGAACCCGGCTGCGGAATTGCGGATCATGCAACAGCAAATACGCCAGCTCAGCGCCCTGTTGAACCAGGTTCAACTGCGCCATGCCGGTGGCCTTGCGCTTGAACTCCTCTACCGGGATCCCAAGCAGTTCGCTGAGCACGAAACCAGAGTCGTTGAAGCTGAGGGTCTGATCGAAGTCACTGGCAAAAAGATAGCGTTTAAGAAATTTATCGCTCATCCCCATATTAGATAACAAAGCCCTGTGAAAAGACTGCGAAACTACCACCGAAATAACGATTCGGCGCAGCCGTTTTCTTGATGCCAATGAAGGTCGCAACCGGCTGAAAACAGGTTGGTTACCTGGTTGCCTCGGGCCCGGATTTTCCCCCGGAAAAACAGTGACTAAAGTCGGTAACGGTGAATGCCGATAGAAGACCCATGGATTTCTCAGCGATAGCCCTCCAGGGCTTGGAACAGGGGCAACTCCAACTGGAGAACGCGGCCACCAGGCTGGCCGGTGCGGGAGCGGAGTCTCCCGACGGAGCCAGCTTGGACACGGTGGACCTCAGCGCGGAGGTAGTAGCGCTGATGTCCGCCAAAACCCAATTCTCGGCCAACCTCAGCACCCTGAAAACCGCCGACCAGATACAGAAAAATGCGATTGATCTGATGGCCTAGATCAGGACCCGCGAACGGGAGGCCCAGCGCGGACAAGTCGCGCACCCATAAGGGCGAGATCAGAGGGCGGCAGCGTTTCTATGACGCATGGTCGCCAGCACAAAGCTGATGGCAGGCCCCGGCAGGCGCAGCCCAAGGGCGACCCTTACATTTCTTTACATTTCGGTACCCTCATAATTCCGCAACACGGTGATGGCAGGGGTGTTTGAGTTTTTAGACTAGGACTCCATCATGACGTACACCAGCATCACCGGATCATTATCAGAACTTGCCACTCGGGTAATCACCCGCAGCCGACTCATCGCACTTGCAATGATTGTGACCTTTACGTCGGTGGCGATGCAGTCCGCGCACGCTCAGAGCGCCGACGCGTGGAAGAGCGTCGCCATTATCGGCGGGTCCACTGCGGCGGGTGCATACATCGGACACAAGATTGCCGGGCCGACTGGTGCCTGGATCGGAGCCGGAATCGGCGCATCCACCGGTTACGTAATCGACAGCCGTCGGCGTGCGAACGAGTACTACAACCAAGCAGCCTATGGCGACACCGGCTATTACGACCCTAACGGTGGGTACTACGGAAACGGCGGATACTACGAAAACGGCGGATACGACGGCGGCCCTTACGATGGCCACGCGTTTCCTGATGCGTTGCAATACCAGAATCGAGGGAGTTGTTTGCAGCACTCGTCAAGATGATCGCCGACGAGAGATTCTCGGTTTGCCCGCTGCCGAAATCCTGAGCGAAGCATCTCTCGTTGAGCAGATAATGGTCGGGACGGGCAGATTTGAACTGCCGACCCCTCGCACCCCAAGCGAGTGCGCTACCAGGCTGCGCCACGTCCCGACATAGATCACTGCCAGGCGGCAGTGTGGGGCAATCCTCATTCTACAATGCGCCGCCCGATCCGTCAGCCCGCCCTGGTCGCCGTTCCCACCGCCATCTGCGCCAGGGTCTTCAGATCGGGGACTTGGAGATCGGGCTGGGCGCTGGCGCGCTTCACCGCGCCCGGGCCGCGGCGGGTGACCAGCACGGTGGACATCCCCATCTGCTTGGCCGGGGCCACGTCATGGAAAACGCTCTGCCCGGCGTGCAGGATCCGCTTTGCGGGAAGTCCGATCTTCTTGAGGGCCAGCTCGAAGATGGCGCGCGCCGGCTTATAGGCGCGCGCCTGTTCGGCAGTGATCACCCAGTCGAAGGCGACGGGCAGATGCTGCGCGGTCTCGGAAAACAGGCTGTCGTC
>Ga0335081_10009386_pt1 | contig 15740 bp, 17 predicted proteins | sample Lox_Sample_35_FD_206713 | JGI IMG/M metagenome (GOLD analysis project Ga0335081, IMG submission 206713) | Soil microbial communities from Loxahatchee National Wildlife Refuge, Florida, United States - Lox_Sample_3.5 | ecosystem: Environmental > Terrestrial > Soil > Wetlands | place: USA... | reverse complement strand
GTGGCGTATGGCAGCATCTTTTTGCTGATAGGGGATCAGTGCTGCCTCGAAGTAATACCACATGCTTCCAGCCATCAGCAGGGCCAGTGCGAGTTTGAGGAGGCGCGCCATGAAAGACGGCTAACGGTTGTGCGAAGCACTGGCGCGGGATGAGGCGCCGGCAATCGGCAACGCGCCATGCCCAAGCAGCGGTGGCTGCTCGTGCGGGGCATTGTCCACAAACAACCTGGGACCGAACATCCCGACCTGCCGCCGGTATTCCGCATATTGGGGGAACGTACTCTGGAGGATCATTTCTTCGTAGTGAATGCGTGCTGCGGTGAGCCCAACCCAAACCAGCACAGCGATGCCGAACGGCACCGTGAGGTGGCCGAGCCAGATGCCGAGGTACTGCACCAAGTACGCCGCGTAGATGGGATGGCGGGCCAAACGATAGGGACCAGTGCGCACCAATTCACGGGCTTGCGGAGCCAGGCTGAACGAGGACCGCAACCGCCACACCGTCCAGACGGCTACCAGGATACCCAGCATCCACACGCAGTATCCAATGCTCACAACCCGTGGCACGGGCGTAAAACGCACCCACGACGGATGCCGCGAGCCGCCCCACGCCAGGAAGGCCGGCATCAGGAAGGTGCTGCCGTAGGTAGCAATGCGCGGTCCCCAGCCCAGCAGGTGGGCCTTGGCTGGCCGCCGCACCAGAAAGGCAACCCCAGCGACGATGTCGTGCAGGCAAGCCGGCAACATCATCATTCCCATCATTGGCGATTGCCGGAAGATCGCAATAACCAGCCACAGGCAGAAAAGAGAACCAACCCAGTCACTCCAATGGTGCCGTCGGCGCTGGGCCGGCAACGAGATGATCTTCACCATGCAGGGATTCTCCCCGGCTGCAATTCTGCAGGCCCAGGGCCACTCCTACCCCGGCGCGGTATGCGTTGGGGCGAGCGGTAAGCCCCTAGGGACTAACGGGTTTGGCCGCCCTTTTGCCCGGCCCAGGACGGCCGAACCCAGCCAGATTCTGTAGTGAAACCGGTACATGTGTCGCAAAGATAGGACACTTTGCGGCCTCAGCCGCAAGACCAATCGCGGCTAAGTGAAACAAAACGCGAGCCCGAGCCAATGATCGGGAGCCAAGGATAGTGCGCCCAAAATTGCCCTAGCAAAGCCCGGGAACAAGCATGTTCCTTTCACAAATCCACACTCCGGAGAGAAAGAAAATGAAGGAAACCTTACTTAGACTGTGGTCAGACGATGACGGGCAAGACCTCGTGGAATACGGTCTTCTCGTTTCCCTCGTCAGCGTCGGGCTGATTATTGCCATGGGTGCTTTGAAGGGCGGCATCAGCACGGCGTTCTCCCAGGCTGTGTCAGCACTGTAGTAAACCCAGGGCACGGCAGGACGTTGGTCAACGGCCTGCCGTCCGTCCCTGCTCTTGTAAGTGGCTCGGGAGAAGCCGCCCATGGCTGATCTACTTCGCAGAATCTGGTCGGAGGACCAAGCTGAGGATCTGGCTGAGTATGTCTTGATAGTGGTCGTGATCGGCCTCGGTCTGATCGCGTTGGTGAGTTCCATTGAGGGTGCCGCCAGCACGGCGTTTTCCGAGGCAGTATCGGCGTTTTAACGCAGCGTCCAGGAACCGTACCCGCTGCCGTGGCGAAGGCAAGAAAGCAATCGGTCGCAGAATGGAGTCTCCAATGTGGAACGCGGTCATCGTCGCCTTCGTAGTGACGGCCGCACTCGCCGATGTTCGGTGGCGCAAGATTCCCCGCCTGCTTACCCTCGCCGCGTGCGTAGCGGGACTGATTGTGCACTGGTCGCAGGGGGATTTCTGGTCGGCCACGGCGACTGCCTTGCTCGCCTTTGGCATTGGTTTGTCTTTCTTCTCACTGGGAGCGATCGGCGGCGGGGACGTGAAGCTGATCACAGCCCTGGGAGCCATGCTGGGGTTCGGCCGCTGGGCGTTTGCCATGGAGGTCACCCTTCTGGCGGCGGCCGTCATGGCCCTGGCGCAGATCATTCGCCGTAAGGTCGTGGTGCAGACGTTTCGCAATGTGCTGATCATTCTCCGGACCTGGGTGACAGGCGGACTGCGGGCACATCCCATGATTAACGTACAAAATGCGGCGCTGGTGCGTTCTCCTTTCGCAGTCGCCGCCGCTGTGGGAACTCTTTATGCATTGTTCCGATGAGCTGGATCTGGCGATGAGTCTTCGGGCAACGGCTCGTCGGGAGCAGGGCACGGAAAAGTAGGGGGAAGGAATGAATCGTAAACGGTTGTTGATCATTGGCGGCCTGTCGTTGGTGATTGCGGCGTTTGTAACACTGGTCGCTTATAGGAAGTTTCGTCCCGTGACCGCCGGCACGCGCCCGGTCATTGCGGTGGTGGTGGCGGATGCGGATCTCGCCATTGGCTCCCGTATCGCGCCCTCGGATTTGCGCGTGGCGGAGTATCCGGTCGCCGATCTTCCCGCTGGCACTTTCCAGGGTATGGCCGACGTGGTGGGCCGAGGCGTACTCGTGCCCATGCACAAGAACGAGCTGGTGCTGACCAGCAAACTGGCCTCGCCCAAAGCTGGCGCCGGACTGCCTTCGCTCATTCCCGCCGGTAAGCGGGCCGTCTCCGTGCAAGTCAACGAGGTGATCTCGGTGGCGGGATTTGTAGCTCCCGGCACCCATGTCGACGTGCTCCTCACCGGGCGCCCGTCAACCTCGGGAACGCAGGACGCAATGACCACGACGGTGCTGGAGAACGTCGAGGTGCTGGCCGCGGGGCAGGAGATGCAGCAAAACCCGGACGGCGGTAAGCCGCGAACGGTCACGGCTATCACCTTGCTGGTGACACCGGAAGAGGCGCAGAAGCTGACCCTGGCCAGCTCGGAAGGCCGCATCCAGCTCGCGCTGCGCAATCCCATGGATGGCAAGCAGGAGACACTGCAGACGGTGAGGAGCGCCGCCCTGTACCACACGGAGGCAGCCCCAGCGCCGACGAAAGCAGCGTCTCAACCTAGGTCGGTGGCCCGGCCTGCGGTCGCGCCTGCGCCCTCGGCTTACGTGGTTGAGATGATCAAAGGTGACAAACGAGAGCCGGTCAAGTTTTAGGTGTATTTGGTTCGGGCCCCAGTCAGGAGAATTCTCATGAGATTTCGCACCTTAGAAGCAATCGGCGTTCTTAGCCTGGTTCCGCTTTTGTTCTGTGCGTTCGCTGTGGGCGCGGAGGTCTCGCCCCAGAATCCTGCGGTGCCGGGCGCCATGGCTGCCGCTCCGAACGCCGCTGCCCTGGCCAGCGCACCGGCCGCCGCGGCGCCGTCCGCAGCTGCCCCCGCGCAGGAGAGCCCGCAGCAACCGCTGCAGAGCGAAGTGCCGCTGCACGTGCTGGTGGGCAAATCCGTGCTCATCAAAACCAGTGATCGCCTGCGGCGGGTCTCGGTCACCGATCCAACGGTGGCCGATGCGCTGGTGGTCACTCCGACTCAAATTCTGGTCCACGGGCGCGCTCCGGGCGAAGTCTCGTTGATCATCTGGGACGAACAAGAGCGTTCGCGCAGCTTCGATCTGCGGGTGGATGTTGACGCCAGCGCCGCCGCCGAAGAGATCAAAGGTCTCTTCCCGAAGGAAGATATCCAGGTGTCGGCTTCGCACAGCGCCATCGTGCTGTCCGGACATGTGAACAGCAAGGAAGCGGCGGAGCGGGCGGCCTTGATCGCCACCGCCTATTCCAAGAATGTCCTGAACGTGCTCACGGTGGGGCCCATAGGGGTACAGGAAGTATTGCTGGAGGTGAAATTCGCTGAGGTCGACCGCACCGCCCTGACGCAACTCGGGTTCAACCTCATCTCTACGGGCGGAGCCAACACCATCGGGGCGGCGAGCACCGGGCAATTCGGCGCTCTGGCCGGGGCGAGAGTCGGCAACACCGCCGCGACCGAGGCGAACCAGGCTCCTGGCAACGCGACAATCTCCGGGGCGATTGGCGCCGTATTGCAGGGCACATCCTCCAGCTTCGGCACCAACAGCCTGCTCAACCTCTTCATCTTCCGCCCCGACCTCAACCTGGGGGCCATGATCCAGGCCCTGCAGCAACAAAACGTCCTGGAACTTCTGGCGGAACCCAATCTGATCGCTGTCGACGGCAAGGAAGCCAACTTCCTCGCCGGAGGCGAGTTTCCCTTTCCCATCGTGAACGGGATCGGCGGGGCCCAATCGCTCACCATTCAGTTCAAGGAGTTCGGCATCCGTTTAAAGTTCACGCCCAACATCATGTCCAGCGGCAATATTCACTTGAAGGTGACCCCGGAAGTGAGCGAGTTGGACTTTACCAACGCCCTCAGCATCCAGGGCACGGTGATTCCCGCGCTCAGCACACGTAAAGCGGAAACCGAATTCGAACTGCAAGACGGGCAGAGCTTCGTGATCGCCGGCCTGCTGGAGAACCGCGTACAGAGTATATATTCCAAGATCCCCGCCCTCGGCGATATCCCCATACTGGGCAACTTCTTCAAGAGCAAGAGCGTGCAGCGGGACAAGACCGAACTCATGGTTCTGGTTACGGCCCACCGCATTTCGCCCAGTGCACAGCCGGCGCCACTGCCCAAGTTCCCCGAGAAGTTCCTGGAAAAAATGCCGGGAGACGTTAAGCCGGCCGGAGGCAAAGGATGAATCGGGCTTGTCGCTGCGGAGATCGCGGGATGCGATCGTCGCCCCAAACAGCTTTCTTAACCCTGGTGAGGACCAGCGCATGGCCGAAGTCATTGTAGCCGTCGTAGCGCCGGAGGCGGACCAGAGGGCCATTCTGCAGATGCAGGTGGACTCTACCGCCATGGGGAGAACCGTCCACACCTTCTCCTCGTTTCCGGCGGGAGCTTCCGACCTGAGCGTGCGGCGCATGCAGGAGGTGAATGTCGATGTCATCCTCATCGACATTCCCCAGCACGAGACTGCGTCTGCTATTCGGGCGGTGGAAGTGCTGCATGCGGAGATTCCCAAGGCGGCGCTGTTCGCGGTCGGCGATGCCAGCCAGCCGCAGGCCATCATCGCCGCCATGCGCGCCGGGGCCCGCGAGTTTCTGGAGCGGCCCACCACTACGGCCTCCTTGCTGGAAGCCTTTGTGCGCCTCTCCGCGGTACGCCGCAGCCCCAAGGGAGCGGAGGCTAATGGCAAGGTCTTCACCTTTGTGAATGCCAAAGGGGGAAGCGGAGCTACCACCATAGCGGTCAATACGGCTCTGTCGCTGCAAGCGCAGCAAGGCGGCGTGGCGCTGGTTGACTTGGCTCCCCTGGGGCACGCGGCCCTGCACTTGAGCGCCAAACCAGCCTTCACCATCGCCGACGCCATCCGCAATTCCAAGCGGCTGGATGACGACCTGATGGAGGGATACATGACCCGCTGTCAGGAGGGCCTGCATCTCCTGGCGGGTGTCTCTGAGGCTTTTACCGAGCCGGTCGCGACGGAAGCCATGGCCCGCATCTTCGAAGTGCTGGTGGCACGCTACCGTTACGTGGTAGTCGACGCTTCTACCCGCCTCGACCCCGCCCTGCGCACGGTTTGCGATCTTTCTCAGACGGTGCTGCTCGTGGGGCTGCTCGACGTGCCTTCGCTGTGGAACGTGGCCAAGGTGCGTGAATACCTGATTGAGGGCTGCGCTTACGCCAACGTAGGTTTGGTGCTGAACCGGTTTCGCAAGCTGCCCGGCTTCAGTGAAAGCGAAATCGAAAGCGCCACCCAAACCAAGATCGTGTCCAGGATTCCGAACCAGTACGCGGCCGTGTCGTCCGCGATCGATCGGGGAATACCGCTGGTCGGACAGAATCATTCGGAGGTCGCGCGGACGTTCGCGCAGCTGGCGCGTATGCTCGCCGAAGCCCAAGTCACGGAAAAGCGCAAGTCTAAAGGGGCATCGTTGTTTGGATTGGGTTAATTATGGCAGAGAGAGAAATCAATTGGGACCGCTCCCAGTATCAGCAGGTCAAAGCTGAACTCCATCGCCGCATCCTGGACCGGCTGAATCTGGAAAGGCTAGACCGCATTCCCGGCAACATGGCGCGGGAAGAGGTGCTGGCCCTGATTCGCAGCACCATCAGCACCCACGGTGTGCCGCTGAGTTCGGCCGAACGCGAACGCTTGTCGCGCGAGATCCTGGACGAAATCTTCGGCCTGGGACCGCTCGAACGGCTGCTGGATGATCCCGGCATCTCGGACATCCTGGTGAACCGCTTCGACCAGATCTACATCGAGCGGCAAGGCAAACTGGAGCGCGTCCCGCTTTCGTTCCGCGACGACCAGCATCTGATCCAGATCATCGACCGCATCGTCTCCCGCGTAGGGCGGCGGGTAGACGAGTCCTCCCCCATGGTGGACGCCCGTTTGCCGGACGGCTCGCGCGTGAACGCCATTATTCCACCCCTGGCGGTGGACGGGCCCAGCCTGTCGATTCGCCGCTTCGGACGGGACCCGCTCACCGAGCACGACCTGATCGAGAACAAGACGCTCACCGCGGAGATGGCGGAGTTGCTGGGAGCGATGGTCAAGGGCCGACTCAACATCCTGATTTCCGGCGGCACTGGAGCAGGGAAGACCACCCTGCTGAACGTGCTCTCCGGTCACATTCCCAACACCGAGCGCATTATCACCATCGAGGATGCGGCCGAATTGCAGATGAAACAGGAACACGTGGTGCGTTTGGAAACGCGCACCCCCAACATCGAGGGCCAGGGAGCAGTACGGCAGCGGCAACTCCTCATCAACAGTCTGCGCATGCGTCCCGACCGCATCATCATCGGTGAGGTGCGCGGTGAGGAAGCCTTTGACATGCTGCAGGCCATGAACACCGGCCACGAGGGATCGCTGACCACGGTTCACGCCAACTCGGTCCGCGATGCGCTGTCGCGCGTGGAGAGCATGGTTTCGATGGCCAACGTGAGTATGCCGGAGCGCGCCATTCGCCATCAGATTGCGGCCGCGATTCACGGGGTGCTGCAGGTAGCGCGGCTCTCCGATGGCTCGCGCCGGCTGATGAGCATCTCGGAGGTCACCGGCATCGAGGGTGAGATGATCACCATGCAGGAGATCTTCGGTTTCGAGCGCAAGGGATTGGGGCCGAATGGCGAGGTGCGCGGCGAATTTCGCAGTACCGGAATCCGCCCGCGGTTTGGGGAACGGCTCGCCGCCGCGGGTTTCCCGCTGCGTCTGTCGCTGTTCGAGAAGGACTGGGGGAAGGGTGCTCACGCCAATGCTTAAACAGGAGTTGGGAGCATGACGCTGGTAATGGCGCTACTGTTTGTGGCCCTTTTCATAGGGTTGTTTGCCCTGGGCACGGGCTGGTATCAGCAGGGAGAGGGGCGAATCATACGCGAGCGCCTGGTGGCCCTGGCGCAGGCGGCACAGCGCGCACCGCGGGAAGACCTGGCCCTGCTTCGCGACGAATTGCTGAGCGCGATTCCCGCCTTCAACCGGCTGTTGTCCAGGTCGGCCCGCATATCCCGCCTTCAGCGATACCTTTTGCAGGCCGACGTGCAGATGCGCCCCGGCAAGTTCCTGCTGGCCACAGCCAGCCTGGGAGCGGTGGCCGGGATGGGTGCCTGGCTGCTGCGAATCTGGTGGGGCCTTCCGTTCCTGGCGGTGGTGGCGGGCCTGGCGCTGCCTCTCCTCTATGTGTCGCGCCTGCGCAGCGCGCGCTTCTACCGCTTCGGAGAGAAATTTCCCGATGCCATCGACTTGCTGGTGCGCGCCGTGCGCGCCGGCCATTCTCTGACTTCCGCTATCGAGCTGATCGCCCAGGAGCTCTCTGAACCGCTCGCCGGAGAATTCCGCAAGGTTTTCGAGGAACAAAAGTTCGGCATGCCGGTGCGGGATGCCTTGCTGAATCTCGCCGAGCGCGTTCCGTTGCTGGACGTGAAGTTTTTCGTGACCGCACTTATGTTGCAGCGCGAGAGCGGCGGCAACCTGGCGGAGATTCTGGAGAAGCTTGCCTATCTGATCCGCGAGCGCTTCAAGCTCCTGCGGCAGCTGCGGGTCTACACCGCCCATGCGCGCGTGACCATGTTCATTCTCATGGGCATGCCGCTGGGCTGGCTGGTGCTGGTCTCGACCGTGAGCCCGGATTACATTCGCCCGCTGTACACCGATTCCCTAGGCCAAAAATTTATTGTCGCGGCAGTTCTCTTGCAGCTGATCGGCTTTTTGCTGATCCGCAGGATTGCCCGCATCCAGGTTTGACGCTATGACCTCGGCATTGCTATTGACGTTGTTTCTGAGCCTGTCAGTCGCCTTCTTCACCCTGGGGCTGGCGGTGTGGACACCGACCTCAGTGCTGGCGACGCGCATCCAGAGCCTGTTAGGCCGGCCGCTGGTCGAACAAAAGAAGCCGGATGTAGAAGGACGTCTGGAACAGGTGCTGGAGCCCATCAGCAAGGCGCTCCCCAAGTCGCCCGAGGAACTCTCCCGGGTTCGCCTGTGGTTGACCCAGGCCGGGTATCGCGAGCCGCAGCACGTTCAGATGTACTTTGGGTTGCGTGGCCTGATTGTGATCGCGGCTCTGCTGGCGGTGGGGGCTTCCGGGCTTTTGTTCCGTTCTCCTCTCTGGGCGGTGGTGGCGCTGGGATTGGCCTATGTGCTGCCCCGGTTTGTGCTGAAACGCATGATCAAGCGGCGCCAGCTGGCCATCAAGCTGGGCTTGGCCGATGCCCTCGATCTGTCCGTCATCTGCGTGGAAGCAGGGCTTTCCGTCGATCAATCGCTGGTGCGAGTGGCCAACGAACTGCAGATGGTGCACCCGGAACTGAGCGATGAACTGCTGCTCATGAACCTGGAATTACGGGCCGGCAAACTGCGGGCTGAGGCGTTCCGCAATCTGGCCGGCCGCACCGGTGTGGACGATGTGCGGGCGCTGTCGGCAGTTCTGGTGCAGACGGACCGCTTCGGCACGAGCGTCGCGCAAGCCCTGCGCACGCACGCCGACTCACTGCGCACGGAGAGGCGCCAGCGCGCCGAAGAGCAGGCCGCCAAAACCGGCATCAAGATGACGCCGGTCCTCGTCCTGTTCATTCTTCCGGCCATTTTCATCGTGGTCCTGGGACCGGCGGTTCTGGAGCTGATACACAACTTTTTGCCGGCGCTGAACAAATGAGTGCGACGGTTCGATTCACGGTCCTGGTTGTCATCCTGCTGCTCGGGTTGGTCGCCTATGGATGGAGAGCAACAACTCTCAGGAAGCACTAGAGCACCTGCCATGCCGGCATCAGTGGGACGAGCCTACGCCTTCAACCAGACCCGTCAGGCATTCCTGGCCAGCGAACTGGAGGTGGCCGACACTCACTGGAGCCGCCTGAAAGGCCTGATGGGCAGACCCGCCCACGCCTTCTGCGCCGGAAGAGGATTGTGGATCGTCCCCTGCCACGGCGTGCACACCCTGGCTATGGGCTATGCCATCGACGTGGTCTATCTGGATGCCGCCAAGGTGGTAGTGCATCTGGAAGAGAACGTAAGACCCTGGCGGATTACTCCCTTGCGCATGGATGCCGCGACGGTGATTGAAGTGCCTTCGCACACGGTGTGGAACACCGGCACGCGGGTGGGAGACCAGATCGAGATCGTGCTCGGGAACGGAGATGGGGTGCCAGCATGACCGAGGTGCCCAACCTGCTGGTGGCCTGGGAAGGGCGCTGGCATGGGTTCGTCAGCTCTCTTCCGGTGGTTTTCTCGCGCTCTCCCGGCGGGGAGCCCGGCTTTCACGTCGCCAGCGGTATCGCGCTCCGCCGTCCCCTCGTCTCCTTCCTCGGGCACTGTGCCCTGGTCTTCGCCTGGCTGTGGCTTTCTCCCTGGTTCTTCCTGCTGTTTCCGTCCGGTATTCCGGTCGCGCCGGTGCGCATGGTAGTAGCAGGCACGGTCTACTACTTTCCCCAAGCGCTTCCCGAGACGGGTGACGTGGGCGGAGCCCGCAGCGGGATCGAGGGTCGGCCCGGCGGCAAACATGCCTACCACCCTTTGCAGACCATTCGCATCGCCCGCGGCCCAAAACCGGTGGACACGATTGTGGATGCTCCCAGGCTGGCGCTGCCCCGGACCCGGGAGCGGGTGGCCAATCTGCTGGCATTTTCCGGAGCCGCGCCTTCGCCACCGGTGAATGCGGTCAGCCGGCCGCTTCGCCAGCTGGCAGCTTTGAGCTATGCCCCAGCGCCGGTTGCGCCGGCTCCTCAGACCGCGCTCAGCACGGCTTTGCGCACGCCGCCTGCGATGGCTGCGATTCAATTTCAGCCCGCGCCGCCGTCTCCCATTCCGCAGGCAGAGATGCGCAGCTCATTGAACAGCGCACGGACTGCGGATGTGGCCGTGGGGGCCCCCGCCCTCAGCGCCGTAATCCTGGCCCCCAAGCTGATACTGCCGGCGGCTGGATCCGTGCCTCCGGTCGCGCCCCCGTTGCGCCGGGCGATCTCCGACGCGGCAGGTTCATTGGCGGGTGCTGTTTCGGCCAACGTGGCGCCGCCGAGCCCTGAGGGCGCGGCAGGACCTGCCGGATCCACCAGCGGCGGAGGGCGCGAGAGGACGCCGGAATCACAGGCTGCGTTTTCTCAGGGTGGTGCTGCAGGCAATGGCGGCGCCGCAACTGGTGATGGCGTTGGCGCCGGCGGCGGTGATGCTCAGGGCCTGATTGTTTCCCTGAATCCCGGTGACAAACTGGGCATTCCTCCCGGAGGCGCCGATGGTTCATTGGCGATGTCGCCCGCGGGAAGCGATGCAGGCGGGCTGGGAGGTTCCGGCGGCGGCGGCAGCATCGGCCACGGCCCCGGGCCAGGGAGCGGTGCAGCGGGAGCGGGACCGGGCTCAGGCGCGACCGGCGGTGGAGCGGGAGCGGCCAATGCCGCCACCGGCATATCGCCTTCACCCGGAACTGGAGGCGCGGGGCAGGCGAGCGGAACGCTCGCGCTGCTGCCGGGAGTAACCATCCAGGGAGGCGTGATCACGCTGCCCAGTTTTGGCTCCGACGCGGCCCTTCCATCCGCCGCGGCTATTGCGCCGCTGGGGCCGCGAAGGGCTCCGGCCGTAGTGGTGATTGCCACCTCGCGCTCGGGCGGGGGACTGAACGCCTACGGCGCCTTGCGTGGGAGCCGGGTCTACACAACGTACATCGATACTCCCATCGGCACGGCGGTGCTGCAGTACTCCGATCCTGCTTCCCGTCCAGGATTCGAGTCCGATCTCACTCCCCCCGAGCCTCTGCGCACGCAACTCCCCGCGGGGCTGAAATCTCTGCACATGGTCGTCAAGTTTGTGATGGACAAGGTGGGCAACCTGCGCGAACTGCAGCTGCTGGAGTCTGAGGACCCGGCTTCCGCGGCCTTGCTCATGACGGCGCTGCAGCGCTGGCAGTTCCGTCCGGCGCTTAAGGCAAACGTAGCAATTGACGTGGAAGCCATTCTGGGCTTCAGCAGCAATATTCAATAGTAGGAGGAGCGGACATGGGAAATGGGCTGGCACTGAGCGCTTTGCTTTCCCCCAGCATGAACGCAGGGTTGTGGGTCGTGGCGATCGTTCTGCTTGTCGTGTACGTGATGCGTCGGCGGTCGCGCAAGGAAAAGGAACCGAACTCCTTGCGCTGACCGGGCACGACTGGTCGTCGCGCTGGCGGGCCGGCATCAGCTTGATGCAGCTTTGCGGCGGCGGGATTCGCAAGCGATGCCTTGGGTTCGAACCTGTTCGGCGCGCTCGTCGGAGGGCTGCTGGAATCGCTATCATTCTGGCTGGGGATGAAGTCGCTGACCCTGCTGGCGCTAGGTCTATACCTGGGATCGGCGCTGGCGCTGCGGGTGCGAGCGCGCTCGCTGGCCGGAGCGCCCGCCGCGGATGCCGCCGACTAGGCCGGTTGGCTCGCCTGCGAGATTTTGTGCCTAGGCTGCCTGGTCGCGGATCGCAGCCCGCACCTTGATTACGAGTTCAGGTGGAATCTCATTCATCCCATGCGCAGTGCGCGCGTGCCCGGCGCATTGCTGCAGCACCTCCTGCTCGGTCTCACCGCGGGCAACGAAATCGCAATTCACGCCAACATCGCGACAATTCACTGTCTTTGCCATCCTGCACCCTCCTGACGGCCTTGAAGCGGGCGCAGTATAGCAATCGCCGGCACTGCGGACAATTCAAGTCCGCAAATCTAAGTCGTATTGTTGGGGATCAACTGCGTGGTAAGAAGATCTTCTCCGATGGTCTGAAAGATCTGCTGCAGGCTGGTGATCGAGGGGTGAACGGAGGAAACGCACCCGTTCAGAGCGGAGTTGCCATCGGCGTAAAACTTGTTCGGATCGGGATAGTTGCCCGGCGAGTTGGCCATGCTCTTCATTGCTGTGCACGGGTTTGTCACCCCGCCCGAATTGTCTGTTGTGCAAAGTCCCGAACTATTGCTCGAGTTATAAGCAATCGTGTACACCCAGGTCCCGTTCTGCGCGGCAGCCTGGGCGGCGGCGACCCCCGCCGCACACTCATTGGTTGCAGCAAGGCCGCCGGCGATTTCGCTCCCGGTCGCGTTCGCGGCGCCGTCACTGAGGAGGATGATCACTTTCTGGATGGTTGCGGCCGGGCCGGTCGTTGGAAATGTCGCCTGTGCCTGCGAGATCGCGCCGGCGTAGTAGGTCCCCTCGCCGCCCGGATCCTGGAGGCCGTAGCCGCCTATGGTGTTGGACCCGGTAGGTGTGCAGCCTTCGTCAGCAAAGTCTACTGTCTTCACTAGGTTGCTGGAGGCGTTCAGACCGGCCGCGGTATCGGAAGTCCGGTAGTCACTCGCCGGGGCAATGATAAGGTAGTCGGTTGTTGGCGAGTAAGGAACAATCGGCCCTGTCGCGGAGGCAGTCAGCTTGTTTGCCTGGCAGCCCGTGTACTCCCAGGAGTCGTAGGTGGAGCTTGACAGCCCCGGGAACACCATCATGCCGACCCGGTCAACCGGGTTGGCGACATTGCCGCTGGCGTCGGCGGCGCCACAGTTCGAGAGGTTAGGAGCGCACGGCCACATCTGGGCCAGCAAAGTCCGGACTCCCGCCTTGGCGCAGTCTTCCTGCGAAGGGCTGCCGATGCCAGCGACCGTGCAATTGGGGTCGCGCGTCTGCATCGACGCCGTGGTGTCCATGATGATGATCACGTAGAGCGGGTGCGGCACGCCGCCCCGCGCGCTCGAAGTTGCAGTCGCCGTGAGCGTAACTGAGCTCCAGCCGAACACTTTGGCGAAATACAACGGGACAGTTGCCTGCTCCTTCACCTGGATTGCGTTCGGGCTCGTGCCAGTACACGGCATGTTTTCGTCCGTGGAGAGCGTATTCAAGCACAACAGCTTCGGGTACCCGCTCACCATCGTGACGTTGGGCAGACCGTTGGGGTCGGCGTTCAGGTTTCCCGTCACCGCGCTGTAGTTAGTCGCGTCCGTCGTTGCGAGTGCGCCGTTGGGCAGATCTACCCCTCCGGCAGTCGCGGCCGCATCCGCCGAGGCCTGGAGCTCGCGCTGGGCATGCACCACGTGGCCAAAGTCGACAACGAAGGCCACGGCTGCGAGAAAAAAGAACAGCAACCCGGCAACCAGGTAAAGGGCCTGTCCTTTTTCTCCGTCGCGCCCTGTGCGCGCCAGAGAGTGCATATTCCGCTTCATTCGATGCGCTCCACAATCGTTGCTGGGAGGGTGCAGCCCGGCGCGAAGTTGTACCACAGGATTTTCAGGTTGCAGGCATAGGTGGCCGACACTTGGGCGCTGTCTCCCGCCACCAGACCGCTACTACACGAGGAGCCGCCGGGGCCCGTGAAGGTGTACGACGGGGTGTAATTGGACAATCCCGGAAGAGTGACAGCGGCGTTCTGGAAAGCGGTGGTCGCCAAATCACAGCCGTTTGGGTTGTCCAAGCGGCTCACAGACAGCGTTCTGCCTGCAACCGCGACGGCCTCGGTCAGGGTTATCCAGTTGTTGAAGGTGGTCCCGCATTTCATGATGCCGATCAGCAGTACCAGGAGCACCGGCAGCGAGAAGGCAAATTCGACGATCGCAACGCCTCGTTCGTTTTTGGTTTTCGTGCTCATAGAAATCTCGCGCAAGACTTCCGTAGTTGCGGAGTGTGGACTCGTCCCCGGGCAAGCTTATCGCCTCCGGCAATTGGGTCAATGGAGCCAAAGTGACGGCAATAGCACTTAAGTGCCATACGGCCGTTTCCAGGACGCGATGAGTTCAAGGCTTACTTGAAGCCGTGGCAGATCGGGCAGTCCCAGTTGGTTCCCGGGCTGCGCACTGGGTGGGAGTTGTTATTTCTTGGGCGATAGTAATGGTAAAGCCGGCACTCCCGCCTGAAAGCGTCGTGCGGGGAAGTGCAGTAGGAGTAAAGGAACTGATCGTACTGCCCGATGTAGGCAACCAAGGCGTCGCGCAGATCGTCCGCTCGCCCCAGCCGCACTACATGAAAGCTCCCGTTTCCGTGCCCCAGCATATACACGCCGACACGGTTTTCGTGTATGCCGTGGCTCAAAACAGGGAGCTGCAACGGCAGGGGGCCGGCCACCCAGTCCGAGAGCGAATCGACGGGCGAGCCCGGGTAGGGAGGTACGTCTTCCGGTTCCGCCGGGGAGCTGGCCGCCAGCCAATTCCGAATTTCGGCCTCGACTGCAGGAACAAGGTTTGAGAGAGCGAGGCCGGCGCGACCCGACGGATCGCACCACACCACACGTCCGGTCGCGCGCACGATACTGGTTCCTGCCAAATCAAGCTGGAATTGAGGCCGTAGACCCACGGGGAGGTTTCGCGCGGACACCACGCCCAGACCGCCCTCGCTCAGATCAACGGCCACGGCCTTCGCGTTTCCATCGAAGCTGACGGTCGTGGGAGGACACGGAGCGCAGGTCGACCGGCGGGGGTATTGCCTTCTGTCAGGCATCATTTTCCCTGAGAGCCCTTGCCCGAAGCGGAGATCCGACACGTGCATTATCCGCGGCACTCCAGTGTTTCGCTATAGCCCGTTAGTGCTATCTCCGGCGGACGATTCGATCAATTCTGGCAGACGTTCTGCGGCTTACCTGCCTACTACCATCAGGACGAAGGTGTTCGGCAGGACCGCCGGGCGCTGCCGCGGCTGTCCGGGAGCAGGCGGTGGCGCGGGTGCAAAATCTGCGGTCACCAGGTAAACCCGGTGGGTATCGGGATCGAGAGCCATGGTCCGCGCACCACGCTGCGTAGCGACGTTCTCTACCACACTGAACTTGCCGGGCGAATCCTCGTGCACCACGGTCAGCGTGCCTTCGCCGTTAGAAGCATAGGCATACTGCAGCCCGGGATCGAAGGCCGTGGCATCGACGCCGCTCCCGATGGGCAGGGTGACGATCACTTTGCCGCTATCGGCATCGACCACCGCCATCAGCTCATTGCTGCAACCCGAGAACAAGCGGCGATGTTTGCGATCGATGGCCAATCCCCTCGGCCGTTCGCAGGGGGCGAGCGGCCAACGTGCCCCCACCTCCAGCTTGCGTGAATCGAGGGAGACCAGCTCGCTCTTGTCCTCGATATTGATGTAGATGTGTCCGCCGCCATCAGCCACAGCGAATTCCGGCTTGCCGCCCAGCGGCACGGTGCCCTCGGCTTTTCCCGTGGCGGCGTCGATGGCGGTGGCATCGCCCGATCGGCCGTTCATGGTGAACACGCGCTTGCTCGCGGGATCGAAGACAATGGCGTCAGGGTTCTGGCCGGTCTTAACCTGCCCGATGGTGGCAAGAGTCTTGAGGTCGAAGATGC